>Ga0207695_10000062_pt1 | contig 351979 bp, 298 predicted proteins | sample KBSC54metaG_FD_184354 | JGI IMG/M metagenome (GOLD analysis project Ga0207695, IMG submission 184354) | Corn rhizosphere microbial communities from Kellogg Biological Station, Michigan, USA - KBS C5-4 metaG (SPAdes) (version 2) | ecosystem: Host-associated > Plants > Roots > Rhizosphere >...
AGGCACTGGCCACTTTGCCGGCGGCACACTCGCCTGCAAATGCAAGGACCATCAGGTCAAGGTCGGCATCAAGGGCGACGTGGCGCATAACCACGCCTGCGGCTGCACCAAGTGCTGGAAGCCGCAGTGCGCGAACTTCTCCGTCGTTGCGGTGGTGCCGCGTCAGAACGTCACTGTTCTGGAGAATGGCGACAAGCTCCAGGTCGTCGACGCGTCCGCAGTGATCCAGCGGCACGCTTGCAAGGCCTGCGGCACCCACATGTACGGCCGCATCGAGAACAAGAACCATCCGTTCTACGGGCTCGATTTCGTCCATCCGGAACTGTTCCAGGAACAGGGCTCGCAAGCGCCGCAATTCGCCGCCTTCGTCTCCTCGGTGATCGAATCCGGCGTGAAACCCGAGCAGATGGCCGGCATCCGGTCGCGGCTCAAGGAAATCGGTCTCGAGCCCTATGACTGCCTGTCGCCGGCGCTGATGGATGCGATCGCGACTCATGTCGCGAAGACCAAAGCTGCCTGACAGGGCTACTCGAAAGGGCCTGTCAGCGCGCCGGCTACACCGGCGAGCTGGATGGGTCTGACCCTCGAATGACCGCGGCACAGTGCCGCCCCTGCACTCTGTGTGCGCGTGCGCGTTCCGCTCTCTCAGTCCTGGTCTCTGAATGACTGCGCAGGGCCGCCACATTTTCGCGAGACCGCGCATAGCGAAAGAAGCGATGGGTGTAACCCTTGGATCCTGTGTCGGTCTCGGTCGTGAGAATGCTCTTCGCTCATCATGCAGCGCATCGTAGAGCTTAGCCACCGACACAGCGGAGTTTCGGAAGGCCGGATGTTTGGTGACATCCTTGACCCGCTCGCCGTAAATCCAGACCTCCCGGCCATCTCGCAGAGACTCAAGATACTCGGCACCGGTAAACGGGCGGCCCAGATTATTGACGACGTCTTCCGGCCTAGCGTTCATCGCTCAACTCCCAGCTTGTTGGCTCTTCGTTCCGGCAGCGGCACCGTGCAGGACACGTCTTATCCTTGCCGACATCCATCCGGAGAATGTCCAGCATCGCTCTTTCCTCCGGCCCGACGCCGGCCGACTCTGCAGGCGGCAGATCGGTCATGGGACGCTGACCGTGGGATCATCAGCCAGAACCGCGCCAGCGAGCTTGGCCGGATCGACCTCCTTTTCGTCCGCCCACGCTGCAAGGTTCGGTGGACGATAGGTAGCGTCCGCGCGCCAGCGATCGAACACCGAACGGTCGATGGTCTCATTGATCCGGGACGTCGTGGCCTGCGTTCCCTGGTCGGGAGCGAGACTGTCAGGTAGGTGACTTGCGTCGTCTACTCTATGATTGCCGCGCCAGGGCTCTTGTTACGTCTCCCCACTTTTCATTTTCATACTTCATGAATAATCCGAAATCCGGACCGCACAGGGCACCTACTTCCGCGCCTGTCACTTCGAGGGTTTTTCGTACGCTCGGGCTCTACAGAACCCGCTCAATGTCAGCAGTCACTTTGGACAAGATATCGGTTGGCGTTTTCGCCGGTGCTAACACCCCGAACCAAGAAATCGATCTCGGGAAAGTCAATTCCAACTAGTCGCCTTGGTCTCTGCCGTGACTAGTAGAGTAGTTCACAATGCCGCGAGTGGACTCGCCGGCCGGCCGCTAAAAACACCGTTTGAAAAACCGTTTTAGTTCGGTCGTCTCAAACGGTTCGCGAGGGTAAGTCATTGAAAGACTTGGTGGGCGCACCAGGGCTCGAACCTGGGACCCGCTGATTAAGAGTCTCATCTTTCCAAAACAACTGCAGATACTTAGGCGTAAAAGGCCACCACAATAGCCCTATCGAAATCAATAGGTTACAGACGAAATGTAAATCGCTCGATGGGACCTTGAGCACCTGTGTCCCGAACGTAACTAGCAATCGAAAAGACCAACAAAGACAATGGAATTCGGTCCGAGACGTCTCCCTTCGGCAGCACGGCATAGCCGATCCCCGCGCGGCGATACAGTCGTCATCGACAACCTCGCAAGCCACAAAGTTGCCCGGTGTACGCGAGGCGATTGAGGCCGCCGGTGCAAAGCTTCTGTATCTGCCCGCCCTATTCCCCAGACCTAAACCCCATCGAACTGGCCTTCGCCAAGCTCAAAACCGGACTGCGAAAGGCAGCAGAACGAACCGTCGATGATCTCTGGCGAAGAATCGCCGTTCTCATCGACGACTTCTCCCCTCTGGAATGCCAAAACTACTTCCGCCACGACGGATACGCGCTTCAGCTCAAGTGACGCATGCTCTAGATGACCTAGTAGTTCGTCGCCGACTTCTCGTTCGGGATACCGTCAATCGGGCATTCGTCGGTGCCGACGGTTGGGCGGGTCATCGCCTCAACCATGTCGCGCGTTCCTTCGGGGTCAGCGATCCATTTCGCATAAAAGTCGTAAGGACATGCTGCAAGGCCCTTGGCACCCTCGCCGGAATTGATCATGCCGGTGTAGCCGCGATGCAAGAGCTTAAAGAGATGGTTCTGCGACTGGTTGTTGCGCCGGGCATCGCGGATCAGGCTCTTCGACAGTCCGGCGTACTGGATGCCGTATTCCTCTTCCCCGGTCTCGCCCAGAGTTCGGCCGTCGAAGCCGACGATCGCGGAATGACCGAAATAGGAGTAGACGCCATCGAAGCCCGCGGCATTGGCCACCGCGACATAGACATTGTTGGCCCAGGCCATCGCCTTGGAGATCATCACCTGCTGCTCCTTGGCCGGATACATATAGCCCTGGCAGCGCACGATCAGCTCCGCGCCCTTCATTGCGCAGTCGCGCCATATCTCCGGATAGTTGCCGTCATCGCAGATGATCAGGCTGATCTTCAAGCCCTTCGGGCCTTCGGAAACATAGGTGCATTTGCCGGGATACCAGCCCTCGATCGGTACCCAGGGCATGATCTTACGATACTTCTGCACGATCTCGCCCTTGTCGTTCATGAGGATCAGCGTGTTGTAAGGGGCCTTGTGCGGATGCTCCTCATGCCGCTCACCGGTCAGCGAGAACACACCCCACACCTTGGCCTTGCGGCAGGCCTCCGCAAAGATCGCGGTCTCCTCGCCCGGAACCTGCGAGGCGGTCTCATACATCTCCTTGGAATCGTACATGATGCCGTGGGTCGAATATTCCGGGAAGATGACGAGGTCCATGCCCGGCAGACCGAGCTTCATGCCGACGACCATGTCGGCGATCTTGCGGGCGTTGTCGAGCACCTCGGCCTTGGTGTGCAGTCGCGGCATCTTGTAATTGACGACGGCAACGCCGACCACGTCGTTGCTGGAAGAGATGTCACCGTGAAGCATTTGATACGCCCTTCTGTTCTGGTTTGAGTTCTTCCGCTCGCAGCGTCAGTGGCTAATCATCCAGGGCCGTGCGGTCGGGAAACCGACGGCGCCGCTCTTGCTCTTCGTCACAAGACGTCCAGGCTTCTTCTTCGCGCTGGTCCCGCAGCAGCCACAGCCCGGGCCGTGCGCCGCCTTGTACTGGTCGAGCGTGTTCGGTGCATGGCTGGAGCGCTCGTTGGTGGCGTGCGCCTTGCGCTTGTCAGCGGGCATGCAGAAGAACGCTGGCGCCGTGAGGATCACGCGTGGCGATTCCACCTCGCAGCGCGGACAGCCTTGCGGTAGGTCGCATTCGGCCATTGGCCGCATATCCGTGAACGGACCGCAATCGTTGCAGAGATATTCGTAGACAGGCATCGTCGCTCCCTTCGCGTTGGCCCCTCACCCCCCCCTTCTCCCCGCAAGAACGGGGAGAGGGAGCGCCGTGTCACTTGTCCGGCGAGATCGGCATCTGGATATCGCCCGTGATGTGCTTGATCGGTCCTGCCGACGACGGCATTACGTCGAAGTCGAAGATCTCGGTCGGTAGCCACAACGTCGCACAGGCGTTGGGCACATCGACCACGCCGGAGATATGGCCTTGGCATGGCGCGGTGCCGAGGATTGAATAGGCCTGGGCGCCGGAGTAGCCGAATTTCTTGAGGTACTCGATCGCGTTCAGGCAGGCCTGGCGGTAGGCGATGTGAACGTCGAGGTAATGCTGTTTGCCGGCCTCGTCGACCGAGATGCCCTCGAAGATCAGATAGTCCTTGTAGTTCGGCGTGATCGGCGACGGCTTGAACACGGGGTTCTTGATGCCGTATTTCGCCACGCCGTCCTTGATGATGTCGACCTTGATGTGCAGCCAGCCGGCCATTTCGATCGCACCGCAGAAGGTGATTTCGCCGTCCCCCTGGCTGAAATGCAGATCGCCCATCGAGAGGCCACCGCCGGGGACATAGACCGGGAAGTAGATCTTCGAGCCACGCGAAAGGTCCTTGATGTCGCAATTTCCACCATGCTCGCGCGGCGGCACCGTGCGCGCGCCTTCGAGACCGATCTTTGCCTTGACGTCGCCCTTGGCCTGGCCTGCATGCGCGGTCGGTGCGAACGGCGGATTGGCAAGGCCCGGCACACGAGTCGGGTTGGTCGCGATCAGCTCGGCTTCGCGCGCATTCCAAGCCGCGAGCATTTTGGCGTCGGGCAGACAGCCGATCAGACCGGGGTGGATCAGACCGGCAAAGTTCACGCCCGGGATGTGGCGCGACGAGGTGTAGAGACCCTTGATGTCCCAGATCGACTTCTGCGCCAGCGGGAAGTGATCGGTCAGGAAGCCGCCTCCGTTCTGCTTGGAGAAGAAGCCGTTGAAGCCCCACAGGCTCTCCTTGAGCGGGCCGACATCGAGCAGGTCGACCACGAGAAGGTCACCGGGCTCGGCGCCTTTGACACCGATCGGGCCGGACAGGAAATGCACGATCGAGAGATCGATATCGCGGACGTCGTCCGCGGAATCGTTGTTCTTGATGAAGCCGCCGGTCCAGTCGACGGTCTCGATGATGAAGTCGTCGCCGGGGCTGACCCACTCGACGATCGGAACTTCCGGATGCCAGCGGTTGTGGATCTTGTCGTTCTCATAGGCCGACTTGCTGAGATCGACCTTGATCAGTGTATCTGGCATCGCGATGCTCCCTTGGTTTACTGGTTAGACGGACAGGAATTTCGAGATCTGCGCGGCATCGACGCTGTCGCGCGGATCGTCACGCACGATCTCACCGTTTTCGATCACCAGCACGCGGTCGGCGATATCGAGCGCAAAGCTCAGGACTTGCTCTGAGACGACGATCGACAGCCCGCGCTCGTCACGAATGCGTTTCAGCGTCTTCGCCATGTCCTTGATGATCGACGGCTGAATACCTTCGGTTGGCTCGTCCAGCAGCAGCACTTTCGGCTTGGTCGCCAGCGCACGTGCGATCGCCAGCTGCTGCTGCTGTCCGCCTGAGAGATTGCCACCCCGGCGCCCTTTCATCTCCAGCAGCACCGGAAACAACTCGTAGATATCCCCGGGCACTTCCGATTCGCCGGAGACGACCAGACCGGTCTCGATGTTCTCCTTGACCGTCATGGTCGAGAAAATCATCCGCCCCTGCGGCACATAGGCGAGTCCCTTGGCGACGCGATCGTAGCTCGGCAGCGCGGCGAGCTCGGTACCGTCCATGGTCACCGAGCCACTCTTGGTCGGCACGATTCCCATCAACGACTTCATCAACGTGGTCTTGCCCATCCCGTTGCGGCCCATGATCGCAACGATCTCCTTGGGCGCCACGGAGACGTTGAGTCCATGCAGCACCTCGCTCTGGCCGTAAGCGACGTGAAGATCGGAGATTGCCAGCATCGATGTTGTTCCTCAGTGCCCGAGATACACTTCAATAACCTTCGGATCGTTCTTCACCTTCTCCATCGTCCCCTCGGAGAGGATCTGGCCCTGGTGCAGCACGGTGACCTTGTGCGCGATGTCCTCGACGAACTTCATGTCGTGCTCGATCACTAGCACCGAGCGATCCTTGATGATGCGATTGAGCAATTCGGCGGTCTTGGCGCGTTCGGACACGCTCATGCCGGCGACGGGCTCGTCGAGCATCAGCAAGTCCGGGTCCTGGATCAGCAGCATGCCGATCTCGAGCCACTGCTTCTGGCCGTGGCTGAGCAGCGCCGCACTCATATTGAGGCGATCTTTCAGGAAGATCATCTCCGCCACTTCATGAACGCGCTCGCGCACGGCGGCATCGCGGGTAAAGGTCAGCGCGCCGAATACGGTACGGCCGCGCGGAAACGAGATCTCCAGATTCTCGAACACCGTGAGATCGTCGTAGATCGACGGCGTCTGGAACTTGCGGCCGACGCCGGCCTTCACGATCTGGTTCTCCTTCAGCTTGGTCAGGTCCTTGCCGCGGAATTCGATCGAGCCTGACGTCGCCTTGGTCTTTCCGCAGATCAGGTCGAGCACCGTGGTCTTACCGGCGCCGTTAGGGCCGATGATGACGCGGATCTCGTTCTCCTCGACATAGAAGGAGAGATCGTTGACCGCCTTGAAGCCGTCGAAGGAGACGGTGAGCGCTTCGACCGAGAGCAGGAAGGGCTTTGGCTGATGACCGATGAGCATGACCTATCCCTTCATTCCGCCAGTGTGGCAACGGCATCTGAGATGACCGATGAGCATGAAATCCTCCTCACTCTGCCGGTGCGCCGTCGGCGACCGATTTGTCGGTCCAGCCGGCCTTCGGCTTGCGCGCGCCGATCAGTTTGTTGATCCGCGGCTGGATGTAGTCGCCCCAGATGCCGGCGAGGCCGTTCGGGAATGCGAGCACCACTGCGATGAACAGGCCGCCGAGACCGAACAGCCAGAGTTCCGGGAATGACTCGGAGAGACTGGTCTTGGCGAAGTTGACGAGGATCGTTCCGTAGACCGCGCCGAGGATCGAGAGCCGGCCGCCGACCGCGGTGTAGATCACCATCTCGATCGAGGGCACGATGCCGACGAAGGACGGCGACATGAAGCCGACGTTGAGCGCAAACATGGCGCCGCCGATCGCGGCAAAGATCGCGGCGATGCAGAAGGCGAAGATCTTGAAGTTGGCGACGCTATAGCCGGAGAAGCGGACGCGGTCCTCCTGGTCGCGCATCGCGACCAGGATGCGGCCGAGCTTGGAGTGCCGGACGAACTGCGCGATGAAGATGCAGGCAAACAGCAGCCCGACCTCGAAGAAGTAGAGCACGATCTTGGCGTGATCCGGACGGATGTCCCAGCCCTTGAGCGTGCGCAGATCGGTCATGCCGTTGATGCCGCCGGTGTAGCCCTGCTGACCGACGATCAGGATGGTCAGGATGGCGGCGACGGCCTGCGTGATGATCGCAAAGTAAGTGCCGCCAACCCGGCGCTTGAACATGGCGGCGCCGATGATCAGGGCAAAGATGCCCGGCACCAGAATGACGGCCGCGATTGTGAAGGTCAGACTGTGGAACGGCTTCCAGAACAGGGGCAGCGAGGTGATTTGATTCCAGTCCATGAAATCGGGAATGCCCGGCGTCGACTGGATCTTGGTGTTCTCGACGCTCGACGCTTCGAGCTTGAGGAACATGGCCATGCAGTAGCCGCCGAGGCCGAAGAACACGCCCTGCCCCAGGCTCAAGATGCCGCCATAACCCCAGCAGATCACCAGCCCCAGCGCCACGAAGGCGTAGGTGAGATATTTGGCGACCAGGTTGAGGCGGAAGACGTCGAGGCAGAGCGGCAGGATCACCACCAGCAAGACCGCAAGCACCAGGATGCCGATCAACTCCGAACGCGTGGCAAAACGACTCTCGTTCATGGGTTCAGCCCCCTGCACTTTCGTTATTTGCGGACCTTGAGGGCGAACAGACCCTGCGGCCGCAGCATCAGAATTCCGACCACCGCGAGCAGCGTCAGCACCTTCGCCATCGAGCCCGACATGAAGAATTCGAGCGTCGACTGCGTCTGCGAGATCGAGAAGGCGGAGGCGATGGTGCCGAGCAGGCTGGCAGCGCCGCCGAACACCACAACCAGGAAGGTGTCGACGATGTAGAGCTGGCCTGACGTCGGCCCGGTCGAACCGATCATGGTGAAGGCGGAGCCCGCGACGCCGGCGATGCCGCAACCGAGCGCGTAGGTGTAGCGGTCGACCTTCGCCGTGTTGATACCGACGGCGCCCGCCATGACGCGGTTCTGCACGACGGCGCGGACCTGACGACCCCAACGCGACTTGTACATGATGTAGGCGACCGCGACCGTGATCAGCACCGTCAGGCCCATCACGAACACGCCGTTGATCGGCACCTCGATCGAGTCGGTGACGTGCAGCGAGCCAAGCATCCACTGCGGCAGCTCGACGCCAACCTCGCGCGCGCCGAAGATCGAGCGATAGGCCTGCTGCAGCATCAGGCTGAGGCCCCAGGTTGCGAGCAGCGTGTCGAGCGGGCGCTTGTAGAGATGCCGGATCAGCACCCACTCCACCAGCATCCCGAGCGCACCTGAGGCCAGGAAGGCCAATATCATCGCGAGGAAGAAGTAGCCGCTGAACAGGCTTGGCAGATAGGTCTGGAAGACATTCGAGGTCATCCACGTGACGTAGGCGCCGAGGATCATGAACTCGCCATGCGCCATGTTGATGACGCCCATCTGGCCGAAGATGATCGCAAGACCAAGTGCCATGAGCACGTAAACGGAGAACAGGATCAGGCCGGCAAAGCCCTGCATGACGAAGATGGAGCCGAGGTCGCCAATCGAATAGTCGCCGAACATCTGAGGTTCTCCGTCGAGGGCGGACAGCGTCCCGCGTCCGAGGGTCCCGCGTCGCGAGGAAAGTCGCGACGCGGGGTCGTGAGACGCGGATTGATGGTCCGCGTCAGGGAGCTCTTGCTCGGAGGAAAGATCGCGAGGCTTACTGGTAGCCCTTCGGGAACGGATCGGGCTCAACCAGATCGGCGGTCTCGTAGATCAGTTCGAACTGACCATCGAGCTTGGCGCGGCCGACGCGGGTCTTCGACCAGAGGTGATGGTTCTCGTGGATGCGCACGTAACCTTCCGGCGCCCCCTTGAATTCCACGCCCGGCGAAGCCGCCGCAATCTTGTCGACGTCGAAGCTGCCGGCCTTCTCGACCGTCAACTTCCACAGCCACGGGCCGAGATAGGCAGCCTGGGTGACGTCTCCGATGACGGTCTTTTCGCCCCACATCTTCTTGAAGGCGGGCACGAAGGTCTTGTTGTTCGGGTTGTCGAGCGACTGGAAGTACTTCATGCAGGCATAGGCGCCCGCGATGTTCTCACCGCCGATGCCGTCGATCTCGTCTTCGGTCACCGAGATCGTCAGCAGCGCCTGCTTGGATAAGTCGATGCCGGCGGCCTTGAGCTGCTTGTAGAAGGCGACGTTGGAGCCGCCGACCACGTCGGTGAAGATCACATCGGGCTTGGTCAGCTTGATCTTGTTGATCACCGAATTGAACTGAGTATTGCCGAGCGGGTAATATTCCTCGCCGACCACCTTGCCCTTCAGCACGTTCTCGACGTGCTTGCGCGCGATCTTGTTCGAGGTGCGTGGCCAGATGTAGTCCGAGCCGATGAAGAAGAACGACTTGGCGCCCTTCTCCTTGGCGATCCAGTTCAGGCCGGCGAGAATCTGCTGGGTGGCTTCCTGGCCGGTGTAGATCACGTTCTTGGACTGCTCGAGACCTTCATAGAAAGTCGGGTAGTAGAGCATGCCGTTGTACTGCTCCATGACAGGCAGCACCGCCTTGCGCGAAGCCGAGGTCCAGCAGCCCATGATCGCGGCGACCTTGTCGTTGACGAGCAGCTTCTTGGCCTTTTCCGCAAATGTCGGCCAGTCGCTGGCGCCGTCTTCCTGGATAAACTTGATCTTGCGCCCGAGCACGCCACCGGCGGCGTTGATCTGCTCGATGGCGAGCTTCTCGGCCTCGATCGACCCGGTCTCCGAGATCGCCATCGTGCCTGTCGCCGAATGCAGGATGCCGACGGTGACTTCCGTGTCCGTTACCGCAAGACCCGTGGTGTTGACCGCTGAAGTTGCAGGCGCCTGCGCAAAGGATGACCGCGGAAGCATCGTCACGGCGGGAATTGCCGCCATTCCCATCAGCAGCTTGCGGCGGAATGCCGACTGCAGGCCCTTATTTGTTTCGTCTTTCATGAGCACCCCGTTGGTTTGAGAACGCGCTTATTGGTGAGGCGAGGATTGCTCAGAATTGTGCACTGCACAGATACGTGGGATTGCGTATACTGCACCGCAAAATAGCGACGTAGGTTTTGGTACGGGGTTTGCTGGCGATCGAACGGGTCGGTCGTTTGCGGTGAGGAGTGCAGAGTGGCAGGGCGGCAGCGGATAGACCGCGTCAGGCGCCAATACAACCAATGGGTCGCCAACCAGACGCTGGAAGACTACGCGCTGCGTTTCACCGCCAAAAGCGCGCGGCGCTGGTCCGCCGCCCGCGTCGCCAACACCGCGCTCGGTGCGATCTCCTTCCTTGCCCTTGAAGCGATCGGCGGCACGATCACGCTGAATTACGGCGCCAGCAACGCGACGGCGGCTATCCTGGTCGTCAGCGTCATCATCTTCCTGTGCGGACTGCCGATTGCCTATTATGCCGCAAAATGCGGCATCGATATCGACCTTCTGACTCGCGGCGCGGGCTTCGGCTATATCGGCTCGACCATCACCTCGCTGATCTACGCCTCCTTCACCTTCATCTTCTTTGCCTTCGAGGCAGTCATTCTGGCAGCTGCGCTCGAGATGTGCTTCGGCATTCCGCGGCCGCTCGGCTATCTCATCAGCGCCATCGTCATTATCCCACTGGTGACCTACGGCATCACCCTGATCAGCCGTTTTCAATTGTGGACGCAGCCGATCTGGGTGATCCTGCACCTCCTCCCCTTCGTTGCGATCGCCTGGGCCAATCCGCATTCGTTCACCGAGTGGCGGAAATTCGCCGGCGAACATGGTGATCCGTCCGGTCATCTCGATCTGCTGCTGTTCGGTACCGCTGCGTCGGTAGTATTTTCACTGGTGGCGCAGATCGGCGAACAGGTCGACTTCCTGCGCTTCCTGCCGCGCGACCGCCGCACCTCGAAAACCTCGTGGTGGATCGCCCTGCTCTGTGCCGGGCCGGGCTGGATCATCTTCGGCGCGGTGAAGCTTTTGGTCGGCTCGTTTCTCGCCTATTTCGCGCTGAGCCATGGCGTTGCGCTCGAGCAAGCCGCTGAGCCCGCCAATATGTATCTGGAAGCGTTTCGTTACGTGCTGTCGCAACCCGATCTTGCATTGGCGCTGACGGGCACCTTCGTCATCCTGTCGCAGGTCAAGATCAACGTCACCAACGCCTACGCCGGCTCGATCGCCTGGTCGAACTTCTTTTCGCGGCTGACCCACAGCCACCCCGGCCGCGTGGTCTGGCTGGTGTTCAACGTGATGGTTGCGCTGCTGTTGATGGAGATCGGCGTCTACAAGGCGCTGGAACAGACGCTCGCACTCTACTCCAACGTCGCGATCGCCTGGGTCGGCGCACTGGTCGCCGATCTCGTCATCAACAAGCCGCTCGGCCTGCGCCCGCCTCAGATGGAGTTCAAGCGCGCGCATCTCTACGACATCAACCCTGTCGGCGTCGGCGCGATGACGATTGCAACCATCGTCTCGATCTCTGCGTTCTATGGCGTGTTCGGGCCGACCGCGAAAGCATTGTCCGCCTTCGTCGCTCTGACGGCGGCTTTCGTCACGGCGCCACTGATCGCCTGGGCCACAGGCGGCCGATACTATATCGCGCGCAAGCCGAAACGGAGCTGGCAGAACGTCGAGGCGATCCAGTGCTGCATCTGCGAGCATTCGTTCGAACCGGAGGACATGGCCTCCTGCCCGGCCTATGCCGGTCCGATCTGCTCACTGTGTTGCTCGCTCGACGCACGCTGCCACGATCTCTGCAAGCCGCATGCGCGGGTTAGCGCACAGGTCTCGGAGACACTTGGCAAGATTCTGCCCGAACCGATCTATGCACGCATCAACTCGCAGTTCGGTCGTTATGTCGGCGTATTCGCTGTTTCGGCCGGCCTCGTTGGGCTGGTGCTCGGGCTGATCTACTTGCAGACATCGGCGACCGTGCACGCAGATGCACTGCTGGCGGACGTACTGTGGAAGGTGTTCTTTGCCCTGATCATCATCATCGGCGTGGTCGCCTGGCTGTTCGTGCTGGCCCAGCAGAGCCGGAGCGCCGCGGAAGAGGAGACGCGGCGGCAGACCACGCTGCTGATCCAGGAGATCGACGCGCACAAGCGCACCGATGCCGAATTGCAGCGTGCCAAGGAGGTCGCGGAGTCCGCGAATCTCGCCAAGAGCCGCTACGTCGTGGGCCTCAGTCACGAACTGCGCTCGCCGCTGAACGCGATCTCCGGCTATGCGCAACTGCTGGAGCAGGATCACAGTCTGCAGGCGCGGCCGCGCGATCAGGTCCGCGTGGTTCGCCGCAGCGCCGACCATCTGTCGGGCCTGATCGATGGTATCCTCGATATCTCCAAGATCGAGGCTGGACGCCTCTATCTCTCACGTGACGAGGTCCGCCTCAACGATTTCCTCGAGCAACTCGTCGGCATGTTTCGCCTGCAAGCCGTCGCGAAGGGGGTCGACTTCGAGTTCAAGCGGCCGACGATGCTGCCGGCTGTTGTCTTTGCCGATGAGAAGCGGCTGCGGCAGATCCTGATCAACCTGCTGTCAAACGCAATCAAGTTCACACAAAACGGCGGCGTCAAGTTCATCGTGCACTACCGCAGCCCGGTCGCCGAGTTCGAGGTCGTCGACACCGGTCCCGGCATTCAACCAGACGATATCGAACGTATCTTTGCCCCCTTCGAGCGCGGAGCGCTCGGAGTCGCGCAACCGCAGACCGGTACCGGCCTCGGCCTCACTATCAGCCGCTTGCTTGCCGGCGTGATGGGCGGCGACATCAAGGTGACGAGCACGGTCGGTGCCGGCGCAACGTTCCGCGTGAAGCTGCTGCTCTCGGAGGTAACAAACCCGCGGCGCGATGCGCCGGTGGAGGCGCCGATCTACGGCTATCTCGGTCCACGCAAGACGATCTTGATTACCGACGATGACCCGACCCATCGCGATCTCCTGCGCGAGGTGCTGGCGCCGCTCGGCTTTATCCTGCTCAGCGCGCCAGACGGCCCCGGCTGCCTTGCGCTGGCACAACATTGCCGCCCCGACCTGTTCCTGCTGGACATCTCTATGGCGGGCACGGACGGCTGGACCGTGGCCGAGACCTTGCGCGCCAATGGTCATCACACCGCACGCATCCTGATGGTGTCGGCAAGCGCGCTGGAGGCGCACGGCGCGCCGCTGGCGCAACCATTCCATGATGGCTATCTGATGAAGCCGATCGACATCCCGCGGCTCCTGGAGACCATCCGTCAATTGCTCAAGCTCGAATGGCAGTACGAAGCCGCCCAAGTGCCGGTGCCGCTTTGGAGGACGGAGAGCGGCTCGCGGCCGCCGGTGAAATATGTCGAGGAGCTGATCGGCCTCGGGCAACTTGGCTATGTCCGGGCGATCCAGCTCAAGCTCGACGAGATCGGTACTGAGCGACCGGAGCACGCCGATTTTGTCACCCATATGCGCGCACTGGTCGACCGCTTCGATATCGACCAGTACATGGCTACACTGAAAGCCCTGCACAGCTATGATCACTGACCCCAAGAGGCGCGACGTCGCCCTCGTCGTCGACGACTCGCCCGAAACGCTTCGACTGCTGACTGACGCGCTCGACGGCGCTGGGATGACGGTCATGGTCGCGCTCGACGGCGCGTCGGCGATGCGGATCGTCGACCAGGTCACGCCCGATATCGTGTTGATGGACGCGATCATGCCCGGCATGGACGGCTTTGAGACCTGCCGGCGTATCAAGCGGGACGCTGGCCTCAACAACGTCCCGATCATCTTCATGACCGGTCTTGCCGAGACCGAGCATATCGTGCGCGGCCTGGAAGCCGGCGGCGTCGACTATGTGGCAAAACCGATCGTGGTCGACGAGATGCTGGCGCGGATCCGCGTTCACCTCGCTAATGCGCGAATGACCCAAAGCGCGCGCGCAGCCCTCGACGCCTCCGGTCGCCATCTGCTCGCGGTGAACAATGCAGGAAAGCTGCTGTGGGCGACACCGCAAGCGCGGAAGTTGCTATCGGATTCGCTCACAGGCGCCGGCGATGATTTCGCGCTGCCCGAGCCGATGCCACATTGGCTCGACCAGGTTCAGAAGGGTAACTCTGTAAAGACCGCGACCATGGCCTCTCTCCCAGGCAACGAGCAATTGCGGCTGCAGTACATGGGCAAGCTCGGCCCGAACGAATTCCTGTTGCGGCTCGCCAAGGATGTCACGGGCGAAGTGCCAGCGGAATTCTCCAGCCAGTTCGGCCTCACCACGCGGGAGAGCGAGGTGTTGTCCTGGCTCTCCAAGGGCAAGACCAATCGCGACATCGCTCAGATCCTCGGTCTTAGTCCGAGAACGGTCGATAAGCACCTTGAGCAAATCTATGCGAAGCTAGGTGTCGAGAACCGAACCGCTGCGGCGGCGATTGCTGTGAACGTGACACATCGGAACTCCTAGCAAAGCTCGCGCACACCAGTCTCGCGAGAGGCAACCGCAGGAATTGTTGTCGGCAGCGCCGACGTGCGGGCGGTTCAGCGGCCGCATATGTCGCACCGCATCAATTCATGACTGCCTCTACCGCTCAAACTTTGGGCGTGCATCCGCGCGCTGGCTCGGGCTAATTCGTCATCCATCACAAGATTCGCGACGCGTCGCTGAACACCAGCGGCGCTGATGCGAACGTCGCGCTGGGAGGATTGGATGCGAAGGTCAGCGCAGATCGCCTTGCTGGCGTGCATGCTCGCGCTAGGACGAGCCAGCTTCGCATTCGACAACGGGCAATTCGAGAATGTCCCGGCGGACATCCGTTCTTGGTTCAAGAGCGTAATTGCGCCCAACGGCGTGCCCTGCTGCGATATTTCCGACGGTCATCGTACTGAATATGATTTTCGCGAAGGAGCCTATTGGGTACCGATCGAAGGCCAGTGGATGCCGGTACCGCAACGTGCCATCATTCGCGACCGCGGCAACCCAGTTGGCGAAGCCGTGGTTTGGTATGTGCATCATCGCGGTGGCATCGTGATCAGCTGCTTCGTGCCGGCGGACGCGGTATGACGCCTCCCAAATGAAGCGCTTCTATGTTTCGGGACAAGATCCATACCGTTGCCCCGCCACTACGCTAGCGCTCCCCCTTAGGCGCCGCCACTTTGAAAAGGTCAAACATCACATGCCTGGTGACTACTCAGTCACGAATCTAAACATAATGGCGAGATACGACTACGGCTCGGCGTTGATAATTGCGCTTGGTGAAGCCGACAAGAGATACAATGCCGATCAAATCGCAAGCGCATCTGACAACCGTAGCTGCAATAAAGGCAATCAACCCTTCGGCAAGAAGCCACATCAGACCGACCAATTCGGCGGTTCAGTTTGGAGGAGCGGTGATCCGACAGTCAGCGGGTATTTCCTCTTTCGGCCTGGATCCAGCCTCAAGACTGATAAGGTTTCGCTACTTTTCTTATCAGTCCCAGAACTGACTCCGTTTTGCGTATTCGTAACAGTCGGCCAACTGACTCCGCTTTGTGTCATTTTTGTTCAGTCATCCATCTATAGCGGGACTACTTCTGGTCACAATTGAAGTCACAAGGAGGGTCTGTTCGCCCAGGCCCTGTTCTTTTTTGTTCTCGAAACATCGAATGCATCGAGCGTTTGTGAATGCTTCCTGCTGATGCGAACGGCCGTTTAGCGGGTGATCACGAAAAACGGCTGCGGGATCTCGAAGGCGGTCAGGTGGCGCGTTCAATATTGTGACGGCGTATCGCTTGGGACAATCCCTCCAGCGTCTCCGCGCGCATAATAGAAATCACGGCAGTAGTTTTATTAATCTCAGAGTGGACGTTCGCTCCAAATAAGTCGGATTGGAGCCGGATCGTCGCCGATAGGATAGAGTGTGGCATCTCCCGCATGGCCCGGTGCGGGATCGTACTCCTTCAGTTCGATAACCTGGCCTTGCGGTCCCTTGAGTGTCGCGACGCCGTTCTGAACCTTGAACGTCCCTTGTGTATCTTGGAAGAGTCCCTCGCCGTTGGGTTGAGAAGCGCTCCAATTTCCGTCCGACAAGAAGTCACCCGGATTCATGGAGATGTTACCCCTCTTGTGGGGCGCAACAACTGTTTTCACGTACAACACGACCGGATCTGGCATAGCTTTATTTCCTATCTCGTCGATTCCGAACGAACGGATTCAATTCAAACTGAAAGACTCTATTTTGGGACAACTTGGACTACGGCTCAAGCAGCTTCCAGCAAAGCACGGGCTCGAACTTCGCGTTACTTCCTCAGGAGAATGCAGCCGTTGAGAAAGCGAACTCAACTAGCTGTTCCCGTCAAATAGGGCTGAGACATAGAGAGGTGGGGTGGGATAGAGCGCGCGTGACGGCAAGATTAGGCCTGGAATCGTCCCTGCTATAGCTTCGACGAAGCTGACGCAGTCGTTGATTAGTAGCCTGTATCTGGCCGCGGCGGAACTGCCGCACAAAATTTCCACACGCGAAAATTCAGTCACAACAGCAGTCGCGTGTCTGCTCGAACCTCAAATTTGGTCGTTTCTCAGCCGACGGGAGAGTGCTTTTATTCACAGCTCAGTTTCGCATTCCGAGAGTCGACTATGTCGAAGTTCAAGCTGACGCTTCCCTTTGCGCCTTTGTAATTTTCGTCGATGTCCCACTTGTTACTATTGCTCGGCTCTACATTACCTTTGTTGTCAACCCACTCACAGTAAGCCGTGCAGCCCTTGTCGGCCTGCGCTCCGTTATTCTCAAAATAGAAGACACCCACCCGTCCGTTTCCTTTGCACGTTAGCGTGGTGGCTCTCGAACCGCTAAGATCCGTCGACCAATCTGCTGCAGTCGCCGACTGAATACCCATGGTCAACAACACAATTGTCAACAGTTTGCGCATGGAGTTTCCCATTCAATGAAAGGCTCGTTTCGGTGGCTCGCGGGAAGCAGAGGCAATCAGCGTCACAGAAGCAGCGAGAAAATCGTACCAATCAAGGCAAGAGCTGACGCCGTACAACCCTCAATCCTTGATCGTCTGATCTTTTGCTCTCAAACTCTGCCTACCAATTCTTGCAATCGGACATATCGTCATAGTCTCCGTTTTTGCATGCTGCTATCGCGGCATTCTGGTTGAGAGTTTGTCCTTTCACGCAAATCTGCGTTTTTGAATTATCCATATTTGTTACATCGAACTTGTAGTCCGCGGCGGCCCCACCACGTCGACTTTGAAGCACTTTGCAGTCCTTATGCTGGTCCGCAGCGGCCAGCGTCGCCCAAAAGGTCGATGCCAAAATAACGATTGAGACAATCTGGCCACGTTGAGACATATCAATGCTCTCCTCTCATCGACGTACAAGTTAGATATTTGAATGATGCCGCCCTAGGCCGTTGATCCCAGCTTCGCCAGCGCAAACCAGTTGGCGTAGACTACCCCTACGCCCGGTGACGCACCGATGATTGTCTAAACGAACGCACAAATGCATTTCCTGATTCACGGATCGCCATAGATCTTGTTGCGCCCGGCAATATCGTCCGGCTGCAAATTGCGGCGCTTCTCGCCGGGCTTCAAGCCAACGCTCATGACCGCCGAACCTGAGGGCACATCATCGAGACCCACACAGTGTCCAAATTCATGGAGGGCGACACTCAGCAAATCGTATTCGGCCGGCTTAGGGTCATCAGTGGTGACGTGCCATAACATCGCGCTGTTAAAGCGGATCGCACACTTTTTCATCTTGTGGGTCCCGGATATGCCCGGATAGGACGTTTCGGCCGGCTTGGTGGGATCGTTGAGAGTGCCAAACTCGATGGTGTTCAGGCCCGGGCATTGAGGGCAATCATCGCCGGAAAACCTGAACTGGAATATTGGAGTGTTCTTCGCGTCTTTCTTCGCATACTTCCATTTGTCCGCTGCGGCTTGGATGGTGGCCAATACGTCCGGCCAAGGTTGCGTTGCATCAGCCGGATTGGTCGGCGCGTTGGTACTGCAATATTCGAATGCCGACGCCATCGGATATTTTTGAAATTTCCAATTCCTATCGAGCAGCTGGAACTTGTCATCGGCCAACGCAGGACTGGCTAGCAGCGCGAGGGCAACTGCATTCGCCGGAACGCGCAGCAACATGCGAACGGTATCGGTTGACGCCTTAGGGCATCTCAAGGAGTTGATGATCAGGCGAAGCATGGGACCTCTCATCCTTTTGCGATCCGGCTCCACCGACCGCGCCGCTGGTAGCGGGGCAAATGTTCAATGGCGCGACCGGAAGGAGAGATGCCCAACGGTAGCGCAGCGAAATATTTCCATCTTAGACCGAAACGCACGGTCGGGAAGACCTGATCGGTTAAAGCCACAGGTTGATCAACCCAAAATTGTGGATAAGTGCGTGACCGCGCGATCATCCGACAGTCAGCGCGAAACGTTCATGTAAGCTCGTCGAAAGGCTGAGGGGGACGGGAATGGACGACGGACGTTCCGATCGGGACTCGTTGCCCGATATCAAGCAATCCGCAGAACCTGATTTCGTCGCGCACGACATCGCGTCGCTCACGCGACGCAGTTTCCTGGTTGGCGCCGGCTCGGTCGCGGGAGCCTATGCGACTGGCGCCTTTGCCGGGACCAAAGCAACCTACCGATGGTCGATATACCGCGCTCCCGATCCGCGCGCGGATGGACGAAGCGTCGTTGCCATTGCTTTTGACGATAGAGACCCCGCCGAAGCGGATCTGCGTTGGTGTTTTCTGCCCGAAGTGTCCTTCAGTGAAAACGCTAAGGCCACCATCCAGCCTTTGCCGTCAAAGACACACGGGACAGATGCATACGACCTGCAGGTCGTGTTCTCCGGGCTTGAGATCGCGCGTCACGGTACAAATCCCCCGAAATATTTCAGCCTGATTTTCAGGTTCATCCATACCAACATCGAAAAAGCTCCCCGCGTCATCATCGTGGCGCGTGATTTACTGTCAGCGGGAGAGCGGCTGCTTGCGCAGCTCACCTTGGAACAATGGCGTCGCGCCGCGCCCATCGATATCGATGCGCAGCTGGCACCCGGGCTTCTCAACATGGTGTTTTCGACGCGCCTGCGACTTCCGCGCAACGGAAAGATCAACCTCGCGCTGGTGCGGCCAACCGAGCAGGATCGTCGTTTCATATGGCGATTTCGCGCGGCAAGCCCCACGGCGGCACATGCGAACGCATTTGCGGTGGTGGCCGATCAAGCTGCCAAGCTCGGCGACAGCGAGTTTGGACGAGCGGTGCTGGGCTCATCCACCACGGTCGATATGTGGCGGGCCCATTCGGCGCTGGACAAGGACACGGGCAATCAGGCGCAAGGCGCTGTCGCGGCTAACGCCGCGAATCCGCCTGCGGCGGACAACCCACCGCCGGCACCCGACAAAACACCGGCGCCGACGGCAACGACAAGCAATCCGCCAAAGCCGGCACCACCGCGAACCCTCGCACAATTGACGGCCTTCCGGCCCAACCTATCCTCCGTGGTGTTGGGCGAAAACAGCCTGACCAATGGGCAGGCCAGCAGCCTTGTCCTTCGGCGCCTCGAAATCGACAATAAGAAACCTGTCCAGCTAGTTCGACGGGATCGTTCCGGATATCCGCGCGGCATCAAATCTCCCGGCGATAAGATTGCGATCGAAACGACCCTGCCCGTCGCAGGCGGCGAACTCTCGGTGCACACCACTCGCGAAAGAAAGGCTGCGCGCCGGGAAGGCCCTTTCCGCCTCGATCTGGGCACGATGACGTTCTCGGGCGCCCCCGATGAATCCTTGTGTCTCGACGCCGATTTTCAACTTAGCTCTCACCACGTTTCGCTCCTGACGGCGTTCGGCCCCTTCGAAATCGAGCGACCGGAAGACAAGCGGGTACGTCGGAGAAACGCGAGCGAGCCCGCCGGGCAGGAAAACGAGGATTCGCAGAGCTCGCAGTACGAGACACGGCAACCGGTGCGGCTGAGCGTGACCGACCGTGTCATCAAGGCATTCGAGGCGACCGTCAGGGTGAACAGCGTCGGAGTTGCCCTCAGCAAATCCTCAGATCCGGACGACCATCACGCCTACCGCGTCGACCTCGGATTTCCGCAGGGATGCGAGGTCTTGTTCCGCCTGTTCGGACTCAAGGACAGCGCGAATACCCGTCGCGGCATCGGCCGGGTGTCTTTGGGTTCATTATCGCTCGATGCACTGCCGCCAAAAGGCACCTATGGCGGTCCTTATGTGCTGCCACTCGACAACGCTGCTTTGCAGCTGCGCCGATGGCGTGACCTCGTAAGCCTGAAGTACCGCTTCGCCGGTCTCGATCTCGTGCAGGAGGGCGATGGCAAGGCTTATCTCGCCCCGCGCGGCCTAGCCCGGCAGACCTCGTTCGACACGTCGCCGCTGGACGCCAACGGCAAACTCGCCGATCCTGACATGAGCGCCGCGCCGTTCGATCCGCGCGCCATGATGGTCGTGGAGTTTCCTTCCCAGCACGTGGCCGAAGAGGCTTTTTTCGAGCAGCGTATCGCGCGACCGGCGCCGCCACGCTACCCCGCCTCACTGCTTCAGAACGATCCGGTGCTGGCGAAGAAGTTCGACAAGCTGCGTTCGCTTTATCTATCGCAAAACCCGCGTGTGAAACCGCAGCCCGATAGTGCGAAGCTGGACGCCAAAGCGAAGAAACGCGTCGGGCTGCGCAAGGATTTGTTGGATGCGGTGAAAACTGCAATCAAAGACGCCGATGATAACAAGAAACCCATTCCGGCCGATGTTGAAGCGTTTCGCATCTTTTTGCCCGCGTTTGCAGAGGTCTACCAAGGCCTGCCGGACGAGCAGCGGTCATATGTCGGCGACGAATTTCTCGATCCGGAGGCGCGCCGCGTGGCAGAGATCGCCGCCAACGCGCTCATCATCGCGAAAACCGACTTGTTCGACAGCTTGCCTGACGATCCCGTCGGGCTCGACGAGCTCTTGGCTGTCTCACAGCATCAAGAGGAACTGTACCCCAGCAAGAATAGCCCTAAGCAGCAGCAGCAGAACGCCACCCAGGTCGCCAATATCGTAAGCAACCTGCAGCAGACCCGTGATCCGTTCTTCGTCGCGCTCCAGAAGGCCTATTCCAAGCGGACAATACCTAAGGTCGACGATCCGGATACCGACAAATCGCTCGCGAGCTTCACCGGTCGCACGCCGTTGCGCGATGCCGTCGAGAAATTCCGAAAAAAGATCGCGGACGGTGCAAAACTCACGCCTCCCGATCCGAAGGTTGCAGCCAAGACGAAAGCCTTGGAAGCATACAGCACGTTTGTCGGCAATCTGCTCAACCAAGTCCAGAACGACATGGGCTTGAGCGGCGACGAAGATCCGACCCCGACGTCGCGCGCGCGGCTGTCGGGCCCCTCGCGGCTGGCGTTCCGCGTCAACACGGACGACTTCGAGACCGGCGACCAGGGCGGGCGGATTGAGTTTACCGTCAGCGAATTGACCAACTGGTCTCGGCACGAACTGGTGGTGATCCGCCGAGCCCGGAAGCTGCTCAAGGCCTATGCGGACGGCACGCGCCGGCCGCGATGGGATATGGAGGAAGATCACGACCTGGCGGCACAGCTCGTGCATATGGGATTCAGCCGTGGCGGCTGGGCCGACCGCAGCAATAGCAAGGACGGAAAGAGCACCCCGCGCAATTGGTCGCAGGCAACCGTCACCGCCGAACAGCGGCTCGCCGAGGTGGCGGCGTCCGCCGCACCACCGCCCGGCCCGTTCGAGACGGCGATCGAAATGCCGTTCCGCCTTTTCCTGTCGCCGGCACAGGACGGCCGTTTCCGTACCCGGCGCGAGGTTCCGTCGTGGCTGTTGTCGAAGAGCAACGACGCCAAGCCAAGGGGAATCGTGGAGCCGCTCTGGCGCGCGGATTTCGAAGTCGAACCCAATTCCGCTCTGCGTGCTATCTGGTCGCCGGACTTCCGGCCCGAAGCCTTCGTGCCGGGCACAGCCGGCCTCCCCTGTCCGAGCCGAGTCAACCGGCCACCGATGCGCGGGCCTTACGCGCCGTGGGCGATGGGCCGCGAAACGGCCGACAACAACATCCCGCTGGACATTATCGAGAGGCCGCGGTTCCGCACTTCACTCGACGCGTTTGATCGACACGAGCTGGTCACACTATCGTCCCTGCACGGATTGCCGGTGATCGGCAAGGTCGGCTTGGATCCGCAGAACAAGGACAACGTCGTTCGCCTCGGCAAGGATCAGGCCGAGCCGCCCGACGGATTTCAGGTCTCGACACCGGGCTGGGAAGGGGTCAGCGCAGAACAGCGAAAACTGCTGCCTGGTCTCAACGACGTCTATCTTCCGAAGGTGCTCGACACCAAGGGACTCGAACTCGCGCTTTCCTCCCTCGGCGGCTACCTGCGGGTTAACGCCAACTTCGACCCGCCGGCTTCAATTCTCACTGGCAAGGGTGACGGCTATTACAATGCGCTATCGATCGAACGCTGGCGCCACAATATCGTGCTCGGCCGGGATATCAGTGCCGAAGTGGTCTATAAGGGGTATCTTTTTCCGATCGGCTTGCATTGCACACTGATCAAGATCACCGAGAGACGTTTCCAAAAGGTCGCCAACCGCAATGGGCCGGTAGCCGTTCTCCGCCAGCGCATGTTCCTTCGGATCGGCAATCCGACGAAAAATTTTCCAGCCTACCAGCAACCCGACGAGGGTCGCCGCCTGCCATTCCGGATGCTCACGGTCGTCACCACGCAAACTCCTGATATCGTCGATCCATACGACATAACGAGCGGCTACGACGATAACAATATCTATGCGAATGGCCGCATCGAACTCGGCAAAGACGCCCGCGGCACTGCCTTCTGGCCGCGCACCAGCAAACGCCTCGGCGGCGAGGTGAAATTCGATCTCCTGGTCGACGGCAATATCCCGACGCGACTGCCGCTGATCTTCGTCGACAACGCTGCGGCCAATGATCAGACAGCAGTCCAGAAAGTGTGCGAACACTATAACCGGCTGGGCTTCAGCGGTGATGCCAAGTCCTTCTTGCCGGCTCTGGTCCAGGCTAGCTTCGCGGGCGCCAAGCTCACCTATGCACCCGAAAGCAAGGCCGGCGACACCCAATTTGAGACCCAGTCGCTGGTGTTCGGTGCCGAGGGCCGTGCGGCGGATGGGCCCAAGCCCATAGTGTCGGAATATCAGCCGTTTCAGGCGGCGAAAGCCAAGAACGCAATTTTCTCCAGCAACCCGTTTATGCAGGGTGCCGATCAGCCGCCGTTTTACCCTGCAATGCGCTTCGCAACGGTCAAGATCGGTCAGATCGAGCGGCTCGTCGGCCATCCGTTGGATCCAAAGCGCGTCGCCTACGATCCGAGCTATGCGCTTTACGGATTCCCCGATCCCAATGACCAAGCGAACGGCCCAAGCCCGGACACTAATCCTCCCAGCACACAGCCGAATTCGGACGCTGCCAATCCGAAGGAAATCTTCCTTTCTCTGATCGATAAGCCGCAACTGGCATTCGGACAGGGTGGAGACAAGGGCGGTGGGGTGTCTCGGCCGGAAATGACTATTTACGCCCTGTCGCGTCAGGCCGGACCGATCAGTGCCAACCCACCACAAGACGACAAAAAGGTTTCCGCCTCGTCGACCTCCTCAGGGAATCCCGATCCCGATAATCCCGCCGCGATCACGGCCCAGCTGAACGCGATCAAGAGCAAGGCCGATCTTGCCAAATCGTTCTTCCCCGACAACGCGACGTTGCTTGGGCTGATCAAGCTTTCGGACTTAGTTCAAGCCATCATCACACTGGCCGGCGGCAGTGTTCCGGTCCTGCAGGAGTTGGTCGACTACGGTGGCGGGCTTGCGGGCGATGCGGACGCCTTCATTAGGGAGCACGTGCTCGAGCCGCTGCAGCAGGCGCTCAGTTCGCTCAGCGATCCCATGACCAAACCGATTCCCCTCGGCGGCACGGGGCAGTCGGTGGAGGTCAAAAAAATCTATCCCGACGTGGTCACCGCCTACAATGCGTTGAAACAGAATGTCCAGGCCGCCATCGACGCGCCGCCGCCTTCGGATAATCCCGGCGATACTATCAGCACATATAGCGCCGTCTACACCGCGGGCCGGGCCTTCGTGAATGCCATCGAGCGCGCACTCCGCGATCCTATTACTCCGCTGCGCGAGGCGGCGAGGAACTGGCTCAACGACCAAGTCAATAATGTCAAAGCTGATTTCGACAAGGCTGTTGGCAACTTTCAGAACATACTTAAAGCCTTCACCGACTCGCTTCGAGTCCAGCTGCGCAACTACATCGTCGTCAATGTCCTCAAACCGTTGAAATCGGCGATCTTCACCATACCACCGCCGGCCACAGCCGGGACGCCGCCTTCACCATCACCATCACCATCACCATCACCAACACCATCTCCGTCTCCGTCCCTGCAGCAGATTCTGGCTGCTCTCACCGAAGCGCTCAATAAGTCGATCGACGAAGCCCTGGACGATCAAGGCGATGAGGGCGTCTGGCCCAAAGATGGGAGCACCTTCTTTGATGCCAATGCTTTCGCGAAGCTTCTGGCCGAAAGGCTCCGCAAGAATGCAGACGGCACCGCTGCTGTGGGTTTGGCCGAGCTTCAAGCCCAGGCGCTGGAACAGTTTCCGGACGTGCAGACCGCCGCCAATACCCTTCTCGTCTCGGAGGCTCGTGATTTTCTTGCCGACAGCCCCATCGGCCAATACGCGCAAGGTCTGAACGGCCTGAAGATAACCGACACCGGGAAGTTAGCCGACCTCTATCGGCTTGGCGATGCTGTTTCCAATGGAATGAAGCGTCTGAAGGCCATCGCCGACATCGGCGCCAGGTTTAAAGGCCAGTGTGACGCCGCGGCTACGTCCCTCACCGATCTGATTGTTGCGTCAATACCGAAAGCGGCTACGGACATACCCGATCCGAAAACGTTCAGCACCCTCGCAACTGATTTGAACGTCCTCGCCGTCAAGGCCGGCGAACTTCGTCAACTGTTTCCGTCCGATCTTTGGCCGGTCCTAGACAAGTTAAAGGACCAGCTCGACCAGGCCGTCAATAGTGTAAGGAAGCCCTGCGCTGACCTTTCAAAGGATCTCACCAGCCTTCAACTTCTGATCACTGGCTTCGGCAATGAAAAGAACAACTTCCAGCAGCTGAGTTGCACCCTTCCTTTGCCTTGGCAGCTCCAACGCCTGTTGAATTACATACGCCAGCTTTCGACGGAGGCGTCGCGCTGCATCGGCGATGCAAATTTGATCGTTACCGGTCTTCGCGATGTTTTGAAACAGGTGAACGCACTCAAAATTTCGAGCTACAAATTCTCAAAGCAGAAGAGTTCCGACCCAACTCAGTGGACGATTCAATTCGGGGACCGGGATGCTGCGTGCTCAGTCATCGACCTCCTTCGCCAGCATTTTCTCGCCAAGGTAATTCCCGTCATTCAGGCGTCGAGCAATGCACTACAGACTCTCTCGTTGGCCGGCATTCCCTCACCATCTGTGACCGGGGACGCGCGCGTCCAGGCTTTTGGCCGCTTATCCAAAGCCATAGCGCCAATCTTCGCCAATACAGATTTTGCGCCCGTCATCGACGGCGTTCGAAAGGTGTATAGCGACGTCCAAGCCGATTATGACAACAGCCTTGCTCCAAAGGTTGGCGCAGCGGTCAAAACGCTCAAGGACGCAGGTGACGTCGTCTTTGGGCTTTTGAGCGATGATAGTGCCCAAATCGACCAAACCATCCAACCCAAGATCGACGCTCTTGTTGCGGCAAACGAGAACGTCGCTGCGCGCGCCGCGGAAATCGTGGCAATGGCCGTAGGAGACGCTTTGCAGCCCGGCTTCGGCAAGGACGTCTTCAACCTGACGACGACGCCTCCGGCTCAGCTGCTCCTATCGATGCTCTTCGATCGCATCGTCGGGCAATTCCAGCAACCGATAGCCGACGCGGCGGACAAGCTTGCGCAGTTGCTCACCCAGGATACGAAGTTTTCTGGCGGTCTCCGGGATTTCTATCAACAGGCGCTCAAAACGCGCGACGAATTTTACAAACAGGTCATTGCAGCGGGTGCAAGCACCGGGCCGGTATCGACGCAGGTCGCCAATGCGCTGCTGGCGCCGGGCGATCGTGGCCTGACCACCGGCAACGACGCCCTGTGGGGCCAGAACAAGACGATCACCGCAATCGACGACACACTGAGGAAGCCCGGCGACAAACTCGGGCCGCTGGTCCAACTGTTTGACCTTGTCGGAAGCTGGAAGGCGACCACTTATGAACCTTTGCCTGTTCCGCCGCCGCCCGTACGTGGCCCGAACGCCGTTCTGTTCATCGCCAACCAGGCGAAAGACGTCCTTGCGGGCTTGTTGCGCGACGTCCTGAAGGGGGACCTCGGCAAGATTATCGATTTCGCCGCGATCAAGTCCGACGTCGAGCGGCGGCTGCGCGACCTGATCCCGAGCAAGGTCACGCTGGCTTACGATTTCGATACTGAGCTGCAGGAAGTGGCCGGAATTTTCCTGCCGGAGGACGGCTCGCGCCTGACGCTTAAGGCGCGCACCGTCATCGACGTACTCAACGGCGGCTCGCCTCAGGTCTCCGCGTCCGGCGAGCTCGGGCCGTTCGCCGTCAACATCCTGGGCGGCTTTCTCGACATCGTCACGCTTTCGTTCGACGGGGCCAAGTTCGGTAGCGAGACCGGCGGCAAGCTCAAGGCCAACGTGGTCGACGTGCAGCTCGGCGAAGCCGTCAGCTTCCTGCAGGCTGTGAGTTCGTTCTTCTCGTTCGGCGCCAACGGATTCTACCTGTCAGCGCTGTTCGACCCGCCGGGAATCGAGGCCGGCTATCGCATGCCGCCCTGCGGCTTTGCCCTCGGCGTGCTCGGCATCAGCAATATTTCGCTTAATGCCGCTGCCATTTTGCCGTTCGACGGCACACCGGCGCTGTTCAAGGTGGGGCTGTCGCGCCCGGAGTCCCCCTTCCTCATCAATGTCGCCGTGTACGGCGGCGGCGGACACCTGGCCCTCTATGCAACATCGCAGGGCATCGTCGGCTTCGAATCTAGCTTTGAATTCGGCGCGGTCGTGGCCTTCGCCATCGGCCCGTTGACCGGCAACGCCAGGATCACCGTGGGTGTATTTCTGCGCAGCTTCAAAAGCGCAAATGGGACGCTCACGACGATTGAAGGGTACACGACGGTCGCCGGCTCGGCCAGCATTTCGATCTTCCGTTTCTCCGCCATGCTGCAGGTGCGGGTCGGCCAGCAGCCCAACGGTGAAATGGTCGGAACCGCGATCTTCACCTTTTCGTTCTCGATGGGGATCAAGGACATCGAGTTCCGCGTCACCGCGCGCAAGAGCATGGGCAAGGGCTATTCGTCAAATCAACAGATCAGCGACGCCGGCGACATCATCGATCCCTCGCGCAAGTTGATACGCCTGGCCGGCGACCTCCCCTCCCACACTGTGGTTTCAGACGCTGGGCGCGGGCCTCATTCGTTGCCTGCGTGGCCCGGCAAAACACAGTGCGACGCCGAGGACGGAAAAAAGGAATGCGAGGTCTCGGTGGCCTACCTGCATTATCACGCGGTGTGCAAAGGCGAAGATTACAAGCAATACCAAAGCTATTTCGATCAGCACCAACCTTGGCAGCCTTCATTCTTCTGAGGTGCCTCGCGCTTACGGCATACCTTCACCTTTAAGTTCGAGCACGCGTCATGACCGATAAACTGATTGCTACAGTCGTTCCTCGCACCATTTCCAAACCAGGCCAGGACATCAAGGTTGCCGCGACCCTGGTGCTTCGGCCGGGAACGACCAACGATACCGACACGTCAGATAATTCTCTGCTGTTTGAAACTTGGCCCACCATCATCCACCGTTTGTTTGCCGCGCATGACGCCGTCAAGGCAGAGCTGAGTGTCACGGACTCAGCGGGCAAAAAAAGGTCGACAAAGGACGGGCAGGTCAAGCCGGTCTTCTCGACCAGGCTGACGACTTACCCCGACATCAGCAAGGACTCGGGGTTTGCCGGACTCAAATTTGCGAACATCACCGCCATTTGGCGCGATCTTCTGAAGGATCGTGCGGATCATGACGGCGGCATGGCGGGCTTTCGGACAGCGCTGAAAGATACAGCCGCCGATGTCGATCACCCGTATCAGGACGTTCAGCAAGGCGACGATGCTCCGCATAAAGATGCTCCCAATATCGTCGGCATGCCGCGCACCGAGCTTGCCCAACAGATCACGATGGCGCGCGCCCAGGCACTGATCGACCGTGTGTGTGGGCGCGTGCCTTCACGCAAGGCCTTTCTCGGTGAGGGCGCCTATTTCAAGCGCCCGTGGGCTCGCGCGGCGACGGCCACCGAGCGCCTTGCCCTCGACAGCATCATTCGTGAGTCGAGGACTAGGGATGTGGCCGGATTTACGCCGGACGGTACCCCAGTCGTCTTCGCTGCGGACGCGCCGTTGCCTGCGGCTCGTGCTCAACTCGATTTCGATCCGCATCGCTACTGGGAGGACTACAAAAAGCGGCACCCCGATGCTCCGACGCCCGACGTGGACCAGTGGGCGAAGATCAAGGATTTTCTGATCGAACAACGTCAACACAAGGACGCTTGTTACAAGGACACGCTGGCAGAGCAGCAAAAATCGGCCGGCGTCGTCCACGAGGCCGAGCGTGGTCTAACAGGCTCCAAACCCGGCGACTCTCTGCAGGCCATACGCGACGAGCGGGCCAAGCATAAGACGCTGCAGCAGGCGATCAGCGACGTCAACGACAACAACGGCAACATTGCCAGCAAGTATCTGCGCCTACACGATGCCGCGACGTTGGAGGATTATGGCAAGGTACCGGACTCAAATAGCCACACAGCCAACGACAGCCAGAATGAGTCCGACCAGATGGCGGATGACGCCCGGCGCCGCTGGTTTGCCCTGCTGGGCTTTCCGGCGCTGCAACACCTGTTCCTTCTCAGCGTCGATATCGAATTCTCCTTCCCATGTGACAAATTCGAGGACCTGGTTCGCGCCGCTCCGAAAACCCCGGACTTCGTCCGACACAAAGAGCCGGTGTCGTTCCTGCTGATCCGCCTGCATGTTGCCGACAACGAACCGGTACTCGCGAACATCAAATTCTGTGGACACTGGACGTTGGCCAAAACGCCGAGGTCCTGCCCGGAGCAGCCTGAGAGCTTTATGCCGGCGACGCTCGAGGAACTGCTGGAATGTTTCAGCACGGAGAATCCGCCGACGTCGGCGCAGAGTTTGCGGGAGCGCGGCACGATCGATCAGTTCGACGGGGTCGTTGACCTTGAGGCCGCCGCCATCAGCGGCGACGATTCCTCACTGCGCTTCTCGATCGAAACAGTGGACATCCATGCCGCCACTGAATCGGACATGCGGCGCGATACCGCCATGGCAAACGCAGCTGATCTCAGCTCGACCAACGGAACTCCTTTGCCTCTCATCCCCGAAGTGGCGACCGCAGCCGCGGTGGAGCGCAAGTTGAGGACCGCCGGCCTGCAATTGCTCGATCAATGGCGTGGCAGCGTGGTGATCAAGCAGTTTAGCCGGTCTTTGTCGGTTGCCACAGAGAGTGCCGACTCGCTGATCCTTGATGCCGACGATCTTGCCGTCGGTTACCGGCTCGACGTCGGTTTCCGTACCAGCGCGACGTCGACCAAGTTGACATGGGCTTGCCTCAACAACCGGGAGGTCAAGTATTCGCTACCAGGCAGCGCTCTCGCACTCGACAAGGCGGTCGAAGCGATGCTCGCCGGCCCCGACGTCGATGTTCGCAAGAGGCGGGTCGAGCTCGACGGCAGCGTGCTGGCAATGCCGACGCGACTCTTGCAGAATGCCGACGGCAACAAGACCGGATTCGCCGAATCGGTGCTCGCCGCCTGGCAGGGCGATCCGCTGGGCCTGGAAGCGTACGAGCAACGCGTGGGGGTCTGTCCGGGCGGCCTGGCGCTGAATGTGGATTTCGACTTGCCCTCAGGGAGCAACGACGAACGTCCGCCCAAGCTGCGTTTCGGCGTACCCTATTGGCTCGGTGCACGGACCGTCTTTCTCGGCGGCGTCAGCCTGCCCCTGACGGACAAGAAAACGCAGCTCACCGCGCAAGACCTCTACGAAGCCGGCTTGAGCGGCGGCATGCTGCTGCCGCGTCACAACCAGCTGCGGCGCTTCCTTCGCCATGAATGGATCGATCCGCCGATGGTCGCCGTGCCCTGGGCCGATATCGTCTCCGAATTGGGAATCGCAACGAAGGGCGCCGCCGAGGCGCCAACGACACCGGTCGCGGCAAAGCCAACGAAAGCGGTCGCGGGAAAACCGACGGAACAGCTGCCGGCAAAACCGGCTGAACCCGTCGCGGCAAAGCCGGCGGACGAGTTCAGCCGCGGGCTCGACGGCGAAACGATGGTCGTCCGCCTACCCACGCCCAAGCCGTCCACCGAAGAGCCTGATGATGCGTGGCGATTCAAGCCCCTGACGTCGCAACGCGCGGTGTGCGCGCCCGGCGTCGATTTCACTTTCGCGCATTTGCACGGCGTCTTCGACGCCGACGCAGATCCGACCAAGAAGTTCGGGTTGGCAGGTGTTGACTATGATCCTACCCGCGGCGGCTTCCCCTCGATTTCGCCCCAGGCCACCATCGAGGAAAACTCTATCGTCTTTATGCGGACCGGCATCAATCAGCCGGCTGCAAGCGGCATCGCCATCTTTCGCCCGCGTAAGCAAAGATCAGAAAAAGCGCCCCGCGCCGAAGAGCTATATTACCCGGATCCCGCAGCTCGCTCGCTGGTGATCGGGTTACGATATCATTGGACGACCGACACCTATCTCGCCGGAACTCCGATCGTCGTTCCGCTCTACGGCGGCGGCACTTCCGGCTTCCCGGGGCGCGATTATCCCGACGCCATGCCAGTGCTGATCACTGTAGAAGCCGTCGCGGCGGGAGCCGATGGGCGGCTGACCAAGTATGAACAACTTGAAAAGCGGGCCGGCGGGAAAGCGATCAGGCTCGTGCCCATCGACAAGAGCAAACCGCCGACCGGCCCTAACGCTGCGATCGAAGTGATCATCAAGCTGGCGCCAGCCGAGGATTTCTACGTCGACGTCTGGGCATTGCCCGACGTCAATCGCCTGGCCCAATGGTTCGATGCGCCCGAATCCGTTGCGTTCTGTTGCACGGCGACAGAATGTGAAGAAAAGCCCGACCCAGCCAGCGAGAAACAGAAACTGTCCAAGGCGATGCCCGGCAAGACTGCGGCTAAGGCCTATCCCTCGCCTGCGCAAACAATCCGCCGCAACGATGCGGTGGTGAGTACGGAAGCGGTGGCCCACGCGGCGAGCAGGTTACACGCGGCGCTGTGTCTCAAACCGATTCCCGAACTATCGGCGGTACGCAGCCTGCGGGCGGTGCATGCGGTCGAGCGGCCCCCCGTCGCGCCCAAATTGTTGGGTTCTCCGCTGCCTGAGGTCCGCTTTGTGCGCGTGGACGAGACGAAACGGAGCGAGATTGTAACGCAGCCCGTAGAAGACTGGCATAGTTGGCTGCGAACATGCGATTCCGCTTCCGCCACCGATGTGTTGGCGGGCGGCGACATTTCGATCGATCGGGCGGTCCACGAGAGCGTCGAACTGCGCGTGCAAGCCGTGGCGCCGAACGGGCGCCCGATCGACAATCCTCTGCTCGGCCGGACGCCCGAAGATCGTTCGCGCGGACTGTGGCCCAAGCAACCGGATCGTCGGACCTTTGCGCGCCAAGACACTTCGTTTACCCGGCGGCTCTATGGCTTCGACGTGGACGATCAAGGTCGCGTCACCTTCTGCCCGGAGAATATTGTTTTCAACAAATGGTTGTTGCAGCCGGACTGCCACCTGGCTCAGGAAACCGTCAGCCTGGTGCAGCTCACCGCTGAAAGTGAACAGCCGGCGCCATCGGCGTCACAGCAGCAGGATGCGGCTCCAACGCAGCTGCCAAACCCGGCTCCGGCCGACGGCCAAACGGCGCAAAAAAATGCCGGCAACGGCCGAAGGTCGGCCCAGCGTTATTTTTCCGACGGCACGGCGCGGCGGCTGAAGACCTATTTTGCCGCGACCTCGCGCACGGCACGCCTGATTCCGGATCGCTCGACCTACCCCGACCTGGCGCAGCAGGATCGCGACAAAGAACGATTGTTCGCATGCGAGCGGGATGTTCACGGCAAGCCGGTGATGACGTCGGCGATCATCCGATCCGTTGTCCGGCCGCTGGCACTTCCACCCAAACACATCCTGCCGGCATTTGTCTGGACAAATCAGTCGGACGCAGCCACCGGCGTGCGATCGATAAGCCGGCGCACCCGCATCCGTATTCCATTCGATCGGCCCGCAATGACCTCCGGTGAAGACGAACGCATCGGCATTGTCGTGTGGCCACCGAACATCCTCGGTGCCTCAATCAAACCGGGGACCGCGTCTGGTTCGCTGCCGGTATGGACAGAGACCGACCTCACTGTCGGCAAGATTCGGCGAGCGGAGCCGATGAAGGCGGACGAGCAGCAGAAAAACAAACTGCTTGACCTGCAGGCCTTGGGGCAGCAGATCGAGTCGGAGACGAAAGAGACGAGCTGGCGACCCGGCTATTTCAGTGACGAGGACCTCGGACCGGGCGGCGCCTATATCAGCCGCTGGGGCGCCGATCCGATCCACGATGCCGGCGAGGTAACCTGGCTCATTCACCCTCGTGCGTTCCGCGACGTGCTTGACTGGAGCGAAACAGCGCTCGATTCGATCACGGCCGAAAGCAAGGATAGCGGCCTATTGTGGCCGGAGGAGAAACGGTATACGCCGCGGCTGGTCGAAAACGTCCTGATGCCCATTCCGGGCGACGACCCAAGCAAACCGAACTCCGAATCCGGCAGCGGCCAAAAGGACGAAAATCCCAAAGAACCCGACTTCATGCTTGTGTCGCTGTTGACTTACGCGCCGCGGTTCGATGTCGAGAGCGAAACATGGTATATCGATGTCGAGATCGATCCTGGCACCGCGCCGGACCCCTTCCTGCGTCTGGGCCTCGTCCGCTACCAACCTCACGCCAACCGCCGCATACAGGTTTCTTATCCCGTTTCGGAATGGATCCAGGTGGTCGGCTACTGCCGCGAGGTGACGCTGGAACGCGAGGGCGAGACCGTGACTGTTGCGGTCAAAGGGCCTGTACTCGCGAAGAACATCTCAGAGGCGCCGCTAACTACCATCCGTGCCTCATTGATAGAACGACGCGTGAGCGAATACGGAATCGCCTACGAACGGCCCGCGCGAACACTCATCGATGGCAAGCTCGGAGAACCGATTGAGCAAGTGAGCTACGCCAATGCGCCGAGCGATGAACTTATCTGGACAGGTGCTTTCGATCTTCCAAACAAGGACGATAGCGACGATACAGTAAGCTACGCGATCTTCATCGAGGAATGCTACCGCATGCGGCGCGCAACCTTCGACCAGGAGCCGGTGATGGAGGAACCGCCTCCTACGGAACGCGATGATCCCGCCTACTGGCGCGACTCCGGTCCACGATTTGCGGTACGGATCGACCTATAGCGATGTGAACTCTGATTTTCTGAACCGAGACACCGCGCGAGGTTGGCCATTGTTGCACTCGATTTCCACTGACTTCCTACACCACGAGTGCAGGACCGCAAAAAAAGAACCGCGGCCAAACTGATAAGCTTTGCGACCAAATCTTATCAGTCGAAGAACTAACTCCGTTTGCAACCAGTGTGATGGATGGCCTTGCCCCACTTCTCGGCAACTCGACAGCCAGACCGGACGCTTGGCCTCGCATAGGAACGTGTTGGTATGCCCGTACGTTTCGGGTGGACGCTTTCTCACTGCTACACACGTCAGTCGGTCCAATCCATCATGGGCAAGTTTGAGCCAATTCCAGCAAGCGAAATCTAACGAGATCCCAATCGCGCCGGCCAGGCGCTACCATTCAGCGCAACGGATCGCAGATGATCGAAGGAAGGCGAACAATATCGCAAATTTTGGTAGCGGGAGACCGCTACATGGCTAAACCCACCATTGTTGAGACGCTGTTCTCTTACCAGAGAGCAGCTTAGCTCCCGATGCGCGGCTTTGTTCGACGAGGTTCCGTCCCACTTGGGCAGTTTTCAGCCCCTTCGCGCGCGTCTTACGAACGATCTATTGGTATTCCGCTGGCTGGCTTGCCTCCTGGTGACGACACCCGCCACTGCAACAGGGAATAGGGTGTGCTGGAATCAGGATGATGTTCGAAACATCCTTCGACTGCGGCCCCTATCCGCACCGGTTGCAGCGGATCACCCAGAAGATTGCCCACCATCCTGACCGACCCTGCATGGGGAATCTCCACAAGCACCGCGACGTAGGGCACGCGCTGGCGCAGAGAGGCATGCGAGGGGTGCCACACGCGCTCCCAGCTGAAGATGCGGCCCCGCGCCTCGATCTCGGTCCAGTCGGGATCGAAGGCGTGACAGGAATTGCAAATCCATTCCGGGCTGAACTGCCATGCGCCGCAACGGCTGCAATGCTGCACCAGGAGACGGTTTTCCCGCAATCCGTTCCAGTACGGCGCGGAGAGACCGTCGGGTTCAGGCATGGGGATCGGCAACCCGTCGGTGAGATAATTCGACATCTCGGGCTTACTCATAGGGTCGCCTCCGAACCAAGAAGCAGATTGCTGACCGGCGTGACCATGGGTCCGCCGATCACCAAGGCCACGTCGTTCCGCTCGGCCTGGTTGGTCGAGGTGCCGCGGACCTGGCGCACGGCCTCGAGCACGAGCTCGAGTCCGTGCATATAGCATTCGGCAAGGTTGCCACCGCTGGTGTTCAGGGGAAGCCGCCCTGATGGCGCGGTAAGATTTTCGAGTGTGAGAAAATCATTGGCCTGCTCAGGCTCGAAGAAACTGTGCTCGGCGAGCGCCATGACGACACCTCCGGTGAAGTTTTCATAGGCTTGAACCGTCCCGACATCGGAGGGCCCTAGCCCGGCCATGCGATAAAGGTCGGGAGCAACCGTGTCGAAGCCGGCGCTGGCGTAGTTCGGCGCATTGTGGGGAATGGCTCCGCTGCGGTGTCCTGCGCCCATGGCTGCGCCAAGCACGAAGACCGGCTTCTGCCGAAACTCGCGCGCACGCTCCTCCGAAACAACGACGAGCGCGGCGGCGCCGTCGTTCTCCATGCAGCAATCGTAGAGATGAAACGGTTCGACGATCCAGCGCGAGGCATCGTATTTTTCGATGTCGAGGGGCTTGCCATGCATGACAGCGCGCGGGTTTGACTGGGCGTGGTGATACGACGCGAGCGCGATCGCGCGCAAAGCTCCCTGGCTGACGCCATGCTCGTGCATGTAGCGCTGCACCTTCATCGCAAAGCGCTGCGGCGGAGCCAGGACGCCATACGGCATGAGATAGGCCTTTTCACCAAAAATGGTTTCGATGCCGCTGACCTGTCCGAAGCGACCATATTGTCCCTGCGCCAACGCGCGAAACACCACGACGCAGTCGGCCAGCCCGGCCACAATGGAGGCCGCGGCGTTGGCCACAGCGGCGCAGCAGCCGCCTCCTCCACCGCCCCATTGCATCGTCGTCGTACGAAGCCGGTGCGTGCCGAGCGCTGCGGCCAGCCGCGAGGCTTCGTTTCGATCGTCGCCGTAGGACGAGAAGCCGTCGATGTCGCGCGGATCAAGTCCTGCGTCCTTGCACGCGGCGAGAATGGCTTTCAACGCGAGCTTGAACTCGGGATCCGGCGAGGTGCCGTGGCGATAATAATCGGTCTCGCCGATGCCGACCACGGCAACGCGGCCCCTGAGCGTCCGTTGGTCGCCCGGCTTTGACATCAGGCCTTGCTGCCTCGCCGCGCGTTCGGACCGAACGCTCCGGCCTCCGCCAGGCTTGCCATCCGCCTGTCGTCATAGCCGAGCAATTCGCGAAGCACGCTCTCGGTATGCTGTCCGACCGCGGGAGCCGCCACCGGATCGGCAATGGGTGTCTCTGAATAACGGATCGGGAGGCTGACATTTGGCACCCATCCCACCCTGTCGTGCGGAATGCGCGTGACGATCCGGCGTTCCCTGGCCTCTGGGGATCGGATCGCGTCTCCCACGCTTCGCACCTGTCCGTGCGGAACGCCGGCCGCCCTCATCCGCGACTGCCAGTGCGCCCACGGTTGCTGCGCAAATGCTTCGCCGAGAAGCGCAAACAGCTCGTCGCGACGCCCGATCCGATCAGACCCCGTCGCGTAGATCTCGGCCGAAGCCAGATCCCGGCGATCAAGGACCTGCGACATCAGACGCTGAAATATCTTGTCGTTTCCGCAATTGATGTAGAACGCGCAGTCGTTGGCCTGAAACACGCCGGACGGGCACGTGTCCGGACTGGTGTTTCCACCCCGTTGAGGATTCGCACCGGTGAACAGATGCTGCATCGTTGCGTAGCCGGTCATCAGGACGGCGCTGTCGAACAGCGAAAGCTCGACCGCCTGTCCGAGGCCGGTGCGTTCGCGAGCGACCAGGGCGCCCAGGATCGCATTGCTCGCCATCATCGCCGTGCTGATGTCCATGACCGGCGACAAGGCCCGTACGCCCTCGCGATCGGCGTAGCCGTTCATCGATACGAAGCCGCTTTCGACCTGGGCGATGGGGTCGAAACCCAGCCGATCCGCAAACGGCCCGTCGCGGCCGTAGGCCGAGACCGAGCAATAAATGATCTGCGGCCTGATCTTGCGGCAGCTTTGGTAGTCCAGTCCGAAGCGCTCCATGACGCCCGTCGAGAAATTCTCGACGATCACGTCCGCTGTCGCAATCAACGCCCGCACGATCCTGACCGCGCTCTCCGATTTGAGATCGAGCGCGACACTGCGCTTGTTGCGGTTGGTCCAGAGAAACGGGGCGCCGAGCCCGAGCTCCTTGTCCACGGGTGGGTAGCGGCGCAGATCATCGCCGCGGCCCGGCACCTCGATCTTGATGACCTCCGCTCCCATGTCGGCGAGTATCATCGTCGCGAACGGTCCGGCGATGAAGTGCGAGAAGTCGATCACCCTGATGCCATCCAGCGCGTTTGGCGCTCCGGAAGGACGGGGCGTATGTTCTGGGAATTCCGCTTCAAGCTGATTTAACATGGGGTCACCCGATAATGGCTGTCGTTTGACATCGCGGCGCGATGTCGCGTCGGTCAATTCGCTTTTGCGCTCTCGACCAGCGTGCAACCGCCTTGATCGAGCGGCCGAAACGCCTCGGGCCCGGAGAGAACACCGATGTTTTCCAGCAGGTCCCATTTGCCTTTTGACGTCTTGGGGTCCTTGGCCTTGAGGATATACATATCGTGGATCGCACGGCCGTCCGGACGGACCACGACGCGACCGTACAGCGCATCGTCAATCGGCCTTTCCTTCATCTTGCGGATGACGGCCTGCGCATCGTTCGTTCCGGCCTCGTGTGCCGCGTTCAGATAGGCCATGACCGACGAATAGACGCCGGCATGAAAGGCGGTGGGCGAGTGGCCGCGCTGGCGCTCGCTGAACTTCGCCGACCAGGCTCGGCTGGCATCATTAAGATCCCAGTAGAACGGCTGGGTGATGATCATGCCCTGCGCTGTCGCAAGCCCGCTCGATTCGATGTCGTTGGTCGTCGCCAGCAGGGCCGCAAATTGCCGCCCCTTCTCCTTCAGGCCGAATTCGGCAGATTGCTTGATGAGATTGACCGTATCGCCGCCGGCGGTTGCGAACGCGATCACGTCCGCGCCGGAGGAGTCGGCCTGGAGAATGAACGAGGCATAGTCCGGGCTGTTGATCGGCACGTTCACCGATCCGAACACGCTGCCGCCGCCGGCGGTGATGACGGACGTTCCATCGCGGACCATCGACTTTCCGAGCGCGTTGTCGGTGGCGATAAAGTACCATTTCTTGCCGCCGCGACCGACGAGATACTCGCCGATCGTGAGCGACGACGCCCAGGTGTCGAACGTCCACTGGATGGTATTGGGCGAGCAGAATTTTCCGGTCAGATCCGACGACGCCGCGCTGGATGCGATCAACGCGACCTTGCTGCCGCGCACGACCTCATTGACGGCAAGCCCGACCGCCGAATTGGGGACATCCGCAACGGCGTCGACCCCGTCCTGGTCCATCCAGCGCCGGGCGATCGCGGCGCCGATATCGGCCTTGTTCTGGTGATCGGCCGAAACGATCTCCACCTTGAAGCCGGGATTGGCCTTCATGAAATCTTCGGCCGCCATCTTCGCCGCCGTGACCGAGCCCTCGCCGGCATTGTCCGAATACGGACCGGAGGCATCGTTGAGAATGCCGATCTTCATGACGCGAGCAGAATCCGCCAGCGCCGGCGAACACATCGCGGCGATCATCAGGCCTCCGACAATTCGCGATACAGATCTCATGCGTTTCATCCCTTGATTATTGTTGCATTCCGCTAGAGGTCCAAGACGAGCGTGCGCGTCCGGGAGCCCGAGCAGCAGATCATGATCGTCTTGTTGGAGGCCTGCTCTTCCTCGCTCAGATACTGGTCGCGATGATCCGGTGTTCCTTCCAGCACGCGCGTTTCGCAGGTGCCGCAGACACCCTCGCTGCAGGCGTAGTTGGGAGAGATGCCGGCTTCGAGGAGCGACTCCAGAATGGTTTTGCCCGCTTCCACTGCGACGGTGCGGTTGCTTCTGGCCAGCTTGACCTCGAAGCCACCCTCGAGCGCCGGGGCCTCCCTGGCCTGGAAATACTCGAGATGGACGCAACCCTCGGGACGGTCGGCCGCGGCGGCCTCGAACGCCTCCAGCATCGGCGCGGGGCCACAGCAGTACAGATGAGCTTGCGCGGGCGCTTGTTTGACGATCGACGCGACGTCGAACATCCGCCCCGAGCGCTCGTCGTCGACGTCGACGTGCAGATTGAGATGGACGTTGGGCCGCAGGCTGCCGATTTCATCGAGAAACGCCGCGGCAGCACGCGTCCGCGCGGCGTAGAACAGGTCCCAGCGGCGCCCCAGACATTCAAGCCGGCGGATCATCGACAGCAACGGCGTGATGCCGATTCCGCCGGCGACCAGGACGGATATCTCCGCATCTTCGCGGAGCGGAAAATTGTTCTTGGGAGCCGAGACCGTCAAAATATCTCCGACCCCGACATGGTCGTGGAGGAAGCTCGACCCTCCCCGGCTCGCCGCGTCCTTGTTGACCGCGATCACGTAGCGATGCCGCTCGCGCTGATCGTTCAACAGCGAATAGCTCCGGATCATCTTGTCCGGCAGGTGCAGATCGATGTGACTGCCGGCCGTGAACGGATCGAGCTCGCCGCCGTCCGGCGGCACCAACTCGTAGGAATTGATGCGTTCGGCCTCGTGGGTGATCCGCTTGACGCGAACCGGGATGACACGCTCGGTCATGGCGCCAGTCTCCGCCAGTTGAGAGGACGTCCGATTCACATCTCGTATCCGAAATCGGCGCCGACCTTGGCCTGCATGAACGGCGCGCCGACGTCGACCCAGGAATCCTCCGGAGGAAGTCGCAAGGACACGGCTCGCACCATGAACACGTCGGGATCAGCCACGCCCTTTGGCCTGGTGCCATGATCGCGATAGGCGCCCAGCGCTTCGAGGATGAAACGGCGCGTCATCGCGATGCCGGTATCGCTCGAGCAAAGATTTTCTTTTGTACGATCGAAGATCGGTGAAACGCCGCTCTGGCAGGCACCGTCCTGCACCCACAGCCCGGGCAAGCCCGAGAACCAGGTCGAGCGCTGGGCCTCGTAGTCGAATTGGAAGCCGTTCTGCGGATTGTACCTGGTCCAGTAGCCGGCATAGGGGACCGTTACGGGATGCTGAACGAGCGCGTTGCGACTGGCGTGCCCGCTTTCGCGGCCATTGTGCCCTTCCGCGAAGATCTGCCGTGTCTTGGGGCGGAGCGGCTCGGAAGGATGGTATGAGAACATGATGCAGAGCGTGTTCTCGTCGTCGATCGGCACCCAGGCGTGCCCGCTGAGATCGGGGAACGGAGACAGCGGCGGGACCAGCGTGTAGAACGGCAGCATGAACTGGTTCACGCGCCAGTAGAGCGTGTTGGCGTCGTAGTTGCGCCGCGCAGCGATGCTCATCCCGAAATCCTGCTTGATGCATTCGAATGTCGGGCGAAGGTCCCGCTTCTGGATCCACGCACTCGTCGTGCCCTGGGCGTCCAGGCGGCCATGGAGCAACGGCGCGTGCGCCGAATCGATCTCGCCTTCCACGGCCTGAAGCCAGTTGCACTCCTGGACGCGGAGGCTGACATGCACCTGCTCCTGCGGCACCAGATTCCATTCGACGTTCGGAAGCGGCGGCGGATCGGCCTGGTCGGGGCCCATATAGGTCCAGATCATGCCGTTGCGCTCGCGGCATTGGTACGCCTTGATGCGCACCCGCTCCTTGAGACGGCTACGCGCCGGCTCTGCGGGCATGTCCGTGACGGCCCCCGTCACGTCGAACTTCCAGCCGTGATAGACGCATCGCAGCCCGCAATCCTCGTTGCGGCCGAAGATCAGCGGAGCGCCCCGGTGCGGGCAAGCCTGGTCGACCAGGCCCACGCGCCCCCCGGAATCCCTGAAAGCGACCAGATCCTCGCCGAGCAACCGGATCCGCCGCGGCTGTCCGTCCGGGGTCAGATCGGCCGAAGGCAGAAACGGAATCCAGTAGAGACGGAAGAGTTCGCCAAGCGGCGTGCCCTTTCCGACTCTCACCAGCCGCTCATTGTCTTCATGTGAGAGCATGACAGTTCTCCATTCGAATCGAAGGCATCAGGTCGCCGTTATGGGTTTGCCGTGGTGAGCAGCGGAGCCGCGCGCTCCGCCAGGCCGAGGTCGCGTACTGTCCAGAGTGGATCGGATGTTGCGAGCGGTTGGCGCGGTATCGGAGGCTGTCGGCCCTGCTCGACCAGGCCGACGATGATTTCGATCCGTCGCCGTTCGAGATCCCGGAGCGCGTGTTCGACCACCGTGCCTTCCGCCGCGCAGCCCGGCAGTTCCGGATAAGCGAGGCGGATCAGCCATTGTCCGGGCCCGCTCTCCACAGCTTCCGCTTCGAGCAGATAAGGGACCGCCAGCAATTCGCGCAGATGCAAAGTGACCTCCCTGGTAATTGATACGTATACGTACTATAATTCAATTCGTCTTGCAATGGCTCTAATTCGGCCCGTTACGCCGCATTGCGGTAGAGTTGAGCTCGCCGACCCAAGCTGTTACCCGCGAGGCGACCGTCAAGAATCGGAGCGAGGTTGAAAGCACATGAGCGCGAGCGGACGCACGGAAACGGGTTCAGCGGCGGAGCTTGCGCGCACCTGGCAACTCGAAGGCGGCATCGGATTTCTGTTGCGGCTGCTCGAGGCCCGGTATGACGGCCTCTATCAGAGCCTGACCCGACAGAGCGACATCACGCCGCGGCAGTTCGGCGTGCTCATGGCGCTCTACCAGCATGGTCCGATGACGGCGTCCGTTCTCGCCGACCGCATCAGCTGCGACCGGAATACACTCAGCGAGATGCTAAAGCGCATGGCCGAGCGGCGGCTGGTCTCAAAGAAGAGCAATTCGGAAGATCGCCGTTCCATTCAGATCCAGATTACCGCCAAGGGCGAGGAAGCTTTGCTTGCGGTCATTCCGGCGGCAGCCGAGCTGCAGAGCCTGATGCTGGCGCCCCTGCGCAAGGAAGATCGGGCTCATTTCCTGAAGTGCCTGCTCGCGATCGCAAAGGCCTCCCCCGTCGCCGGCGCGCTGGACGAGTGACGCCGGTCGCCCGGGCGATGCCGTCGCCTGGATGCGGCCTATCGCGCCCGCGCGATCTCCTCGACCTGTTGTTTTGAGACCTCAGTACTGCCCTGCTCAAGCTCTTATGCCTCCGCGACGTCTCGTTGGGGACTGCCGCACCTCGCCGTCCACCGTCAGATATTGATCCCGTGTCCGGTCTGGCGGTTCAGCTGACTTTGCCGCTCTCGGATGTCGCCGGGTGGAGCGCGGCCGGAGGGGGCCGGAGAAGACCCGGGAGCCTTTCGGCGCCCGACCTACTTGCCAGTCCTGCAGGTCAAAGATATATTGGTCCAACCATTGATTTAGGCCAGGCAAAGAGGGCGTCCCCATCATGAGCTTCACCGAGGAGCAGGTCGCCTTTCGCGACAGCGTTCAGAAAGTTGTCGCCAAGCACGTGGCCCCGATCGCCGCCGAGATCGACGCGACGGATCGCTTCCCCGAGGAGATCGTCAAGATTTTCGGTGAAATGGGCCTGATGCAGCTCTGGGTGCCCGAGCAGTATGGCGGTCCCAACGGCAATCTCACCATGATGTGCATCGCCCGCGAGGAGATCGCGAAAGTCTCGCCGGCCTGCGCGTCGATTGCCGGCCTCAACACGATGTTCATCATGCCGCTGCTGCACTTCGGCTCGGAAGAGCAGCGCAAGCGATTCCTCCCCATCATTGCCGAGGGCGGCGTCGTCACGGCCATCGCCATTTCCGAGCCGCAGGCGGGATCGGACGTCTCCGCCCTCAATACGCGGGCTCGCAAGGACGGCGACAGCTACGTCATCAACGGCAGGAAACAGTGGTGCAGCTACGGCGTTGCCGCCGACTACATAGTCCTGATGGCGCGCACCAGCGACAGCCCCGGCTCGGACGGCATCAGCGCATTCATTCTCGAGCCCAAGAAAATGCCGGGCATCAGCTTCGGACGCCATGAGCGCAAGATGGGTTTCCGCGGGGCGCCAAACACGCCGATCTTCCTGGACAACGTCCGCGTACCCGCCGAGAACCTCGTCGGCGAGGAAGGCAAGGGCTTCAAGGCCTCGATGCGCGCGCTCGACCTCAATCGACCGACGATCGGCGCCCAATGCGTCGGCCTCGCGCAAGGCGCTTTCGAAGCGAGCCTCGCCTACGCCAAGGAACGAAAGCAGTTCAAGAAGAGCATCTCCGAATTCCAGGGCGTCCAGTTCATCCTCGCCGACATGGCCATGCAGATCGAGGCGGCACGTGCGCTGGTGTACGAATGCGCCCGCGCCGGAGACGCCGGGGACTGGAAGCGCCTCAACCTGCTCGCGAGCATGGCCAAGTGCTTCAGCAGCGACATGGCGATGAAGGTGACGACCGACGCGGTCCAGGTCTTCGGCGGCTACGGCTACACCATGGATTATCCGGTCGAGCGGATGATGCGTGATGCCAAGCTGACCCAGATCTTCGAGGGAACGAACCAGATCCAGCGCATCGTCATCGCGCGCGAACTGCTTCGATAGCCGCCAAATCAAGAAACACAGACGTGGAGGAACGCCCTTGAGCCGTACATCGGTCCTGACATCGTGCTCTCTGTTCGCGGCCACTCTGCTGTCCCTCTCGACCGCACAGGCCCAGAAGACTTATGATCCCGGCGCCAGCGACACCGAGATCAAGCTCGGTCAATCGACGCCGCTCAGCGGCCCGGCCTCGGCGTTCGGTGCGGGCGCCGGACGGGCTGTGGTCGGCTACTTCGACATGCTCAATGAGGGGGGCGGGATCAACGGACGCAAGATCAGCTTCACTCAGCTCGACAACGCCTACAGTGCGCCGAAAGCCGTCGAGCAATCCCGAAGGCTCATCGAGGATATCGGCGTCCTTGCCGAGGTCGGCACGATAGGAACCGCGCCGAACGTCGCCATCCAGAAGTATCTCAACTCCAGGAAGGTGCCGCAACTCTTCATCACTGCGGGAGGACGCCGCTTCAACGATCCCACTCAATTTCCCTGGACCGTACCGCTCTATCCCGACTTCGAGACCGAAGGCCGCGTCATCGCCAAATACATCCTCAAGGCCAAGCCGGAGGCGAAGATCGGCGTTCTCTATCAGAACGACGATTTCGGGAAGGATTATCTCAAAGGTCTGCGCGCGGGACTCGGCGCGAAGGCGGCTCTGATCGTTGCCCAAGCCTCCTATGAAGTTTCCGACCCGACCATCGACTCGCAAATCGTTCAGTTGAAATCCGCCGGCGTCGACACGCTGATCGAGCAGTCTTCGGCCAAGGCCGCGGCGCAGTCGATCCGCAAGGTTCATGAACTCGACTGGCATCCGCTGCACATCATCGGTGGCTCGACCGCCTCCGTCGAGACGGTGCTGAAGCCGGCCGGCCTTGACGCCTCGCGCGGATTGGTCACCACGCAGTTTCTCAAGCAACCGGGCGATCCGGCCTGGGCCGACGACGATGAGGTCAAGGGCTACAAGACTTTTCTCAAGAAGTATGCGCCGTCGGTCAATCCAGACGATTACTCGGTGCTCGTCGCCTACATGAATGTCAATGCGCTGGGGGCCGTTCTGAAGGCCTGCGGCGACCAGTTGACCCGGGCGAACCTGATTCAGAAGGCGACATCCCTGCAAGGCGAGCGAATGCCGATGATGCTGCCGGGTATCACCATCAGCACCACACCCGAAGACTACACGGCGTTCAAGACGCTGCGCATCGCCGTTTTCGATGGAACCAGCTGGAGCCTGTCCGGCGAGCCGATGACGGCGGATTAGGAGAAAACGAGCCGGTGGGTCGCGTCTCGTGCGCGCCCACCGCAAGTTTCGCCTTCGCATTTCGGCGCCACTGATTGCAGAGATGCCAAGTGAGGGGACGAAGGCGGTAAGGTCAAAGACTGATGTGGAAGCCGCCGTTGACTCCGATGTGCTGGCCCGTCGTGTACGAGGACGCATCGGAGAGCAGGAAGCAGACGGTCCGCACCACTTCGTCCGGTGTCGCCCATCGGGCCAAGGGAATCTGCGCCAACATGCCATCGCGGAATTTCTCGCCGCGTACGACCTCGGTCATCGGCGTTTCGACCACGCCAAAGCAGATCGAGTTGGTCCGGATGTTGTATTTGCCCCACTCGCGGGCCGCGGTCATGGTCATGCCGAGCAGTCCGGCCTTGGCGGCGGCATAGTTGATCTGGCCTACCGACCCCTTTCGTCCCGCGTCAGACGAGATGTTGACGATGGCTCCTCCCGAGGCGTCGCCGTCCTTGGCGCGCTGCACCAGGTGGCGTCCCACCGCCTGCAGCCAGATGAACGCGCCCGTGAGATGAACGTCGATGACCTCGCGCCATTGATGCATGCTCATCTTTTCGATCATCGCTGGACGAATGATGCCGGCATTGTTGACCAGTCCGTTCACCGAACCGAACCGGCCGACGGCATCTGCGACGGTGCTCGCGGCCAACTCCGCGTCGGTGACGCTGCCGACGACCTTCATCACCCGCTCCGCAGGCAGCGCCGCCAGGGCCGGCCCAAGCGCCTCGCCGTTGAGATCGACGGCGACGACGTTCGCCCCGAGTTCGATCGCCAATTCGGCCGTTGCTTTGCCGATCCCCTGTGCGGCGCCGGTGACGACGATCGTCCGACCTTGCAGGGACACCATATTTTTTGTCATTCCCGGTTCCTCAGTTTCTGGTGAAGTCCAACATCTTGTGCGCGCACCGCTTCGGGCGAATCAGGTCGTTGCCCAGCCGTGACTGAGAACCAGCGCATCGCGCTCGACGACACGCGCCTGAAATGCGATGCGGTCATCGAGGCGCCAGCATTCGAGCTGGATCGTGTCTCCAGGAAAGACCGGCGCGGACATCCGGGCGCGGATCGTCTTCAGCCCTGCGGGATCACCATCGCAGAAAGTTTCCACCAAGCCGCGACAAGCAAATCCGTAAGTCGCAAGCCCGTGCAGGATGGGCCTCCGGAAGCCGGCCTTGCTGGCAACCGCGGGGTCTATGTGCAGGGGATTGAGGTCTCCCGACAGGCGATAAAGCACGGCCTGGTCCGGGCGCGTAGGTAGCGAGATCACGCGGTCCGGCCTACGATCGGGGACTGGTGTCGGAGCGGCGGCGGGTTCATCGCCGCCGGAGGCCTGTGAGAAGCCGCCATCGCCGCGAAGGAAGAGCACCTGCTCACTGACGGCCACCAATCGTTTGTCAGCGTCGTTCCATAGTTCCTTCTCGACATGCATGATGGCGCCCTTGCTTTCGCCCTTGTCGACAAGCCGCACGACGCGACTCTTGCCGATAAGAATTCCGCTCGGAGGAAGTGCGGCATGCATCTGCACGGACTGCTCGCCATGCACCATTTTCGCGAAATTGATGCCGAGCTCCGCGTTGTCCCTCATCCAGGCCCCCGGCGAGGCCAGAACGGTCGCCATGGTCGGAAGTGGCACAAGCTCCTTTTCGTAGACGAGGCGCAGTTGCCGCTCGTCCGATGGATCGCTCGCGGCACCGACACCGAGCGCGTAGAGAATGGTGTCTCTTGCCGTGTAGGCGTGGCGGACGTCGCCGGAGCGCCAGGCCCGCGTCTTTGCATAATCAACCATGGCCGACAGCTCTCCCCTCTGCACCGGTCCCGCCAAAAACGAATGCAGCCTATTGGTCTTTGGTTGAACCAATGATATAGACCCGGCCTGTCGTGGTCAACAATGCACAGTGCAGATGGGCGGCCAGCGGCTGGACATGAGCTCGAGAGATCTGATGAGCATTCGACGCAAAGCCTGCATCGCAGGCGCCTATGAGCACCCGACCCGAAAAGCACCGGACAAGACGGTCGCCCAGCTGCACGCCGAATGTGCGCGCGGGGCCCTGGAAGACGCTGGCTTGCGCCTTGAAGATGTTGACGGCTATTTCTGCGCGGGCGACGCGCCGGGCCTCGGCGCGAACAGCATGGCGGACTATCTGGGGCTCCGGCCGCGCCATGTGGACACCACCGACACCGGCGGGTCCGCCTATTTGATTCACGTCTCGCATGCCGCCCAGGCGATTGCCATGCGCAAGTGCGACGTCGCCCTGATCACGCTCGCGGGCCGGCCGAGAAGCGAGGGATCGAGCGGCGTGGCGCCAAGGATCGTCGGCGCCGGAACGCCCGATGTACCCTGGGAGGCGCCTTATGCGCCCGTGACGGTCAACATGTATGCGCTGGCGGCGGCCCGTCACATGTACGAGTACGGCACGACGAGCGAACAGCTGGCATGGATCAAGGTCGCGGCCGCCTCCCACGCGCAGCACAATCCGAATGCGATGTTGCGCGAACAGGTCACGGTCGACGACGCCCTCGCCTCGCCCATGATCTCCGATCCCTTGCGCCGCCTCGACTGTTGCGTCGTCAGCGATGGCGGCGGTGCCCTGCTCGTCGTTCGCCCCGAGATCGCGCGTTCGCTCAGGCGTCCCATCGTCAACGTTCTCGGCGCCGGCGAAGCGATCAAAGGTCAGCTCAACGGGCAGGTCGACCTGACGTTTTCGGGCGCAGCGTGGTCCGGTCCTCGCGCGTTCGGGGAAGCCGGTGTCAAGCCGTCCGACATCCAATATGCCTCGATCTACGACAGCTTCACCATCACGGTGCTGATGCAGATCGAAGATCTCGGGTTTTGCGAGAAGGGCAAGGGCGGACGTTTCGTCGCCGACGGCAATCTGATTTCCGGAGTCGGCAAGCTGCCCTTCAACACCGACGGCGGCGGACTTTGCAACAACCATCCTGCCAACCGCGGCGGCATCACCAAGGTCATCGAGGCCGTGCGCCAACTGCGCGGCGAAGCCCACCCCAAGGTGCAGGTTCCAAATTGCAACCTTGCCCTGGCCCAGGGCGCCGGCGGCCTGCTCGGCTCGCGCCACGGCAGTGCCACCCTCATCATGGAGCGCGCATGAGATGACGACGATGTATCAGGACCGTCCGCTCGGTTCAGCGGTGCATGACGCCGCAACCGAGCCGTTCTTTGCCGCAACGGCAAGCGGGTCGCTTCGCGTGAAAATCTGCGTTTCCTGCCGCAAGCCGCATTGGTATCCGCGGCCGCTTTGCCCCTATTGTCTCGGCGACACCGAATGGAGCGACGTCACCGGCAGGGGTGAAATCTACAGCGTCAGCGTCACCCGCCGTGCCGGCCCCACCCCATATGCAATCGCCTATGTGAGACTCGACGAAGGCGTCACGATGTTGAGCAATATCGTCGATTGCGACCTCGATTCGCTGCGGATCGGGCAACGTGTCCACGTCGTCTTCAAGCCGGCCGAGGACGGGACGATGATCCCGATGTTCGCCCCGGATCCGGGCTGACGACGGGCCAGGAGCACCTTCATGTCGCTCGATCCAAAGCTTCGGCGATCCCTTTCGTTGCCCGCCGTCTGCGCACCGATGTTCCTTGTCAGCGGCCCTGATCTCGTTCGCGAGGCCTGCAAGGCGGGCGTGATTGGCGCCCTGCCACGCCAGAACGCCCGCTCGTTCGACGAGTTCGCTGACTGGCTGCGCACGATCTCCGCGGATCTGCGCGAACACGCCGCACAGGCGCCGGGACCGGTCGGTCCACTTGCGGTGAACCTGTCTGCAAAGACGCCGGAGGACCAGATCGGAAGCCACCTCGATCTATGCGCCGAACAAAACGTTGACATCGTCATCACCGTCGGCGGCGATCCCAGGATCATTGTTCAACAGGCGCATGATCGTGGAATAAAGGTCTTCCACGACATCATCAGCATCCCGTTCGCCGAGCGCGCCATCGCAGCCGGCGTCGACGGCCTGATCTGCATCGGCGCTGGGGGTGGCGGCCACTCCGGTACGATCAGCCACCTCGCATTGATCCGCAAGGTCCGCTCGATCTTCAACGGGACGATCGTCATGGCCGGTGCCATTTCCGACGGCGCCACCATCCGTGCGGCGGAAGTGCTCGGCGCCGACCTGGCCTATCTAGGGACCCGGTTCATCGCCACCAGGGAATCGCTGGCGCCCGACGAATACAAGCGCATGATCGTATCGCAGACGTCCGCAGACCTGATTTACACGGAGAAGGTTGCCGGCGTGGCCGCGAACTGGCTGGCCGCGTCGTTGCGCGCTGCTGGCCTCGATCCAGACGCCTTGCCCGAGCCGAAGGGCAAGGGCATGCGGCACGACCATCTGCCTGAGAGCGCGAAACCCTGGAAGAACCTGTGGAGCGCGGGTCAGGGGATCGATCTGATCGACGAAATTCCGGCGGTAGCGGACCTGGTCCTGAAGTTGAAGCGGGAATATGCGGAAGCTTGCCAGATCCCCGATATGGTCTGAGGTCGCTTCCGGACTCCGGCTTTCGACCCGCGTGAAGATCTGGCCGGGATCGCTCCCGGCCTTTGACGTCGGCGATAGGCACCTTGCAGGGCGACCTCCGGCGCGCTGCATTGAGCTTAGTCGGTCAGCCCTTCAAAGCCCGAGCACCTGCTTGGCAATGATGTCGCGCTGGATTTCCGAGCTCCCGCCGAAGATCGTGTTGGCGCGGCCGTTGAGATGCCGGGGCACCACGCTTAGGACTTCTTCCGGGATGAGCGGCCGGTCCTTAAGGGCATGGAGAGGACGGCGCGTTTCCTCCACCAGCGTATTTTGCCCGATCATTTCAACTCCCACGCGCGAGATGGCCTGGTGGATCTCGCTCGCACGCAGCTTGAGGACGGACGACACCGGTCCTGGATTTTCGCCTCTTTGCAGGGCCGACAACACCTGCAATTCGAGGAACTCCAGCGTCTGGACGTCGAGCTCGATTTCCGACAGTTTGGTTGCGATCTCCTGAAGCATTATCGCCTTGTAGGACAAGCCGGAGTTGGCCAATCCCCGCACCTTCTCGAGCGCATATCGCAGTTTCGGCGAGTTGATTCCGCCGCCCCGCTCGAATTCGAGCAGATACTTGCCGCAGGTCCAGCCCCGCCCTTCCTCGCCGACGAGATTGGCGTGGGGGACTTCCACCTCGTCGAAGAACACCTGATTGACGTCATGGTCGCCGCTGATCATCATGATCGGGCGAATGGTGATGCCGGGCGATGCCATGTCAATGAGCAGAAAGCTGATGCCGTCCTGTTGCCTCGGCTCGTCGCTGGTTCGGACCAGCGCGAACATGCGGTTTGCGAAGTGCGCATGCGTTGTCCAGATCTTTGTGCCGTTGACGACGTAGTGGTCGCCGCGGCGAACGGCACGTGTCTTCAGCGAGGCAAGGTCCGATCCCGAGCCTGGTTCCGAATAGCCCTGGCACCACCGATCTTCGCCGCTCAGGATGCGAGGCAGGTAGAACTTCTTTTGCTCCGAGGTCCCGAAGCGCATCAAGACCGGCCCGACCATCTTGATACCCATGGGAGATAGTTGCGGCGCCCCTGCCGCGGCACACTCGGATTCGAAGATCCATCGCTGCGTCGCCGTCCAGCCCGGGCCACCATGCTCTCGGGGCCAACCGGGTGCGACCCAGCCTCGCTCATGCAAAGCCCTTTGCCATGGCGCGACAATATCGGGATCTGAGAAGAAGGACACGTTGAGAGAGCTGGCCCGCCGCAGCTCGGGAGAAAGACGCGCCGCGATAAATGCTCGCACCTCATCTCTGAACCGTAATTCCTCGGCCGTGAACGATAGCGACATGACTGACCTCATTCCGCTCGGGAGTTGCCAAATAGCTCGGCGTGACGCTGGAGATGATGATCCACGCTTCCGAAAAGCGCTTCGAAGACCAGCAGCCGTTTGAAATAAAGGCCGAGATCGAGTTCGTCCGTGACGCCCATCGCGCCGTGGAGTTGCACCGCTTGCTCCGCGACATTGCGCGCGCAGCGGCCGATTTTCACCTTGGCGCCGGACGCGGCGAGCGAGCGCTGCGTCGAATCGGTATCGGCTCCCACGAGAAGAGCCGCACGCGCCGCCATCGCTCGGGCCTCCTCGCATGCAACATACATGTCGGCCAGCCTGTGACGGATCACCTGGTTGGCCGCGAGCGGCCGGCCGAATTGCTTGCGCACCTTTGTATAGTCGAGTGTGGCGTCGAACATGGCTCGCATCAGACCGGCGGCCTCGGCACCGAGTGCGGCGATCGCCCGATCGACCACGGCCTCTATCGCGGGCAGAACGCACGCGCTCGTTCCGAGCCGTGCATGCGGAGGAAGCCGGACCTGCTCGAATGTCAGCTCCGCGACGCGCCCGCCGCCCAGCCGCGGCGCGTCGCGCAAGCGTACGCCGGCGGCGTCCTTTGGCACAAGGAACAGCGCTAAGCCTCCGCCTTGCGCATCTGGCAACCGCGCCGACACGAGGTGGATATCCGCCGAGGTCGCGTCGAGCACGGCAATCTTACGACCATGCAGGGTCAAGCTGAAATCGTCACCCTCCACGACGGTGCGGACGGCGCAGAGACCGGACCTTGCGTCGGTCTCGTAGTGGGCGAACGACAGCAGTCGGTCGCCGCCGATGATGGCGGCCACCACGTCTTTTTTCTGCTCTTCCGTGCCGCATTCGGCGACCAGGGCCCCGGCCAGCAGTACTGTCGAGAGATAAGGCTCGGTCGCAAGCCCCCGGCCGAACTCCTCCATCAGGATCGCGATCTCGACGGGCCCTCCGCCGAAGCCGCCAATCTCCTCCGAAAACGGAAGCCCGAGCCAGCCCAGATCCGCAAACTTGCGCCAGTTCTCGCGCTTGAATCCCGTGGGATCCTGCATCGCATCGCGACGTGCGGCCGGCTCGCAATGTTCAGCGATAAACCGTTGCGCGCTATGGCGCAGCATCTGCTGCGCTTCGCTCGGCGTCAGATCCATCCCTCAGCTCCACACATCACATCTACCGGTCCCGCTTTCCGGGCGTGCAAATCGGCCATCTTCTAATTGAGTCGCGAGATGCGGATCGGAAGCCGCTTCAAGCCGCCGACGAAGGTCGTCTCGGTCCACGCCGGCTCGCCAGCAAGTTCGATCCCATCGACGCGCGAGAGCAGCTCGCGCATGAAGGCAATCATTTCGACCTTCGCGAGATACATTCCAAGACAGGCATGGATGCCAAAACCAAAGCCGACGTGGCGGTTCGGCGTCCGGTCGGCGACAAATGCGAAGGGACGCTCGAAGGCATCCTCGTCCCGATTCGCAGACGGATAGGCCATCAGCAGGTTATCGCCTTGCTTGATGGTCTTGCCGCGCAACGTATAGGTCTCGGTCGCGGTCCGGAAAAAATGCTTCACCGGAGATACCCAGCGCACCATTTCCTCGACGGCGGCGGGGATGAGATCTGGATTTTCCTTCAGTTTCCGCATCTCTCCGGGGTTCTCGATCAAGGCGAGCAGACCGCCGGAGAGCGTTGCGCTGGTCGTGTCGTGACCGGCACTGGCGAGCGCCACGTAATAGGACGAGGTCTCGAATTCGCCTATCGGCTTGCCGTCGACCTCGGCTGTCGCAATGATGCTGGCGAGGTCGTCCGTGGGATTCTGCCGTCGTTCCCGCGCCACCTCCTTGAAGAAGTTCACATAGGCGAAGGTGGCATCGATCAGGTCATTGCCACGTTTCATCTCCGCATCGCCGCCGCCGAAATAGGCTCGGGTGATGTCGAGCAATCGCTGGCCGTGTTCATCCGGAATCCCGAGTATCAGCATGATGACCTTGAGTGGATACCACCCTGCGACATCCTTGTAGAAGTCGCACTCGGTTCCCTTTTCCAGCATCTGGTCGACACTGGTCCGTGCGATCAAAGCGATCCTGTTTTCGAGATGACGCACTTCACGCGGCTGAAACCAAGCATGCGTGATCTTCTTGTATTTGGCGTGATCCGGATTATCCATCTGATTGATCGCGCGAACCAGCATTGGACGGCCCGCCATCGCTTCCCGGACCTTTGTCTCGAAATCGATGGACAAAAGCTTGGTGCGCGGCGCGTTTATGAACCTCTCGTTCTGCCGTTCGATCTCGATGACGTCCTGATGCTTGCTGATCGTCCAGAACGGACGGAAGCCCGAAGGTTCGGTCCAATGCACGGGGTCCTCCTTGCGAAGGGTCTGGAACAGGACATGCTGCCTGTCGAGAGCACCGTACGTTTTGTCGTCGACGATCGCCTGATCCAAATTCGTATCTTGCATCGCGTCCTCCCCTGGTTTCCCGTTCAGTTCATCCGCAGCACCGGCTTGACGATTGCGCCGGTTTCCATGTCCTCGACCGCCTGGTTGATCTTTTCGAACGGATAGAAGCTGACAATCCTGTCGAGCGGCAGCCGCCCTTGGCGGAAGAAGTCGACGAGTCGCGGCAGGAAGATCGTGGGCACGGCATCACCCTCGACGACGCCCCGCACCGTCAGACCTCCGCCGACCAGGACGCTCGCCTCCACGGGAAACCGCGTCCCGCGCGGCGGTGCGGCGACCTGAGCGGATGACCCGCGCTGCCGCAGGCACGCGATCGAGGCCGCGACCACCTCGGGCACACCCGTGGTGTCGATCGAATGATCGACGCCGCGGCCGCTGCCGAGCGCGGCAACTGCCTTGGCAAGATCGGGGGTCCGGCCGTCGACTGTGTGGGTTGCTCCGACGTCCCGCGCTCGGGCAAGCCGTTCGCCCCGGATGTCGACGGCAACGATCGTGCTGCAGCCCGCCAGCTTGGCAGCCATGATCGCCGCCATCCCGACCGCGCCGACGCCAAACACGGCGATCGACGCGCCGGCTCGGGGCGACAGGACGTTCAGCACCGCGCCCGCACCGGTCTGGATCCCGCAGCCCATGGGCGCGAGCAGCGCGAGCGGCAGATCCTTGTCGATCTTCACCACGTTCCTCGCCGTGGCAATGGCATGGGTTGCGAACGCCGATTGCGCAAAGAAGTAGCCGCCAAGCTCGGCGCCGCGGTAGCGGAGGCCTGAGCCGCCGCGCCGCTGACCGAACAGGTTGATCATCCCGAACTCATCACAATAGCCGGGCGCGCCGAGTTGGCACTGTCCGCATGCGCCGCACGAGCCAAAGCTCATCAGCACGTTGTCTCCCTCGGCCAGCCCGACCACGCCCGGACCGACGCGTTCGATCACGCCCGCGCCCTCATGACCGAGAATTTTGGGTAGCGGCACGGGGATATGCTGCAGTTTCACCGCGAGATCGGTATGGCAGATGCCGCAGGCCTCGATGCGCACCAGCACCTCTCCGGGCGCAAGATCATCGGACAGATCGCAGCTGATCAGCTCGAAGGGGAGCTCCGGCGCAAATGCCACTGCGGCTGTGATCTTCATGCTCGTCTGCTCCATTGCAATTGCGCGATCTCCGTCAAACCATGCGGAAGCGATGTGTCGGGAGCGATCAATGGAGTTGAAAGCAGATCGGGAGCCGCTTGGGCCCGTTGACGAACCAGGAAACAGTCATTGCTCCCGCGCCTTCGAGCGCGACCGATGAGATCCGTTGCAATAATTCCTCGAAGAGGATCCGCATCTCGAGCTTGGCAAGATACTGTCCCAGACACAGATGGGCGCCGTAGCCGAAGGCGAGGTGCCGGTTCGGCGAACGATCGATCCGGAACGCGTCAGGATCCTGGAAGGCGGCCTCATCGCGGTTAGCGGAGGCGTAGCAGAGCATGAGCCAGTCGCCGCGCCTGATGGAGCGGCCGTCGAGCTCGGTGTCCTCGGCCGCCGTGCGCATGAAATGCTTGACCGGCGTGGTCCAGCGGATCGCCTCGTCGACGAAGCCAGGGATCAGGGCAGGATTGGCTTTCAGCCGCTCGAATTGCTCCGGATGCTCGCAAAGCGCCCACATCCCGCCTGCACTCGAGGACGATGTCGTGTCGTGGCCGGCGGTGGCGATTGTCACGAAATAGCTGAGCGCATCCAGGTCGGAAATCGGCTCGCCGTCGATCTGCGCATTGGCTATGACGCTTGCAAGATCATCGGACGGATTGGCGCGCCGGTCCGCGACCACGGACGAGAAGAACTCACCGAACTCCGAGACGACATCCGACAGAGCCGCGGCGCCGTCATTTTGACCCTTGCGCGCGTTGTCCGGGTCCTTGGTGCCGAAGAACTCCTGCGTCAGGCGCAACATCCTGGGCTCATGAACCGGATCGATGCCCAGGATCGTCATCACGACCCGAAGGGGAAACCCGAGTGCGATTTCAGAGACGAAGTCGCAACGCCCGCGGGACATCGCGAGGCGATCTGCATAGCTTCTCGCGAGGTCGCGAATCTTACCTTCGATCGAACGCAAATTGCCCGGCGTGAACCATTTCTGCGTTAATGCCCGGAACTTGGGATGATCGGGCGCATCCATCTGCACCAGGGTGCGGAGCAGCCCGCTGCCACCCGTTGCCGCCTCGATCCTGGCTTCGGCTTTGCTGCTGAGCAACGCCACCGGGCGATCACTGCTGCGAAACAGCTGGCTCTGCTGGCTGACGGTCTGAATGTCCGCATGGCGCGTGACGACCCAGAAAGGGTTGAAGCCGCGCGGGCTTGCCTTTCCGAGCGGCTGATTGACGCGCAGCCAGCGATAGGCATCGAAGATGCGCTGAGTGCCATAGGCTGCGGGGTCCGTCAGCACGGCCACGATATCGTCGGGGATCGGAAAATTCGCGGCGCTCAACCCTGGTCCCCTCTTTCATGTCGCCGTGCTCAAGGGGTTCAGGACGGAAGCCCAGCGGCAGGCGATCAACGACTTCGACATTCCTGATGACCCATAGCGGCTACTCGGCCGCCGCGACGGTCCTCGCTTCCGCGCCCCGAAGAACTTTGCTCTCGCGCAGCGCCGCAATCGCCTGCGGACTCAGCCCCAAGAGGCTCTGCAACAGCCTTGGTCCATCCTCGCCGAGCGCAGGCACCTTGTTCCGGACATTGGCCGCGCTGTGCGCGAACCGGAACGCGGGATTGGGAATACGTAACGGTCCGGCCCCGTCATTGATCTCCTCAAACACGCCGCGCTCCTGGATGGGCGGCAGCGCCATGGTCTCGCGGATGGTCCGGTATTGAGAGCATGGCACACCGGCTTCGGTGAGGATCGCCTCGCATTCCGCGGCCGTTCGCGATGCCGCCCAGTCGTCGAGCAGGTTCATCAATTCGGACCAGTGGTGCTCGCGAGCGCTGCTGGTTGCGAAGCGCGCATCGCTAACCCATTCCGAATGGCCGACGCCGCGGGCCAACGCCTCGAAGTTGTTCTGACTCACGGGAGCGACGAGCAGGAAGCCGTCGCTGGCCTGCGTGGGTCGATAGAGCGGCCGGCGGCGCTCGGCCGGGAATTGCGCTTCCTGGCACTCGTAGACCAGCATGCCCATCATGGCATCGAGCAGGGATACGTCGACATGGTCGCCCTGCCCCGTCTTGAGCGTCCGAAACAGCGCGGCTTGAATGGCTCCGAATGCCGTCGAGCCACCGAGAACGTCGGCGATAAAGATTCCGTTCTTCAGCGGACGCTCGACATTGCCCTCCTGATAATCGAGGTTTGCCATGTCGTAGCCCGAAGTTGCGTGCAGCACCGGCGCATACGCACTCCGTCCGGACCAGGATCCCTCCTGGCCGAAGCCCGAGATCGAGCAGTACACGAGCTTGGGATTGAGCTTCGCAAGGGTTTCGTAGTCCAGCGCGAGCCGCCGCATCACGCCGGGGCGGTAGTTCTCCACGAGCACGTCGCACTGGGGCACCAGTTCATAGATCAGCTTGCGAGCCGCAGGCTGCTTGAGATCCAGAGCGATGCTGCTCTTGCCGGCATTGAGCTGCGCGAAATAAGCACTCCGACCATCCCGCAGCGGCGGACGCAACCGGATATGATCGCCCTCCGGGGGCTCCACCTTGATCACCTCGGCCCCCAGGTCCGCCATCAGCCGCGTGCAATAGGGGCCGGACATCATGGCAGTGAAGTCGAGGACGCGGATTCCGTCGAGGATTCCCGGCCGGGCCGATCCGGTTGGCATATTGATGCTCATTTCAGATTGGTTTCGGAGACCGCAAGCGCCGCCAGCCGGCTGCCGCCAATCGCGTCGAGATAGGCGGTGGACGAGGCGTTCCGAACATACCGGTCCAGATAGAAGCTGAACGTCTCTGCGCCGGCGCTGCTCTTCACATATTCCTTCAAATGCGCTTCGTCGGAGCGGTACAGCGAGGGTGAGGTCGTCGGATGCGCGCCGAAAGGCGCTTCCACGATCGCATCGACCATCGCGCTCGGCAGCTTGGTCAGATGATTGCTGCGCCTGATCGTGTCGGTCGACACGATGCGATCGACCGAGACAATCACCCGTCGGGACGCCTGGGCGATCATCGCGTCGAAGAAGGGCGGCCCCAAATGCTGGACGTTGCCATACTCGTCTGCCTGCTGGGCATGCAGCAGGCAGACATCTGGCTTGACGGCGGCGACAGCGAGCATCTTGCGCTCGCCGGGCTTGGACGGCAGCGGCCAGTAATGCTCCGGCGCAAACTTCGGCAGATCGGTCCCAAGGTCGGGCACCGGCATGTAAGGTAGGTCGCAGATTCCGGCCCGCAGTCCACCGGCAATACCCGGTCCATCCAGATCGTAGACCTTGAGCGCGCCGCTCTCCGCGTGACGACGGAAATTCGGCGCCAGGCCGAACTGCTCGAAGCTGATGAAGACGCAGACAGTGGATGCGACACATCCCGCACCGATCAGCATGTCCGGCGCGATCGAGCCCGGCGCCGGGATCAGGTGCAGGTCGCGCGCACCCTTGCGGATCAACGCGCGCACGAGTGCCATCGGCTGTGAATTGAATATCCAACCGCCAAGGGCGACTTTGGCTCCGTCCGGGATCTCGGCTACGGCCTCATCGACGGAAACGATCTTGCTCTTTGTCATGGGACTTCAGCTTGCCTGTCGGTCTGATTGGAGGAGATCCGTCGCTTATCAGGGAAACTTGCGCCGGAGATCGCCACGCCGGTCGACATGTTTGCGCAGCAACTCGAGTTCATGATCGGTGGGCATGGTCGTCGCCGGAGGCGCCCCCTCCACGACAATGTCGAAGGCCGTGGAGTCGCGAATCTGCTCGAGCGACACGCCTGGACTGATCGACTTCACGCGCATGGCCTTGCTGTCGGGCGCGAAATCGAAAACCCCAAGCGGCGACAGCACCAATCTGGGACCGCCGGGCGACAGACCCATGCGCTCGCGGGAATCGCCACCCTCCATGTGACCGGGTCCGCACAGGAAATCGACCCGCGGCACGAACGCGCTCCGGTCGTGACGGGTCAGACACACGTAGAACCGCTTGGCTAGACCGCAAAGTGCGCTGATGCCGACGGTTCCCGGCCCGCGCACGCGCGGCTTACGTTGATCACCGACCACCACCGTGTTGATGTTGCCGAAGCGGTCGACCTGCAGTGCCGACAAGATGGCAAAATCAAAGAAGTGGACCTTCCAATCGATGAAGTCGATCATGACCGGCAGATCCATCCAGGACTCCGCGGACTCGACGTTTTCGTAATCGGCAGTCGACAGCAGATGATCGCGCGTCGGATTGACCATCCCGCCTGGACCGGAGATCCACCACAAGCGCGGCGCCTGCAGCCGGCGCGCGAGATTGCAGGCGGCAAGCTGGATGTCGGAATTGGTTCCGATGATGACCTTCTCGCCATCGGCGATATCGCGCGCCAGCAACACCGCCAGCGTTTCTCCGAGAGACGGATTTGCAGCCATTTGCTCGCGACCTATTGGTTGAACCATTGCTACATTAACACGGTCGCATGCCATGTCAACGGATCCGCCGCGGGCGGAGGCGAGACCGCTCGGGTTCGTATCGGGTAATTCGGACGTGATTGGTCGTCGACTAGCCGCGTGTGTTTGCATTCCATCGGGTGTGGATGCGTGCAGGCTGTTCGAAAGACGACAGGCCGAGTTTGCGGAGTGAGTAGATTTAACGCTGGGTAGCGGGGGGAGCCCGGCGGCCGCGTGGAGCGGCTTTGGCAGCCGACACACCTTCCGCAGCCTGGATGCGCGACATGTAGCTGCGCTGCAGCCGTTTCAGGCAGGCTTCCATCTCGGCCACGGCAGCTTCGGCGTCGCCTGCAGTGAAGTGTTCCATGAAGCGGCGGCGTGACGGCAGCACGAAGCTGTTGTCGTACTCGCCGATCCGCTGCACGAAATGTGCGAGGACGTCGAGCACCCCGTTCATGACGATGACCATGATCGGATTGTCGGTGAGGCGCGCCAGCATTCTGTGGAACTCGATGTGCCTCTCGGCGCGGCCTGCGAAGTCGCCCCGGCGGCGCGCGTCCTGCGCTTCGTCGATATTGCGGTTCAGCATATCGATGTCCGCGGCCGTTGCGCGCCGGCACGCTTCCCGGACCACGACGGATTCGAGCCAGATGCGGGCCTCGGTCAATTGCGCCGGCTGGATGGTACCGACGTGGTACATGTCCATCAGCCCGGTCGCGATAGCCTCGCCGCTGTGCTGGCTGATGAAGGCGCCGCCTCGGGCGCCCTTCTGCAGGCGGATCAGACCGGCGTGCTCGAGCGAACGCAAAGCCTCACGAAGGGTATTGCGGGAGACGCCAAATTGCTCCGACAGCGCCCGCTCGGATGGCAGACGGTTGCCGACCGCGAGTCTGCCGGAGGAAAGCTCCGTTCGGATCTGAGCGGCAATCTCGTCGAACGCGCGGGGCGATCTAATTCGCTGGAACTGCGCTATCGGCGCAGCATCTGGCTTGGATTTGGCCGGCAACTGTGAAGCGCTCATATCCACCCGGATGGTTCGAAGCTGCAACCACATATAGGCGATGCCGACGATTCCCGCCATAGCGCGTTGGCGTTGACCCGGACTTCTCACAAAAGTAGAATGGTAGGACCAAAGTACAGGGAGTGGCCGCCAGAATGCTGCGGGAGTTGCCGTCAGACGAGGATCGCCAGATCCTGCGTGAGGCCGTCCGGGGATTCTTTGAGCACGTGTCGGACAAGGCCGCCCCTGTGACCCCGCGGCTCTGGAAGCAACTGGCCGCTCAGGGCTTGACCCAGATTGCAGCCTCTCCGGCCGAAGGCGGCTTGCGCGAGATCGTGCTGGTCCAGGAAGAGGCCGGCCGCTCCGCGTGCCGTGCACCGCTCGCGGATGCAGCCCTGATCAACCTCATGCAGCTTCGAGCCCGCGGCGATGTCCGCGCCTTGACGTCGCTTGTAGATGACCTCCATAGCGGTGACGCCGTGGTCGCCGTGTCTTTTGCAGGCTTCGACCATGATGGAGCGGCAGGCTGGGCGAAAATGGACGCGGATCGCCTGATTGCGGAGCTGGGATTTGTCGAATCCGCCGACATCGTTACGCATCTGGCCATATTCGTGCACGGCCCGGCGCTGGCTATCGTCGAGGTCAGCGAAGGCGTTGCCGCTGAACCGATCCCGGTGATGGGAAAGGCCGGCTGGTGGCGGGTTCGGATCGATGCAGTTCCGATCGTCCTGGTGCGGTTCACGGATGCCGAGGTCCGGGACCTTCTCACGGTCGCCGCTCTGAGCGAGACCGCGCGAGCGTTCGGCGCAGCCCGGCGCGCGTTCGAGCAGGCCGTCGCCTATGCCGGCGAACGTCGGCAGTTCGGACAACCTATCGGACGCTTCCAGGCCATCCAGCACAAGCTCGCGAACTGCCACATCGCCTTGCGCGCGGTTCAGCTGACGATTGCGAATGCCGCCGCTCAATATGACCTGGAAGCCGGGCAATGGCGCTGGTTCGCAGCCGCAGCCCTGGCCACCGCTGCCGGCTCTCTTCGCCAGGTTTCGCTCGAGACCCAGCACGCCTTCGGCGCGATCGGCTACAGCGAGGAGCATGAGGCTCCGCGGCACTTCAGGCAGGTCCATGTCGGCATGCTTCGCAATGGCGGACAACGTCCGCCGGTCGAGCAACTCGCGAGCCATTTTCTCGATCACGACAACGGTGCGTTTCCCGAATACGATCTGGGGGCGTCCGGAAATGCTTTCCGCAACGAGGTTCGCGCCTGGCTCGACGGGTATTGGTCAGGTGAGCGTCGCGCGCGGCATGTGCAGCTCTCCTTCCATGAGCGGGAGTATGACCGCGAATTTGCTCGGGCGCTGGGCCAGACTGGCTGGATTGGCCTCAACTGGCCGAAGCGGTTCGGCGGCCAGGAGCGTGGCGCCTTCGAACAGCTCGCCTTCATGGAGGAGATGGAGCGCGCCGGCGCGCCGCGTGTCGGTGCGCCCGTGCAGGCCGCCATGCTTCAGGTCTACGGCACGCCGGAGCAGCAGCAGCGCTACCTGCCGGAAATCCTGCGCGGGGAAGCCATCTACGGCATGGGCTACAGCGAACCGCAGGCCGGCTCCGACCTAGCGTCGCTGAAGACTCGCGCGGTCCGCGACGGCGACCATTATGTGATCAATGGGCAGAAGATCTGGACCACGACCTATTGGGGCGAGTACATGCTGCTCGCGACCCGGACCGATCCGAACGCGACACCGCCACATGCTGGCATCACCACGTTCATCGTTCCGATGACGACGCCCGGCATCACGATCCGTCCCTCCGAAACGATGTATGGCGGCACTTTCGCCAATATCTTCTATGACGACGTGCGCGTGCCAGCAGAAAACCGGATTGGCGCCGAAGGTGAAGGCTGGAAGGTGCTGACCGGGGCGTTGGCGACCGAACGCGGCTTCATCGGCGGCGGGATCGTGCTCAAGGTTGCAAACATGTTCGAACTGCTGTGCGGGCACATCCGTATCGCCGAACGCCAGGGTAAGCTGATGCGGCACGATCCTGTCGTGCGCGCCAAGGTTGGGACGCTCGCCGCTGAAATCGAGGCAGGACGGCGCATGATGGTTCATTGCGCCGAGTTGGTCGACAAGGGCGAAACGCCGCCCGACGAAGCGGCCGTTAGCAAGGTTTATTCTGGCGAGTTGATGGAGCACTTCGGCGAGACCGCACTCGATCTGCTCGGGCTGGAGGCCTTGGTCAGCGAGGGCGACCCCGGCGCCGTGCTGCACGGGCGCATCGAACAAAATCTCCGACATTCGCTGATGTGGGTCATCAGCATCGGCACCAATGAAATCCAGCGCAGCTTGATCGCCCAACGCGGACTTGGATTGCCGCGATAAGCGATGCCCGAGGTGTGGCAGAGAAAAATCGTCCAGAGCCTCCGCAGAGAGCCTGACGATTAACTAGATGCGCCTGCCCGTATCTCTCCAGAAAGGATCCTTGAGCCGGCGCTTGAATATCTTCCCGCTTTCCTCGCGCGGAAGCGCTGCATGGAAATCGATTCGCCGAGGCACCTTGTATTTGGCGATACGTTCGGCGAGATAGGCGCGCACCTGCTCGGTCGTGAGTTCACAGCCCGGTTCGAGCTCGATTGCGGCAGCCAGGGACTCGCCGAACTCATCGTCGGGAATGCCGAACACGGCACAGTCGCGGACGCCGGGACATTGAATCAGAGCCGATTCAATCTCGGCTGGATAGATGTTGACCCCGGCCGAGATCACCATGTCCGACCGCCGATCGCACAGATACAGCCGGTCGTTCTTGAGATAGCCGACGTCGCCAACGCTGATCAGCCCGTCCCGCTCGACCGATTTTCGCTTGGCTGCGTCGTTGAGGTAGACGAAGTCCGCCAGCGAGTCCTGGCGAACGTAGATCTCGCCCACCTCGCCCGGCGCAACCGGCTTGCCATCGTCGCCGTAGAGCGCAATCCGGGCGCCCGGCGTGAGCCGCCCGACGCTGCCGGGGTGAGCCAGCCAATCTTCCGGCGTGCTCAGCATGACGGCTCCAACCTCCGTGCCGCCGTAGGTCTCGTAAATGACCGGCCCCCACCAATCCATCAGCGCCTGCTTGATCTCCGGCGCGCAGGGCGCGCCCGTGTGGATCACCCATCGCAGCGAGCTCACATCGTATCGGCGGCGGATCTCCTCCGGCAGACGCATCAGGCGGACAAACATGGTGGGAACCATGACCGCATGCGTGATCCTTTCCCGCTCGATGAGCGCCAACGTTTCTTCCGGCTCAAATTTGGATTGGAACACGATGATATCGGCCTGCACGATGGCCTGACGCAAACAGGCGTTCGGAGATGCGTGGTAGAGCGGACCGCCGATCAACACGCGCACGCCGGGTGCCATGCCGTAGACGGTCCGCATCAGCTCCCCATACGCCTTGGCCTGTTCGACCGTCGCAGGTTCGCGCTTCACGCCTTTCGGGTGTCCCGTCGTGCCCGAGGTGTAGATCAGCGTAGCGCGGCTGCGCGGCGGGGCGCTGCTCCAGGGCTGGAATTCCGCCAGCCAAACCGGCCAGCTGCGGTCCAGTACACTCGGCTTCTCGGCACCTGGCGGAACGCCGAACTGCCGAACGAGCTCGGGCGGCGTCGGTACGCTCAGCACGAGAACGCCGTCCAAGGCCTCCTTGAGCTCGTCGCGGACGGCCGCGAGCAGATCGGCATGAGCCACCAGGACTTTGGGTTTCGCGTCCTTGAGGATGTAAGCGATTTCCTGCGCTCGACCGTGCCAATTGATCGGCACGCAATAGGCGCCGATCAGGGAGGCCGCCTGTGTCGCCTCGACGAAGGCGAAGTCGTTGCGCAGCAGAACCGCAACCGTATCCCCCTCGCAGACTCCGGAAGCATGCAGCCCGCTGGCTGCGCGAGCCGCGCTCGTGAGCACCTCTTCGCGCGCGCGAGCCGTTCCATCGAGAAACATTTGTGGCGAAGTCATCATTCCTCTAACAATGTTCTGCGTGGGGCGTGAGAGCGATTCTGCTGAAGCGCTCGACTGTTCGGCAGCTTGTCTGGTGATCATTCTGCAAAACGACCCGCTACTGCGTTGCAAGTTTGCAGTCCGGATTTGGCGCCTCTGGCATCAACTCTTCGGCTTTCATACGTCGGACGATCTTGAAATAGTCCCACGGGGCTTTTGATTCCTCCGGCGATTTGACCTGGAGCAGGAACATGTCGCGCATGACGCGGCCATCTGCTCGGATCCTGGCCGAAGGTGTCGTGAGGTCTGAAATCGGCAGCTCGTGCATCTTCTTTGCGACCTCAGGTCCGGATGTCGAGCCGGCCGCCTTGACGGCCTTCAGATAGTGCGTGATCGAGCTATAGACTCCCGCCTGCAGAGCGGAAGGCGGTCGCCCCATCTTCTCCCTGAATCGACTTGCGAAACTGCGCGTGTTGTCGTCCGTATCCCAGTAGAATGCTGCCGTCGTATAGATGCCTTTCATGCGATCCAACCCAAGGCTGTGCACGTCGGACTCGAACAACATGAGGCTCGCGATGCGCATTCCCTTCTGCAGCAGGCCGAATTCGACGGCGTTCTCGATGAGAAGCACCCCGTCGTGGCCGGCAAAGGACGAGGCAATCGCGTCCGGCCGCGCTTCCTGGGCGGCCAGAAGAAGCGAGGCATAATCCGACGTCCCGATCGCCGCGCGCCGCGTGCCGACCAGTTGTCCACCGGTCTCCTTCACGACGTCCGCGACCGCCCGCTCCATCTGGTGTCCGAAGGAATAGTCGGGGCCGACCACGAACCACTTCTTCACGCCGGATTCCGCTGCACTCAGGACGGGGGCGCGCGGAAGCACGCTGGTGTCGAACGTCCACACGAATCCCGTCGGCGAGCACGACTTGCCGTAGAGATCGAGGGTCCCGGCCCCCGAGATCAGGGCGATCTTTCCCTTTGTATGGGCGAGATTTTGGATTCCGAGCGCGATGGTGGACACGGGTATGTCGGCAATGGCCTCAACATGCTCCTCGTCGTACCACCGTCGGGCGATGGTCAGACCAACGTCCGGCTTCAGTTGATGGTCGGCCGAGACGATCTCGATCGGACGGCCAAGGACGGTGCCGCCGGCGTCGCTGACCGCCAGTTCAGCGGCAACGACCGAGCCGCGACCGACCGTATCGGCGATGACTCCGGACATGTCGGTCAAGACACCGATCTTCAACGGCTCTCCAACCGCCAAACCGCTCCACAGGAATAAGCCCAGTCCCGCGGCCACGACTCGCCTTGCCATGAGCAGCTGCCTCCCATTTTATTGGTTGTACCATTGATACATGCTGGCCGTGGTGGCCGCAAGCCCATTCGGCCGAACATTCGGCTAGGCCTTTTCCCTGCGCCCGCCGGACGCAGGGAAGGAGAGACTCGACAGCAGGGGCATTTTTCCCGGGCTTTGAGCAGGCCGTACCCACAATCGATACGACGCGAGGTTCTCCGCTGCAGGCCTGCCCTCGTCAGGCGCAGAATCGTCGGTCACCGTCGGCCATCTGCACGAGCATGCGCGGCGGAAGAAAGCGGTCGCCGTATTTCGTAGCGAGCTCGGAGGCGCGTAGAGCGAAAGCCTTGGCTCCAATCATGTCGATGTACTGAAGAGGCCCGCCGGTCCACCGTGGATAACCGATGCCTAGCACCGCACCGATGTTTGCGTCTCGGGAAGATTCGATGACTTTTTCCTCAAGGCAGCGCACGGCTTCGATGGCTTGGACAAAGAGAAAACGGTCGGACAGCTCCTCGAGAGGAATTTGCGTCGAGCTGGGTGGAAAGTGATCACGCAAGCCAGGCCAGATTCGTTTCTTGCCACCGGCGGGATATTCATAGAAGCCGCCACCACCGGCTCGACCGGGCCGATTCAAAGCGTTGGTTTCACACCGGTGATCTCGGGGTGCTCGACGAGCACGGCTGCGTCATCATCAAGGCCCCCTCCAAGGACATCATCATCTCCGGCGGCGAGAACATCTCCCTGTCGAGGTCGAAGACATCGTCTACAAGCACCCGGCCGTGCTGTTCGCAACCGTGGTCGCCAAGCCCGATCCGAAATGGGGTGAAGTGCCCTGCGCCTTCGTCGGATTGAAGGAGGGCGTGAGCGCGAGAGAGGCCGACATCATCGCCTTCTGTCGTTCGCATATGAGCGGCTTCAAGACGCCGAAGGCGATCATGTTCGGACCGATCCCGAGGACCTCGACCGGAAAGATCCAGAAATTCCTGCTGCGCAACGAGGTGGGATCGGCGAAGGCGATCTCGGCCTGAGCTGGTTCCCAGCTACGCATGTGGCGGCTCTTGCCCGTCCTAATTGCTTGATAAAGCTGGACAGGCAGGGCAATTTCCGGCCGGAATCGCCGGTATCAATCCGGCGGACCATCCCGCTCAGCCTTCGCGCGTGAAGGCAAAGCTTCCCATTGAGGCTCTATGGCAGCCACATCCACCGACAAGTTGAAACTCTTTCGCATCCGCCGCGCGCCGAAAGGCGGCCGCAAGGCGGCGCCGGGCCCTGACATCGAAGGAAAAATCCTTGACGCGGCGGAGTTCGTTTTTGGGCATTTCGGCTTCCGGGGAGCGACGACGGCGCTGATCGCCAAAAAGGCCTCGATCGCAAAACCCCATATCTACTACTATTTCGAGGACAAGGAGGATCTGTATCGCGCGGTGCTCGAACGCGCGATGAACATGTGGGCACGAGACATGGATAGCCTCGACATGACGTCCGACATCGAGACCATCCTCGTGCGCTACATCAACAGAAAGATCGATTTCTCGCGAGATCACCCGCATCTGTCGCGCATCTATGCCAACGAAATCATCAGCGGCGCGCAATTCATCGGCAGCTTTATTGAAAAAGTCTCGACCCCGTTGCTGCTCGACAAAGTCAAGACGCTCGACCAATGGGCCGCGAGCGGCGCGATTCGGCAGATCAGCGCCGTCGATCTTTTCTTCTGCATCTGGGCGATGACCCAGGCTTATGCTGATTATTCCAGCCAGATGATCATCATGAAGGGCAAGAGACAGCTCGAAGAGGCTGACTACGCCGCGGCCAAGGCGACGATCGTCCAGCTCGTTCTCGGCGGACTTGGCCTTCGGAGCCACGACAGGTCGGCGGACCGGGCGGCTCCCGCGAGGCGGACGAAGGCCAGACCCGGCACCTAGCCCATTGTTTGGTCGTCTGTTTTCGGGCGCGAGATTCACCCCACCCAGCCTGCTTCACACCTTGCGCGGCCCTTGTCGCTCGCCCCACGTTTCGCCCCCTGGTTGTGGCGCGATAATTGCGCCAACATCCCACGTCAAATCGCAAATTCGTGTTTGTAAAAGTATTTTATCGATTGTAAAATAATTTTATCGATCGTTATAGCGATGGCATGTCACTTGCCTCGATCCGATCGTCCGCAGAGCGCGGGCATCAACAGCAGGGACTGCGGCTTCCAACGGGGGCAGTTGCACCTGCGCCAGCAAATTCGAGGTAGAGGACATGTCATCCAAGAGCGGCGACGTTCCCACGCTGATGATCACCGGCGCCCATCCGAAGCTTTACAATCACGACCTTGCTCCAACCGCGCCTAAGGGGCGCACCTGGGGCGTATTCAGCTTGTTCGCGATGTGGATGTCGGACGTCCACTCGGTCGGCGGCTATACGTTCGCCGCAAGCCTGTTTTTTCTCGGCTTGACCGGATGGCAGGTGTTGATCTCCATGTTGGTCGGCATCACGGCGGTTTACTTCCTGATGAATCTGATCGGACGCCCGTCGCTGCGCTACGGCATTCCGTTCCCGGTCGTGGCCCGCATCTCATTCGGGGTGATGGGCGCCAATCTTGCCGCCATGGTGCGGGGTGTCGTCGGAATCGTCTGGTACGGCGTGCAAACCTACTTCGCCTCGAAGGCCGTGCAGGTCCTGATCGTCACCCTGGTGCCGTCGGCCGCCGATCTCACCCACAACAGCATTGTGGGCCTATCCACGCTCGCGTGGCTCAGCTTCCTCTTCATGTGGTTGTTCCAGCTTCTCATCTTCCTGAGCGGCATGGAGCGCATCCGCCGCTTCATCGATTTTTGCGGGCCGGTGGTGTACGTCGTAATGTTCGCGCTGGCGATCTGGATGCTGTGGCAGGCCGGTTTCTCGAGCCTGTCTCTCCAGCTGAGCCCGCCGGCAGCGTCCAACGCCGCCACGATTGGCGTGATGGCGAATGCCGCAATGCTGATCGTGGCCTACTTCTCGGCGCTCCTGCTCAATTTCGGTGACTTCGCCCGGTTCGGCAAGGATGAGCAGGCCATGAAGATGGGCAATCTCCTCGGCCTGCCCGTCAACTTCCTGGTCTTCTCGATCATCACGGTGATCGTGACGGCCGGTACGCTGAAGGTGTTCGGTGAGGCGATCATGGATCCCGTCCTGATCGTAGAGAAGATCGGCAATCCGTTCGTCGTCATCGTCGGATCGATCACGTTCATCGTCGCGACGATGGGCATCAACATCGTCGCCAACTTCGTTTCGCCGGCTTACGACATCTCCAATCTCAATCCCCAGCGCATCAATTTCAAGCTCGGGGGCCTCATCACGTCGATCCTGTCGGTGCTGGTGTGTCCGTGGCTGTTCGTGGCAAGCCCATCGGCCATCACGCTATTCGTCAGCATTTTCGGCTCCGCGCTCGGACCGATGTTCGGCATCATGATCGCCGACTACTATCTCGTAAAAAGGCAGATCGTGGCGGTCGAGGACCTCTACACGATGTCGCCGAGCGGCGCGTTTAGCTACGACGGAGGCTGGAATCACAAGGCGCTGATCGCGCTGGCCATATCCGGCACGCTCTCCATCGGATTGTCCCTCTTGGGTGCCTACGGACTGATCTTCAACGTCGGCGACTGGGGATGGCTCATCGGTGCCAGCGTCGGCGGATTGATCTACCGAGCCCTCTCAAGGGAGCAACGTTCGGTTTCCCTCATTGTCGGAGCCGGCGAATGACGTCTGGAGTTGCTGGTCGACCGCCATGCGGGCGGCGTTCCCGCAACACTCTGAGCATGCGCATTCGGTCGAACGCGCATGCAAGCTTGATACGACGTCCTGGTGATCGGTGGAGACGATGCTATCGATTGCCGGCGCCCTCTCTGGTCTCGGCTGGTTGCAGGTCTGCAACCGCTTCCTCCAATATAGTGGCTACCTCCAGCAGCGAGATCACCAAGCGCGGCATGCGCCTGAGCTTCTCGTCGACCGCGACGGCGAACAGATCGTTCCGCTTCCGGCTACCGAACAATCGCCATCGTCCAAAGGCGATCTTGTGGACGTTGCCGGAAACAAATCCGACGGACGCCCATAATTGCTTCGATTCCAGCAAGAGCTCGCCGGCCATCCGATCCATCACGGTGACGATCGCGATCAGATCCTCGGTCGCGCCCGCCAGACCGTGTGCACGGCTACCCGGATTGTTGTCAGGTGATGTCCGCTCGCTCGGGATCTTCAACAACGGCCTGGTTTGCAATTCCGTGACTTTGTCCAGCAGCGCGGCGAACCGGGAGCGGGCAGCGCAGACGAGATCTTCCAGGAAGGACAGATTGGTCTGCGTCGACGCCGACAAGACGTGCGGTTTGATCGTTGTGAAATACATCAATGCTCCGGAGACAACACGTGAAGGTTGAAGTGTTGCCTAAATCTGGGGTCACCCAACCCGAGGCGCTTGAATGTCCTGAGCCACGATTGATCAAAACGAGCCTTGCAAGGAAATCAGGCAAGGGCATCAAAACGGAACGCAGGCTGGGTCGATCGTCTTCGGCCCGCACATTGGGAGCACAAATCATGACCGATGATGGCCTCTACGGCGATCGGCTTGCGAAGCTATTTCCAATGATCCGCGAGCCGAACTCGGGCCTCGTCAAGTCGCTACAGAAGGGAACGTTCGCCGCGGTGCGGATGACATATTCCGGACCGGTCGGCGATCCGACGTTGCCGTCGCCTCCCGACGAGGCCTTCGCGCTTTGCCTTCGGCTGCGGCATCAGAGAGCCGAGACATGGCTGGATGGCCGATACGCGCCCAAGGGCGCCTTGAAGGACGAGACGAGCATCTACGATCTGCGATGCGAAACAATCGTTCACTTCCAGGATCCTTTTGATTTCCTTTACCTGTATCTGCCGCACAACGCGCTGAATGAGCTGGCGAACGAGCTTGATGTTGGTCGCGTTGAATATGACGTTGTCGCGGGCGCGAACTTCCTCGATCCAATCATGGCTCATCTGGGCGGTTGCCTTCTGCCGATGCTCGAAAGACCGCATGAGGCCAACGAGCTGTTCGTGGGCCACGTCGCGATGGCGCTCAATACTCATTTCCTCAAGAAATATGCCGTCAGCCACCCTCGCAATCGCTCTTACCGCAGCGGATTGGCGCCATGGCAACTTCGGACGGCGAAGGCACTCATTCGCGCGAATCTCGATGGCGAGATCGCGTTGGCACGAATCGCCAGCGAGTGCGGCGTGTCAGCCGCCCACTTTGCCCGCGCTTTCCGAGTCAGCACGGGTACACCGCCCCATCGCTGGCTGATGAATCAACGTATCGAGCAAAGCAAGGCCTTTCTGAAAGACTCAGCATTGTCACTCACGGAAATTGCGATCAAATGCGGCTTTTCCGATCAGAGTCACTTCACGAGAGTATTCTCGGCGGCGGTGAGCACCACACCGGGTCGATGGCGACTGATCCGGAAGGACTAGCGCATTTTCCGACCTGGCGGAATCGGAGGGGGATTCCCTTGTGAGGCAAATCGTGATTCACCCTGAGGGCCGGTGATGGAGGCCAGCCCCCATGGCTAAAGCGCTCTCGCCGGACCTTCGCCTTCGCATTATTCGGGCTGTGGAAGAGGAAGGGATGAGCTGTCGGGGCGCCGCTGGCCGGTTCGGCGTAGCGCCATCGACAGCGATCGAACTGGTTAGCGAGTGGAGAAGCACCGGCGCCTGTGAGGCGGGAGCGCAGGGTGGAGACCGGCGTTCAGCTCGGATCGAGGGGCATGCTGCGGAGATCTGTAAATCGGCGTGGGGTCCTCACGCCGATCGGCGCGCTAAGTCGTTGATTCAGATGACTGCGGAGGGTCATTGTTCGGCGCCGATTTACACTTTCGGCGCGATCGGATTTTCGCGCGAGGCATAAACGCCTGGATTGACTGCATTAAAAATGCCGCCAGCCAGCACGGGCCGCCACGAAAGCGACTCGCCGAACTCCTTCGCCAATTTTTGAATGTTGTGGAAGGCGAGATAAGTCCACGGACTTGAGCAGTCGAAGAAAAACTCGATCATCGGTCGTTACACTCACCATCTCTCCGGTACGCGATGCTGCGAGCCAGCATTTCGATTTTCACTCGCCAGAGGCCTCCATCGCCGTTCATTCCGTGACGACCCTGGATGCGCCGAACATGATTCGCTTTGCTTCGTCGGAGAACGGCTCTTTCACGAATTTGCCGACCGCAAGGCCGGCCTGCACTTGCGGCCGTTCGCGAACTTCCGCATACCAGCGCTTGACGTTCGGATAGTCGTCGAGTGTGAAGCCTTGCGCCTTATGGGTCATCGTCCACGGGAAACAAGCGATGTCGGCTATCGTGTATTCGTTGCCAGCGACAAAGCGTCCGGTCTTGCCCAATTGGGCATCAAGCACACCATATAATCGTGTCGCCTCACGCTGATAACGGTCGATCGCATAGGGGATCTTCTCCGGCGCATAGAGGCGGAAATGACCGTGCTGACCGAGCATCGGTCCAAGACCGGCCATCTGCCACATTAGCCATTGTAAGACCCCGGTGCGACCACGCACATCCACTGGCTGGAATCGTCCGGTCTTCTCGGCCAGGTAGATCAGGATCGCACCCGTCTCGAACACGGAGATGGGCTCGCCATCGTCGGCAGGCGCGCGATCAACAATCGCTGGAATACGATTGTTCGGGCTGATAGCGAGAAACTCGGGAGTGAACTGTTCACCAGCGCGAATATCGATCGGCACGACGGTATATGGCAGCCCCAGTTCCTCGAGCAGAATCGAGATCTTCCAGCCGTTGGGGGTCGGCGCATAGTGCAAGTCAATCATTCGGGACGTTCCTAGGAGGCGACTCGTTCGAGCCCTGCTGTGCTCTTCCTAGGTCTGTTCGAGCCGGGCAACGGACCCGGTCTGACGAACGCGTTCACCACGTTGCTCAGAAGCTGCGAGACGTTGTTCTCGAAGCCGTTGATAGGAAGGGCACTTCCGAACGCGATGGATCCGGTTGCAAACACCGCGCCATTATTCGGCGCCTCGAAGTATACCATGTCGGCCCGCAGGATGTAGTTGTGCGTCCCGCTGAATCCCTGGTGGGCGTGGGCTCCCTCCTCGTCGTGGGCGATGTAGTTGTCGGGGTGACCACCCGAGGATGCGATGAGCTTAGTGTTGGGCGGCGTGCCGAACCCCAGCTTGTAGCAGTCGATCTCAATGCCAGCCGCTCCGCCGTTGCCCAGGCCGAAATCACCAATGATCTCGCCTTCGATCCCCTCGGTGATCCAAGCGAGCGCAGGATCATAGCTGTCGGGCATCCGCCGGTAAGGTTGGCTATGGGCGAAGCCCTCGCCGGCAAATGTATTGCCGACCAGCTTCTGCCCCCAGCGCTGAAAGCCGGTCCAGATTCCCCCCATCTGCCCCGTCGTGGCGAGGTAGTATTCGCCCGGCCGTGCCGCCCAGGCGATCCAGTGTCCACCTGTCTTGCGGCACTCCATGATCCACGGTTCGTCATCGCGAAACGCCACATTGCAGCAGAAGCTGTTGGCGCCCATGCAGATGAAGCGCCCACCGCCGGCGATGTAATCCTCGTGCGCGTCGAGCATGCGCTCGGAATGATATTCCGGATGGGTGGAATTCAGAATGCACGCGTAGGGCGCCATCGCTGCGACACCCTCCAGATGTACATCTTCGTCGGTCAGTACGTCGTAGTCATACCCCTTGTGCTCAAGCCACGCCAGGATCGAGAGGTCTGCCGGAAAATTCCACGGCAAGTCGAATGCGGCGATCCGGTATTTCGGCCGCATGTTCACCATCGGGCGACGGTAGCTCGTGTAGCAAACGCCGGCGCCATCCGCATGCGTGTCGTAGCAGCCCGCACCGAACTCCGGATTTTCGTAGATCTCGATATCGACCTCGGAGATCGTCGGCGGCTGGCCCGCCATTGGCTGCACGATCTGGCCGTCTGTCGCGAAGCGCTCGTTGGCATAGGCCAGATAGGTCGCGGTGGAAAACAACAGAGCAATTCGCGCTGTAGGCATGCGGGACCGAACGAAGAAAACGATGTACTCTTCGGCCAGGCCCTCGCCGTCGCCGTCGCCGCCGCGTACTCTCATCGCGTAGGCTCCGCTGCGCAGCGTTTCGGGCAGCTCGAGCGTCTTTGTGGCGTTCCAATTGCTGTCGATCATCGCGTCGGCATGGAACTCGATGCCGCCGTATTGATGCGGGGCGAGCCGGAAGCAGTCGTTGCGGCCATTCCAGTTGTAGCCGGTCTGTGCACGCACCGGCCTGTTGTAGCCCTCCGCATCGAGCCGGTTTGGTCCAATGTCGACTACGAGATCGCCGATCCCACGATCGGTATACCCCTTCGTTGTGTCCCAATATGCGACCATGCCGTCCAATGGGGGCTGCCCACCTGAGCGGATTGCATCGAGCTCCTCGTGATCCAAAGGACGATCGAACACACCACAACGATCGATCTTGCCGCAGTACAGCTGCGAGACGAAATGCCCGCGTAGCGCGTGCCAGTCGCGCGAGCCCGCCACAAGGAACGGCGTATCGGGCAGGTTGTTCTGCCTGAACCGAAACATCTCCGACACATGCGAGCGGTATTCGACCGGCGCGACTTTGCTGAGCAGGCTGTTGTAGCGGCTCACGACCCCTTCCTGGTACAGCGTGGCGCGGCCGCTTCGCGCATCGAAAGTGGCCGCGACGAAATACCAAGCCTGCTTCTGCAGCGGCAGCTCAGCCTGGAGATAGTCGACCTCGTTTCCGCAACCGACCCAGAACTCCAGCCTGCCGCTTGGATTGATTCCAAGACCATAGCCGTGATTCCTGTCGTTATCCCAGCGGCCCAGGAGGCATTGCCGATGCCCGACATCGGGCCATGTCGGCCAGATGAATGCACAGAGCGTGATGCTGCCGTCGAGTGCGAGCTTGCGATCGGGGTCGGCCACCTCGAGGAAGGCACCGACCTGCGTGAACTGCTTCTCCACCTGCCAGGTGCCGTTGGCGGCGCAGTCGATTTCTTCCTCGATGAATCCCGGACCATGCGGATGCTCGTCGCCATGGATCAGGCGCACGAGATGGGCTTCAGCAGTCGACGTGCCGTCGGCACTGACATGAAATTGTATGGTGTCGCCCGGCTTCACCGAGATCTTGTCTGCGTAGCCGAATATCTTGATCTGCGCCATGGTGCGGAGTTTCCCATCGTGAAGCCGGACAAGGTGCCTGCCGGCAGGCGAGTTGCGCTAGGTTTCGAGAAGGTCGCGGATGCAGCGCAGGAACAGGCCGTGACGGGCATCGTTCGCCGATGTGTAGATGGCATCATCGACCAAACGCGGGGGGACACCCCGACGTCCCGAGAGCCTAACGACCTGATAGCGCCGGAACGGCTCGATTGCTCTGACCGCATATCTTTGCTCAAGCGGGCGTTGACGAAAATAGATCAACAATCGCTCGAGCCTCTCGCTGTGTTGTCCCAGCGCCGATTGCCGGTGCTCCTCGATGACCTCGGGGTTCACCAGCGTCCGCAGGAACTCGCGGCGGAAGCCGTCGAATCGATCCCGGACGATGATGTCGCGGTCCTCGGACCTGCCGTACTCGAGAGGCAGCATTCTCAGCTCTCCACCTGCAAATGCTTGACGTGCGCCACGGCCGCGGAACGTGCCGACGCGGCTCTCCCTAACGGATGCATCAAGCCCACTGCTTTTCCTCGTTGACCCATGCGAACCCGGGCAACCTGCCGGCCCCGGCGAATGCCTCCACGACATTCGCCAGCACGCGGGATGCGCCGTTCCTGAAATTGTTGATCGGCAGCGATTGCGCGAATGCGACCGAGCCACATGCAAACACAGCGCCGCCATTGGGGGCCGTGAAGTAGGTCATGTCGGCATGAACCCGCCAGTCATACGACCCATAGAGCCCAAGATAGGAATAGAGGACGAGCTGCTGGTTCACGACATAGCTGTCCGTGTGGCCCCCTGACGAGGCGATGATCTTGGTGTGCGGCGGCGTGCCCAGAGCGCGGTCATAATAATCGAGCGCCAGCCCCGCGGCGCCGTCATTGGCAAGACCGGCGTCACCGATGATCTCGCCATCGACACCTTTGGTGATCCAGGACACTGTGCGGTGATAGCTGTCCGGCATCCTCCGGTACGGTTCGCTTCGTCCACCGCCCGAGCTGCTCAGGCCTATGCCAACCAGCTTCTGGGTCGCCCGTCCGAGCACTTTCCAGGGACCACCACGCATCCCGTCCGTTGCCATGTAGTGCTCGCCGTAGCGGGACACCCACGGCTTGTACCCATCATCGCGACGTCGACACTCCATGATCCACGGCTCGCCGTCGCGAATGCCGGCCGTCGCGTTGAACCCGTTGCCGCCTGCATAGACGTAGCGGCCGCCGGCCGCGATATAATCCTCGGTCGCATCCAGCATTCGCTCGGTGTAATATTCCGGGCGCGCGCCGCTGATAACGCATGCGTACGGCGACAGCGCCTCTGACCCGTCGCGATGGAGGTCCTCGTCGGTCAGGACCTCGTACTCGAAGCCGCTCTGGTCCAGCCACGCGATGATCGATAGGTCCGCAGCCAATCCCGAAGCCACATCGAGGCTCGGCATCCTGTACTTCGGCCGCATGTTCATGACCGGACGGTGATAGGAGCTGTAGCACACGCCATTGCCATCGGCGTGCATGTCGTATGTCGACAGCCCGAAATCGTCTCGCATATACATCTCGATGTCGATATCGGACAGCACAGCCGACTGTCCCGTCAATGCTTCGCGCTCCGGGTGATCAAAGCTCAGGCGCTCGTTCGCAAAGGCAAGGTAGGTGAGTGTCGGAAACAGGAATGCAATGCGCGCCCGCGGTCTTCCCGGCCGCACGAAGAAGACGACATGCTCCTCGCTCAGGCTCTTTCCCCGGCCAGATCGCAGCCTCATGGCATAACAGCCGCTTTTGAGGCCGTGCGGCAGGGCGACAGCCTTGGTCGCCTTCCAATTGCAATCCGTCAGCGCGTCGGCATGAAACTCGATTCCCCCGAACTCTTGCGGAGCCAGACGGAAACAATCGGTGAAGCCTTCCCAGTTCCAGCCGGTCTGGCCGCGAACGGGCCGATTGTATCCTCGGGCATTCAGCTTGTGCCGGCCGACGTCGACCACGAGATCACCGATGCCGCGGTCGGTGTATCCGGCGCTCGTATCCCAGTATGCAACCAGGCTGTCCATCGCAGGGACGAGCCCGCTCCTGATCGTGTCGAGCTCGGCGGGCTGCAGAGCCTGGTCAAATGTGCCGCACCGGTCGATCTTGCCCCAATAGAGTTCCGACACGCACGCCCGCTGTTGCGCGTCGCGGCTACGGGAGCCTGCCATGATAAACGGCGTTGAGGCCAGGTTGCCGGGCTTGCTCCGGAAGATCGCAGATTTGCGGGATTCGTAGTCCACCAGCGCGACCTTGCCTAACAGGCCGTTGTACCTGTTGCCGACACCGACCTGGTGCAAGGTCGCGCGCCGGGTCTCGGCATCGAAGGTGGCGGCCACGAAATACCACATCTGCACCTGCAGCGACACGTTGGCGGTCAGGCGCTCGATCTCTTCGCCGCGTCCGATCCAAAACTGCAGATGGCCCTTCTCGTCAATGCCGATCCCGTAGCCCTGCTTTCGATCGCCGTCCCATCGGCCGATAATCGTTTGCCGTTTTCCGGATGCGGGCCAGGTCGGGTGGATGAACGCGAACAGGGTGAAGCTGTTGGCGAACGCCAGCCGGCCCTGGGGATCATCGACTTCGAGGAACGATCCTACCTGGGTGAATTGCGGCTCGACCCGCCACCGGCCGTTCGCGGTGCACGCCACCTCTTCCTCGATGAAGCCTGGCCCTGCCGGGTTCTGGTCGCCATGGACAAGACGCACCAGTTGCGCCTCGGCCGTATCCGTCCCCTCGGCGCTGACATGAAACTGAATGGTCTCACCCGGCTTGACCGAGATCTTGTCCGTGTAGCCAAAAAGCCTGACCGGTGTCACCGCCAACTCCCTCCTTTACAAGCCCAACGTCCGCCGCGCAGGCCGGACACGCTTCATCCGTGATCAGGACTCCAGCAGATCCTGAACGCGCCGCATGAAGACGCCGTGGCAGGCCTCATCCGGCGTCGAGTAGATCCTGTCCTCGACCACACGCGGCGCCACGCCGCGATGTCCGGATAAAGCGACGATGCGATAGCCTTCGAAGCGCTCCACGGCCATGATGGCGTATTTCTCCACCTGGGGACGGGTGCGGAAGTAGATCAGCAGCCGCTCGAGCGCCTCGCTGTGCTGCCCGTTGAGGGAGTGGCGATGCTCCTCGATGATCTCCGGCGACACCAGCGTCTTGAGATGGTCGCGGGTCATCTTGTCGTGGCGCCGCTGATAGATGACGCTCTTGTCCTCGGTCTCGGTCGCTTCCTCGGGTAGCATCTCGCCGCCCTTCTCCGCTCGGGTCGATCGCCGCTCGCTCTTCTTCTTGTCGCGCCAGGCACGGAACTGCGCCTTGATGCCGAACAGCCCGTTGCGCAGGTAGAGGACGACGAGGAGCATGATGAGCCCGATGATCATGAAGCGAGCCGGTCCCCACGTATTCAGCACCTGGTCGAAGAACACGACGATGAGCGTGCCGACCACCGCGCCTTCGGCACGTCCAACGCCGCCAATCACCAGCATGGCGAGGCCGAGTAGCACGGTATCGAAGTTGAAGATCGAGAACGCCACGCCGCCGAAATTCGAGGTGTAGAATCCACCGATGAAGCCCAGCGCCGCCGACGAGATGAGGAACACCCAGACGCGCGCCTGACGAAAGTTGACCCCCGTCGCCTCGGCGAAGGCCTCGCGCTTTTCGGGCGCCATGCGCAGGATGCGTCCAAGCCGGCGGCCGTTGACGAACCGGTAAAGCACCAAAGCCAGCAGCATCAGACCGAAGCAGGCGTAATACGCCAGGAGCAGCTGACCCAATTGCGACCAGTCTTCCGGGATATAGGTCGTGGCGCCGTACAGGCCGCCGTTCGCGGACCCGAATTCCTTCGACGTCACGAAGTAGACCCGGCAGAGCTCGTTGAGCCCAAGGGTGAGAAGCGCATAGTAGAATCCGTCGAGCCGCGTGGCCGGCAGCGCGATGATGCCGCCGAAGACCAGCCCCACCAGAGCCCCGATCGGCGGCAACAACCACCAGGGCAATGCGAACTTGACGGCAAGCAATGCCGTGACGAAAGCTGCCGTCCCGACGACTGCATAGGTGGCGAGCGAAAAGACGCCCGCAGTTCCCATGATGAGCATCCAGCACAGACTGATAGCGGCATAGATGCCGAACGTGGCTCCTGCCGTCAGCAGCGTGTTCTGCAGATCGGCTGGCGTGAACAGGGGAGCGATCGCCAGCGCAAGAAGTCCCAACATCCACCAAATGGGCCGCTTGTCGACGATCGTCTTCTCCGCGCGCAAGGTCTTCGGGTTGTACTCCCCGCGCAGGCGAAGCACGCGGCGGCGTGTCGGCCAGTAGCGAAGACGATTCCACATCGCTTCGCCGTGGCCTGGCCATTTGTAGTAGTAGCGCAGACGGCCGACGGCATTCAGCTTCGTCGCCGATCGACGCGTTCCTCCCCAGATCTCCTGATGGCTGCGGAACGGAATCGTCGCGAGCTCTTCGACGTCGCGCTTGCCGCCCCAGACGAAGAGCGGATTGCGCCACTTGATGCCTCTATCAATTGACATTGCTCAGGCCTCCCTCGCCTTGTCGAGCAGCCCGGCAATGCCGCGCGGACGGAGCAAGAGGATGACGATGATCACAACGAACTGGGTGATGAGAACGTAGCGGCCGCCGATCGATATGCCCGTCAGCGCCTCGTTCAGGCCGAGCACGATGGCGGCGATGACGGCGCCGCGCACGCTGCCGAGCCCGCCACAAAGCGCAATGCTGACGCCCTTGATCATCGGCATCAGTCCGCCGAACGGCGAGATGTAGTAGGTCTGCGAGAGGAGAACGGCCGCGAGGCCCGCCAATCCGCCCGTGATGCCCATGACGTAGAAGGAGGTTCGCCGAACGCCGATGCCGACGATGGATGCGGCATGCGGATTCATCATCATGGCGCGGATTTCGAGACCGCGGCGGCTGGACTGCATCCACCGCAGAACGATCGCCAATATCAGGACGGATGTCACCACGTTCCCGACCTTGTCCGCCGTGAAGACCATGCCCGGCAAGGACAACGACCAGTTGCCGAAGATCTCCGGCAGACTCTTCGATCGCGGGCCGAACCACCAGAGCAGGAATTGCGTGCCGATCAGATTGATCGCGAGCGTCGCAATCAGACCCCGAATGGTGAAGTTTGGTTTGTCGTGGATCGGTATGAACCCGACCGCACAGATGATCACTCCCCCGAGGGCGCCTGCGAGGATACCCGCGGCCAGCACTGCAGGCCCCGATGTGGAGACATGCTGGGCAAACAGCCAGGCGCCATAGCCCGCGAATGCAAATATGAAGCCGTAGGCGAGGTTGAGCAGGCCGAGGCTCGACCACGTGATCGAAATTCCGATCGCAAGCGTGCCGTAAATGCACGCAAGGAGGATGGTGTTGCTGACGATGAACCAGATATCCACGTTTTACGCCTTTCGATAAACGTTCAACGCGAGGGCCGCCGAGGCCTCACCCTTGAGCTTGCCGACATGCATGCCGATGACGCGATCGACCCGTCCCTCGAGCAACGCAACGTTCTGCTCCGCAATGATCATCGCGGCATTCCCGAGTTCGACGGCCATCAGTGCATTGATCACGCTCTTGCCGATCTTGGGTGCCAGCCCGAGCGAGGGCTCGTCGACGAGGAAGAGAGACGCATCCGTCATCAGCCCGCGGCCAATCGACACCATGCGCCGTTCGCCGCCCGACAAGCGCCCCACGGGTACGCCCATCAGTTTCCGCAACGGTGGAAATATCTCCAGAATGCGGAGCTTGCGCGCAGCGCGATCGCGCCAGGCCGCCGCAGTGTAGGCCCCGGAATCGAGATGCTCCTCGACGGTCAGGCCATGGAAGATCTCGTCGCCCTGCGGAATCAACGCCAATCCTGCGCGGACGATCTCGTGGGTGTAGCGCCCCGGCCCCTGGCTTCGCGTGCGACCGACTTCCCTGCCGTTCAGCTTGATCGAGCCGCGCTGCCAACCGGTAAGTCCAGCGATTGCATAGAACAGCGTCGACTTGCCGTGGCCATTCAGGCCGACGATGCCGATCCGCTCCCCACATTGAACGACGAGATCGAGATCGTGGATGACGCGAACCGGCCCATAGCCTGCGGACAGTCCCTTGACGTTCAGGACCTCGCGCTGCGGCTGACGAGCCGGAGCGCCCGGCAAATGGTTGCTCACGGAGATATTCATGAATCGGCCTCTTCGCTGAAATCCTCGAAGTAGGCCGCGTGGACCTTCGGATCCGCCATAACGTCGTCCATCAGGCCCTCCGAAATAACCTCCCCGGCATCCATCACTAGAATTCGGTCGGCGATCGTCCCGAGGAGCTCGATGCGGTGCTCGACGATGAGGATCGCAATGTTCATTTCCTTGGCGAGGATCCGTAGCAGAGTGTCGATCTCGTCGACCTCCGAATTGATCAGGCCGGCGGCCGGCTCATCCAGCAGCAGCAACGAGGGCCGGCGCATCAGTAGACAGGCCAGCAGCAATTTGCGCCGGTTGAAGGTCTCGAGCTGCGTCGCCGGCGTGTCGTCACTGATCTTCAGACCGACGAGGTCGGCGCCATATTCGGCATCGAACCTGGTGAGAAATGGACGATGAGCCTGACGCGCCGCCTTGAACGTCTCGCCGACGGTCAGTTCGTCAGGGACCACCGGCGTCTGGAACGTGCGGCCGATCCCCAGGCGCGAGCGGGAATACAACGGCAAGCCCGTGACATTCTCGTCCTTGAACCACACTGAGCCGCTCTTTGGGGGCATACGGCCAGAGAGGATTTCAAACAGACTGGTCTTGCCCGCACCGTTCGGTCCGATGATGCCCAGCACTTCCCCGGCCTCAACATGCAGGTTGATACCGCGGAGGATCTCGCGACCGCCGAGATCGAGCGAGATTCCGCTGCAGGAGAACAGGGCGGCCTTTCCGCCCTGTTCAGCCGTACCGTTTCGGGAGATCTGTCTGTGCATCAGCTCCACCACGGCGCAGAGTGCAGCTTCGTTTCCGAGACCGGACCGGGATAGACGATCTTGTGCTCGCCACCCTGGATCTGGACATAGAGCTGCGCGACGCCGGCCTCGAGCTTGCGCGCCTGCAATTCGTCGCCGCCATTGTCCGGGAAATGGAGCGCTTCCTGATATGGGTTGCCCATATCGACGTGGCCGCAGACGCCGCGCTGCGGGTTGGCCCGAATCCACTCGCAGACCTCCTTGAACTTCCGGGGATCGCCGACCGCTTCCCAGGCCTTCTTGAGATAGTAAGTCTGATCGTAGGCAATGCCGGTATAGGCAAGCCCGGCAATGCCGGGGAAACGCTTCTTGTACTTCTGTCTGTAGGCGAGCCCCCTTTCGTCACCATAGATGCCCATGGTCGTGCCCCAGACGAAGCCGTTCGCCGCCGAACCGGCAAGCTCGAGGAATTCCGGCTGCGAGGGGCCGTACTGCAGATAGACGAGCGAGTCGCGCACCGGGCTTGCCACAAACTGCTTGCAGAAAGCGGCGTATTCGGCAGCCACCCAATGGTCCACCATGATCGCGGCGGCATCGACCTCCTTCATCTCGCGAATGACCGGTGCCCAGTCCTGCACGGGATACTGGATATCGGTAATGCGGGCGACTTCGAACTTGCCGCGCCGCTTGATCGCTTCCTGAGCCGCACGCGATATCGTTTGGCAGTAACCGATCTGCTCCTGAATGATATGAACCTTGCGGTTCTTTGGCTTCCAGACACCCCCCTGCTCCTGGTCTTCCAGCCAGAGAGCATAGCTCCATCCGTAGTTCACCTCGGACGGACAGAACTGGAAGATGTGGCTGTATTTGTCCGGCTGCTCCTTGACGGCAGCGGTGCCGGCGCGTTGCGCATTGCCGTTGATGTAGGGACATTTGTACTTCACCGTCGCGTCCATCGCCGGCAGCGGGACGAGCGTGAAAGCAAAGGAGATCGCGTCGACCTTGGCATCAACGCAGGCGGCCAGCGCCTGCTTGGAGGATTCCGGCGAGAGGACGTTCATGTCCGTTGTGAACAGCTTCAGCGGTCTGCCGAGGATACCGCCTGCAGCATTGATCTCCTCCATCGCGAGCGTCGTCCCGTTCAGGAAGTCCTGATGATCCGCGACACCCGCGGCGGCTGTCTGGCAGTAGGGAACGCCGAGAACGATCGGCTGGGCGGCAAGCGCTGACCGTCCAACGAACGGTGCAGCCATGGCGGCGCCGATGCCCGCGGTCACTGAACGCCTGGTGAGTTTGAGAACCATCCGAGCAACCTCTCGTGCAATCGCGCGCAGGTCCTCGGCATCGCGACCGGGGACCAGGCCGGATTCTGTTAATGCTAAGACGATGCGATCAGGCACCGTCGGGTGATAGCCGCCGATCCGTACCCCACGGACTGACATGGTGGTCTCGGTCGAACTGCCTGGATCAGAGCCTCGGTTTTCTGCCGATTTTCAGCAATACGTCAGCTGACCGATTTTGAAGCCCAATCTGGACGGCCTCGGCGCAATCCAGCACCGACGCTGCGGGTGCGAACAGGCACAGGGTGACGACTTGGGCAGCAAGCTACGCCCAGATTTTCATCAGCCGACGGCGCTGAAGTCCTCTTGTGTCAGAATTGCTGGCCCTGAACGAGGTGAAGTGTGACACTGCTTTGACTAAAGGAGTGACCGCCTCTAACATGCGATTGCAGCTTTCGGCTCGGCGTCTCGGCTCGATCCGGGGTGGTCGAGATCAGTAGAGCAAATGGCCACCGTCGTGATGTGGCTCGTATCGTTTGGCGCGGTCCTTGCTCCGCTGAGGATTCGCAATGCCGCCGGTCTAACGTCGTTAGCGGCCAAGAAGAAGATTCGATCACGAACCGTCGGCAAGATCTTTCACGAGCTGCAGGCTCACCGTGAAATCGGCAGCGATCGACCAGATGATGTCAGCGACGGTACGGCTCGACACGCCGCCGGCAACCTTGAATGATCAGATCATCGATCAGGCCACGCAGGTGACCCGCCTCTTACGCGAGTTCGTTAGGAGCGAGGCGATCGCTCTGATCGGGATGGACCCGATATCCCGAACTCATCGCCCTCTTGCCGCCGACGGGTACACGGACAAAACGATGTCCTACGTGCTCGACGGCTTCCCTAACTCCTGCCCGGCCTACGCGATCGCTCGCGAGAAAGACACGCATTCGCTGCGCTGGCGAGACTACAAGCGGGACTGGAATCTCTATTTGCCGGATACATTCACCGCTCAAGAATACCTCATGCCGGACGGCTTCAAAGAAGGCTCGACGATGTGTCTGCGCGTCGCGGATGGCCGCTACATTGGGGCCATCCACATGAGCTGGTCCAAGGAGGCGCACGCCAAGGACGAGCACCGCGAGATGACGGAGCGCTTCCGCCCGATTCTGCTGAACATCTGCGATCAGCTCAGGACGCCACAGTTGCTGGCCGATGAGCTGGCACCTGGCGCCTATGCGATCGCAGTCTCCCCGAACGGCTTTGCATTTCACCTCCCCAACCGTAGTCCGGGACCGCATCTCGGCGAGGGCGGAGAGCTTCGCCGGCTCGTGCTGGAGAAGGCGAAATCCCCCAGCGCTCAACGCTTCGTCTGGCCGGACGAGGCCGGCCGCTGTCACCAGGTCACGATCACGCCCTGCCGCAGCAACATCCTTCTAATCACAGAGCAATGCATTCGCTGGCCGTATAATCTCACGGTCCGCGAGGTTCAGATCCTGCATCTCGTGACCAGCGGCGCTTCCAACCCCAACATAGCCGAGCAACTCTTCGTGTCGCCCCGCACGGTCTCCACGCACATCGAGCATATCCTCGCAAAGATGAGCTGCGACTCGCGCACGCGTCTCGCGGCGCTTGCGGTGTCCGAAGGACTGTTGCTGGCGGAGTCCCCTTCCCGACGGTCTCGGAACTTCGCCGGCCATTGATCGGCCGCGGCTGGTTCAGCTGGATGGCTCGCCTCGCGCGGGCGCATCCTTCAGAAGCGCCACGAGACCCGCAGCCACGAGGCAGGCGAGGCCGACGCCGGCGAATCCGACCGCATAGGCGGCGAGGCCTAGGGCACCGATCGCGGCAGACGCGATAGCGCCTCCTGCCAGGTGCATCACCGTCATCCAGCCCATCGCTCTGCCGACGCGGCGCGTGCCTAGACTTCCGGACATCAGCCTGACCAGCGCAGGGAACGTCAGTGCCGCATCAAAACCATAGAGCGCGCCAAACCGGGCCAATTCGACCAGGCTGAAGCCGGTGAACGGTAGCCAGAGCAAGAGGAGCGCGCGGACGACGAAGTAGAGCGCCAGCACCCTTCGCAGGGGGCACCGGTCCGCAAGATACCCGCTCAACACATTCCCTATCGCACCGCCGAACACGACAATCGCCATGACATCGGCGCTCGATGTGAGGTCGAGACCCGCGCCCATGCAGAGCATACCGAGCTGGCCGTCGATCAGACCGGATGTCGACGCGCCGCAGATGCAGAAGATCGTCGCAAGGACCCAGAACTCCCGGTTCTTCTCCTTTGGAAGCGATGCCGCGTGCCGCTTGGACTTGGGCTCTCGCGGCAAGGCTCCTCGTCGGGAGATAGGGACAAGGACAAGGGCGACCGCCGTGGCGAGCATGCCGACGGCAGCGGTCTGGAACACGAAGCACCAATCAAGCGCGTTGGCTGCGCGCGATGCAAGCAGCAGTCCCGCCGCCGCTCCCAGCGGCTGCATCGACGCCAGGAGACCGTAGCGTGTCCCACAATGCGCCGCGCCGCCACGACTCCCGATCATCGCGCCGAGAAGGGAGGCGCTCAAAGAGCTGCTGAAACCAATACCCAGCCCCCAGGCCATAGTGAGATGCCATGGCGACGCCGCCCGCGTCGTCGATGCAAGCGATAGCGCAAGGAGGGTCAGACTGGCGATCAACGGCCCTCCAACGCCCCAGCGTTCGAGGCTGTACGCCGCGAACGGCGATGCGCACGCGGAGACTGCGATGCCGAGCGTGATTGGCAAGGAAACGTCGGACGGCTGCAAGCCCAGATCTTGCTGGATCGTGATGGCCAGCAATGCGGGCAGGACGCGTGCGGCCGAGCCTGCAAGAAACGCGAAAGCGACGATCGCGGAGGCCATCGACCTGGAGCACGCTGTCCTTGCAGAGGAGCAGGCACGACCGGCCCACCATGCCGGACGGACGAGCTGGAATGCGACGGGTCCGGTGGCGAGCCGCACCCTACTCAGCGGCCTGTGCATGACAACTCGCGGCGTTCCTGTCGGGCGCGAGATCAATGCCCGGATTGCGATCGAAGAAGCCGCTGGGCATCAGCTTGAAGCCGGTGAAGATGCAGGGTTGAACGGGAAAGTCCTCAGGGCGGACCTGGTGGTGAAGGCCGAAGACGTGCCAGAGCACGATATCCGTGTTCTCGATATTCCGGTTTTTCTTGACGAAGTCGGAGACACCTCCCGTTCCATCCGAATGATTCATGTGTTCGCCAGCCGGATATCGCTCTTCGGGATCGAAGGCCGTCACCCAGAGCTGGTTCTTGATGAACGTCGATCGCCTGCCCGACGGCGATTCCGGATGGATGAATGGTGTCACGGGGTGACTGGCCTCGAGCTTGTACCCTGTCGGCGTGCCAACCCAGTTCTTGCGATTGGGGTTGATAACTTTCCAGGCCCGATGCGTCGCAGGGTTCACCTGGCGACACCCGCCAAGCTCGGTCTTGAGAACCGTCTCCTCCTCGTAGAAGCCGTTGCCATAGGCATTATCCGGCCCCCAAGGTTCGGCCTTCGTGTTGAGCTCGACGACACTGTTGTCGTGGCCGTCGATATTCATGTCGAGGCGCGCGCAGAAAATGTGCTGGTGAATGTGACCGACAACGCCGGGGGCGACTTCCTTGCCATACTTGCCAGGCTGACCCGGATGGCAGGCGGCCGTATTGATGATGCCGGTCGCCTTGAGCTCGAACTGGATCGAGCCGTCCGTGTGGAAGTACCAGAACAGCCCATATTCGTAGTTAGCGACCGTCGCGATGCAGGAGATCACCAGCCTCCGGGCACGCCGCGATTCAACATTGTTGGAGCGGAAGTCCCAATGCTTCCACAGCAGGCCGGCATCCTCCTCATGGATGCAGATCGCGTTTTCGATGGTGACCACTTTGCCGTCCATCGTTGCGAGATGTGCATCGAGATAGGCGATGGCACCGAGGCAATCGCAGCCGAGCTTCAGCGAGTTGGCCAGCTTGCCTATGCCGTACTCGCCGATGTCGAAGACGTTCTTTCGGAAATGCCCCTTGTCCGTGGTGCCGTACGGGACCACCATTTCCACCAGCGATGCGCGGTGCGCGATCGGCCGCCCGTCGTAGCTGATGTCGTGCAGAGTCAGACCCTCGCGGGAATTGAAACCGACGCGCACCGACCAGCGGTCCCATTCCAGCCGATGTCCAGCGAGCCTGAACGAAACGCCCTCAGGCTGGACGATATTGAGCGGCTTGTAGGGCGTACGCGGATTTTTGATGAATTCCGCCTCGTAATTCACCTCCGCCTTCGGAAGCGGGATGATCTCGTGGTCGTCGACGCGGATAATCTCGTAGGTCTTGATGTCAACCACGGCGTTCAGGCCGCCGATGGGGTGCGCGTAGAGATTGTCGTTCTCTCGTAGACGCAGCCACGCGAAGACGTGGGCGAGATAGCGCCCGTCCTCGCCCGGAATGTCAAAATTTCCCGCCGACCACGGATCGATGCAGACGAGCGACATGTCCTCGATGCCGCGCTTCTTGCAGGCGGCAATGAACTCGGGAGCTGCGCGGACGGCGTCTTCGATGGCCGTGAACTGCTCGAGCTGGATCATCGGCTTGGCTGACGGGAGATAGCTGGAGGTCAGGATCTTCTGCTCGGTCAGCGAGACAGTTAGCCGCCAGATACCGTCCTGCCTGATTTGAAACAGATTAACGCGTGCAGATCTGTCGATCTGCTCTCCGGATCTGTACCGGCGAACGATTGCCTTTGCCGGTTCGAGAAGCTCGATCGTCTCAAAGAGAAAGTCGGCACCATATTGTGGATCTTTGCGAACGATCTCAATGACGGCTCGAATTTCGGCAGCGGTCAGGGGGTCAAGAGGATGCTTCACTTCATCCGCACGTTGGTCACCCGACGAACAGCTGCAGGACGATGGAGCAACGACCGTATCCATTATCTACCTCCTTCTTGTCGCCAACTACCGCAAGCACAATCCGAGAACTGCAGACCAGCCTTCGGCTGCAACATCCAATCACCTCAGCAACGCCTTTGCCGGATCCAACCATGCTCGCTCGTATCCAAGCGACGGACGGCGTGCGGTTCGCAACCAGCTGCTCACGGAGCTTCCGCTGCGCGTCATTCTCCGACAATACGTCAGTCGACCGATTCTGCAGGTTCGGGCGTGCTGCTATCAGATGGACTATCAACTTGCGATCAGGCGGCTGCGTAATCGCCAGATGCCTAGGGAGGGAGCGATTGATGATTGAAAAGCACAATCCCTGTGACGTCGGTTTGGATAAGTGCCCGGCTAATTTCTCGCCTTTGACGCCGCTGAGCTTTCTATCGCGCACGGCAGCCGTCTATCCAGATCTAACCAGCACCATTTACGGAGACCGCAGCTTCACATGGGCGCAAGTTCATGATCGGTGCAAACGGTTTGCATCGTACCTCCGGCGGCGTGGCGTCGGCGCAGGTGATACGGTGGCAGCCATGCTCCCGAACGTTCCGGCCATGAACGAGCTTCACTTCTCGGTGTCGATGGCCGGCGCGGTGCTCAACGCGCTAAACATCCGCCTCGATGCGCCCTCCATCGCCTTCCAGCTAGATCATGGCGGCGCAAAGATCATTTTGGTCGATCCGGAATTCGCCGACATTATCACGGATGCGCTGGCCCAGATGAAGGGACCGAGGCCGTTCGTGATCGACGTTGACGACGCTTCATTCAAGGGCAGCAAGCGCATTGGCGAGATCGAGTATGAGGTGGCGGTCGCGCAAGGCGATCCCGGGTTTTCGCCTGTCGCTCTCAATGACGAATGGGACGCGATCGCGCTGAGCTACACCTCGGGCACCACGGACAATCCCAAGGGCGTCGTCACCCATCATCGGGGCGCGTACCTCAACGCCGTCAGTAACATCCTCGCCGGCAATCTCGGCCAGCATCCCGTCTATCTCTGGACGCTGCCAATGTTCCATTGCAACGGCTGGTGCTTCCCTTGGACCATTGCGGCCTCCGGCGGCGTCAATGTCTGCCTGCGCAAGGTCGAGCCGACCAGGATATTCGAGCTGATCAGGCAGCACGGCGTCACCCACATGTGCGGCGCGCCGATCGTCTACAACACGCTGATCAATGCGCCCGATGCGCCGAAGGGCAACGCGGCTCGCCGCGTCGTCGGCCTGATCGCCGGCGCGGCGCCGCCGGTTGCGGTGCTCGAAGGCGCCGAAAACATCGGCATCAAGCTTACGCATGTCTACGGCCTGACCGAGGTCTACGGCCCCGCCTCCATCTGCGCCGAGCAACCCGGCTGGGACGAGCTTCCCGCCGCCGAGCGCGCAAAGATGAAGCGTCGGCAGGGCGTGCCCTACCCGCTCCAGGAAGCCGTCACCGTCTTCAATCCGCAGACCATGCAGGAGGTGCCGCGCGACGGCGAGACCATCGGCGAGGTCATGTTCCGCGGCAACATCGTGATGAAGGGCTACCTGAAGAACGAGAAGGCGACGAAGGAGGCCTTCGAGGGCGGCTGGTTTCACACCGGCGATCTCGGCGTGCTCGATGAGCACGGCTATATCATCATCAAGGACCGCTCCAAGGACATCATCATCTCCGGCGGCGAGAACATCTCCTCCGTCGAGGTCGAGGACATCCTCTACAAGCACCCGGCCGTGCTGTTCGCCGCGGTGGTCGCAAAGCCCGATCCGAAATGGGGCGAGGTGCCCTGTGCCTTCGTCGAGCTGAAGGATGGCGCTAGCGCGACGGAAGCTGACATCATCGCCTTCTGCCGCACGCATATGAGCGGCTTCAAAGCGCCCAAGGTCGTCGTGTTCGGGCCAGTCCCGAAGACTTCTACAGGCAAGATCCAGAAATTCCTGCTACGCAATCAGGTCGACTCGGCGACGGCGATCTCTACTTGAGCCACCATCAAACGGCTCCGAACGCCACCAGCCGGCCGAAACGTGACAAATCGCGGGCAGGCACCCCGCGTCGCGCTCCTTCCCTCAACTGCCCGGATCTCTCACCAGCTCCGGGCACTTTTTTGACACGCAGCGATCCACTCGGCGTGATGACTGCTTTCGCTGAGGCTCACATCAGAGGCTCGGTGCGAATCATCGATCGTTCGCAATATACGGATCCAGCACGTCGCTTTCGAACTCGACGAGCTCACGCTGGTCATCGGCAGCCTATTTTCACCGCTCCACGAAGCGTCCAACTGATCGCAACAAATCGTAGACCAGCCTGCGAAATCGCAAACGATCGTAGCGCGATTTCCCAACTAAAAAGGTCCGTTCCGATGCGCAATCGCTTTAAGTAACTGATATTGTTTGGTGGGCGCACCAGGGCTCGAACCTGGGACCCGCTGATTAAGAGTCAGAAATTTAACAAGTACAATCAAAGGTATATCTGTAAAAAAATGCCACTGGGCTCCTATTCAAATCAATGGGTTACAGGTCGATTGTAAATTGACCTCAAGCGGCCCAACGACCTGCAACCTTTGCCCACAAGGCGCCGGGAGTCCAGCTTACTCGAGGCGGGTGCGACCGTGCTCCTTGTCTCAGCTTGCGACCGAGACCTTATCGATCAGCCGGTTCAACGCATTCGTGACGATGTCGGCCGGAACAGCAAGATCGGAAGTCTGAACCGCGCATGCGGATCTGTTTGAAACGCCGCGCGTTGTAGACTGACACTTTCTCACCGTGACACGTCAGTCGCTCCAATCCATCATCGGGGCAGTTTGAGCTAGGTCCAGCCAGCGGGAGATAGCCAGATCTAACATCAACATTCGACGTCCGCTTTGTACCCATGAACGGAAGTCGGCGGCAGGAATTGTAGGCGCGGCTGATCAATAAAGACGTCCGGTGAGGAGCCGCTGGACCTTGGGCACGACCTGTTCCTCGGTGTCCGCATCGGTCGCGGATCGCCTAACTCCAGGAACAGGCGACATCCTCCCGCTTGCCTAATGCGCTACGCAGGTGAAGCTCTCGGCCCGGTCGTGTGAGCCAGTGCCCGAGTACTTGGGCCAACGCGGATACTCACACAGGGGCCGGGCGCGGCCGCGGGTCTGCTCGGCCCAATCCGTGACCACCGGCACTTCAGGGGCGTTGCCGGTCTCCACCCAGCGATCCAGGGCGGCCAACGAGTCCCACTGCACGTTGAAGGCACCGCGGCCGTGGCCGTAGCCGGGCACAACGTAGTAACGCACGAATGTGCGAAGTTCCTGAGCGCCATATCTGGCGGACAGTTCTTTGACGTATCGGGTGGTCATGGCTGCGGGGACCAGCATATCCGTGGTCCCCTGGACGATCAGGAGTTTTCCTCCGCGCGCCTTGAATTCGTCGATGTTGGGGTTGCTCGCATCGAAAACCGTCGCACGGGGCTCGACGTTCTTCCTCCAGATCTCGTAGTCGAGTCCGGCCGATGTCATCGCCTCGGGGCGGACCGACGTCGCTCGGTAGAATGGCTGCTGCGTACCGGCGGCGCCATCCCCGAACCACATCTGCAAATCACCAAGGATGAACGCGGGCCAGGGGCCGACGGACTCCACCCCGTTGGGCATGGGGAAGGCGAAATAGAGCGGCGTCGCCGCAGCATTGAGCGCCGCGATCTGCGGATCCGACAGGCAGGCGTTTCCAGTGTCCACACCGTCTGGGCAGCGCAACGCGTTCACGTTGAACGCCTTGCGGCATGCGTCCGTGGCCGACACGAGTCCGTCCGCCGCACCATCGAGCGTGTCGCAGGCGGCGAGGACGGCCTTCGCGAGGAGCGCCTGCTTGGCCGTATTGAGCGCACCGCCGGGGGTATTGAAGGCATAATGCCAGAGTCTGTTCCAGGCTAGTCCCAACGATTGGCTCTGCGCAGCAGGATAGTACGAGACGACGCCGTCGAAGTCGGCATAGTAGCGTTGCACGGCCTGCAATCCCTCCTGCCCCCCCTTCGAACCACCGATCTGGTAGTTCCGGCGTGCAGCGTTCCCATAGTAGGCTTCGACTAGAGCTGTCGTCAGGTCCTTGGTACGCTTCACTGCCTCGTGGCTGTAGTTCGCCGCAGCCTGAGCGTTCTGGTAAAAGGAATCACCCGGCGTCTGATGGCCGGAATCGCTCCCGTATGTAACGTATCCGCGGGCCAGAGCCGGGGTGAGGCCATCGCCGCCCTTGAACGCCCCGGTCGCTTCGACCAACACGCCATTGAGGCCACCGCCGCCGTACAGGAGCGTCTTGAAGTTCCATCGACTGGGTAGGTTTACCTGATAGAGGATGGACGGATCGTTCGCCTGCACGGCGGCGATCATCGCGCGAACGCGGCAATATTCCGGGTTCGTGCTGTCGGGCGCAATCAGGAGAGCCTCGGTCACGGTCGCACTTCCGGTCGGCAAGGCGAACGCACTCGCGGGCACCTTCATCGCACCCAAGGCCGCACACTGCCGAGCCGCATCTTCCACATGCATCTCCACGTTTGCGGCATTCGCCGGGCAGCCGATGCTGCCCAGCATCGCGGCGCAGGCCAGCGCAAGGAAGATGACCGAGCACACAACCGGCGTGCGACCCGCTGCCTGGGGAGTCATCTAGGTTTCCTCTCATCACGAACTTCGAGGCTTCGGCACGCGGGGCGTGCCTGCATTCGGCGGCGGCCGAGATCCGGATTTAACCGACTTCCACGATCACCCCCGTTTGGGAAGAAAGTCATAAGTCTTGATCTGGAGCAATGGGAACGGCCTTTCAGCTCAACTGCTCCCGTGTCCCCATCCTTGGTCTCACGCATCAAAGCATACATGCCGAGGCGATCCGCAGCTTTGCTTCCAAGTTCCGCAACTGACTAAGACGAACGCAGTTGTCTATTCATGCCACACCAAAATGAACGAGCGGGGGCGTATTTTCTCCGATCTGGGGCGCAGGAGGCTTCAGATCGAATGTCGCGCAAGACTTACGGACTATGACCGGCGCCTCATGCGCTGCATTCGATGCCTAAAGGCAATAACAGGCTCGATCTCGCTAACATTCCGGCAACAACACGCGAGAAATGGCGAACCTCGAGGAATACGCCTTGACGGTGCTGACGGATCCGAAGTCGACGTACAGCTCTGGATCGTGCCTCACTGGGCGCTCAACGAGCCACACCTATGTCTCATCAATTCGTGGCTCACGAATGGTGAGCAGGACAAGGAAAGTCGCAATCGAGCCCGTCGCCATCAGTGAGAAGACCGAATCCCATCCATAGTGATCGAGCATGAAGCCTGCGGCCAAGGGAGCACAAGCACCACCGATCTGTCCTCCAGTATTCACGATCGCATTTGCGATCGGGAAGGTTTCTTTGGTCGCCAGCATCATTGGATAAGCCATGTAAGCCGAATACCCGATGCTGAGGAAAAGACCGGTCATGAACAACATGGCTACAAAGACGGTCGGATCCGACGACGAGTTCATCAGGGCAAACATGGTGCCTGCAGTTGCGAGCGCCGAGAACATCATTCCAGGCTTGCGCCGCTTATCGAGCAATCGATCCGACATCCAGCCGCCGATCAAGTTACCGACCACGGCGCCGACCCAGGGAGCCGCCGCGACTAGGCCCGTGCCAGTGATCGAGAACTTCTTGACGGTGATGAGATAAGTGGGGATCCACGCCAACATGTAGTTGGTGATACCCAACTGAAACGCATAACCAAGTGAGCTGCCCCAGATATCCCAGGATCTGAAGACCTTGGCCTTGGTATCCAAAATCTCGGGCTTCTGCACACGAATGAGCTTGTCAAGCAAGCGAAAGTCCCAGCGCCGGCCGGAAGTCCTTGCTTTCGGAGCCACGGTCTTATCGTCGATGAGGTCCCGTTCCTCTGGGGAACAGAAGCGGCTCTCGGATGGCCGGTTGGTAACAACCAAATACCAAGCGATAGCCAAAAGCACACCTGGAATAGCGAAGACATAGAAGATCTCACGCCAGGTCCAGTAGCTCACGATGACCGCACAAATTGGCGGCACAATAACGGGGCCGAATTTGACCGCCGAGAGGAAGACACCGCTGGCAATCCCTTTCTCACGAGCCGGGAACCAGTTGTTGATCGTAGTTGTCACGCCGATGGGGAGTGGCGCCTCAGCGACACCGAGCCCGAACCGACTAAGTTGCAGCATGAGCGCGGAGTTGCTCAAGCCCGTCAAAGCCGTGAAGCCGGACGTCAGGACCATCGCCCAGGAAAAAAACCGATGAACACCGAATTTTCCGATCGCCAATCCAGACGGTATCTGCGCGAGCGCGTACCCCCAAAGGAAGAAGCTAAGAAGGGCACCCGCCTCGGTGTTCGACATGGAAAACTCTTTGCGCATGAACGGTAGCGCAAATCCAATGTTGGCACGATCTGCCGCAGCAATCGTATAGATCACGAAGATTAGTGTCAGCACGACCCATCGGAATTGGGTGCTGCGTACGGCGGGCACAGTCACATCGGCACTCATGGTGGCATTCCCCTTCGCTTGCTCTCTTTTACGGACCTTCCGCGGGTCATCGACGCATCGTTTTGCGGCATGTCCGACTTGCATTAACACTGCGGGCCTGCTGCCCGCGGACAGGGTCCATCGAACGATCACTACGAGCAGGATTGTGGCCGCGCGCAGTTGAAAGAACTTGGCCTCCCCGGTCGGCCGCAGATTGCACGGTCGCCATCTCCTTCTTGGGAGCAGCGCGATCCACGACGCACCCTTGGGGACGAATGCTGCAGAAACTGACCAATAATCCGAAATCTCGGGAGACATACGCCTCCAGCTTGGCGTTGCACTCCTTTCAATGACCCGACACGGCGGATAGCGGCGTTCCCTTGCGCCGCCGTGCAGAGGCCAACGTTGCTGCGAGTTTGTAGAGCAGGAACGCCCCGATGAATGCGAAGATGGTGCCGCTGACGGGATGCGTGACGAAGGTCGCGAAACTGCCGCGGCTGAGCAGCAGTGCGCGACGAAAGTACTCTTCGAGCATCGGGCCCAGGATGAATCCCAGCATCAGTGGCGCGGCCTCCAGACGCAGGCGCAGGAACAAATAGCCGATCACGCCGAAAACTGCGGTGATGTAGATTTCTTCAAGGTTGTTCTGGTGGCTGAACGTACCGACACAGCAAAAGAACAGGATCGATGGGAACAGAACAGAGAAGGGAACTTTGAAAATGGAGAGCAGGTAGCGTACGAGGGGGACGTTGAGCAGCAAGAGAAAACAATTGCCCACCCACATGCTGGCGACCAGTGCCCAGAAGAGGGCCGGATGCTCGTTGATCATGCCGGGTCCTGGCTTCACGCCCTTGACAATAAAGGCTGCCATCATCAGCGCCATGACGGCGTTCTCCGGGATGCCAATGCTCATCAAGGGAATAAAGCTCGTGCGCGCCGCAGCTTCGTCGGCGGCAGCCTGGCCAGCGACGCCCTCGATGGCTCCGTGCCCAATCTCGTCGCGATATTTGCTGAACCTCTTTTCCGCGGCATACGCGCCGAATTGAGCCAGCGTGGGCCCGCCGCCAGGCAGCAGCCCGAGGAACGAGCCAATGATGCTGCCGCGTAAGGCGCTCGGGATGATGCGCTTGAACTCCGGCCAACTGGGGATCAGTTTGATCTGGCCGGTGAAGGGTGTGAACGTGTTCTTATTGTCCAGATTCTTGGTGATCTCAGCGATGCCGAAACAGCCGAGAGCCACGCTTATCAGACCGACGCCGTCCACGAGAAAGGGCTGATCCCAGGTGAAGCGCTCGGCGCCGCTGTTGAGATCGGTGCCGATTTGCCCAAGCAGCACACCGACGAGCGCCATGGCGAATCCGCCGAGCATACTGCCGCCCGTGCTGACATAGCTGACGCAGCAGAAGCCGAGCACCATGAGGGCGCAGTAGTCCGCTGGGCTGAATAGCAGGGCGACGTTTGCAAGCGGCTCCGCCAAGGTCGACAGCACAACAATGGCCACAGTACCACCGATGAAGCTCGATACGCCGGCGGCGAACAGGGCCAGCCCCGTCTTCCCTTTGAGCGTCATCTGATAGCCGTCGATACAGGCCACAATGCTGGCTGCGTGTGGCATCTTCATCGTGATGGCGCTGACGTTGTCGCCGTATTGCGCACCATAATAGATGCCAGCGAGCATGATCAGCGAACCATCCAGCGGGAGGGAATACGTCAGCGGTAGCAGTAGACTGATAGTTGCCAGCGGTCCCATTCCCGGCAGCAGGCCGATCAATGTTCCGACGCAGCAGCCGAGAGCACAATACGCTAGATTGGATAATGTCAGCGCATGGCTGAAGCCGAGTGCCAGATTGCTCAGGACTTCCATGCTTGCCCCCGATCAGTAAAGCCGAAGATTGAGACCGAGCCCGTAGCGGAACCCGGCAGCTATCGCTATCAGCGCGGCCGATATCTTCGCGCAACGCAGCACGGAATAGTCTGAGCCGGCGAGAGATGACACGAACACCAGGAATATGGTCGCGGGGATCACCGACCAGTGAGCGATGAGAGCGAACCCTGCAAGACCAGCAAACACGACGGCAATGTTGCGAAGATTGAAATTGGCAACGCTCGCCTGCTCGAACCGAGCCTCGATCATCATGATTGCGGCGACAAGCCCCAATAGTCCGCTGACGATCAACGGAAACAGACCTGGGCCCGCATTTGACAAGGTGCCAAGGTTTAGCCGAAGCGCCTGCCAACCAAACAGCAGGGCGAACGCCAGCAACGCGACGCTTCGCAAGACCTGGACGTTACCCACGGTTGCTCTCACAAGTTCGTATGACCCGGAAATATGTGGCGCGCTGGCGCACCCACGTCCTTCGGCGGACGGACGTGCGCTCAGCGAAAATGATCAGCTCGCGGCAAAACCCTTGCCTGGCTTTCGATACTCGGGCCGCGGCGGGCTGAAGATGTCGAGCACCCGTGCGCCCTCGGAGCCCGCGCGCATCGTATGCGGAACGCCGCCCGGGGTGCGCCAGAAGTCGCCCTTCTTGACAGGAATCTCCTCGTCTCCCTGGACGCGGATCGCCGAGCCTTCGAGCAGAACGCCCCATTGCTCTTCCGGATGGTGGTGAAGGGTACCGTGGCCGTTGGGGGCGATCGTCACGATGGAAAGCATCGCCTGCTCGCCTGAGAAAATCCGCGTGCTGAGGCCTTCTCCGAGTTCACGGAACAAGCCATCGTTCGGGTTGTCAATATTGTGAAATTCACTTGCTTGGCTCATCTTTCTTCTCCTTCGAGGTTATGGCTTCGACGCAGCGCCGTACGCGCCCTTGTAGGTGCCGTCGGCGATGGATTGCATGATCTGTTCTTCGCGTGCGATCTGGGCATTGACGGCCGCGAGCAGTTGCTGCGCCTTGTCCAGCGAGAAGGCGACGACCCCGTCGTCATCGCCGACGATGATGTCGCCGGGCGTGATGACGCAGCCGCCGACGCTAACAGGGACATTGATCTGGCCGGGGCCGTTCTTGTAGGGGCCGCGGTGGATCGCGGCGCGCGCATAGCAAGGAAATCCCGACTGGACGAAAGCCGCACAGTCGCGAATGGCGCCATCGATCACATAACCAGCGGCGCCGCGTTTCTCGGCGATGGCTTTCATGATCTCGCCCACCAGCGCACGGCTGACGTCGCCGCCACCGTCAACGACGATGACGTCGCCGGGCTTGACGATATCCAAAGCCTGATGAATGGCCAGATTGTCGCCGGCGCGGGTGCGCACGGTTAGTGCCCGCCCGAGCAATTGCTGGCCGGAATGAAAGGCACGCAGCCCCACTGGGCCGGGGAGGCGATCCAGATTGTCTGAGATGATCGACGTCGGTTTGCCGCGGAATGCTTCGATAAGCGCCGGAATGTTGTCTGTACTTGCGTTCATGTGTCACCAATCTGAAGTTGACTCGTCACTTCGTTGCCATCAGTCGAGGCTGACGCCGGACAGCTTGACGAGCTCGGACCATTTCTGAATTTCGTCGTCGAGATACGACTTGAAATCACCGGGGGAGCTCGCCACCACGGTCGAACCTTGTTCGTTCACTTGCTTCTGCACGGCGGGGTCCGCCATGGTCTTCTGGGTCGCGGCGGCCAGCCGGTCGACGATCGGCTGCGGCGTGCCGGTCGGCACGAACAGACCGTTCCAGAGAACCACCTCGAACCCTGGCAGCGTCTCGTTCATGGTAGGCAAATCGGGCAGAAGGCGGATGCGGTCCTTGGTCGTCACGGCAAGGGAGCGCAAGGTTCCAGCTTGAATGTAGGGGAGAACCTCAATGAGCGGCGCGAACACGACCTGGATTTGCCCTCCGATCAGATCGTTGTTGGCCAGAGCGCCGCCTCTGTAGGGCACGTGCGCCATGTCCACCTTTGCCATTTTCTTGAACAGCTCGGCGGCGAGGTGCTGAGATGCGCCATTTCCTGAAGAACCGTAGTTGACCGCGCCCTTGCTGCTGCCCACGTACGCGATGAACTCCGGAACCGTCTTCGCCGGTACGTTATTGTTGATGGTCAGGACATTCGGTATCGTCGTGAGCTGAGACACCGGGATGAGATCCTTGCGCAGATCGAAACCCATCCGCTTGTAGATCGATACGTTCGCGGCGAGCGTGCTGGTGGCCAACAGGAGTGTGTAACCATCCGGAGCCGACTTCGCCGCGAACGCCGAGCCCAAATTGCTTCCGGCGCCGGACCGGTTGTCGACTATGATGGTTTGACCGAGTTCGGCGCCGAGCTTCTCGGCCAGCAACCGCGCGGTCACATCCGTGCTGCCGCCAGCGGCGAAAGGCACGACGAGGGTAATCGGCCGTTCCGGCCAGGCCCCGGCGTGTGCACCAGAGGTGGCTGCAAAAGCGGCTATGGCTAGGCCAGCCAGACATGCCCGTCGCCTCATCGTATTCCTTCCCTATTGTTTGGTGATCGGCCGTGCTCGACGCAGACGGCGTCGCAAGCGGATTGGCGTGTCGTCAGCGTTGGCCGCTGAACCTGATCTTGCGTGTCGATACGCCGGGAGTCTAAATCACAGCCTTAAGAGTCTGGTCTTGTCACCGTTACGATCCCTGCATCGGCATCCATCTCGATGAAATCCCCATTGCAAATGACGCGCGTCGGATCCTGATCCAAACCGGCGACGACCGGGATCTCACCGATGATCGCACCGATCGTCGTGACACCTTCAGGGCTCACCTGGATGAAGGCGACCGGCGCCGTGCCGCGCGAGACCATGTCGTAGATCTTGTATGATCCGCCGGTCGAACCCTTGCCGGTGAGGAACACAAGGACCTTGCCGGCGATATTGACACCTTCCAGTTCGTGGCCCGGCTCGGTGACGATACCCGTCATGTTGTCGACGCCGCCGTTGAAGCTGATCGCCTCCCTGGTGACGATCGCTTCACCGCTGGCTTTGCCCTTGACGATCCTGCGTCCTTTGAGAACCAGTTTCTCTGCGGTCATGATCTCAGCTCCAGACTCCGTTGATGGCGGCCTTCATGACGCGATCAAGGTTTCCGTAGTGAGCCGGAAGACCGAACTGGCCAGGTGCGTAGAATGCCATCTTCGCCGAGTTGGTCGTCAGGGTCTTGTAGCCCTTCTTCGGCGCGATCACCCGGCTGCGGGCCAGGAACGGGCAGGTTTCCCGGACAACGACCCCGCCGGCTTCCTCGATCGTTCGGATGTAGCCGACGCGATCAGCCATGGCGTACATGGCGCCTGCGGTCGTCACCCAGAGCGAGGCATCCTTGTGAACCTTCTTGCCCTGCAGAGCGTCGGCGACCTCACGGATCTCCTGCACGGAAGCGTTGGGACAGCCGACGAGAATCCAGTCGACATGGTCAGATGGCTCCTTGTTCAAGGCAGCCTCCGCCTGTTCCTTTTCTGCAGCACCGAAGACGTGAACCTTCTGTGGTTCTCCTCCGCCGAATGCTTCTTCGAGCGTAGGCGCTTCAGGGGTCACGCCAACGGCATGGAACATGCTCACGGCTCCCGACGCGGCCAGCGCGGCGCTGAGCGCCTTCAACTCTTCCAGGGTCGGGCTTGCGGGAATGCCAGTAAAGACAGGCGTATCCTGTCCTGCGATCTTGCCCGCAAAAAAGCCGAGCGTTCCATAGTCCGTCATATCGTTGAGCGGGACATCCACCTTAATCAGGAACTTCCCGTAGCGGTTCTCTTTCAGGTGAAATCCGTATTCGGGGGTCCGGCCGGTTAGCGCCGAGGCAAGTCCGCTTGGTCCTCCCTCGCGGTTCGTTCTGGCGCCGCAAACCGAGTTAGCGAAAACGACCGCCGAGGATTCCCCCCACGCCATGTGCTCGCCGAAGCGTGGACTGTTTCCAACCAGATAGGGAATACATGTATTGCATGTGTTCGCCCCCATCCCCGCATAAGCGTCGGTGAGACGTGTCTGCAGCAAGCTGTCGGACTCGGGAATGCCGATCGCTTCCCACTGCGTGGGATCGACTGCCGTCGGGTTCGTGGTGACGCGGGTGACGAAGTTGCCACCTTGCGTCCGGATGTCTTCGACGAACCTGGTGCCAGCCTCTTCGGCGACCAGAACCGATGAGCCCGCCATGTGCACGTTGTTGACAGCGACGAGCCGCTCAGCACCGAAGCTTTCGCCAAGCGCAACCAGGATTTCCATGGCCTTCTTGACCGCTGGTCCCTTCTCGCCATTCAGCATGGCTGCTTCTTCATCGGTCAGGAACATGTGCAGGTCTCCTTGAGATTCCGGCAGGCCGTGCTCCCCGCCGACAACCTCATTTGGGTACGAACGCGCACTAAAAAGCCAAACATGAAGCCCTGCCTCCCTGCGCGCTCGACCTGTTAGGGAGCGCGCCGTTTCTGTGTTGTTCGATGGTCGCCGCCACCTTGTTGGAGAGACGATAATGTTTTGGTTGCGGTAAAAAAGTGATATTATCGACTGGTTATTCATTCTTTTATCGAATGAATGACCGCCGATACGTCGCGCTGCGGCAGCAACGCTTCCATGTTCGTCGGCGTCCCGACGATGGCGAAATGATTACTCCGGATGGAGCAAGGCATGTTTAGTCTGAAGCAGGTGGAAGCATTGTGCTGGATCGCGCGGCTCGGGACCTTCGAGCGCGCCGCAACCAAACTGAATACCACCCAATCAACCATATCGAAACGCGTTCACGAGCTCGAACTGGTGGCCGGCATGCCGCTGTTCGATCGCAGCGGGCGGAGCGCCCGCCTCACCGAGAAGGGCGAGCAACTGCTCGCTCTGGCGCAGGAAATGCTCGCCCTGCAGCAACGCGTCCTGCATCTGAAGCAGGGCGACGAGTCCCCCGTACGCCAGCTCCGGCTAGGCATAACCGAACTAACTGCGTTGACATGGCTTCCTCGCCTGATCGCAAGCCTGCATGCAAGATATCCGAAGATAACGATCGAGACGGAGGTCGACATGAGCCGCGATCTCTACGATCGATTGCAGGAGGACAGGCTCGATGTCATCATCATTCCAACAGCATTCTCGGATCCGCAGATCACTGCGGTCGAACTCACCCGGAACCGAAACGTGTGGATGTGCAGTCCCAAGCTCATACGCACGCGGCGGAAACTATCGATCGCCGAACTGGCCGAGTACACGATCCTGGTCCAGGGAAATCGATCGGGTTCCGGCCTCCGGGTGAGCAAGTGGCTGCAGTCGGAGGGCGCGATGCTCTCCCGCCTGTTTTCCTGCGACAGTCTGATCGCGCTCTTGGGAATGGCTGTCGCCGGTCTGGGTGTCACCTATCTGCCGCTCCAATGTTTCAAGCCGCTTGTCACTGAGGGAAAGCTAAAGATCGTCCCGACCGATCCTGAGCTTCCGGCCATCCCCTACGTAGCCATGTACCGCCACGACCGCCCCAGCGCCTTCACCGCGAGCGTCGCCGAGATCGCGCGAACCACCTGCGACTTCTCGCGTCAACTTCAAGGGTGATCTTCTACTGATGCGCGCGACATGTCGGCGTCGTGCGGGAGAACGGCCGCACCCTTCAGTTTTCCTCGATGCCATAGCGACGCTCTACCCCGTGAGCGGCTTGGACCGATCCCCCATGTGGGAGACCTGATCCATTGGCACTTTCGAACCGCGCCGCACAGCCCGCTTGGGCGAAATGATGAGCAACCGTGCGTCATCAACGGCAGGCAGGCGGTCCCGAGTCGTTGGATATGCGATATCCGCGGCAACGAGATGCCGCCGCCCGGTCGGGCGGCGAGTTCAACGTGGTCTTTGTCAACGGAAATTGTCGCAGCAAGCGGTACACACCGTCGACCACGATCGTCGCGCCTTGACAGGGGTCAGCATCCACGGCCAATGGATCCGCATCGATCCCACCGCCAAGACGGTGATCGTGCGGTCTAGGAACCGGAAAAGCCAGAACCCGCTCTTTTGTACTCAGGGCGAGGTGGGCTAAAGATGTCGAGTACGCGGGCACCTTCCGGCCCGGCGCGCATGGTGTGCGGCACATTTCCCGGCGTGCGCCAGAAATCACCCGTCTTCACCGGAATCTCCTCATCTCCCTGTACCCGGACGGCCGTGCCCTCGAGCAACACACCCCATTGCTCTTCAGGATGATGATGCAGGGTGCCCTGTGAATGCGGCGCCAGCGTTACCACGGACAGCATGGCCTGCTCACCAGCGAAAATGCGCGTGGTCAAGCCCGGAGCGAGATCGCGAAACAGGCCGTCATGCGGATAATTCAGATTGTGAAACTCGCTTTTCTGACTCATCGTTCGTTCCTCGATGTAAGTTGCAGATCGACCAGGGTTTTCCGCAAGAGCCCCTGGTAGCGGTCCTCGCGGATCGCGACGAGGGTTTCCCTTCGCGCATGATCTGGGCGCGGACCGCATCGAGCAATGTCGGCTTAATGCCGCTGCCCCACGTCGCCCGGCAACCGTTCATTGATCACGCCGCCCTATGTACTGGCCCTATTAAGACAAGTGCTGCTCATCAGGCGATCCTAGTCGATCTCGCGACCAGCCTTTTCCGTTGCCGCCAATAGCGCTATCAACGTAATGATCAGGGCTCCGGTAACGTAGGCGGGGATCGCATAAGTGTCCGGATATTCCCGCAGCAGCGTGGCGAAGATGAGTGGCGCGAATCCGCCACCGAGGACGCCCGCGAAGGTGTAAGCGAGCGAAGAGCCAGTGTAGCGCACGCGGGTGGGAAACTGTTCGGTGACGAACGCGCCCTGCGGCCCGAACATAGCCGCCTGAAACACCATCCCAATGGAGATCGCCACGATGATGATCTCCGGCGACTTCGTATCCAGCAAACCGAACAGAACGAAGGCCCAGATGATCGAGGCCAGAGCCCCAAGACCATAGACGGTCCTCCGGCCGACCCGATCCGAAAGCGCCGCGAGCAGTGGAACCGAAACGGCATGCACGCCCGCGCCGATCAGGATGGCTGTCAGAGCCAATGACCTACTCGACCCAAGCTTCTGAGTGACATAAGTGAGCGTAAATACTGCGAGAAGCCCGTAAACGACGTCAGAGCCGATCCGAACGCTGCCCGCCACCAAGAGGTTGCGCCAGTGATACTTCAGAACCTCGGCGACCGGAGCCTTCGGCGTGGCATGGCCAGCCTGAAGCTGGTTGAAATGCGGCGTCTCTTCCACGCTCAAGCGAATCCAGAAGCCGAAAAACACGAGAACAGTGCTGGCCAGGAAGGGAAGACGCCAGCCCCAGGAGAGAAACTCCACGTCGCTCAGCAACGTTGTCGTGATGGCGATCGCGCCAGCGGCCAAAAGTGTGCCTGCAGAAGGACCGACTTGCGTCCAGGACGCATTCAAACCGCGGTTCTGCGGCTTGCCGTGCTCCACAGAAAGCAGGATCGCACCAGCCCATTCGCCTCCGAGCGCTATACCCTGGAGAGTTCTGAGTGCGACCAGAAGCAGTGGCGCCGCAACGCCGACGCTGGCGTAGGTGGGGAGCAACCCCATGCACAGGGTCGTGACGCCCATCAGCGCCAGCGTGTACACGAGTACTGCGCGACGACCAAGCTTGTCCCCGAGGCGTCCGAAGATGATGCCACCGATGGGACGAGAAATATAGCCAACGGCATATGTAGAGAAAGCGAGGATCGTCCCGACGATGGGATCAAACGAGGGAAAGAACAGCTTGTTGAAGATAAGGGCGGCCATCGAGTTGTAGATCACGAACTCGTACCATTCGAGCGACGTACCCACCATGCTGGCAAGCGCAAGACGCCGCATCATTCGGCCCTTGGGGACGCCGACGGAGTCAAGCTGAGGCGCGAGGGCGGTATCTACGCTCGTAGTCATACTCATCTCCTGAAAGCTGCTGGAATGGGCGCTCTCGAAATCGGGATACTTTCGACGTAGGCCGCGCCATCGTCTCGGGTGAAAGACCTATCTCGTCGATTGTGCTGGCGTGGTTGCTTGCCTCGCATACACCGCATGATGCCTGCTTCGCGTGTGCTGCCGGACTTCCGTAGCCCAGCGGCCCGCTTCCACCGCCCGGGCCCATTCGGGACTTTTCAGTACGTCTGGGTGATCGATTTCGTAGATCGCGGTGTACACTGGAGCCGGAGCAGGCATCTCCTTGAAGCCGTCCGCGATGGCCAGCGTAAATGGCTCGCCCTTCAGTCGCGCAACACTGCGAACTCCGGGAACGGTGAGAAGGTGTGGGATGTGCTCGCCATCGTAGACTTCGTTGAAGAGCGCCTCGTGAGAGGCATCCACGTCCATCGAGGCGATCAGAACATATCTGGATTCGATGGGCATTAGGCGCTCCGACGCGGTTTCTGAGGAGGGTTGTGCTGGAAGCCGTAGTCGCGTTGCGCCGCTTCGACCGTCACGTAGCCGTCCAGAATATCGTCAAGGATGGCCTCGCGGCTTCTGTTCTTTGTATCGCCGAAGCCTCCACCACCAGGGAGCGCGAGCGTTAACACCGTATCGGGAGGCAGCATGCGGCTGACTTTCGGTCGAACCTCTTCGCCATTCGAACTGGTCACTGCGCCCGTAGCGCCCGGCTTCCCGCCATAAAGGCCGGGCGCAGGATGCTGGCAGCGGTCGTAGAGGCCCGAGAACAGATATGGGCGGTTTGTGCGAACTTCGATTTCCATGACCTGCCCGAGTCCGCCCCGACTTTCGCCCGCACCACCGGAATCCGGCCGGAGCGATCTTTGCCTCACCACCAGGGGCGTAAGTGCTTCGATGATCTCCGCCGGGACACCAGCAATTCCGCTCGGATAGGATGTTGCGGACAGGCCGTCCAAACCCTTTAGCGCTCCCGTCCCGCCGGTCGAAAACCACGTGTAGGAGAAGAAAGCTCCGTCGTGGGCATCGAAGCCGCTGATGTGCGTATTCCAAAGACTGTCGGCGCCAGGTGCCATCACCTTGTCAGGCAGGATCCCCGACAATGCCCCCATGATTGCCGACGGCAGGAAGTGACCGACTGTGTGTCTCCCGGCAACCGCAGCAGGGTGCTGCGCATTCAAAATCGAACCCGTTGGTGCAAGCGTGCGAATTGGTCGAAAAGAGCCTGCATTGTTGGGAACGTCAGGTGCTATCGCGCACTTCACGCCATACGTCGTGTAGGCTACCGTGTAGTTGAACCCGACATTGATGCCGAGATCGACGACGGGAGACGACCCTTCGTAGTCAACGGTGACACCGTCCTTTTCGATGGTGACCTTCGCATGGAGCTCAATCGGCTTGTCGAAGCCGTCGATGGTAATGAGGAAATCGTGCGATCCGTTGGGCAAGGAAGCAATGGCAGCTCTCATGGCCTTTTCGGTGCGGGCGATGACGGCATCGGAAACCGCCTCGATGTCCTTCAAGCCGAATTCGTCGAGGAACGTTCGTAGCTGACGCGCGCCCACTTCATTCGCGGTGATCTGCGCGTGGATGTCGCCGATCACCTCGTCGGGCGTACGCACGTTCGCGGCGATGAGCTTGTACAGCGCCTCGACTGGCTGTCCGCCCGCATGCAGCTTCATGATCGGGATAAACAGGCCCTCCTCGTAGACGGAGCGGGCGTCGGCCGACAGGCCCCTGCCGCCAATATCGAGCGCATGGCAACAGTTTGCGAACAGCGCGACGACACGTCCGTCATGGAATACCGGCGTGGCGATGGTGATGTCGTGAAGTTGCGAAACGGTGATCCAGGGATCGTTCGTGATGATCACGTCCCCCGGCTGAAGCGTGTCGACGGGAAACGTCTTGAGAATGTGGTCCATACCCGTCGCCATCGAGTTGATGTGACCGGGCGAGCCTGTGACGGCCTGCGCGACCATCCGGCCGCGACGATCGAACACGCACGCGGAAAGGTCGCCTGCGTCACGGACGATCGAGGTAAAGGATGAACGCACCAGGGCCGCTGCCTGCTCGTTCACTGCGGCGATGAGACGCCCCCACATGATATCGAGGGTGATGGGATCGGGCTCGGTGCTCATTTGCTTGCTTCCAGATCGACGATGAGATTCCGATTGCGGTCCACGCTGATTTCGCCAGGCCCGTTCACGACAACGGTCGATTCCCGTTCCTCGACGACGGCGGGACCTTGCAGCCGATCCCCTGCCCCGAGCCGGTAGCGATCGTAAACCGGCACTTCGACAAGGCCCGTCTCCGCGACGTAGATCTTGCGCGACCCCTTGCGCGGATTGTCAGTCCGCGCGGCACTGACCGGGAGACTCAGGCTCGGCTTCGGACCGGCCACGACGATCCTCCACGAGATGGCGTCGACGGGAGTATTTGGAACGATATGCCCGTAAAGCTCAGCGTAGACGCGCTCGAAAGAAGCCATGATTTCCGGGATACTTTCCGGGCCGAGATCGCCCGCGGGAATAGGAACCCGGATGTCGAAACCCTGCTTGCGGTAACGCATGTCCGCCCAACGTCGGCAGGAGACCTCCCGGCCACTGATGGAGTGAGAGAGCTTGGCTCGTCCTTCGTCTTCCATCTCGGCAAGCATCCGATTGACCACAACCCAATCGACCTGCTCAAGTCGAGCTGGGCTCGAACGTACGAAATCGAACGCGAGCGGCGCCGTGAGGAAACCGACGGCCGACATCACACCTGCACCGAACGGGAAAATAATCTTGGGAACCTTCAGGACGCGCGCGACGCCGTAGGCATGAACTGGTCCCGCCCCTCCGAACGCAAACATCGGAAATTGCGAAATTGTTCGTCCGCGCTCGATCGCATGGATGCGCGCCGCCGACGCCATGGCCTCGTTGGCCAGCTGATGGATACCCCAGGCCGCCGCAATCGTGTCGAGACCGAGAGGTTGACCGACCTGTGCGTTGATGGCGCGCTCCGCGGCTGAACGATCGAGAGCCATGTCACCGCCAAGGAAGAAGTCCGCATTGAGATAGCCCAGCAGAAGGTCCGCATCGGTAACCGTCGGCCTTTCACCGCCCGCGCCGTAGCACGCGGGACCCGGCACCGAACCGGCGCTCTGGGGACCGACCTTAAGGCGCCCCAGCGGATCGATCTCCGCGATAGAGCCGCCACCGGTGCCAATCTCGATCATTTCGATGACGGGAACTTTGACCGGAAGGCCGCTGCCCTTCTTGAACTGATATTGACGATCGACCTCGAACTCGGGCGCCAGAAGCGGTTCGCCGTCGACGATCAGGCAGGCCTTGGCGGTCGTGCCGCCCATGTCGAAGGAAAGGACGTCCGCAAGTCCCAGAGTCTTCGCATAATGGGCCGCAGCAAGCGCTCCGGCCGCGGGCCCTGACTCCACAAGCCGGATCGGCGCGTCGATCGCCTGGCTCGCAGAGAGCAGGCCACCGTTTGACTGCATAACGTAGAGGCCGGCTCGCTCGCTCAGTTCATCCCGCGTACGCCGCTCCAGTCTGGTGAGATACTTCTCGGCGATTCTTTTCACATAGACGTTGCAAAGTGCGGTCGACGTCCGCTCGAATTCGCGTATCTCGGGCGCTATCTCGCTCGACAAAGTGATAGCGACGGCGGGAAGCATTTTTCGGAGAATGTTTCCGACCAGCTGCTCGTGATCGGGGCGGACGTAGGCGTTGATCAGGCTGACCGCAACTGCCTCGATTCCCAAGTGGCGCAGCTCTTGGCCGATCCGCTCGATCTCTTCGACATCGGGCGCCTGCCTGACCGAACCATCGGAAAGAATTCGCTCCTCGATCTCGAACCGGTGACGACGGCGCGCGATAGGAGCGGGCCGCCGCAATCGCAGATCGTACATATCATAGCGGTGCTCCCGGGCGATCTCGATGGCATCGCGGAAACCACGCGTCGTGACCAGAGCGGTAAGGGCACCCTTTCGCTCGATGAGAGCGTTCGTGAAAAGCGTCGTTCCATGCACAACGTGCGAGACATTGGCGGCGTCGCCGTCGATCACCTGCTTGATGCCGTTGATGACTCCGTTGTCGGGTTGATCCGGCGTGGTCAACACCTTGCCAAGTCGAAATAGACCTGACGAATCGTCCACGAGGACGATGTCCGTGAACGTGCCTCCGATATCAGCGCCCAAACGCATTAGCTTCCTCCCAATGCACGATTTGTTAGGAGTAGCGGCAATACGGAGGCGCGCGAATTACCGTTTAAGCAATTCAGCCTTAAGGCGGGTTGCTGCCTTGCGGGAAGAGGTAGAGCGATCCCGGACTTCAACGAAGCCGTGCGGGGGTTCGCCGGACATGATTTGTCGCAAGGTCTCGGTCAGTATTTCGACCACCTGTACAGCGACACGGGTCGGTGGCCGATCGGCAAGATAGATGAGGTTGAGGTCAATTCGGATTTCAGGATCAATGATTGGACACGCAGCCAGGAATCCGGTTTCGATCTCATGCTTCACGGCTCCGAACGGGAGCACGGCCAATGCAGACCCCTGACGAGCGATATCCTTGAGCAGACTGACGGAGTCGATCTCCAGCGCTGTCGACACTGCCAAGCCCAAGCCGGCGGCGGCAGTGCCGATCAGATCACGGATGGGGTTCTGGGCCGAAGGCAGGAGTAGTGGGTCCTGGAGGAGAGTTCGAAGACTGAGGCCGGCGGCTTGGTCGGCGAAGGCACCGGGCGGCCCGATCGCAAACAATCGCTCCACGGCAAGGCACTCGCTGACGAGCCGCGGGCTATTTGGCTGAAGTCCATTAACCAGCGCGATATCCACCGCACCCGTCAGTACCCAGTTCTGCAGATAGGCACTGTATCCCTCAAGCAGGCGCGGCCTGACGCGCGGCAATTGTTCTTGACAGCGGTTCACGAGCGGCGCTCCGGCCATTGCGATGAGCGAAGGCGTCGCACCGATGATGACGTCGCCGGCGAGATGCTTTCCTTCGGCCATAACTTCCTGGCGAACGAGCTCCAAGTCCCGAAATACCTGGGAAGCGCCGCGGTGGAGAATGGCACCAGCTGCAGTCAGTTGCATTCCGCGGCCGTCCCTTTGGAATAGCGGGGTCTGTAACTCCTCCTCCAGCGCGCTTATCGAGCGGCTTATTGCAGGTCCAGCGACACCAAGATGATCCGACGCGCGGGCAATACTGTGAAGATCTGCGACGAACACGAAATATCGGAGTTGGCGCAGATCCATGATTATCGCCGTATATTGAATGAGACGTTTGGCGAGCGAGTGGGTGAACACTTGCGTAACGAGGTATTACTGGTTGAAACAAGTCAACGGAAATCGCTTCAGATACATACCACACGACTGCTGTATTGATAGTCGTCCCGGTGTTCGTGTTGATCCTGGCTGGGTATGCGGCGGTAGCGCTACGTCTTATCTCCGAAACGGCCCACAAAGGTATTTCCGAATTCGCCTTCAGCATCGCCATTCCCGCTCGTCTCTTTCGGACTACCGTGGTCGCGGATTTTCCTTCCGTCCGTATCCTGCAGATATCGGGTGCCTATGACGGCGCAGCGGGACTCACCTGGTAGCAATCGCGCTGGATGCGAAGCACTTCGTCCTTGACGAAAATGTCCCGCACGTAGCGGCGGAGATAAAGGCAGTAACGTACCCGGCCAGGCGTCGCGGAGCGCCTGAAGATCCTGCCAACAGAAACTGGCATCCATCTGCCGGCGCATCAAGGCGGCCTGTGCATTCACGTCGGTTGCGTCAGGGCTGGCAAAATTTGCGAGCTGAGGCAATCCGTGGCGGATCTGGCCGAGCGCCCACCGTGGATGAGCTACGGCGTCCAGAACCGATCGGGGAGTTTGGCGGAACGGAATCGCAAATCCATTTCGCAGATCACGATCCCTTTTGCCATTCACAGCAACATCAACGGTGAGAACCAGCACACGGTAACCCGCTTCTTTGGCCCTGCCGACAAGCAGCCGGGCTAGATCTCGCTGCACGACATAGAGCTGGAACCAAAGATCACCGCCCGCCCGCTCCGTGACGTCCTCAATTGTCGCGTTTGATGCGGTCGAAAGTACAAACGGGATCCCTGCACTGCGAGCGGCCCGGGCTAACGCAACATCGCCGTCAGGCTGTGTTTCGGCTTGCAATATTGCCCCCCGTCAAATTTGCAAGCCGATTGACAGCTGGGCATCACGAAGGCGGTCGTCAGCCAGCAGGTCGCACGGCTTGAAGTGGAGTTGAAAACGGCGCTGCTGATCCGAACGGCCAGGAGTGTCGAGCCGACGGAAGCCGGCCGATTACTGCACGCACGCTGCGTGATGATTCTGCGTAAAGCCGAAGATGCGGTGGATGAGCTTGCCCAGTCGAATGCGGCGCCGATGGGCGTACTGCGCGTCACCGCGCCAAACGACTACGGCACATCAATAATTGCGCCGCTCGCGGCCAGGTTTGCGCAGAATTATCCGGCCTGCAATGTCGATCTGATCCTCTCGGATACCAAGATCGATCTCATCGCCCATCAGATTGACCTCTCGATTCGCGTCGGCTGGCTCAATGATTCAAGCCTGCAGGCACGCAGGATTGGTTCGTTCCAGCAGCTCTTGGTAGCCTCGCGGGATCTCGCTGCATCGGTGCGCCAGGACAATCCCGACGCTCTTGCGACACTGCCGTTTATCGCCAACGGTGCCCTGAGGGAGCCGCTTGCGTGGCGCTTCAGCAAGACTGATTTCGAGAGCCGCACCGTGCGGATGCGGCAAGCGATCAGCATCAACACGACACCGGCCGTGCTCGCGGCGGCGCTTGCCGGCGGAGGGTTCTCCGTGCTTCCCGATTTCCTGGTCATGGACCATCTGAAAGCCCGACGCCTCGTCCACGTGCTGCCGTCCTGGAGCTTGCCATCGGGCGGCATTCATACGGTCTATCCGACAGCACGGTTCCGCCCACCAAAGGTCACGGCGTTCGTCGCGATGCTATCTGAGGCCGCGAGAAGAACCAGACCAACGGAATAGTCTTTCCTCATAGAGCCGCTGCCCTACGAGCAACCAGACCGCTGTTGAATCTCCGACGCACCGATCTCACCGAGAGCGCCCGCCAGTCGCAGATGTTTCAGGCAAGTCATTGCAATTTTTGTGACTGATAAACTTTGTGTAATTTTCTTATCAGTCGCCGACTGACTCCGTTTTGCGTATTACCTTATCAGTTCGCGGACTGACTCCGTTTCGTATGAAGGCTTATCAGTTAGCGGACTTGCTCCGTTCGAGCGATTTACCCCTCAGTACGACCAGACGCCGTTTCGGATATTTTCGGTCATCGTAACTGGCGACGAAGCCACCACCGCCGTTCCGTTTAGCTTCTCACCCAACTGGCCTACCCACCCAGTCAAGCTGCGCTCGATCGAGCGTTCAGCTGCTCTTGCAAGATTCACAATGAGATGCGGGTGGCGCTTTACAGGCGTTTACAGCACTCTCGCGACTCGAATTCGCATCCAGAGAAGCAGAAAACTGATTGGCTTCAGCCTGTTATATGGTGGGCGCACCAGGGCTCGAACCTGGGACCCGCTGATTAAGAGTCAGCTGCTCTACCAACTGAGCTATGCGCCCGAAAGGCGGCGAACCGTCTTGCGAGGCCGGTCGTTTAGCAAAGCGATCCGGGTATGGCAAGCGATGTGGCGCATGTTTTCCAAGGTTCTTCCACAGGCTCGAAAATGCGAAAAGCCGCTGGATTCCAGCGGCTTCTCCAAGGTTAATTCCCGGGAAAACCCGGTGCGCTCAAAGGCGCCCTTCCCTGTCAGGGCCGCCATCGCGGTCACCGCCGCGGAAGTGGTCCATGCCACGCTCCATCATGCGGTCCATGCCACGCTCCATGAAGTGGCGGGGCGGGCCGTCCTCGCCGCCGCCGAATGGGCCGCGGTGGTGGGTCAGCATGGCAAGGCGGCGCTTCTGGCCATCATCGAGGCTCTTGTAGAGCGGGTCGGCGGCGTCCGCGATCTTCTTCAGGGCTGCCGATGTCGCGCCCATGTCGTCGGCGCGCTGGCGCAGGCGGGCGACCGGATCGTCCGGTTTGTCCCCGTTCTTGGCAGTATCGCCGGGGCCGGCATTCATCCGCGCATTGGCGCGATCGAGCCGCAGCTTGGCGAAGTCGCGCACGGCGGCCTCGACCGGCGGCCACAACTTCTCCTGATCGGCATTCAGCTTCAGCCCGGCATGGACTGCGGCGATCCGCGCGTCGACGAACGCGGCACGGTCCTCCGGGTTCATGCGGACGTGGTGGAAGTGCTCCATCCACGGGCGATGAAATTGGGCATAGACCGCGCCCGAGCCGGCGATGCTGAGCGCGGCGATGGCGGCGATGGTGAACTTCCTCATCCGAACCTCCTCTGGAAGGATGTCCTGAAGATGGGCGCCGCGAGGCCAAGGTGCAACTTACAACTTGGACAGACAGCGCGTTCTTACGAAGAAGTCACGGTTCTGAATTTTAATTCATTCGCAGTCGGAAATCATTTGCAACAAAGGACTTCCGTGCGGCGGCACGGAAGCCCTTCATCATTGGCAATTCGTTCAAGCCGGTTTGCAGTGCACCTAGTTCGTGGTGCTGTCCTAGTTCGTGGTGCCTTTGGCTTCCTTCTGGAACTCGTCGATCAGCGGCTGGCCGACACGGCTGGCGGCATCCTTGTAGACCGGCTCCATCGCCTTGCGCATCGCCTCGTCCTGCTCCGGCGTGAGCTTGATGATCTCGCTCTTGCCGCTCTTCTTGATCTCGGCGAGCGCGTCGTCGTTTTCCTTCTGCGACTGCGCGTTGTTGAAGTCGGTCGCTTCCTTCATCGCCTTCGACAGCTGGTCGCGGATGTCGGCCGGCAGATCGTCCCAGAACTTCTTGTTCACGATCACGACGTAGCCGATGTAACCGTGATTGGTCTCGGTGATGTACTTCTGCACCTCGTGCATCTTCTGCGTATAGATGTTCGACCAGGTGTTCTCCTGGCCGTCGACCACGCCGGTCTGCAGCGCCTGGTAGACTTCCGAGAACGCCATCACCTGCGGCAACGAACCCAGCGCCTTGAACTGCGCCTGCAGCACGCGTGAGGACTGGATGCGGAACTTGACGCCCTGATAGTCGGCCGGCGTGATGAGCTTCTTGTTGGCGCTCATCTGCTTGAAGCCGTTGTCCCAATAGGCAAGGCCGGTGATGCCCTTCGGCTCGAGCAGCTTGAGCAGCCGTGCTCCGAGCGGACCTTCCGTCACCTTCCGCAGCGTCTTCAGATCAGGGAGGATGTAGGGCAGATCGAACACCTCGAATTCACGGATGCCGAGCGGGCCGAATTTGGAGTTGGACGGCGCCAGCATCTGCACGCTGCCGAGCTGCAGCGCCTCGAGCTCTTCCTTGTCCTTGTACAGCGTCGAGTTCGGATAGACCTCGATCTTGACCTTGCCGCCAGTGTACTTCTCGGCGAGCTCCTTGAACTTCTCGGACGCCTTGCCCTTCGGCGTGTCGGTCGCGACGACGTGGCTGAACTTGATGATGATCGGCGATTGAGCCGATGCCGGCACGGCCAAGCCAACTGCCAGCACCGCGATGGACGCGGCGGTCGCGAAGATACGCATAGTCTCTCCCTTGTTATTCTCTTGGGCAGCCCAATGCGGGCGCCAATCCTCAAGCCGGGAGCATCAATAGCGGCTCGTGCATTGAGCCGCTATTGGTCGTTCGCAGGGCAGCTATTCGTCAAGCATCGTCATTCCGGGGCGGTCCGCAGGACCGAACCCGGAATGACGAACTACGTTCGTCAGCTTGCGGCAGCCGTCGTCACGGTGTCGCGCTGGCGCTTCATGACGATCTTGTTGAGCGCGCCGAGATAGGCTTTTGCGGACGCCACCAGCGTATCCGGATCCGCTGCGCGCGCCGTCATCGAACGTCCTTCCTGCGACAGTCGCACCGAGACTTCGGCCTGCGCATCGGTCCCTTCGGTCACGGCGTGGACCTGATACAGTTCGAGCTTGGCTTCGTGCGGCACCAGGCGCTTGATGCAGTTGAACACTGCGTCCACAGGACCGTTGCCCTCGGCTTCCTCGATCTTAATCTGGCCGTCGACGTCCAGTTTCATGGTCGCGCGCTGCGGGCCATGGGTACCGGCGATCACGGTCAACGAGGTGAGCTTGATGCGATCGTGCGAGGCCGCCATCTCTTCATCGACCAGCGCCTCGATGTCTTCGTCGTAGATGTCCTTCTTGCGGTCGGCGAGCGCCTTCATCCGCGTGAACGCATCTTCCAGCTGGTTCGGGCCAAGCTTGTAGCCCATTTCTTCCAGCTTGTGCACGAAGGCATGGCGGCCGGAATGCTTGCCCAGCACCAGCGAGGACTGCTTCAGGCCGACCATTTCGGGCCGCATGATCTCGTAGGTCGAGGCGTCCTTCAGCACGCCGTCCTGATGGATGCCGCTCTCATGCGCAAACGCATTCCGGCCGACGATGGCCTTGTTGTACTGGACGGGAAACGAGGTCGCCGCCGACACCACCTTCGAGGCGCGGGTCAGCTGCGTGGTGTCGATCTTGTTCCAGTACGGGAATTTGTCGTTGCGCACATTGATCGCCATCACGATCTCTTCGAGCGCCGCGTTGCCGGCACGCTCGCCGATGCCGTTGACGGTGCATTCGACCTGACGCGCACCACCAACAATGCCGGCCAGCGAGTTCGCTACGGCCATGCCGAGGTCGTTATGGCAATGCACGGAGAACACGGCCTTGTCGGAGTTCGGCACGCGCTCGATCAGCGTCTTCATAAAGTGGGTGTATTCTTCCGGCACCGTATAGCCGACGGTGTCGGGGATGTTCACCGTGGTCGCGCCGGCCTTGATGACCGCTTCGACGATGCGGCACAGATAGTCCATCTCGCTGCGGGTGCCGTCTTCGGCCGACCATTCGACGTCGTCGATCTGGTTTCGCGCGCGGGCAACCATCGCGACCGAGGTCTCCAACACTTCTTCCGGCGTCTTGTTCAACTTCACCCGCATGTGCAGCGGCGACGTCGCGATCACGGTGTGGACGCGGCCGCGTTTGGCAAACTTCACCGCTTCGGCGCAGCGGTCGATGTCGGCCGGATGCGCGCGCGACAGGCCGGCGATGACGGCATTCTTGGAGCGGCGGGCGATCTCGCTCACCGCTTCGAAGTCACCCTGCGAGGTGATCGGGAAGCCGGCTTCGATGACGTCGACGCCCATATCGTCCAGTAGTTCGGCGACCTCGATCTTCTCCTCGAAGGTCATGGTGGCGCCAGGGCACTGCTCGCCGTCGCGCAAGGTGGTGTCGAAAATGATGACGCGGTCCTTATCGGACTTGTTCGCGGGGGTCATTGCAAAATTCCTTTTGAGCTTTTGCGCCGTCAGTCTGCTGGGCGCTTGAGGTGTCCGGTGATCTCGACCAACCCCTGAGCGCCCAGGCGCATGGCGCCCAGCCGGCCCTCAGGGGCAAGTAAGAAGAAGCCCGCCGATAAGGAGGGTGGGCAGCAGCGCGGCCGGGATCGTGGCGGCGGCCAGAGCCACCTCCCCAGAAATCCCATCGATTTGGCCGCGAATCAGCATTGCCAGACCCTTTTGAGCCCCAAATCCTCGGTCAAAACCGTTGACGGTTGGTTGCCGGGAGGCTCAACGCGTCGTTTCTAGACGAGAAATGGCAGCAACTGCAACGCCAAAAGATGGTCAGGGGAACTGACCTGTCCCGCGCGCTGGTCTCGGTGTCCCGGACGTGCTGCAGCGTGCAACGCTGCTGCGCAGAGCCTGGACCCAAGAGGCAGTACGGCACCAACACCAGACGGGCCCCCCGGCTCTGCAGTGCACCGCTGAAAGGGCGCTGCGCTGCGTCCGGGGCACGAGAGTGTGGCGCCAGAACGAAGCAGCTATCCCGCGCGGCGGGCGCGGGCTCTGGTTTCCCAACGGTTCAGCATCTGGCCGAGTTCGCTCGTTGACGGGGCCGGAGGCTCCATCTTGTTGGCGGGCGTCATTTCGTTGGTGTTGGCGGGCGCATGCGCATCCAGCCAATCAGGCTGCTCGTAACCGCGCCAGCGGCGTGCTTCCGCGCGGCGCTTGTGTGAGATCAGCTCGCGCGTGAAATAGCCGGCCGCGAACGCGATCCCAAGCAACGCGATCAGTATCAAACCACCCACACTCAACTCCAGCTTTGACTCCGGGGAGGTTGTGCGCAGCAATGAGGGCGAGGTCAAGGCTGTCTGCTCGCATCATGCCGAGGCAAACGAACAGTCGTTCACGCTGTTGGAACCGTCTTGCACAGCGTCGTTTGAGACGAAGCTGCGACGAATTGACGGCATCATTTTGATATCTCGCAGAGGATGCGTAGCTTGCTCTCGCAACCCTTGGCAGACCGGACTAACCTTGCACTTGCTCGGCCGGATCAACCGGCCAGCTGAACATGACCGGGAGGACGCGAATGACACGCCAACAGCAGCGTGAGCAGGATGTTGCGCTTTCACGACGGACACTGGTCCAGGGCCTTGCGCTCGGTGCCGCCGCGACGATGGCCGGAACGGGCCCTGCACTGGCCCAAACCGGCCCAGCCGCTCCACCGACGACGATCACCACACCACCGCGCGATTTCAGTCCGCGCGGCGCGCCGACGACTTACTTCTGGGATCCCGATATCATCGCCGTTGATCCGTCCTTCAACGATCTCGCCCAGCCCAACACCTCGATCAAGCGGCTCTACACCGGCGTGCTCTGGGCCGAAGGGCCGGCGTGGAGCGCGCAAGGCCGCTATCTGCTCTGGAGCGACATTCCCAACAACAGGCAGATGCGCTGGAGCGAGGACGACGGCCATGTCAGCGTGTTCCGCACGCCGTCGAACTACAGCAACGGCAACTCGTTCGACTTCCAGGGCCGCCAGCTCTCCTGCGAGCATCTGACCCGGCGGGTGACGCGCTACGAGAATGACGGCAGCGCGACGATCCTCTGCGATAACTATAACGGCAAGAAGCTGAACTCGCCGAACGACGTCGTCGCCCATCCCGACGGCAGCTACTGGTTCACCGATCCGCCCTATGGCGGTCAGCTCTACGAGGGCGAGCCGGATTCCGGCGGCAAGCTCAATCCCAGGATCGGGCAGCCGGCCGACTTCATGCCGAAGAAGCGTGAGCTGCCGACCAATTGCTATCGCATCGATCCCTCCGGCCGCGTCGATCTCGTCGTCAGCGAAGACCAGGTGCCCGATCCGAACGGCCTGTGCTTCTCACCTGACTACAAGAAACTCTACGTTATCTCGACCGGCAAGGGACCGGGTGACACTGGCCCCGGTGGCAACGGCGAGATTTTTGTGTTCGATGTCGGCGCGGACAACAAGCTGTCAAATCTGAAGCGCTTCTCCGATTGCGTGATCGACGGCGTGAAGTGCGGGCCGGACGGCGTACGCTGCGACGTCAACGGCAATGTCTGGGCGTCCAGCAATGCCGGCCGCGCCGTCGGCTATAACGGCGTGACGGTGTGGTCGCCGGAGGGCAAGCTGCTCGGCCGCATTCGCCTGCCGGAAGTCTGCGGCAACATCACCTTCGGCGGACCGAAGCGCAATCGCCTGTTCATGGCCGCGAGCCAGTCGCTCTACGCCGTGTACACGGCGACGCAAGGTGCAGGGGTGGGCTGAGGCGGTCGCTTCTCCTGCTGCGATACGGCGCCGGCGTACCTCGCCGGCGCCGATTTGTTTGGATACGCTGTCGATGAAAGTGGAAACATCAAATGTTGAAACCATGCGCGTTGTGATCTGTGGCGGCGGCGTGATCGGGGCTTGCACCGCCTGGTTCCTCCGCCGGCATGGCATTGATGTCATCGTCGTCGAACGAACAGAAGTGGCGGCAGCGGCATCGGGCAAGGCCGGCGGCTTTCTGGCACGCGACTGGTGCGCCGGCACGCCGCTCGATGCGTTGGCGCGGCGCAGCTTTGCGCTGCATGCGCAGCTACCCTTGGAGATCGGAGGCGATTGGGACCACCGCCCGATGAACGCGTATAGTGGTTATGTCGCTCCCGATAGCGACCCGCGCGGGAACAAGCCATCCGCACTCGACTGGCTCAGCGATGGCGTCGTTATCGGACAACACATCGGCACGCCGGAGACGACGGCCATCGTTCATCCGCGCAAATTTACATCCGGTATGATGAACGCAGCGCTCGCAAACGGTGTTGAGCTTCGCTCTGGCCGCTTCACAGGCATCGTGCGCGACGCAGATCGCAACGCCGTCAAGGGCGTCGGCGTGGAAGACAGTGTCATCGAAGCGGATGCCGTCGTGATCGCGATGGGCCCATGGTCGCTGCTCGCGGCGCAATGGACGAGCCTGCCCGCTCTCTACGCGCAACGTAGTCCGAGCATCGTGTACGACACTGGCATGCGTGTGTCGGCAGACGCCTTGTTTCTCGAGATGGAGATCCACGGGCAGACGACCTCCATCGAGGTGTTCCCTCGCCCGGACGGCAGCACCTATGTCACCGCGTGTCCCGACACCGCCACCTTCCCAACCGATCCGGCGGACGTGAAGCCCGAGCCCAACCTGATGGACAGGCTGCAACAAATGTCGGCGCGACTATCGCCATTGTTCCGGCCGGAGAAAATCATCGCGAAGCAGGCGTGCTATCGTCCAGTCACGGAGGACGGCTTGCCGTTGATTGGCCGCGTGCCGCAGGACGATGGGCTCTATGTTGCGACCGGGCACAGCGTCTGGGGTATTCTCAACGCCCCTGCAACCGGCGAAGCGCTGGCGGAGTTGATCGTCGAAGGGGCAACGCGCAACGTCGACCTCGCACCATTCGATCCTGCGCGCCTCAAACCACTCGATCTGCCGCGGCGACGATTGCGCTAAAGCGCTTGCACGCCTGCGATACACTCGCGCGCCTGCGCAGCAATCGCATACCCGTCGACGAAATCTGCATGCCTGCTTGCGGAATAACACTGCGCCGTGCCCGATATTTGCGCAGCTAGACTTTAGTCCCCATCGTACAATCCTGAATACAGTTTTACTTGCCGAGGAATCTCTCGCCGTTATAGTCCCGTTCCAATTGCTCAAAGAAGCTTGGTTCAAGGGAGAGAACAACATGAATAAAGCACTCTCATGTGCATTGCGAAGTGCGCTCGGAACGGTGGCGGCCGGCACATTGATCATGGCGTCGGGTGTGGCGTTGGCAGCCGACCCGATCAAGATCGGCGTGATCGCGGAAGCGCAGGCCATTGCCGGCGCATCGATCCCGCAGGCGGCGCAGCTCGCCGCCGATGAGATCAACGCCGCTGGTGGCGTCGATGGCCGCAAGATCGAGATCATCGGCTACGACAACCACTCCTCCTCGGCAGATTCAGTGCGCGCCTTCCAGCGCGCGGTGAACGAGGACAAGGTTAACGTGGTCATCGCCAGCTACATCAGCGAAGTGGTGCTCGCGCTGGAGCCCTGGGCTTCGCGCCTGAAGACGCCGTTCGTGACGCCGGGAGCCGCCTCCAACGAGATCAGCAAGAGCGTCCACGCCGATTACGAGAAGAACAAGTACACCTTCCACGGCTATCTGACCTCGGCTGCGCTCGCGCTCTCCGTCTGCGACGGTGCCAAGGACCTGCTCGTCGACAAGATGCACATGAAGACCGCGGTCATCATGAGCGAGGACGCCGCATGGACCAAGCCGCTCGACGTCGGCTACGAGGAATGCCTGCCCAAGATCGGGCTGAAGGTGCTCGACCATATCCGCTTCTCGCCTGATACCACGGACTTCACTCCGATCTTCAACAAGATCGAAGGCTCCAAGCCCGATGTGATCATCACCGGCATCTCGCATGTCGGCGTGCAGCCGACGGTGCAGTGGAAAAACCAGCAGGTGCCGATCCCGATGTTCGGCATCTCCTCGCAGGCGACCAACGAGACGTTCGGCAAGGACACCAACCAAGCCGCCGAAGGCGTGCTCTACCAGGGCGTCTCCGGACCCGGCGTCGCGGTGACGCCGAAATCGGTGCCGTTCGCGGAAAACTTCAAGAAGAAGTTCGGCAACTACCCGTCCTATGCCGGCTACACCGCCTATGACGAGGTCTATTACATCGCCGACGCCGTGAAGCGCGCCGGCTCGACCGATGCCGACAAGCTAGTCGACGCACTGGAGAAGACCGACTGGGAAGGCACGATCGGCCGCGTTCAGTTCTACGGCAAGGACGATCCGTTCACGCACTCGATCAAATACGGCAAGGGCCTGATCACCGGCCTGATGCTGCAATGGCAGGACGGCAAGCAGAGCGCCGTCTGGCCCAAGGACGTCGCCAAGGTCGACATCAAGTTCCCGAGCTTCATCAAGCTCAGCAACTGATCGGAATTGCTCCCGGGATCACCTCCCGGGAGCTTCCACTTGCGGCCCCTGCACATTCCCTCAAAGCGGCAGCCTGGCTGCCATGCGGCTATCAATCAATGCGAGCTTTCCAGATTCTGATTGATGGCTTTGCCATCAGTGCTCTCTACGCCCTCGGCGCCACCGGCTTCACACTCATCTTCGGCGTCTCCGGCGTGCTCAACCTCTCCCACGGTGCCATCATGGTGGCCGCAGCGGTGGCGGCCTGGGCCGCCGCCAGCGTGCTCAATGTCGGCACTTATGCCGGCGCGTTGATCGGCGTCGGCGTCGCCCTGCTCACGGCCTTCCTCACTTACTTCGCCGTGGTGAAGCCGATCCAGGACTCCCGGCGCATTCCGAATGAAGAGAAGGAGATCTTCGTCCTCACGGGCACGCTGCTCTGGGGCATCATGATCCAGGAGCTGATCGCCTATTTCTTCACCAACAACGCCAAGACAGTGCTGCCGATCGTCGAGGGCGTGGTCGAAATCCTCGGCGTCCGCACGCCGAAGAACGAGATTTTCACAGCCATCGTGTGCTGCCTCGTCATCGCGCTGCTGTGGCTGCTGGTGAACCGCACCCGTACCGGCAAGGCGGTGCTGGCTGCTTCGATGAACCCGCGCGGCGTGACGCTGCTCGGGCTCGAGCTCACCAATATCTACATCGTAGTCTGGGCGATCTACGGCATCCTCGCCGGCATCGCCGGCGTGCTGCTCGGCATGTTCCTCGGCGTCTCCTCCTACAGCGTCGGGCCACTGACCGCGAGCGCGTTCTCGATCGTGGTGCTCGGCGGCCTCGGCAGCGTCTCCGGCTCGCTGATCGCGGCCTTCGTGGTCGGCTATCTGGAAACGCTGACGGCCTATCTGGTCTCGCCGGCCTATCGCACCATTCCAGCGCTGCTGCTGCTAGTGTTCGTGATGTACATCCGGCCCCAGGGCCTTCTGGGGAGGCGCTGAGATGGCTGGTTTCTTTACCTCGCGCCTGTTCTTCGTCTCGCTGGCGCTCGTCATCATCGCGGCAACGCTGCCGCTCTATGTCTCCGGCTATGTGCTCGGCCTTCTCACCGTCGCATTTTATTTCGGCGTGTTCGCGATGGCCTGGGATCTCCTGTTCGGCTTCGCCGGCGAAGTGAATTTCGGGCCGACCTTCCTGATCGGCGTCGGCGCCTACACCGCCGGCATTCTCAATGCCCAGTTCGGCTGGTCGGTCTATCTCTGCATCGTGCTCGGCGCGCTCGCCTCTGTTGTCGCAGGACTGGTGCTGGCGCTGCCGGCGCTGCGCGTGCGCGGGCCGTATTTCGGCCTGACCACGCTGGTCGCGGTGCTGATGCTGCAGAACTTCATCGTCGTCTTCGCTGACCTGACCGGCGGCGAGATCGGCCTGACCATCCCCGACGTCATCACCATCAATGCCGGCGCCAATTACTGGATCGCGCTCGGCTTCATGACGATCTCGGCGGCGATCCTCTACGGCTTGTCACAATCGCCCGTTGGCCTCGTGCTGCAGGCGAGCGGCCAGGACCCGGTGCAGGCCGGCGCGCTTGGCTTCAACATCGTCAAGCACAAGCTCGCCGCCTTCATCGTCAGCGCGTTTTTCTCAGGGCTCTCGGGCGCGCTGCTGGTGTTCTACTTCGGCACCGCCTCGGTCGGCACCGTCGTCGACGTCGCGGTCGGCGTCAACGTGATCGTCTCGGCCGTGCTCGGCGGCCGCCGCACTGTCCTCGGCGCGGCACTCGGCGCCATCTTCCTGATCGTCGCCGGTGAATTCCTGCGCCCGACCGGCGAGCTAGCAACCTTCATCGTCTCGGCCGTCGCGCTCCTCGTCGTGCTGTTCTTCCCCGGCGGCTTCCTCGGAGCGGCTCTCTCGCGCGAGGCTCGCTCGTAATGGACCAGAGGCTTTCCAACCGGCCCGTGCTCGAAGTTCGCGGCCTGACCAAACGCTTCGGCGGATTGACGGCCGTGAAGAACCTCGGCTTCGCGGTCAACAGCGGCGAGATCTTCGGCCTGATCGGGCCGAACGGCTCGGGCAAATCCACCGCGATGAAAAGCGTGATGGGCATCGAGCGCCCGACCGCCGGCGATGTGATCTTCGAAGGCGAGAATGTCGCGGGCCTTCCCGCACACAAGATCGCGCGCAAAGGCTTCGGCATGGTGTTCCAGCACTCGCGGCCGCTGAACCGGCAGACCGTGCTGGAGAACATCATGGTGGCGCTGCTGCCGGACAGCCTGTTCATGCTGTTTCCGGACAAGGCGCTGGTAGAGCGGGCCAAATGGATCGCCGACCGCGTCGGCCTCGGCTCCGTCATGAACCGCCGCCCACCGACGCTGCCCTTCGCCGATCTGCGACGGCTCGAGCTCGCGAAAGCAATCGCGCGCGATCCGAAAGTGGTGCTGGTCGACGAGCCCTTCGCGGGCCTGACGCGCGCCGAAGTCGACGTCTTCTCCGACCTGATCCGCAGCTTCCGCGACGAGGGTCGCGCGGTGATGCTGGTCGACCACAACGTCAAGAGCGTCGCGGCACTGGTCGACCGCGTGCTCGCCATGTACCTCGGCGAGGAGATCGTCACCGGCAAGGCCGACGAGGTCATGAAGAACGAGACGGTGCGGCGGGTCTATCTCGGCGGCGCCATCGAGACCCACGCGCGGCCCGAGACCAGCTTCAAGGACAAGGTGCCGCTGCTCCAGGTCGAGAATGTCAGCGTCCATTACGGCAAGGCGCAGGCGCTGGAGAACGTCTCGATCCACATCCACGAGGGCGAGTTCGTCTCCATCGTCGGCCTCAACGGCGCCGGCAAGACGACGCTGTTCAACACCATCTCCGGCTTCCTGCCCTACACCGGCGAAATCGTGCGCGGCGGTGAGAACCTGCGCGGCACGAGCCCCGCCAAGATCGCCCGCAGTGGCCTCGTGCAATGCCCGGAATCACGCGAGTTGTTCGGCGAGATGAGCGTGCGCGAAAACCTCGATCTCGGCGGCCAACATCTTGACGACGACAAGCGCGCGGCACAGCTCGCCTGGCTGTTCGAGCTGTTCCCGATCCTGAAAGAGCGGCAGGGGCAGATGGCGCAGACGCTCTCCGGCGGCGAGCAGCAGATGCTCGCGATCGGCCGCGCGCTGATGATGCAGCCGCAGATCCTGATCCTGGACGAGCCGACGCTGGGGCTCGCGCCGGTCATCCTCGAGCTGTTATCCAAGGCGCTCACGAGGCTGCGGCAGACCACGTCAATCACCGTGCTGCTCGGCGAGCAGAACGTGACCTTCGCTTTGCCGCACGCCGACCGCGTCTATGTGCTGGAGCACGCAAGGATCGTCTGGGAGGGCGATCCCGGCCGCTTCGCCACTGAAGCCGGCGCCGATTTTCTCTAAGTCGCGCGTATCAACAAGAAAACAACGAAAGGGAAACGACCATGCGATCATCGACGGTTCTGGGCTCCGCCCTCCTCACCTCCGCGCTGGCGTTGTGCCTCGCCGCTCCCGCCTATGCGCAGTCGAACGATCCGATCAAGATCGGCGTCATCGCTGAAGTGCAATCGATCGCAGGTGCGGCGACGCCCGGTGGCGCGCAGATCGCCGCCGACGAGATCAACGCCAAGGGTGGCATCCTCGGCCGCAAGATCGAGATCGTCACCTATGACAACAAGAGCTCTTCGGCCGATTCCGTGCGCGCCTTCCAGCGCGCGGTGAGCGAGGACAAGGTCTCGGCGGTGATCGCGAGCTACATCTCCGAAGTCGTGCTGGCGCTCGAACCCTGGGCGGCGCGGCTGAAGATGCCGCTGATCACGCCGGGGGCGGCATCGAACGAGATCACCAAGGCGATCCACAACGACTACGAGAAGAACAAGTACACATTCCACGGCTACCTGACGTCGGCCGCCCAGGCCCAGATTGTCTGCGACGCGGCGAAGGACCTCCTCGTCGACAAGATGCACATGAAGACGGTCGCGATCATGAGCGAGGACGCCGCCTGGACTAAGCCGCTCGACATCGGCTACGAGGCCTGCCTGCCCAAGGCCGGACTGAAGGTCGTCGAGCATGTGCGTTTCTCTCCCGATACCACCGACTTCACGCCGATCTTCAACAACATGGAGGCCAAGAAGCCGGACGTGATCGTCACCGGCATCTCGCATGTCGGCGTGCAGCCGACCGTGCAGTGGAAGAACCAGCAGGTGCCGATCCCGATGTTCGGCATCAGCGCGCAGGCGCTGAGCCCGACCTTCTGGAAGGACACCAATGGCGCGGCCGACGGCGTGCCGTCACTCGCGGTTTCGACGCCCGACGTCGCCGTGACCTCGAAGACGAAGCCGTTCGCGGCGGCCTTCGCAGCCAAGTTCGGCACCCCGCCGGCCTATACCGGCTACACCGCCTATGACGAGGTCTACATCATCACCGACGCCATCAAGCGCGCCGGCTCGACCGATCCGGACAAGATGGTCGCCGAGATGGAGAAGACCGACTTCGAGGGCACGATCGGCCAGATCAAGTTCTACGGCAAGGACGACGAGTTCACCCACGGCATCAAGTCCGGCCCCGGCGCGGTCACCGGCCTCGTGTTCCAGTGGCAGGACCAGAAGCAGGTCGTGGTCTGGCCCGAGAAGATCGCGCAGGGAAAGCTCAAGTTTCCGAATTTTGTGAAGCTGTCGCAGTAACGCCGGGCTAAACGAAGCAACAAGCACACGATGCCCGGGCCAGTCCCGGGCATTGTCGTTTCTGCCGTTTGAATGCCGGCTCTTCGCGCCGCATGTTAAGCGACTTCGCGCGCCTCGATGCGCGATACGCTCGATCGCTCGGTGATGTGGTCGGCAACAAACTCTGCATCGCGTCCGATGCCGACAAACCGGCCCGAGCCCCAGGTATAGAGCCACGGCAGGCCGACGACATAGGCGCCGTCGACTGACGTGACGCCCCGCTTGTGGGTTGGATAACCGGTCCCGTCAAACATCGGCAGATCGACCCAGGACCAGTCGGACCGGAAGCCGGTCGTCCAGATGATGCTTGTGACGCCGCTCGCTGCGAGATCGAGCTCGGTGGGGACCGAAGCGGGAGACCACACGGGCTCATAATGAGGCGTCAATGGCGCCGCGATCCTGTTCTTGGCGATATGATCGTCGATCATTCGGCAGATGCCGTTGTAGACCCGATCGGCACTGTCGAGATTGGCCTGGAGATCATCGCCAAACTGCAGACGCGTCCCGCGGCCGTCCTTGAGACGGCCGTAGAGTTTCATGCCCTCGAGCGCGAACTTGCGCAGGTCGATGTCGCGGCCGCCGTCCCGTCCAGTCAGATAATGGTTGGCGTTCTTGCGGACGCCCTCTTTCAGCGAGTGCTTGTCGACCGGCAGGTCATACTGGCCGAGATCGTCAAGCCAGTCGACCGCGTCCCGGCCCCGATAGAAGCGCGGGCACCGCGGCGCGCTGCCCACGGCAAGATGCACCTTGCGGCCGGAGAGGTGCAGATCCTCCGCGATCTGGCAGCCCGATTGCCCGCTTCCCACCACGAGGATCTCGCCCGGCGGCAGTTGGTCCGGATTGCGGTAGGCGGAGGAGTGAATCTGCGTGACCGACGCATCGATCCGGTCGGCGAACGGCAGCACCTTCGGAATGTGATATCCGCTGACGGCCAGCACGACGCTGTCAGCAACGATCTCGCCATTCTTCGTCTCGAGCAAGAAGCCGCGGCCGGATTGCCTGAGGCGTGTGACGGCAACGCCTTCGCGGACCGGCGCATCGATGTGCCTGGCGAAATCCTCGATGTAGGAGACGATCTCGTCGCGCAACATGAAGCCATGCGGATCGCTGCCAGCGTAGGAAAATCCGGGGAGCTTGCATTGCCAGTTCGGCGTGACGAGGCAGAACGCGTCCCAACGCTGCGTCTTCCAGGAATGCGCGATGGTGTTTTTCTCCAGCACGATATGCTCGATGCCACGCGCCTTGAGCTGCGCGCTCATCGCGAGGCCGGCCTGGCCGCCGCCGATCACGACGACCGGATAGTGAGAGTGAAGGTCGGACATGATCAGCTCCTGCTATTCTTCAAACGAGATGATGGTGACTGAAGCCCCCGGCGTGGCCTCGAACTGCGCGGCCGCCGCCTCGATCCGGGCGAGCTGCCCGAGCGCACGCGAGCAGAGAAAACCGTACTTCTCACGGACGCGCTCAGCGGCGATCGTCAGCGCGATGCGGCTACGTTCGCGAAAGTCGGGGAGCGTGTAGGTCGCGCCGGGCGCGAAATGATCCTTGATGACGAGTGACGGCGAATAGCAGGCCTCGATCCGCTCATCAGGCCAGCGCACGTGAAAGTGCATCTCAGGCATAATGTACCTCGCGCATCTCCTGATAGGTCGCCATGTGGGCCATAGCGGTGCGGCACCAGTCATGACGCCGGGCGACCCTGGCGCCATTCGCGATCAGGCGCGAGCGCAGGGGTTCGGAGAGCGCACTAAGCGTAGCATCCGCGATCGAGCCCGCGTGATGCGGATCGCACCAGGCAACATCGTCGAGACCGAGATATTCCGTGAAAGGTGCGATATGCGAGACCACTGCCGGCACGCCGCTGGCCATCGCTTCCAGCACAACCAAGCCAAAGCCTTCGCGCAGAGAAGGAAACAGCAGCGCATCAGCCAGCCGAAACAGCGACGGCATCTCTGCATCCATCAGCGGGTCGGTTTCGATGATGGCATCAGCAGGCAGTCCCGCCTCGCGCAGCCGCGAATTGAACTGTTGCCGATAGAGGCCATGGTCCAGCAGCGACGCACCGCCGGCAATGACGAGCTGCGCGGACCGGTGCACAGCGTGCACCTGCCGGAAGGCCTCGAGGATGCCGTGCGTATTCTTGCGCTGCTCGACGCCGCCGACAGAGAGCAGGATCGGCCCCGTGCGAAGGCCAAGCCGGGCGCGCAACACTTGATCGCCCGGAGTCGCGACGGGCGAATAGCGCGCCGTATCGACGCCATTGCCGACCAGCGTCGCTGACCGAGACATCTCGGCCTGCAAGTACTCTTGCCAGAACCGGCTCACGACAAACAGGCCGTCGGCGTGAACGATCGAGCGACGGTCGAGCTCGCAGAGCCGTTCGTCCCTGAAGGCATCGATGTGGTGAACGGTGCGGATGTAGCGCTGGATCAGGCCGCGCTGCTTCAGCGTCGCGAGCGCGTTTCCGGAGATGCCGTCCTGGGCATGGAAGACGTCGTACTGCCGGTTGGCGGCATCTTCGAAATACCTGACATAGTCCGCAATGCGCGCTTCGACCATCGCGACGACGTCGCCTGAGGCGGGCGATGCGGACACAGAGCGCGTCGCCGCGACGCTGCGGCGGAAGAAGCCTTTGCCGGTTGGGTCGGGCGCATGCACGACCGGTGTATGCCCGAGCTCCGCAAGAGCGTCCGCAAGCGCGAGCGCATGCACCACTCCGCCCCGTGGATTGGTCGAATGCGTGAGGATCGCGATACGAAGCCCGGATGAACCGCCGCTCATGCCACGCTCCGCTGCCGAGGGCTGGGTCCTGGCGCACAGCCAATCAGGGGCTCCGCCGCGAAATCCCAGACGGTTGCGCGGGCGGAAGCTGCGCTGATATCGACGCGTGTCCCCGCACCGACCTCTCCGATCGCGGCTGCCGCAATGCCGCGCCGCTGGAAGCGCGAGAGGATCTCATCGACGTGCTCCGGCTTCGCCGACAGGAGATAGCCGAAGCTCGGGAACGTCAGCAGCCAGCGCTCGAACGGCGCACCCGCGGGAATCGGGATAGCCTCGACATCCAGCGTGATGGCGACTTGCGAGCATTCGGCCAGCATCGCCGCGGTCCCGACGATGCCGCCCTGGCTGATATCCTTGGCAGCGAGCGCGAGCCCGTCCTCGGCGATCGATGGCAGGATTTCCAGATCCCCCCGCAACCGTTCCGGAGGCGCGTCGGTTGCCGCCTCCCAGTTCGCGAACGGCTCGCGGTAGCGGCCGCGAAGGTCGATCGCCGCGATGAGCTTGTCGCCGGGTCTCGCGTCGAAGCTCGTTAAAAGCCGCTTGGCGCGGCCGACGATCGCGACGGCAAACTGGCTCTGGCTGCTGCGCACATTGGTATGTCCGCCGATGACGGGCACACCGAATGTCTTCGCGGCCGCTTTCAATCCTTCAAGAATGGGCGCGGCCTTGTCAGCACCATTGGACCAGATGGCGTTGACGACGGCGGTGGGCCGTCCGCCCATCGCGGCGACATCCGAGATGTTGACCATGGCACCGCACCAGCCGGCAAACCAGGGATCGGCGGCGACGAACTCGTTCATGAAGCCTTCGATGGCGAACAGCGTGTAGCCATCCCCCTCCGGGATCGCCGCACAATCATCCCCGACCGCGATGGCATCGCCGCCGGAAAGGTCGAGCGCGGCCGCAACAGCGGCGATGTCGGCCTTGGCTGCAATGCCGCGGCTTTGACGGAGCTTTTCGGCAAGACTCGTGAGTGCGGCCTCCGTGAGCATACTCAGGCCGCCAGTTTAGCGAGTGACAGGAAGCCGGTTTCGGGCGTGTGGAACGGCGGGTAATGGTTGAGATCGGCCTCCATGCGGTGGTGCGGCCGGCCATGAATTTTGAATTCGCCGAGCGAATGCCAGTGCATGTGCTGGAACAGCAGCGCGTTCTGGCTCTGCACGTTCGCAAGAAAACGCTGGCAGCCGCGCCCATGCGCAGACGAGACGGCGAGCCGGATCAGGCCAGCCCCAACCGCGCTGAGCCGGCGATAGCTCTTCTCGACGGCAAGGCGAGAGCCCCACCACACATCCGTCTCGTGGTCATCGGCGTGAATGCGCACGGTGCCGACGACCTCGTCCTCGGCCACGCCGAGCAGCGACACCGCCACCAGCGGAATGGCGACATCGTCGACCGCGTCGCGATCATCGCCCGCAAACACGCCCTGCTCCTCGCAGAACACCTTGCGGCGCAACGCTGTGGCGGCATTGCGCTCCCAGGTTTCGGTTGCGAATTTCACCTGGAACTCCGGTGCGACGAATGGCTTGAACGGCTCGAACATCATGCGCTTGCTCCGCGTTCGTAGGTGGACAGGGCCGAACAGGCGCCGCATTTGCCGCAGCCTGCCTTGATGTCGGTGGCGCGCAAATCGCCGTCGCGCAGCATCCCGGCGAGCGGACGCAGGATCTCGTGCATGAACGCGGCAGACGGCGTCGGATGGCTTTCCAATGGCGTGCCGGCAATCGGCACGAACGGCACGACGAAGGGATAGACGCCGATGTCGATGAGCCGACGCGACAGCGCGAGAATCTCGGAAGGCTCGTCACCCAGACCCGCCAGGATGTAGGTCGAGACCTGGCCGCGTCCGAACACCGGGACGGCTGCCTCGAACGCATCCATGTACTGCTCGACCTCGACCTGCGCCTTGCCGGGCATGATCCTTTGCCGCACGGCGGGCCCGATCACCTCCAGATGCATGCCGAGCGCATCGACGCCCGAACTCTTCATGCGCTGGAACCAGGCATAATCGTCCGGTGGCTCGCATTGCGCCTGGATCGGCAAATCGACGGCGGCTTTGACGGCTTGCGCACTCTCGGCAAGGATGCCGGCGCCACGATCGGAGGTATGCGGCGTGCCCGTCGTCATCACCATGTGCCTGACACCGTCGAGCTCGACGGCGACCTTGGCGACTTCGGCAAGCTGTGCCGGCGTCTTGCGCTCGACCGTGCGCCCGGCTGCGAGCGACTGGCCGATGGCGCAGAACTGACAGGTCTTGGTGCGGCTCTGGTAGCGAATGCAGGTCTGCAGCACCGTGGTGGCGAGAACGTCGCGCCCGTGCAGCGTAGCGATCTTCCAAAAGGGGACGCCGTCCTCGGTGGCGCGATCGTAGAATTTGGGTCGCAACGGAAACGACACGTCCGCGAGCACCACGCCGTCGCGCGAGATGCGGCTGCGGCCGGCCTCGTCCGGGCGCTCGACGAGATAGGGGCTCTCGAAGGCCGGCGCGTTGTGGACCGGGATCATCACGGTCGCACCGTCGATCGTGAATGGCGTGTGATCCGACGGCCCGGCACCGCCGCGGCGGCTGGTTCCTCCAGTCTTGGGATCAGCGAGCCGGACCCCGAAGGACTGCAACTCGTTGATCAGTTGCTCGGTCGGCATCGCCTTGGGTTGCAGCATCTGCGGTCTCATCTGATTGGTCTCCCGGAATGGGCATGAGGCGGTTCGGGTGAAAGCCGTGCATCGGACGCGTGGGTTGGTCGTTCAGTACCAGCGACAGCAGCTCGGGCCGGGCGTAGTGGCCGACCGAGTCCATCATCCGCTTGCGCTTGGTGATCAAAGCGAGATCAAGATCGGCGACAAGGATGCCCTCGCCGCTGGTCAGCGGCGGCACCAGATGATTGCCTTCCGGGGAGACGATCGCGGTCATGCAGCCGCCGCGCAGGCCCTTGCGGAGGCCTTCCTCCGGCGAGATCTTGGCGATCTGCTCTTCGGTCAGCCAACCGGTGGCGTTGACGACGAAGCAGCCGCTTTCAAGCGCATGATGCCGGATCGTCACCTCGATCTGGTCGGCGAAGATCTGCCCGACCAGCGACCCCGGAAACTGCGCGGCGTGAATTTCCTCATGCTGGGCCATCAGCGCGTAGCGGGCGAGCGGATTGTAATGCTCCCAGCAGGCCAGCGCGCCGACCCGGCCGACGGCGGTCTCGACCACCTTCAGACCAGCACCGTCGCCCTGCCCCCAGATCATGCGCTCATGAAATGTCGGCGTGATCTTGCGGCGCTTCAGGACGATCGCACCATTCGCATCGAACACCAGTTGAGTGTTGTAAAGCGAGCCGTGATCGCGCTCGTTGACGCCGAGCACCACCACCATGCCGTAGCGCTTGGCTGCCTGCGCAACGGCATCGGTCACGGGACCGGGCACGATGACGGCATTCTCGTAGAGATGGATGTGTTCGGCGCCGCTCAGGACCGGCGGACGGACAAAGGAGAAATACGGGTACCAGGGAACGAACGTCTCCGGAAAAACGGCGAACTGGACTCCTTTGCCCGCCGCTTCCGCGATGGCCGCCAGGATCCGGTCGACCGTTCCGGTCGGCGTGTCCAGGTCCGGCGCGATCTGAATCGCGCCGGCCCTGATCGTGCGTTTCGCTGTCACTGTGCTCTCCCTCGTCCGTCGCGCGAGCCAACCGAGGTCAGACGGTCCAGGTGTGCATCATGAACGCGTCGTCCCTGCGATGAAGCAGGATGAGATCGAGCACGTCGAGCGGGTTGATCGGCCGGATGCCCGGAATGAGCGACGGCTCGCCATGCCCGTACAGCGCCTGCAAAGCGAACCGGCAGGCATAGACCTTGCCGCCTTCATCCATGAACTTTGCGAGCTGGTTGTTGAAGTTCTGCGCGCCGGGGAAGGCTTCGTCGCCGATCTTCGGAAAGCCGCGCTGAATGCCGAGCGTGACACCGGGACCGTAGAGCAGAACCGAGGTCTCAAAGCCCTTCCGCTTCAGGCGCAGCGCCTGGAGAATATTGACGAGGCCGATGGAGCCTTCGAACGCGACGGTGTGGAAGGTGACCAGCGCCTTCTCACCCGGCTTTGCTTTGACGTCCTCGAAAACCTTCTCTTCGTAGTCGACAAGAAAGTCGCCCTTCTGACGCGCGGGCATGTTCACTGCTGGCATTGACACCTCCTGTTCACGTCCGGCCTCCCGGATCGAGATCAGGTTTTGCAATCAATGTGCCAATCGGCGTTCTGCACTACAAATCATCACCCCATACAATTTGCAGTCACTTATACATTCAATGTTGAATGGAGACCTGACTGGATTCGGATATGCTTGCGCTATTCTCAAAAAATAGTGCCTGAAAAATGCTGGGCAGCGCGCTCGATCGGTGTGCAACGCGCTCGACCGAACCACTCCTGCAAGACGACCAGGAAGCGCAACACAATTGCCTCGTCGCTTGCAACAATATACAGTCAATTCTACTGACGTAACTTCACGGAACCGAGCAATGGCCGACTGGCGACCCGATCTCTCGAACAGCGACAAGCCGCGTTATCTCGCCATCGCCGATGCAATTGCCGACGATATCGCCGCCGGACGGCTCGTGATCGGCGACCGCTTGCCGCCGCAACGGAAACTGGCCAAGCGCCTCGATGTCGATTTCACCACCGTCGCGCGCGGCTATGTCGAAGCGCAGAAGCGCGGATTGATTGAATCGAAGGTCGGACAGGGAACCTTCGTTCGCGACAAGCCGCGACCGCGTCGCTCTGCGACAAGCTTTCCGCCCCGCCCCGTCGATCTGTCGATGAACCTGCCGCCCGAGCCCGATGATCCCGAATTGATCGAGCGCATGCAGGCCGGCGCCGAACATGTGTTGCGCGACATCGCATCGCTGCTGCGCTATCAGGGCTTTGGTGGCACGCAGGCCGACAAGGATGCCGCCTCGAGCTGGCTCGGCCGACGTGCATTGGTGCCGGCCCAGAATCGCATCTTCGTCTCGCCGGGCGCGCATCCGGCGCTGCTCGGCATCCTCTCGATCCTTGCGAAGGCGGGCGAAGTGGTGCTGTGCGAGGCCATCACCTATCCCGGGATCAGGTCGATTGCCGCGCAGCTCGGCATCACCCTCGTCGGCCTTCCGATGGATCAGGATGGCATCGAACCGCAGGCGCTGACCGATGCCTGCAAGAAGCTGAAGCCGAAGGCCATCTACCTCAATCCGACGCTGCAGAATCCGACGACGCTGACGATTCCGGATTCGCGACGGCGTGAGATCGTCGCGATCGCGCGACGTTTCAAGCTGCCGATCATCGAGGACGATGCCTACGGCTTCATTCCCGAGCATGGCCACGGCCACGCGCCCTTCGCTGCGATCGCGCCCGATCTGACCTGGCACGTCGCGGGATTGGCCAAGTGCATCGGAGCGGGCCTGCGCACCGCCTATGTCGTCGTGCCTGATACACGCTCCGCCTGGCCGTTTGCCTCGGCGCTCCGGTCAGCGACCGTGATGGCATCGCCCCTCACCGTGGCGATCGCGACGCGCTGGATTGAAGACGGCACCGCGGACACGATGTTGCGATTCATCCGCGCCGAGACATCGGCGCGGCAGAAGCTCGCCGCCGAGATCCTGCCCAAAGGGTCCTATCGCGGCGATCCCCTGAGCTTCAATCTATGGGTTGAGCTTCCCACCCCCTGGAGGCGCTCGGCTTTCGTGGAACATATGCGACAGACCGGCATCGGTGTCGTCGCAAGCGATGCCTTTGTCGTGAGCGATCCGCCCCCCGAGGCTGTGAGAATATGCATCGGCGGTCCTTCGACGCGAACGCAGATCAGGGGCGCGCTCGAATACGCGGCTCACGCGCTGGTCGAAACTCCGGCCCTGGCGTCGCCGTTTCTCTGATCTGTCAGGAGCGGCCAGAGTACGCGCGAATTTCGCTTTGCACCCTCAGAGCGAAGCATCTTGCAAATTCGGCAGGGTCAATCAGAGTAAGGACCGCACGCAGGCAATCCCAAGAATCTGCGGCTTTTCAAGGAGGACGCATGCTCCCCTATGTCGCCCACGACCCTCGCTTCGATCGGCTGGTCTTCGGCCATGTCAATCTCGAGAAGCTCACCAACGGCGATTGCCGCTGGGCCGAGGGCCCCGCCTACTTTCCGGCCGGGCGCTACCTGATCTGGTCCGACATCCCGAACAACCGGATGATGCGTTTCGACGAGACCGACGGATCGGTATCGGTGTTCCGCTCGCCGAGCTTCAACTCCAACGGCAATACCACCGATCGCCAGGGGCGGCTGGTCACTTGCGAACATTTCATGCGGCGCGTCACGCGGACCGAGCACGATGGCGCGATCACCGTGCTGGCGGATGCGTTCGAGGGCCGCCGGCTGAATTCGCCCAACGACGTCGTGGTCAAATCGGACAATTCGATCTGGTTCTCCGACCCAACCTACGGCATAGACAGCGACTACGAAGGGCTGCAAAGCCCGTCCGAGATCGGCGCCTCCAATGTCTACCGGATCGACGGCGGCTCCGGTGCCATCACGCGCATTGTCTCCGACCGGGTGCAGCCCAACGGTCTGGCATTCTCGCCGGACGAGACACGTCTCTATGTCGCCGATACCGGCGCGACGCACGTCCGCGGGCTGCCGCCGACGATCTGGTCCTATGAGGTCAAAGGACAAAGCGTCGGAGAAGCCTCGCTGTTTGCCACTTGCCCGGACGGGCTCTATGACGGTTTCCGCGTCGACATCCACGGCAACATCTGGACGTCAGCCGGCCGCAGCGTGTTCTGCTACGCGGCGGACGGAACGCATATCGGCACGATTCCGATCGGCGAGATCGTCGCCAATGTCTGCTTCGGCGGCCCGCGCCGCAATCGCCTCTATATCTGCGGCCAGACCTCGCTGTATTCGATCTATCTCAACACGCGCGCGGCGGTGTGAGAGCACGATCGCGACAAAGCGGAACGCGTCAGCTCGTGACGCGTTCGCCGCGCCCATAGACCAGCAGCATGAAGATGATGACGAGGCCGTAGATCACCTGGCGGCCGGCCTCCGGCATGTCCATGATCGACAGCACGCTGTTGAGCAGCACGATCAGCACGACGCCGATCAGCGTGCCCAAATAACGACCGCGACCGCCGAGAATGTTGGTGCCGCCGATCACGACCGCCGCGATCGCCGGCAGTAGATAGGCATCGCCCATGCCCTGATAGGCCTTGGTGGAATAGCCGGCGAGCAGGACGCCGGCGAGCGCAGCCGCAAGACCGCAGAGCACGAAGCAGATCACCGTGATGCGGCGGGTATCGACGCCGGCGAGATACGCGGCCGCCTCCTTGTTGCCGATGGCATAGACGTAGCGGCCGAGCGTCGTACGCTGGAGAACAATCGTGACGAGCACCGACACGGCGATCCAGACGAACAGGGCGTTGGGGATACCGAGCGTACGGTCGCCGGCGAGCATTCGCATCAAATCGGTGGCGCCGGTCTGCGGCGCGTAGCCGCCGGTGTGGGCGACCATCAGGCCGCGCATCACCGCGTTGACGCCGAGCGTGAAGATCATCGAGGGCACGCGCAGATAAGCCACCCCGACGCCGTTGATGAGGCCAACCAGCAGTCCAACGCCGAGCCCGACCGGAATTGCGAGCGGTCCGCCGATCGACGTCGCCATCATTGCCGCGGCAGCCAATGTCCACGGCACCGACAGGTCGATCTGCGCGATCAGGATCACCATCATCATCCCGGCGGCGACGATACCGAGGAAGGCACCGATCTGGAGTTGTTGCAACAAATAGGTCGGCGACAACAGCGGCGCGCTGCCGAAGCGGGCAAATGTGTAGACCGTGCCCGCGATTAGAATAACGAGGATGAACAGCGCCGCGATCAGGATCGGGCGATCATCACGCGAGAGACTGAGAGAGGCCGAACTCATCGAAACAGCTCCAGCGTATTCTTGACGCGCAGCACGCCGAGCGCGCCGATACTCACCGCGGCCAGCAGGATCAGCCCCTCGAACAGCGGTTGCAACAGTGGTGCGATGTCGAAGATGCGGAAGAAGAACGAGATGACGCGCAAGATCATGGCGCCGAAGATCGAGCCGATCGCGCTGCCGGTCCCGCCGAGCAAGGAGGTGCCGCCGATGACGACGGACGCGATGGAGTTGAGCGTATAGGCGCCGGCCTGCGGGATGTCGGCATTGCCTGACGACGTCTGGATGGCCAGAAACAGTCCGCCGCAGCCTGCAAAGAACCCGGCGAGCGTGAAGGCCGCGATTTTGGCGCGGTCGATCGGCAGGCCCGACATGTAGGCGGCGCCTTCAGCCGAGCCGACCGCATAGACGGCGCGGCCAATCACGGAGCGCCGGAACGGCACCCAGACCAGCAGCGCGATCAGGATGAGCAAAACAAACGGCACCGGGATCCAGGCGACCGGTGCAAACCAGCTTGCGGCACCGTCGTCGAAAATGTGGACGGTCGCTGCGAAATCCCCGAGCGAGTTGGTCAGCGCCCAGTTGAGATCCTCGTCGATTTTGCCGCCCGGCGTCGGCCGCAGGAACAGCGCGATGCCGATATAGACCGCGCCGGTTGCGAGTGTCGCGATGATCGGCTGTATGCGTCCATAGACGACGACGCAGCCATTGATGAAGCCGGCCAGCGCGCCGGTCGCAAGGCATATGACGATCCCGAGCAGGATGCCGCTCACCCCGCCGGGAAAGGTGCCGAGGCCGACATGCAGGCCGAAGATGTCGAGATGCAGCGGGGTGCCGCCTGCGGCCCCCGTGAGCAGATAGCTCGCGAAACATCCCACCATGGTCATGACAGCACCCACGGAGAGATCCAGCCCCGATGCCAGCACCGGCACGGTCTGGGCCATCGCCAGCATGGCGAGCGCAAAGATCTCGTCGCCGTTCTGCACCAGAACCGCCGACGAGAAGCCCTTGGGGTGCGAGAGGTTGTAGAGCAGATAAAGGATCGAGAACAACAGGACCGCGGTGACGATGCCGACGTTCTGGCGAACCCTGATGGCGATATCGTCAAGCATGGGCGGCTCCAACAGCGCCCGGCGTCGCGGCATCGATGTTCAGCGCACTCGCGATGATGTTGGTCTCGGTGAGATCGTCGCCCTGGAGCTCGCGCACGATGCGCCCGTCATACATGATCGCCACCCGGTCGCAGCAGCCGATGAGCTCGTCATAATCGGTCGAGTAAAACAGGATGGCGGCGCCCTGGTCGGCGAGCTCGCGCATCAACCGGTAAAGCTCCTGCTTGGTGCCGACGTCGATGCCGCGCGTGGGATCGTTGAGCAGGATGATGCGCGGATCGGTCATCAGCCATTTGGCGAGAACGACCTTCTGCTGGTTGCCGCCTGACAGCGTGGAGACCGCGTCGCCAGGCGCACCGATCTTGATCTGCAGCCGCGCGATGGCGCGCTTGATCATTTCGTTCTCGCGCGCGCGGTCGACCAGCGGTCCAGTCGAGATCGCATCGAGCGAGGCGATCACCAGATTGTCCGCGATCGACATCGGCAACATCAATCCTTCGGTCTTGCGATCCTCCGGCACCAGCGCGATGCCGACCGACTTCGCCGCTGCCGGAGAGCCTGGACGTACCTCGCGGCCTTCAATGGTGACCTTGCCGGAGACACCGCGCAGCACGCCGAACAGCGCCAGCAGCAGGGATTTTTGCCCCTGGCCGTCGAGCCCGCCGAGGCCGACGATCTCGCCGGCGCCAACGCGCAGCGAGATGCGATCGAGGTGCCTGTCCCAGCTCAGATTCTCGATATCAAGCACCGGCTTCGGCACTTCCCGCGCGGGCTTGGGCGGATACTGAGTCGCAATGTCGCGCCCGATCATGAGCTGGACGATATCGGCGGTCGAGCGCTTGCCCTTGTCGAACGTCTCGATATGGCGCCCGTTGCGGAACACCGAGGCGCGGTCTGCAAGCGCCTCGACCTCGTGCATCCGGTGCGAGATGTAGAGAATGGCAACGCCCTCGGCTTTGAGTCGCGCCAGCATCGCGTACACCTTCTCGACGTCGGCGCTGGTGAGGGCCGATGTGGCTTCGTCGAGGATCAAGAGCTGCGGCTTCTTGCCAAGCGCCTTGGCGATCTCCACCACCTGTCGGCGCGACAGCGGCAGATCGCGCACGCGCATCAGGGGATTGACGTCCTCGCAACCGATCTCGGCCAGCAGCTGTTCGGCACGGCGGCGCTGCGCCCGCGCGTCGATGAGGCCGAAGCGGCGCGGCGGCGACGCGATCGAAATGTTGTCCGCGACCGAGAGGTCGGGCATCAACGACAATTCCTGGAAAATACAGACGACGCCGGCTGCATTGGCGGCCGAGGGCGTCGCGAAGCTCACATCTGATCCGCCGAGCCGGATGGTGCCGGCGTCAGGCTGGACGACGCCGGCTATGATCTTGATCAGCGTCGACTTGCCGGCGCCGTTCTCGCCCAGCACCGCGTGGATCTTGCCGCGCTCGCAGGCGAAGTCGACGCCCTCGAGCGCGCGCACACCGGCGTAACGCTTGGAAATTCCGGACAAAGTAAGGAAGGCAGATTGGGTCAGAACGGCATCCGACATGGCAGGGCTCAGGGCTCACGCAGCGGCGGCCCGGCGAAAGCCGGGCCGCAACCGTGACATCGGAAGTCGGCTCACTGGGTGTTCTTTTCGCTCTGCGACATGATCTCCGGCGCCGTGAAGTTGACGCCGCAGGGCGTGAACTGGTTCGGTGCGAAGAAGTTTGCGTTGAGGTCCGGCCAGTAATTGGTGCCAGGCTTGAGGTCCTTGTAGGTCGCAACCGGGATCGGGATCGAGATCAGCTGCGGCATGATGTTGCCTTGCAACGCCGAGATCGCCGCCTTGGTGGCGATCGCGACGAGCGCCGGCGACTGACCATAGGACATGCCCTTGAGCCCGTCCTTGGCGTGATCGGCGATCTGCTTGCGGTACTCGTTCTCGCCCTCGCCCGACATCGGGACGAAGGGATGCTTCGCCGCCATCATCGCCTGCACGGTGCCGTCGGAGCCACCTTGCGTGAACACGCCGTCGAAATGGCCGTGCACCGCGAGCGCGTCCGCCGTCACCTTCTGCGAGGTGCCGGTGTCCCAATTACCGACCACTTCGGTGATCTTGAAGCTGTTGCCGGAAGCTTCCATCACTTCGCGGAAGCCGAGATGGCGGTCACGGTCGACCGAATTGCCCGGCAGGCCGCGGACCTCGAGAATGTCGCCGCTCTTCTTGCCGCTTTCATCCATGAGCCACTTCGCCGACATGCGGCCCATTTCCTTCTGGTCCTCGTTGACCATCATCACCTTGTCGGTGTCGAGGACGTTATCGAAGGGGACCACGACCACGTTGTTCTTGTCGGCGAGGCGGATGATGCGGTCGAAGCCATCAGGCGCCACCGCGATGGTGACGATCGCGTCGAAGCCCTGGTTGATGAAGTCCTCCATCGCACCGAGTTGCGCTGCAACATCGGTCCCGGTCGAGACGACCTTGAACTCCTTGATGTTCTCCTTGATGCCAGGCTGTGAGGCGAAGGCCTTTGCGGTCTTCACCATCTGGATGCGCCAGGTGTTGCCGACGAAGCCGTTGACCAGGGCGATCTTGTAGGGACCTGGCTTCTTGTCCCACTGAAAGAACTTGGTTTGGGCCGACCAGGGCTTGAAGCAAGCGGGATCGGCACCCGGACCAGACACGACCTTGGGCCCAGCCAAGGCGCTGACCGAGGACAGCAACAGGCCGGCGCAAGCCAGCCCCGTCAAACGAAGCGTCCACACCATATCTCTTCTCCTGAGCTTTTGTGTTCCACCCATAACGTGGCGCGATGGCCAAGCCGGGAATTGGACTTCCCGTGCAATTTACCCCGCTAGGATGGCACGCAACCTCCGATGCACACAAGCCGAATGCCCGTCGTAAGGGCTGACCTGCGTCGAACGCATCAAGCGCCACCATCACATCTGCGGGACACGATGCGGCGTTGCGACGACGCTGAAAATACACGCGTCACAAGCGGATCTTCGCGTTCGGCCTGATGCAGCGCAATCGAATGATTGCGAACCAAAAACAGCGCAGCACAAAAGAATGAGACTCACGGAAAAATGCCGACGCGATCATGGCCGGGCCGCGCATCCGAATTGCCTAGAGCGGTGCATGTTGACTTTCGTACACGTCCTCCAAATACTCTCCAAAAATAGAAGACCAGTCGCAAACGACTGACCGGAGGGAGGGATAGGATGCCGACTTCACGCAGGCAGTTGCTGAAGGGTACGGCGGCTGCCGCCGCCACATTCAGCCTCGATTGGACACGGGCCCAGGCGCAAGCCGAGAATTTGCGCATCGGCCTGATCTACGATCTCACCGGACCATTCGCCGCGGGCGGCTCGGTCGCCTCCTCGGTCGGCGCGCAGATCGCCATCGATCTCGTCAACGAAAAGGGCGGCATCGGCGGCAAGACCAAGATCGTGCCTGTCCCCGCCGACTCCCAGAGCAAGGCCGACGTCGCCATCAACGAAGCCGAGCGCCTGATCAGCCAGGAGAAGATCGACATCATCAACGGCGTCTATTCCAGCGCCCATGCCGTGCCGATGGCGGCGAAGGTCGAGCAGCAGAAGAAGATCCTCTGGATCACGACCGCGGTGTCGACCGCCGTGTTCAAGGACAAAAATCTGCAATATGTGTTTCGCGCGCAGATCCACTCCGATCAGTACGGCCAGGCGTTTGCGGGCTTTCTCGCCGAACACGCCAAGGGCAAGCTCGGCATGGAGCCCAAGGACGTCAAGGTCGCGCTGATCCACGAGGACGGCCCCTATGGCGTTGGCGTCGCCGCGGCCGATGAGGCCTATGCCAAGGAGGCCGGCATCCAGGTGGTGCTGCGCGAGGGCTATTCGGCCTCTGCGCCTGATCTCTCCGTGCTCGTCACGAAACTCAAGCGCGCCAAGGTCGACGTCATCTCGCACGCCGGCTACAACCCCGACATCACCCTGTTCCTGCGCCAGGCGCGCGAGAGCGGCCTTCGCTTCAAGATGCTGTTCGGCGCCGGCGCCGGCTACAGCCAACTCGACAAGCTGCGCACGACCTTCGGCACCGACATCGACAATTTCTGCAACATCGATCCGGTGCCGGCGCAATTGCTCGATCCCTCGAAGCTCGCGCCCGGCATGGGCGACCTCATCAAGACCATGGTCGCGCGTTACCAGGCCAAGACCGGCGCCACCGACGTGCCGCCGCACTGCTCGATGGGTTTTAATCAGACCTGGGTACTGCTCAACAACGCGCTGCCAGTCGCCAAGGAGAAATACGGCAGCTTCGAGCCCGAAGCCATCCGCAAGGCCGCGCTCGATGTCGACATCCCTCCCGGCGGCACCATCCAGGGCTATGGCGTGAAGTTCTTCCCGCCAGGCACGCCGCTCTCGGGCCAGAACGAACGGTCGACGCCGGTCGTGATGCAGAACGCCGGCGAGCATATTTCCGTGGTGTGGCCGACGAATATTCGGACCCAAGACCCGGTGTTTCCGCTGCCGAAAGGATCGACCTACGGGGCATAGGCACCTCCCCTCAGGCTGACAGCGCAACATTCTCGCGCCCGATCCGTTTATGGGAGTTCCACGCTCGTGCTATAGAAGGCCGCCATTCATCACGATGGCGCACGAGAAGTGGAGGTTTTCATGAAGACTCTTTCTGCTGCTCTGTTTGGAATTGTTGTTCTCTCGGCCGGTCTCTGGCTGACGTCGAAACCCGCCCTTGCTCTCGGCGGCTGCGGTCCGAACGCCCACCGCGATGGCGCCGGTCGCTGCGTACCCGGCGGCCAGAATGAAGACTGGTGCATCCGCAAGACCGGACACCCGGCCACACGCATGCCCAACGGCACGATGAAGTGCATCTGAGCCGACGCTTTCGCTTCCGTCGACGCGAGGCAACACCTCCTCTCCCCTTGCGGGAGAGGATGGTCATAGGGCACTCAGAGCGGTGCAGATGCGCCATCGCCGATCCGCGTTGCAGCCAAAGCCAAATGCATCCGGTGGTTATCGTTTTCGCGCTCTGGTTGGATTCTTGATCGCCAGGCAACCCGCGATGGTTGTGAGACGAAGTCTTTTTGAAACAAAACTCTTCTAGAGTGTGATCTGTTTAATTAGTGGCGCTCAATTTTCATACGTAAAAGCCAACCAGCCGGTCGCGTTCGCTCTGGTTGAAGTATCCGGCAAACCGGCTCGCATTTCGAAGCCGTTCGACAGGGTCGAACATTTTCAGATCGTGATTTCCGACGATGGGGGTGACAATGCCCGCCATATTCGAATTGCTCTACAAGGAATTTTGCCGTGCCCGCCTTGCTGAGATGCGCAAGCAGCTTCTGCTGACGGACAAACAGCCCAAAGCTTTTCTCCCGGACGAGGATTCCGGCGATCCAGACAGGACGGACCTACAACACGGGGCTGAATTGAAGCGCGCCAGGGAATAATCACGTCACGGCGACAATATTTGAGAATGGCAGTTCATTCTCAGGAGGCGACGTTGAACACGCCCGAATTCTATGTTGCGTCGATTGCCTGTCTCTCGTGCCTGACCATTGTCGTGATGATCGCCGTCGGAGCCTGGTAGTCGCGCCCGTGGCATGAGCTACAGGACGACCCGCCGCCCCTCCTCCGCGGCCCAATAGCCGGCATAGTTGACCTTGATCGTCTCGTAGGCGAGCGCGAGATCCGCCAGCGGCTGGCGCCCGGTCGCGGCGCATTCCATGAAATCCTGGATCTCCTGGAGATACCCGCGCGTCCATTCCTCCTCGAGGCAGACATACTGCCAGCCGGTTTTGCGATCGACCTTCTCGGTGATGTAGACGGAGGCGAGTTTCTCCTCGGAGGTCTGGTAGCTCATCAGATGATTGTTCGGGGTGATGTTGGCGAACAGCGAACCACCTGACGTATAGGTCTCGATCAGATTGCGCACGCCGCCCATGATCATGTCGCCTGAGAACACCGTGGCCTTCGTGCCGTCAGAGAAGGTCGCCGTCAACGTGCCCCAATCCTCGACATCATCAGGATTGGCCTTGATGTAGCTGCGTTCTTCCGGCTTGAGAATCGCCGTAACGTTGCCGACATCGCCAGTGACGCTGGCCACCCTGATGGTCTCGCCGCGTGCCTTCGCCTCGACCTGCTTGAGATACAGGATCGCCGAGAGCGGATGGCAGCCCATGCGGATCAGCGAGCCGCCGCCGGTCATCGCCCATTGCGCAGCATGGGCCGCATGCGAGCCCGAATGGCTCTCCTCGCCCTTCATGAACAGGATCTTGTCTTTCGTCGCCTTGAGGATCTCCGCGGTCTTGGTCACCGCGGGCGCGTAGATCCAATCCTCGGCATACATGAAGAGTTTTCCGGTGCGCTCGATCGCAGCGCGGGTACGGTCCATCTCCTCGATCAGGCGTTCGTACATCAGCGCCTTCGGCACGTGTTTGCCGATCGGATGCTTGTCGCCGTCGCGGCCGAAATACCCGGCAAACGGCTTTTCGCAGATGACGTGCTTGCCGGCCTGCATGGCCCCGACGATCATTTCGGCGTGAAGATTCGGCGGCGTGCAGATATCGATGACGTCGAGCGCACGGTCGGCGATCAATTCCGCAAAGCTGCGATAGACGCGCGGGATGTCATGTCGGGCGGCAAACGCGACGACGTGGTCACCGCGCGCGGCGACCGCCGCGACTTCGACGTCGACGCCATAGACGCGCCGGAACGCATACATATGCAGCTCCGACACGAAGCCGCAGCCGACGAGCCCGACCTTGATCCCAGCCATAGCGCCACTCCCCCTGCTTTGGGGCGGCACTATAGCGCGACGTCCGAGCTATTCCACCGAGACCCGCACCACGCCGGCACTCATCATGCCGAGCGCGCGGGCGGCGGGCACCGAGAGATCGACGATACGGCCGCGGATGAAGGGACCCCGATCATTGACGCGACATTGTATTGTCCGCCCGCTGTAGGACACCTTGAGCACGCTGCCGAAAGGGCGCGTCCGATGCGCACAGGTCAACTCACCGTTCTTCGTGGATTTTCCGTATCCATAGTAAGAGGCAAGTCCGCTTTCGGCGTGGGCGACGGAAAATGCAGAAAGCGAAAAGATTGTCAGGCAAAATAATAGCGTCGGCTGCGCTCGCACGGCACCGCTCCCGGTTGGCCCTGCCCCGCGCTGCAACGTCGCCGGTTCCCAATGGTTCCAGAAACTGCCGGGCACCGCCCGGCAGTTTCATCACACATTGTTACCGTTTGTGAAAAACAAGCGTGCGTACCTCAATGCTCTCGCGCGGCGCGGCATCAGCGGGTGTGGTCGGATCGACGAAGGCAGTGTGCGGCCCGAAGCGCGTGCGGCCGTCCGTTGCGGAGTCATAGCATTTGAGTAGCAACGCCTCATCCGGCGTCATCTCGGGGATATAGAACCAGCGATGATTGGGATTGTATTTCACCGAATAAGTCTCGCCGCGGCGATTGGGATAGATCAGGTCGGAGGCGATGAGATCCTCTGGCGCGACCGTGGTGCCATCAGCCATCGCCAGCGGTGAATCGCGCAAGGGCCCCCGGATCGGCCGCCAGAGATTGATCACCTGTACGCGGCCCTTCAGCAACTCGTCCGCCTCGTCAGGCAGATGCTCGCGCACGCGGTTGGCACCGGAGACATCAGTCTGGTCGACATGGACGCGCGTTGCGGGCTGCCGCGGCCCGCCGTCGCGAATATCAGCAGCGCCCTCGACCCGTCTGCGCACGGTGTGATCGAAGATGACCACGCGATCGGCCTTCAGCGTTGCACGGAGGAAGGCTTCGACAGCGGGGTAGTAGACCGCACGTATCTCTTCGTCGTTGTAAAAGTCCTTCACCTGGTTGGGATGCCGCACCAGCGCGAAACCTTCACGATCGAGCGAGAAGCTATCCGCGATCAGCCGCGCGTCGAAGATCGGGACTCGATGCGGCTCCGGCAGCGATGTGCTCTTGGGCTCGCCCGGCGGCGGATCGAAGGCATAAGTACGTGGCTTGCCGGTAACAGGCGCGAGGTAGTTGAGTTCAGCAGTGACGAAGGGAAGCGATTCGATTTTTGTTTCTTGCAGGCCCATGGCCGGTCTCCCGATGTGGTCGTCTGGATGATTTTTGACGACGTGGAGCGCGGTGCAAGAGGAGCGGTGCAAATAGCAATGAGGGCGTTGCCGTAAGCAGGAAATGCAGAAGGAATGTTTCGAGCAAGCCGATCGCGTTGGAATGCGCTCTAACCGCTTCACGGATGCTTGAGAGCCCTGTGAGGTCTCGTGCCCCGGACGCAACGCATCACCATAAGCGCGTTTACGCGCGTCTTCGAGTGCTATGGTGGTGCGCTGCAGAGCCGGGGCCCACCTAACCGAGAGCTATATGCCTAGCGTGGGTCCCGGCTCTGCGCAGCAGCGTTTCACGCTGCAGCGCATCCGGGGCACGAGAGCCTGCGTAGAGGCTACAGGCCCGCCTTCGCAATAGCATCCGCAAACGAGCGATCGACGATCTCCGCCGCATCCAGCTTCTGCTTGATCAGGCCCCAGCGGAAATAGAGGTCGATCGTGCGCTGCTCGTCGGCGACGACGCTGTCGTCGACCGGCGCGATCCGAATATTTGCGCGCGAGAGCCAATTCTGCGGCACGGCCGTGGGGATATTCATCAGCTTGCCCCAGGTCGCGGCGTAGCTGTCGACGTTGTTCAGGGACCACGCCCTCGCCGCCGTAAGCCGACGGACGAAATCGGTCAGCTCCGCGCGCTTGTCTCGGATCGCGTCCGGCCGTGCCACCTGGAAACTCAGGCCAGGCGTCAGGCCTTCCGAAGTGATGATCCGACGCGATTTGAACAGCACCTCTTCCTGGCTCACATACGGCTCCCAGGTCGACCAGGCATCGACCGAGCCTTGCGTGTAGGCGATCTTGGCGTCGGACGGCGCCAGGAACGTGATCTGCACATCGCTTGCGCTCCAGCCGTTCTTTTCGAGCGCGGCGAGGATCAGCTGATGTCCGATCGAACCACGGCCGGTTGCGATCTTCTTGCCGCGCAGATCAGCGAACGACTTGATCGGCGAGTCCGCGGGCACGAGGATCGCGAGCCCCTCACCGGTCTGCCGGATCGCGGCGATCGCCTTCACCGGCGCGCCTGACGCGGCGGCGAAGGTGAAGGGCGCGTCTCCGACGAGCCCGGTCTCGATCGCGCCGGCACTGAGCGCCTCCAGCAGCGGCGCCGCGGCCGGAAACTCCTTCCACTCGATCCTGTAAGGGACATCATTGAGCACGCCTGCGGCTTCCATCACCGCTCGCGCATTGCCCTTCTGGTCGCCGACGCGCAGCGTTGTCTGCGCGCTAGCAAGATCAGCGCTCGCAAGAGCGAGCGCCGCTGCAACAATGAGCCGGATCATTCCGCAGCGATCCCCCGCTGCTGGTCACGTTCGGCGATCAGCTTGCGCGTCAATGGGATCAGCTCGCGGCCGTAGTCGATGGCGTCTGGAAGCGGATCGAAACCGCGGATCAGGAAGTGGCTGACGCCCAGATCGTAATAGTCGGCGAAGACATCGGCGACCTGCTCGGGCGTGCCGACCAACGCCGTGGTGTTGCTATTGGCGCCGGTGAGCTTGGCGATCTCGGTCCATAGCAGCTTATCGATGCGCGCACCCTGGTCGGCCAGAGCCAGGAGCCGCTTGGCGCCGTCTGTCGCGTGATTGGGCCGACGATAGCCGGTCTGATCCTGTAACGCTGTGGCCCGCTCGAGGATGCCGTCAGCCTTCTTCCAGGCGGCCTCCTCCGTGTCAGCCAGGATCGGCCGCACCGAGAGACTGAAGCGCGGGCTCGGCCGGCCGTAGCGCGCCGCCGCCGCGCGGACCCGCGCGGTGACATCGCGCACCTGTGCATAGGATTCGCCCCACAGCGCAAAAGTGTCGGCATGCTTGCCCGAGACCTCGATCGCAGCGTCCGAGCCGCCACCGACGAAAGTGTAGATGCCGCCCTTCTGCAGCGGCTTCACCTGCGAGAAGCCGTTCTCGACAGTGTAATACTTGCCGCTGTAGTTGAACGGTTTCTCGCTGGTCCACTCCAACCGCACGACATCGAGGAATTCACTGGTGCGCGCGTAGCGCTCGTCCTTGTCATCGAGCGTATTGCCGTCCTGCCTGAGCTCGATGGCGTTGCCTCCGGTGATCACATGCAGCGAGACGCGGCCGCCATAGAGCTGGTCGAGGGTCGCAAGCTGGCGCGCCAGCAACGTCGGCGCGGTGAAGCCGGGCCGCTGTGCGATCATCACCTTGAGGCTCTTTGTGATCGTCAATACGTGCTGGGCGATCTGGAGCGCGTCCGGCGTGGTCGAATGAAACGCCAGCAGCGCGCGGTCGAAACCGGCAAACTCATGCGCTTTGGCCACTGTCTCGATGTAGTGCGGGTCCAGCACCGGCCCCTGGCGCACGATGGTCTCGGAGGCGTTGCTGTTTGCGATAAAGCCGATGAACTCGACCGACATCAGAAGACTCCATGTGATGTGTTAGATGCCGAGCGCAATGCGTCCGGCAGAGACTTTGATAGCATCGTCCTGGGGAGTGTGGACACGCCCGCAGAGCACGTCGCGGTAATGCCGCTCCAGCGGATTTTTGCGCGACAGCCCGTGATTGCTGGTCAGCGACATCGCGTCCTCCACGGCGGCTGCGGCGTTGTTGGTCACCGTCAGCTTGATGATGTTGGATTCGATCGCGCTCGTCGGCAAGCCGGCATCGAAATCGGATGCAAAGCTGTCGATCAATCTTGCGTTGACGGAGAGCCGTGCCTCGATGCCGCCGAGGATTTCCTGGGCACGCGGCAGGGTGGCCAGCGGCGCGCCGAGATTGGCCGGCACCCTTGTGTTCAGGAACGTCACCAGCCAGTCGCGTGCTGCACGCGCGACGCCGTCATAGATGGCGGCGACGAAGATGGTCTGGACGGTCGCCTGCGCGGAATCGGGTGCGCGCCAATCCGCGGGTTTGCGGACATCGACCTCGGCGTCGAGCGGTATCACGACGTCGTCGAAAATGACGTCATGGCTGCCGCTGGCGCGCAGGCCGTGGTGATCCCAGGTCTCGACGATGCGGGTGCCCGGCAGGCCCGCCGGCACCAGGAACTGACCGACGCGCGGCTCGGCCTCGTCCGTCCGCGCCCAGACCAGATACCATTTCAGGATCGGCGAGCCCGTCGAATAGATCTTGTGGCCGGAGAGACGCCAGCCGGTTTCCGTGCGACGCGCAATTGTCGCGGGCAAGCCACCACGCGCGGGCGAGCCAAGCTCGGGCTCGACCCGCAAGGCGTTGATCAGCGCCAGGCCTTCAACGCTTTCGTGCGCGAGCTTGCGCGACAGCCGGACCGGCCAGGTCGGGCTCCGCGCCATCACCAGATGATTGATGTAGTGCATCGAGAGCACCAGCGCCGTTGACGGACAGGCCTTGCCGACGATGCCGAGGACGCGCGCCGCGTATCTCGCCCCGGCTCCGGCGCCGCCGAACGCCGCCGGCACCGTCAGCGAAAGCAGGCCCGCCTCGGAGAGCTCGCGAAAATTCTCGAATGGAAAGGTGCCGGCCCGGTCGTGCTCGCCGGCCCGCACGGCAAAACCTTCCGCCAGCGCCTCGGCGCGGATGACATAGTCGGGCTCGCTTTGGGCTGAGCGGCCTTTGGTTGCGGAGATCACCATGTGGCATCGAGCCCCAGGAGACCAAGAATCTGGCGGCGTAGATCGGCGAGATACGGATCGCCGCGATGGCGCGGATAGGGCCGGTTGACTCGGATGTCGGCCTTCACGCGCGCGGGACGCTCGCTGAAGACGATGACGCGGTTGGCGAGCACCAGCGCTTCCTCGGCATCATGGGTGACGAGGAGCGTGGTAAAGCCCTTGCGCTGCCACAGCGAGACCAACTCGGCCTGCATGGTAATGCGGGTCAGCGAGTCCAGTTTTCCCAGCGGCTCGTCCAGGATCAGGATCCTGGGATCATTGACCAGCGCACGCGCCAGCGCCACGCGCTGCGCCATGCCGCCGGAGAGCTGGTGCGGATAGGCGTTGCGGAATGACGTCAGCCCGACCAGATCGAGCGCGTCGTCGACGCGCTGACGCTGGCTCCTAAGGATGCCCTGGGCTTCGAGGCCCAGGGCGACGTTGTCCCAGACCGACCGCCAGGGAAACAGTGTCGGATCCTGGAACACGACGACGCGCGACGGATGCGGCCTGATGATGCGGACTTCGTCCTCGCGCAGGCTCCCCGCCTTGGGCTTGTCGAGGCCGGCGACCAGCCGCAGCAAGGTCGACTTGCCGCAACCGGACGGGCCGAGCAGCGCGACGAATTCGCCAGGCTCGACGGCGATGCTGACGTCGCTCAGCACCGGCAGCTCGGCACCATCGATGTCGAAAGCGTGGCTGACCTGTTCGATGTCGAGTGCCGCACCGGCGGCGGGATGCGTGATCGCTTCAGCGAGCGCGGCTACCATTTCACAGTCCCCTTCTGCCAGACCAGCAGGCGGTCGCGGATCGCAAACAGCAGCGTGATCGCGCCGGAGCAGAGCAGCGACATCACGATCAGCGCCGCATACATGTTGGCATAGGCCGCCCAGCCCTGCGCCCATTGCAGGTACCAGCCGAGCCCGGCCTTGACGCCGACCATCTCGGCAATGACAAGCACCGCGAAGGACGCACCGAGCCCCATGAACAGGCCGACGAAGACATGCGGCAACGCGGCGGGGATTGCGACCTTCAACACCAGGAAAGACGGTTTTGCCCCGAGCGTGCGAGCCACGTCGTAATAGGCGCTGCTGACGCTCGCGACGCCCGACCATGTTAGCACCGTGACGGGAAAGCCGGTTGCCAGCGCAATGAGAAACGTAGAGGCACTCCAGCTCGACGGGAACGCGAAGAAGGCGATCGGCAGCCAGGCCGTCGCGGGCAGCGGGCCGATGAAGCGCAGCACCGGATGCACCCAATAGCCAACCGCGCGAGACCACCCGATCGAGACGCCGGTCAGGAAGCCGGCCGTAGCGCCGATAAGATAGCCACCGAGCTGCAGCTTGACCGAGGCGAACACGCTGTCGAGCAGTTTTGGCAGATCGTCGGTATAGACCTCGATGATCGATTGCGGCGGTGGAAAGAACGGTAGCGGCAGCCAGGCGAATTTTGCGGTCGCGAGTTCCCATAGAGTCAAGACAACCCCGAGCGCGATGAGCCACGGCGCGCGCTGGCGGAGCGCGCGGCCGGCCGGGCCGAGATAATCGGCGCCGACCGTCCCGAACAGGGCGACCGCGGCGATGACGAAGGCGGCGATGCCGAGCGAATGCGTGCGCGACCAATCGCCGACATCTTCCCACCACAGGCAGGAGATGCCAAAAGCGATCCAGGCGCCGCTGGCGAGGATGCCCGGGCCGGATTCCAGAAACCAACGCGCAGGCAGCGGCGAGCGCGAAAGGCGCGGCGCGCCTGACGCGAGACCGTCAGACAGAGAATACGTCGACATAGATGCGCTCCGCGAATTTGGTCGTATCCGTGCTCTGCTTGAAGACCTGCACGCTCTTGAGATCGTCGGCGTAAGCCTTGAGCTCGCGCTTCAGCACCTCGCCGGTCGGATGATGATGGTGGGTATGGTAGCGCACCATGCCCTCGATATCGGCGAGCGATGCTGCCTTCGGCGCGTAGGGCTGGAACGACTTGGCCGCGACGGCCGGGTTCTGCGAGGTGAACATCGCGGCATCGAGCAGCGCCTGCGTGATCGCGCGTGCGACCTGCGGCTCCTCACGCACCAGGCTGCCGCGCAGACCGACGATGCAGCAGCTCTTGTCGCGATAATCGCCGTCGAGGTTGGAAGCGACCTCCTTGTACTGCGTGTCCTTCAGCCAGAGATAGGCGAGCGGATCGGATGACAAGAAGGCCTGCACTTCGCCCTTCTGGACGGCGACGTCGAGCAAATTACCGGGATAGGCGCGCCAATCGACATCCTTGTTCGGATCGATGCCGAGCTTGGCGAGCTGGATCGAGAAGAAATTCTTGTCGGGGCCGCCGAGATCACCGACAGCGACGATCTTGCCCTTGAGATCGGCAAGCTTGGTCACGCCGGAATCGGCGCGGCTCAGCACGCGCATGCAGCCGCCATGGGTGCCGGCGGCGATCTTGACGTCGAAGCCCTGCTCCAGCGGCTTCAGCCAGCGCAGCGCCATGCCGAGACCGGCATCGCTCTTTCCCGTGGCGATCGCCTCGAGCAGCTGATCGGTCGAGCCGGAATAGTTGACGAGTTCGACGTCGAGATTCTGCTTTTGGAAGAAGCCATGCTCGATCGCGACCGGGAGCGGCGCGAGGCACACCGCGCCGGCATTCCACGACAGTTTCAGTTTGCGCGGCGCGCCTGACAGCACCGGACCATCCGCAGCCGTCCGGCACAGCGGGAACTCCGAGAAGTCGACACCGGTCGCGGGTGCCTGCGGAACGAACGCTTGCGCGCCCAAGGCGCCGAGCGGCGCGGCGAATGCCGCCGCCAATCCCGCTTGGAGCAGATGGCGCCGGTCGAGCCCTGATCCGCCGCGCTTGTTGTCATGACCCATCAGCCCCACTCCTGAGTTGGCACGACTCCGCCATTGGCGCAACGTCCTGCGTTGCGCATGTTCCGTGCGGAGCTGCGTTGAGAGAATATTTTTCGCAGGCGCTCTCCGCGCCCGCGTTGACGCGATGCGCAAATCATGCGGCGCGCTCGCCGCATCGTCAATGAAATGGAATTTCGAATGTGGCGCGCTGCGAAGTCATTCTCTCCATCTGCGCAGGGAATGGCGACGAAACGATTATAGTTGCCGCGCCACGTGGCAAAGATGCGTCGCGACTCCACGACCTGCTTCATTCTTGCGCATCCGCAGCCGTGCGCGCCGAGCATTCTCGTAAGCGCCATCCTGCTGAAACGTCATTGCCCGATGCACGCGCAATACGGTTGGCCATTTCATTGACTGCGCATCGCGCAATCATAGACTTGATTGTCTCGCTGCATCGTTCGCTCACACGTCGTGAGCAAAGCAACAAGACAGATCACATGAGCATCAACTCTCCTTCAGACCATTCCATCACGCGCCGCTTTGCTGCCTCGCTGCTTGCGGCCGCCATCACGCTCTCGACCGCGGCTGCATCGTTCGCGGCCGACGCAATTGTCTTGCGCGTCGGCGATCAGAAAGGCGGCAATCGTTCCCTGCTGGAGATCTCCGGCTATGCCAAGGATCTGCCCTACAAGATCGAATGGTCGGAATTCCCGGCAGCCGCTCCCATCCTGGAAGCCCTCAACGCCGGCGCGCTCGACGTCGGCTACACCGGCGATCTCTCCTTCCTCTCCGTCTATGCAGCTGGCGCGCCGATCAAGGCGATCGGCGGCACGCGGTCGGACGCGAAGACGCAGGCAATCCTGGTGCGCCAGGATTCGCCGATCAAGTCGGCCGCCGATCTCAAGGGCAAGCGTCTCGCCGGTACGCGCGGCGGCTGGGGCCAGTTCCTGATCGACGCGACCTTGGAGAAGGCCCAGATCAAGCTGGACGACGCGACCTTCGCGCCGCTCGGCCCGGTCGATGCCAAGATCGCGCTGGTGGCGGGTTCGATCGACGCCTGGGCGGTGTGGGAGCCCTATGTTTCTTTCGCAACCCTGAAGGACAAGGCCCGCGTCATCGCCGACGGCGACGGCCTGACGCCGACCATCACGTTCATCGTCGCCTCCGACAACGCCATCGCCACCAAGCGCGCGACGGTGCAGGATCTCGTGCAGCGGCTGAACAAGGCGCGGCTTTGGTCGCTGGATCACATCGGTGAATACGCCAAGAGCACGGCCGAGCTGACCAAGCTACCCGAAGACGTTCTGCTGTCGGCCTACATCGCACAGCGCACCAGCCCGATCGTGATCGACGAGAGCGTGGTGAAGGAAATTCAGGCAGCCTCGGATCGCTCGACGCGCTACGGCATCCTGCCGAAGACGCTTGACGTCAGCAAAGCCGTCGACCGCAGCTTCACCGCCGCGGCCGCGGGATCAAATTAGAGCGTTTTCGAGGGAAGTGGAGACCGGTTCGCGTGAAGAAAACGCGTCAAAACAAAAATCTAGAGCCCCGTTCCGATTCATCGGAACGGAAACGGCTCTAGCGCGCTGGCGGCGGGATGCGCAGGCTTCCCCTCAAGGCCGGCCCGCTGCATCTCGCTGCGATCGTGCTCACGCATTTCGCCTGCATGAGCCTGATCGTGTGGTTCTCGCTCTAATTCACCAGTAACCGCGATAGTAGGGACGGTAGGCGCGGTACGGCCGGTAGTAGCCATAGCGAGGGCCGTAATAGGGACGATAGGCCCGATAGCCGTAGTAGCGGGGACGCGCGTAGTAGCCGCCATACCCATAGCTCGGTCCATAGCCGTAATAAGCCGGCGCATAGCCGTAACCATAGCCCGGCCCATAGCCGTAACCACCGCCGTAGTACGGCCCGCCGCCATAGCCGTAACCATAGGGCGCGCCTGCGATGGCGCCGCCGATGATCGCGCCGGCCGCGAGGCCACCGAGACCCCATCCCAAGCCACGACCTCGCCAGTACACCTGAGTGACATCGTCGCCGGCCGCGGCCTTCATGGTCGCGACATTGGTCGGCATCGGCGCCGCTGACGCCTGCCCGATCTGGCCGCCTATCACAACGGCGGTCACCGAGCAGGCAATTGCCATTTTCCAGATACTCATCGTCTTACTCCCTGTCTGACGTTTCGTTTGGAAAAGCATCGCAAGCCATGATCGGGCATCCCAGCGCCAAGTCCAAGCCTCGAATTTCTCCAAGCCTCGAATTTCGCGTGCACCGCACAAGACGCCGACGCATGCCTCAGTTGTGACCAGCAGACGACGGCGTCGAAGCGCCGCCCCCGGGCAAAGCGTTAAGCTTTCCATGCGTTCGCAACCAACAAGCGCCTTCCCGATTTACCATTCGTACCGTTACTATCGGTTCCAACGATGCGAGGCCGGAAGGCACTTCGCGAAGGCCCTGGTTTAGGTCAGAATTTGGCTTGCGCCGGATGAGTGGGAGGATGACATGAGTGCTGCCGGAAATGAACCGCTTGCTCGCCAGGCTTTGGCGTTTGTCCTGGCTGGGGGCCGCGGCAGCCGGCTGCTGGAATTGACCGACCGGCGCGCCAAACCCGCGGTGTATTTCGGCGGCAAATCCCGCATCATCGATTTCGCGCTGTCGAACGCGATGAACTCGGGCATCCGCCGCATCGCGGTCGCCACCCAGTACAAGGCGCACAGCCTGATCCGGCATCTGCAGATGGGCTGGAACTTCTTCCGCCCCGAGCGCAACGAAAGCTTTGACATCCTGCCTGCGAGCCAACGCGTCTCGGAGAACATGTGGTATGTCGGCACGGCGGATGCCATCTACCAGAACATCGACATCATCGAGTCGCACAACGCCCGCTTCATCGTCGTGCTGGCCGGCGACCATATCTACAAGATGGATTACGAGGTGATGCTGCGCCAGCATGTCGACAGCGGCGCCGATGTCACCGTCGGCTGCCTCGAAATGCCGCGCGCGGAATCCTCCGGCTTCGGCATCATGCATATCGACGAGAATGGCTGGATTCAGCAATTCCTGGAGAAGCCCAAGGATCCGCCGCCGATGCCGGGCAAGCCTGATGTCTCGCTCGCCAGCATGGGCATCTATGTGTTCGACACGAAATTCCTGTTCGACCAGCTCAAGCGCGACGCCGAGGATACGAACTCCAGCCACGATTTCGGCAAGGACATCATTCCGTATATCGTCAAGAACGGCCGCGCCATCGCGCACCAGTTCTCGACCTCGTGCGTGCGCACGGGCAGCGATCCCCGCGCCTATTGGCGCGATGCCGGCACGGTGGATGCCTATTGGGCGGCCAATATCGACCTCACCGACGTCGTGCCGGAGCTCGATCTGTTCGACCGGGCCTGGCCGATCTGGTCCTATTCGGAGATCACGCCGCCCGCGAAATTCGTCCATGATGAGGAGAGCCGGCGCGGCCAGGCGGTGAGTTCGCTGGTCTCGGGCGGCTGCATCATCTCCGGTGCGTCGCTCCGCCGCTCGCTGCTGTTCACCGGCGTGCGCATCAACTCCTATGCCAACGTCGAGAACGCAGTGATCATGCCTTACGTCACCGTCGGCCGTGGTGCGCGGCTGAAGAACGTGGTGATCGACCGGGGTGTGGAGATTCCGGAAGGCCTCGTCATTGGCGAGGATCCGGAACTTGACGCTCAACGCTTCCGCACCACCGAACAGGGCATATCGCTCGTCACCCAGTCCATGCTCGACAGGCTCAATACATGACGCCTGTTCGCGTCCTCGCGGTCGCCTCTGAAGTCTATCCCATCATCAAGACCGGCGGCCTCGCTGACGTCGCCGGTGCGCTGCCGATTGCATTGAAGGCGCATGGCGTCGAGATGCGCACGCTGATGCCGGGCTATCCCGACGTGATGCGGCGGCTCGCGGACATGCAGGAAATCCGCCGTTGGCCGGACTATTTCGGCGGACCTGGACGCCTGCTTGCGGGCTCGCATGAAGGTCTCGACCTGTTCGTGCTCGACGTGCCGCATCTCTATGGACGGCCCGGCAACCCCTACGTCACGCCTGATGGCGTCGACTGGCCGGACAACGGCGTGCGTTTCGCGGCGCTGGCGCGCATTGCAGCCGATATCGGCCACGGTCTCGTTCCGGCCTTCGTGCCCGACGTCGTCCATGCCCATGACTGGCAGGCCGGGCTCGCGCCGGCCTATCTGCACTATGACGGGGGGCAGCGGCCCGGCACGGTGATGACCATTCACAACATGGCCTATCAGGGCAAGTTCGACCGCGCGCTGGCGGGCGCGATCGGCCTGCCCGGGGACGCCTCGTTCGATGTCCACGGTCTCGAATATTTCGGCGGCATCAGCTTCCTGAAAGCCGGCCTGCAACTCGCCGATCGCATCACCACGGTATCGCCGACCTACGCTCATGAAATCCAGAGCGACGAGGGCGGCATGGGACTCGGCGGCCTGCTGCGCGAACGCGCCAGCGTACTGAGCGGCATCCTCAACGGCATCGACGTTGACGTCTGGAATCCGCAGACCGATTCACACATCGCCTATCGCTTCGGCGCGCAGGATCTGACGTTTAGGGCCGCGAACAAGGCGGTGCTTCAGCAACAGTTCAATCTCGATTCCTCCGACGAAGCGCCGCTGCTTGGCGTCATCAGCCGGCTGTCCTGGCAGAAGGGGCTCGACCTCCTGCTCGAGGCGATCCCGACGATCCTCGAGCAAGGGATGCAGCTCGCATTGCTCGGCAGCGGCGACCGCGATCTCCAGGATCGCTATCAGGCGGCCGCGCGGGCCAATCCCGGGCGCATCGGGGTCTTGATCGGCTATGACGAGATACTGGCCCATTTGATTCAGGCCGGATCCGACGCGCTGCTCGTGCCATCGCGGTTCGAACCGTGCGGGCTGACCCAGCTCTGCGCACTCCGCTATGGCGCGGTCCCCATCGTCTCCCGCGTCGGTGGGCTCGAGGACACGATTGTTGACGTCGACGAAACCAGGCCTGAAGCCACCGGCTTCAAATTCGGTCCGGTCACGGCAGACGCCCTCGCCGGCACGCTGCGCAAGGCAAACACCGCCTTCCGCAACAAGACGACCTGGCGGCGGCTGCAATTGAGCGGCCTTGCGACCGACGTGTCCTGGCGCCATCGCGCGGGCGAGTACGCAGCGCTTTATCGTGGACTGATGGCGGCGCGCAGCGCGTAAGCCTTTCTTCGCCTCTCCCCGCAAGCGGAAGGGCATTCGCATATGAGAGCGGTTTCCCTGCGGCGCATCCTTCGAGACGCCCGCCGCTGGCGGGCCCTCAGGATGAGGGCGGAGCGCATGGCAGCAGTATTAGCGGGCGCTGATGCCGTTTAGCCTCATCCTGAGGAGACCGCGGAGCGGTCGTCTCGAAGGACGAGGCGTGCGCGCAGGTCGCTCAAAGCCTATATGCGATAGCCCTGCCCGCAGGCGGGAGAGGGAGAAGGAGAACGTTCACCCAAACACATACGATGCCATCGCAACGTTTGCGACCTCGTCGACGAAGACGCGCTTGCCGAAATCGCTGCCGGCGGCACCTGCCGCAACCATCAGCGGCAGGAGATGATCCTCGCGCGGATGGGCAAGACGGGCGCTCGGTGCGTTCTCCCAATCGACCAGCATCGCATTGCGACGCGCCGGATCGGGGTTGCCGATCGCCTCGTTCAGATAGGCCTCGAAGTCATAGGAGACGGGCTTCGATTCCGCGCGACCAAAACCGCGCATGTTGTGATAGGTGAGCCCGCTGCCGACGATCAGAATGCCTTCGTCACGGAGCGAAGCGATCGCCTGCCCGACCTTGATATGCTCGGCCGCATCGTAGCTCGACTTCAACGACAGCAGCACGATCGGCATGTCCGCATTCGGATACATCAGGCCGAGTGGCACGAAGGTACCGTGGTCAAATCCCTGATTGGGATCCTCGCGGCAATCGAGGCCCGCATGCTTGAGCAGCGCCCTCACCTCCGCAGCGAGCTCGGGCTTGCCCGGCGCCGGATATTTGATGTGGTAGGTATGCTCGGGGAAACCGTAATAGTCGTACACCATCGGCGGATGCGCCGAGGTCGTCACGGTGAAGGCCTCGGCCTCCCAGTGTCCGGTGATGACGAGCACCGCCTTCGGCTTTTCAGGGAGAAGCTGTGGCAGCCGGCCAAACTCCGCGGCGGTCTTGGCATATTGCACGCGCCGGTCCTCCATGAAGGGCCAGGGGCCGCCGCCATGGGACAGGAAAAGGGTCGGAAATCGCGTCATGTTTTCAGGCTCGCCTCGAAGACATCATGCGCGGGTTAAACGCCCGCGCGCTTTCGCGGCGAGCATAGGCAAACCGGCATGGTTAGCAAGTCGTTAACGATTTGCCGCCCACAATCCGGCCGTGGCCGAAGGAATCGGCCAGAAGCAATCGGCCAGAAGACAAGCGGGACGTAAGATGAGGAAGTTTGCGCTGGGGGACGTCGTCAACAGTGACAAGGGCCGCCGCGGCGTCGTTCGCGCCGCCTACCGCTCCAAGGAAGGCCAGCAGTTCTATGCCGTCGAGAAGGACGGCGCGATGGACTATCTGGAAGAAGACCGGCTGACGCCGGCGCCGCGCGTCGAGCTCGCAGCCTAGCTCAACTCACTTCCCACTCCCTCGCGCGAGCCGGTCGAGACGCTCCGCCAAAGGATCGTCGCCGCTCGCGATGCGGTCATTCGCGATCAACAGCAGACGGTCACCGTCTGCGGCCGCATCCCAATGCGGCAGCTCGGCGCCGTTGGGATCGCCGTTCTTGGCAAAGTTGATCCAGTAACTGCGGACCCTGCTTGCGACCTCGCGATCCCGTCGCGAGAGAATGCCCGCGCCTGGCACGCCCTCCACGCCAAAGATGAACTGCAGCTCGCGCCCATGGCCTTCGTCGGGATTGCCGCGACGGGCTTCCGGAACGTAAGCAAAGCGATAGCGAAAGGTCGGCGCGCCGGTCGCGGCATGAAGCCGGGCGAGCATGCGCACCGGCTCGGCGAAGACCTTGTCGGTGTAGACGCTCGCCGCGAGATCGGACCGCCTCTTTGCATCGGGATAGAGCTCTCGCAGCTCGTCGGCGCTTTCGCCCGACGATGACAGCGCTTCCTTGACCTCCAACTCGCTGTCGAAGCGGGTCTCGTCGTCATTGGAGCCGATGATGAGCGGAATGCGGCTCTCATGTCCGGCGGCGAATCCGGCAGCGACGTCTTCCGTCAGCAGATTGCCGTCGACCGCCGGCGCAAAGCTGAGCAGAGCCTTGTCCAGCAGACGCTTTTCGGTGGCGAGTAAACGCGCCGGTCCGAGGGAGCGCAAATCCGCCTGTTGCCCGAGCGCGGTGACAAAGCGCCGGCCCGCGGCCTCGGCTTCCTGCGACGACGGCAGGCGTGCTCGTCCGGGCAAGGATTGCAGGATGGCTTTTTGAAAGAGATCGCGTGATTGGGCGCACAACATCAGCAGCGCGATCGACGTTGCGCCTGCGCCATTGCCGAACAGCGTGACGTTGTTCGCGTCGCCGCCGAACGCGGCGATGTTCTCGTGCACCCAGCGCAGCGCCGCGATCTGGTCCATCAGGCCAAAATTGCCGGAACCGCCATCCGACAGCGCGGGCTGCGTGAGCCAGCCAAACGCGCCGAGGCGATAGTTCACGGTGACCACGATGAGGCCGGCCTGCGCGAGCCTCGAGCCGTCGAGCAGCGGATCGTTGGCGGTGCCGGTAACGAAACCGCCGCCATGGATGAACACCATCACCGGCAGCGGTCCGTCGACACCGAAGGGCCTGAACACGTTGAGCGTGAGGCAATCCTCCCGGCCTGACGGCAGCGACGGCTGGAGACAGGGCGCGGCGTAATCGTAGGCCGTGCTCATCTCCGAACTTTCGGGCAAGCCTTGCGGCGGACGCCAGCGCAGCACACCGACCGGAGGCGCTGCGTAGGTGAGCCCCTTGAAGGACGCCACCTCGCCTTCGACCGCGCCGAGCATCTGGCCTTCGCGCGTCAACGCAAATGGAAATTGGCCGACCGCCTGGGCCATGGCCGCCCCGGTGCAGAACGACGCAAAGACTGCAAAGAGCGCAAGCAGGGATCGCATCTTCGGAGGATCTCGATGCGCGGAAAGATTCCCCGACAGGTTACGTCCACGACGCGCGAAGAGGCAAGCGCTGCGGCGTCAGCTACCCGCCCTTGGCGATAATCTCGGCGAGCGCGCGTCGCGCGATGATGCCGAGTTCGCCGAGCGTGGAGTGGCCGGCGTGCGCGGCCTCGATCAGGCGCTCGGCGATGAACCTGCGGCTGTCGTGATCGCCGCCATGCGGCAATTGGCGGCACGTCTCCTCCAGGACGACGTCCATGTTCGCTTTGGTTCGCTCACTCAACTCAGGCATGACGTTCTGGCTACGCGTGGCTAGTAACCGCAAGCATACACAGACGGATCGTCCATGATTAGCCCGGGCAATCACGGCCATTGTGCATCGCGATGCGTGCATTGAAGCAACGTTCGCGCCGCCACGATGATGCCGTAAACGGACTACCGAAGATTGCACTTGCTCTGATGACAAGCCGAGCCTGCAGCGCTAGCCTGCCGGCAAAACAATCAACACGGGAGGAATACCATGCCGGAAGCGATGGTCGCCGCGCGTGAGTCCAAAGCGGCTGACGGAACCGTTCAACAATTCGACGTTGCCGTTGTCGGCGCCGGATTTGCCGGCCTTTACCTTCTCCATCGCCTGCGCAAGGCCGGCCTCTCGGCCGTCGGCCTCGAGGAAGCCGGCGATGTCGGCGGCACCTGGTACTGGAACCGCTATCCGGGCGCGCGCTGCGATATCCAGACCATCGATTACAGCTACACATTCGATCCGGAACTCGACAAGGCCTGGACCTGGTCCGAGAAATACGCGGCCCAGCCTGAGATCCTGCGCTATCTCGGTTTCGTCGCCGATCGCTACGATCTGCGCCGCGACATCCGCTTCAAGACCAAGGTCACCGAAGCCAAATGGGACGAGAAGGCGGAGCGCTGGCAACTCGCCACCAATAACGGCGCCGCTGTCTCCTGCCGCTTCTACATCATGGCCACCGGTTGCCTCTCCGCGCCAAAGCCGCCGGAGATCGACGGCGTCAAGGATTTCAAGGGCGAGGTCTATTTCACCGGACGCTGGCCACATGACGGCGTCAATCTCGCCGGCAAACGCGTGGCCGTCATCGGCACGGGATCTTCAGGCATCCAGTCGATCCCGCTGATCGCCGAACAAGCCGCGCATCTCACCGTGTTCCAGCGCACGCCGAACTTCGCGCTGCCCGCGCATAACGGCCCCTCGCCGGCCGATCGCAGGGATCTATTCCAGAGCGATCGCGCCGCCTATCGCGAGCAGGCGCGCCAGTCGATGACCGGCGTGCCCTATCCGTCGCAGTCAGTCGTGAGCTGGCAGCTCAGCGATGCCGAGCGTCGTGAGCGGTTCGAACGCGCCTGGGCGGCCGGCGATCTCGTCCACATCCTGAGCCAGCTTTGGGCTGACCAGGGCAACGAACTCGACGGCAACAAGATCGTCCAGGACCTGATCCGCGAAAAGATCACGGCAGTCGTGAAGGACCCGGAGACCGCGGCGGCGCTGATGCCGCACGATCATCCCTTCGGCGCCAAGCGTCCCTGCCTCGATACCAACTACTACGCCACCTACAACCGGCCGAACGTGACGCTGGTTAATCTGCGGCAGGAGCCGATCAAGGCGATCACGGCAGGCGGTATCACCACCGGCAAACGCAATGTCGATGTCGACGTGATCGTGTTCGCAACCGGCTTCGACGCCATGACCGGCGCGATCCGCGCCGTGCACCCGATCACGGGGCGCGACGGCAAATCCCTCACCGATGTCTGGGCGCAGGGACCCCAGAGCTATCTCGGTCTCACGGTCGAGGGCTTCCCGAACTTCTTCATGATCACGGGGCCCGGCAGCCCGTCGGTGCTGTCGAACATGGCGGTGTCGATCGAGCAGCATGTCGACTGGGTGGTCGATCGTCTCAAGGCACTGCACGACGCCGGATTCACCACGATCGAGCCGACCGAGACGGCGCAAGCCGGCTGGAACAGGCACATGGCCGACTGCTCGCTGCTGACGCTGCACCGGCTCGCCAACACCTGGTACACGGGCGCCAATGTGCCCGGCAAGGTGCAGGGCCTGATGCCTTACACCGGCGGCGTCGGTCCCTATCGCAGCATCTGCGACGAGGTCACGAACCGCGGCATGCTCGGCTTCAAGCTGACCGGCCCCAATGGTGCCGCGCAGTGCAATGACGGCGAGGTGGTGCGGCTGCAGCCGGACGTGCGGCTGGTGTTGAACCTGCTGGGGTCGCTGAACCTGCCGCCAATCGAGTCGATGGGCGCAATCGGCGCGCGGGCCTTCGTCAACGAGTTCAACAAGGGCCGGCCCGCGGGACGGCTGATCGGCGACATCGTCGACGGCACCCTGCCCGGTGCTGACGGGCCGTTGCCTTACCGCGTCTACAAACCGGCGACGCCGGGACCGCATCAAATCGTGGTCTATTTCCACGGCGGCGGCTGGGTGCTCGGCGACGAACAGTCGGACGAGCCGTTCTGCCGCGACATGGTGCGGCGAACGGGCATGACCTTCGTCAGTGTCGGCTATCGCCACGCCCCGGAGCACCGTTTCCCGGCGGCGGCCGAGGACGGCTACGCGGCAACGCGCTGGATTTCCGAGCATCTCGCGGAGCTCGGCGGCATCCAGAGCCCCGTGCTCGTCGCGGGCTGGAGCGCCGGCGGCAACATCGCCGCCGTCACCTGCCAGCTCGCGCGCGACCGTGGCGGGCCGGAGATATCAGGCCAGTTGCTGGTGTGCCCGGTGACGGATTGCACCTTCGATCGTCCCTCCTACAACGACAACGCGGCCAACTACTTCCTGACACGGTCGCTGATGTTCTGGTTCTGGGACCTCTACTGCTCACCGGCCGATCGCACCGATCCGCGCGTCTCGCCACTGCGCGGCAACGTATCAGGGCTGCCGCCGGCCCTCGTCGTCACCTGCGAGTTCGATCCGCTCCGCGACGAAGGTATCGCCTATGCCGAGGCGATGGCGGCCGCCGGCGTCCCGGTCGAGCAATTGAAGGCGCACGGCCATTTCCACTCGTCCTTTGCGATGGTCGACGTGGTGATAACGGGCGTCCAGGGCCGGACGCAGATGGCTCAAGCCTTGCGGCGCTTCGCAGGACTTCCGCCGGAGGTCAGAAGCGGCGACGAGCACAACCACGGGCACGCCAGCCCGGGACACAAGATCGCGGCGGCCGCAAGTTAGGCTGCCGGGAACCTTTTCCCTGATGCCGCGTTGTGACTGCGTGGCATTGAGATGCAGCGATGGGTATCGGCCCTGGCACGCGGCCTTGCGTGCCGGGGTTCTTTTTGCGTGAGGCGGGGACGATGGGGGACGCATCAAAGGTCGATTTCGGCGCGCTCGCGGTGCTGCAGAAATGGCCGTCACTTGGAAATCAGCGCAGGCCGGATCGCGAGCCCTATCGGGTCAGCGAAGGCACGCTCGACGCCTGTATCTCGGCGTTCATGGAGAAGCCGGCCCCGACCAGGCATCTCTATGAGATCCGCACGGCGGCACAGCCGCCGCTGGTCACGGACATCCTCTCACCCGAGCACGTTCTCGAGCTGTCGCGCCTGAGAGAATATCTCTGAGCGCAGTCGAATACGTACGGCCAAGCCTCTGCTTCAGGAACCTTCTTCCGGTTTTTCCCGTTAACGGGGATCGGAAGAAGAATCGTAAGCAAAGACGTGAGTCTCTCACATGCTTGAAGCTGGCCTGCCATCCGCGGTCGTGCCCTATGGCGCCGACCAGACCATGTTCGTGGTGATCGATCGCCTCGACAAGGCAACTGAAATCCGTGTCGAACGAAGCGACCTGGACGCTACGATCGGCGAGATGGTCGCCGGCTATTTCAACGACCCCGTCAAGGTGATCTCGTTCAACACGCTCGAGCACTGGATGAGGGATATCTCGACCGATGTCGCCGACGAGATCCAGGCGCGCTGTGACATCGACGGCGTGACGCTGCCGGACTATCTCAGCGATTTCGTCCAGAGCCATAGCTGACGACACATGCAGATGTCAGCCGCGCCGCCTTCCGGCGATGACCTCGATCTCGCGGCGGCGCTCGCCGGCGAAGGTCAGGAGCTTCTCGATCGTCAAAGTATCCGTGATCCGTTTGGCAAGTCGCTCGGCGCGCGACGCCTGATCTTCGAGATACTGGATCGTGTTCAAGCGCCGTCTCCCCCAAAGCCCCGAATTGCCGGGCGCCCATCGTGCGGGAGAGCCGCTAACAGCCGGTTAAGCACGGCGCGCTAGTGCACGACGTCGAGCCGGACATTGGCGAGGCCCTTGTCGACCATGCCGAGCGCCTCGGCCGCGGACGGCGAAATGTCGACGACGCGGCCTCTCACAAACGGCCCGCGATCGTTGACCCTGACCGTCACGAAGCGGCCGGAGGAGACATCGGTGACGCGCAGCCTGGTGCCGAACGGCAGCGAGGGGTGGGCCGCGGTCAACTCGTTCTTGTCGAACTTCTCGCCGCTCGCAGTCTCCGTGTCCGAATAGAAGCTGGCGAGGCCATGCGAGGCGCTCGGACTGGCGTCGGCCTTGGCGACGCGCACCGGGCTGACCGGATGCGGATGCAACGCCACCACGCGATGCGGATGCTCGATCGCGGCCTGCCGGCTGCTGGGGGCAAGATCGGCTTTCTGCCGTCCAACCGGTGATTGCGCGCACGCGGCGAGCGAGGCGGCACCGATCAAGGCGAGCAGCAACCGAGACGCGGTCGCCGGCGAAGTCAGGGCAGTTTCGGCACGTGCGAAGCGAGACATGATACGCCCTCCGAACACGCCTGAGTTTCGGTGGGCAATGAGGGCAGAACCTTGTCTGAACAAAAGCGGCCTTGGGGCCACCATCGTTTCGCGCCGACTGTGTTGAATCCACCACAGTCACATGTCTTGAATCGACACAACCTGCGAAGAATCAGCCTGATACGATGCGCCAGATGATGGGGCGGGTCTCCGGCCGCGGCTCGCCGGCTTCAGTGTCGCCCTTGATGAGCCGCGCCAGTTCACGCCGATAGAGCAGCCGCCAGCCAGTTTTCAGGCTGGCGAGAAAGTCGAGCTCTCGTTGCGTCAGCGTGCACATCATGAACCCGGTCAGCTTGCGAGGGCCGCGCCGAATTCCATGGCCCACGGCCGCGCCAAACATCGGCGTCAGGTTACCCAGAGTAATGTTACGCACCGTAACGTTTGAGCCGAACCGGCGCAAGCCGGGACTGGCGGCATCGCCCCACGATCACGAAAAAGCGAACGCGCAGCAACATCTGGACATAGACCGGGCGTCTAGAAATTCGGCCCGAGTGCGATCTTGGTGATCGTCCCGTTCCTGACGCCGATGCGCCATTCCGCCGAGCCGTTGGCGAACTGGGCGACATAGATGTCGCTGTCGAGTGCGGTGACACCGCGGAACGAGACCGCGCGCAACGCACCGAGCCGCGCCAGGATCGCGTGGTCGAACGGCAGCTGCGCACGCGTGATGTTCGCGACCTCCGTGGTCATATGATCATAGTCCGGCAGGCCCTTGCCGATGCCCTCGAGATATTGCCGCAGCATCGCCTCGCCATTGGCGATCGGAACGGCACGACGCGCGGCACGCCCCGGCCGCCCTCCCGGGTTTGCGGCCTCGACATTGTGGAAGCGCGTCTGCCGACCCGGCACCAGGATCTCCATGCACTTCCCCGACTTGTCGGCAATGACCCACGGATTGTTCACGGTCGTCAGCGCGGCCCAGGTCATGTCTGACCTGACGACGCTCTGCGCCTTGCGCTCACCGTTCGCATCGAGATTGAAGACCTGAATGTCGTCGGCCGTCTCGTTGTAGAGCATGATCCTGATCGGCGAGGTGCCGGCGCGGCCGCGCACGCTCGCTTCTTCCGAACAGGGGACGATGCCGCCGAGTTCGTCATTGCCGTCGGGCCGGAAGATCACGTCGCCGGCCTTGCCGTCGGGCTCGAGCAGCAGGCGAAACTCTGCGGAGCCGTTCTCGAACTTGGCGCCATAGATGTCGTAACCGCCGGGCCCGACGCCGCGGAAGAAGATGGTCTCGACCGCGCCGAGTGCGGCGAAGGTCGCACGCATCTCGTCGACCTGCTTGTGAATTTTCGCGGCGAGCGGCGCGCTCATGCGATCGTAATTCGGCGTGCCCCGGCGCAAATCCTCGATCCCGCGCAGGATCGCCTCCTTGCCGCCGACAACCGGGACCTGCTCCCTGAACCTGTCTGGCACTTCCGCGAGGCGGCGCGCGTAGTCGGCCTCGATCGCCTGAGCCGCCGCCGCGTCGATCCGCTGCGCGATGCGGGCGCCGGAGGCGGCGTTCTGGACCAGCACACGTGCGACGCTGTCCCCCTCGGCGCGCAGGAAGATCAGGAGATGATTACCCTGGAGCGAGAAGGCGTCGATGCCTTCAGGCAGAACGGGCGATCCGCCCTGCCCGGTCTCCTGCACCTGCAGGCGATCGCCGTCGCGCCGCACGGTGAGCACGCGGTTCGGCGCAATCTTGTACCAGCCGACATATTGATCGAGCGACACCGGATCTGTCGCCTGCGCCGGCATCTCGGCGAGGCTGATCGCGCGTACGTCGCGGCCGTTCATATGCAGCGTCAGCTCGGACGCGCGACGCGCCGCATCGACCGGGAAGGTGATCTCGCCGAACGAAGCCGCATAGGACGCCGTGCCGTCGTTGCCGATGGCGAGGGGCAGCCTACGCTGGCCGGTGAGCTGACCGTAGAGTTCATCGCCCTCGCGGAAAACAGCGAAGACCGAGGTCGGGCTCATGGCGTAGAAATTGACGACGGGGCGGTAATGCTCGGCCGGCACTTGGCCGAGATCAGCACCAGCGGCCACGGGGTCCGGCGTGCGATAGGCGATCATGCCGGCAGAGACGATCATGACAGGCACGATCGCGGCCGCGATCCACAACCGCTTGCGCCAGCCGACCGCGACAGGCTGGGCGGCGACCGCGATGATGCGTTCGACGCGCGCACGCACGGTCGAAGCCTGCGCCATCGCAAGCTCCATCGGCCGCGGCTTCACGGAAGCAGCCACATCGAGCAGGATTTCCGCATAGGAGAACCGGTCGTCGATCATCTCGATGGCACGGGCGTCGCTGATGATCTCGGCGAGCTCGGCCAAGCGTGAAAACTGCCACCAGGAAAACGGGCTGAACCAGAACACCACGCGGTTGAGCGAGGCAAGCAACAGAACATAGAAATCTCTGTTGGCGACATGTGCGCCCTCATGCGCGAGCACCGCGAGGCGCTTCTTCGCCTCCCAGCGGAAAAACTGCGGTGGCACCAGGATGGTCGAACCGAAGGTGACGGGGCCGCTGACCTCGCGGCTGACCCGCACATCGGCGCCGATCATGCCCTTCACCGGCTTCGCCGCGCGCGCCAGACGCCAGGTCAGGCTGATGCCGATGGCGAGCCGCAGCAGCAAGAGACCAGCGATGCAGGCATAGACGGTGGTGGCGACCATCCACCAGTCGATCGCGACGCCACGCTTGACCATCGGCACGACGGTCGCACCTGATGCGATCGGCAGCGAGGACTGCGGCCGCTCCAGCATCGAGATATCGGCAGGCCATGCATCATCCAGCACCGGCGCGGACAAGGGCATCCGGTCGAGGGTGAGCGTCGGCCAATGCATCACGAACGGCATCGCCAGCGACGCCAGCAGCACGACGGTCCACGCCGTCATGTGGACGTGCGGGTTGCGCACGCGAAACAGGGTGAGACCGATCCAGACGACGCCTCCCAGTGCGAAGGAGCGTAACGCCGCCTCAGCCAGAGCTGCGATCATCTTTCTTCACTCCCCTTGCCTTCTTCGCCTTGGCCACCTGGTCCGCCAGCGCGCGCAATTGCTGCTGGTCGAGCATCGCGTTGTCCACCATGCCGACGAGGACCTCCTCCATCGAGCCATTGCAGAACCAGTCGACGATGCGCTGCACCGCCTTGGCCGCGACCCGCGCGCGTTCCTCGGCGGCGTGGTAGACATAGGTGCGTCCGTCAACCGTGTGACGAGCATAGCCCTTTTCTTCGAGACGGCGCAGCACCGTTCGCACCGTCGATTCCTTCAGGCGCCGCGACAGACGCTCGCGCACGATTTCGGCCGTGACCGGCCCATGGGCCCATACTATCTGCATGACCTCGTGCTCGAGGTCGCCCAGGTCGGGCAAACGATCGTCCATGGTGGCCTACCTAACGGCTTGAGATTCTTGTAATGTTACGAACCGTCGCACATAAGACGGCGGCAAACAATTGCGATTCCGGCTAGGCCGGGTATCGCGGGGCCGGCCGGGAAAAGGCACTTGCGAGCCGGATAGGCTCTTGATGTGGCAGGCAAGGTGCCCTGCCCCTCACCCGGATCGCCCTGGACGATGCTTCGCACCGCCGAGGCGATCCGACCTCTTCCCGCAAGGAGCGGGGAGAGGTTAAGCAAATCAATTCGACCTCCGGTAAGGGACGCACCGCTCGCTCACTCCCTCGCCCCGTTCTTACGGGGAGAGGGTGGGGTGAGGGGCTGCCTCCGCAGATTCGACCGACATTGCGAGCTTCAATACTTCGGCTCGTACATCTGCGACTGGACCAGGGCCTTGACGTCGTTGGGCGCGGGCCCGTCGGCGAGGCCCCGCTGATAGGCGACGTCGGCGACAGCAGCGGCTATGAGGGCCGAGACCTCGCGGATGCGAGGCAGCGCGGGATACAGGCTGCCCTGATCGAGGTCCTCCCTGCCGACGCAATTGGCGAGCGTGTGAGCGGCCGCCATGAACATCTCGTCGGTCACGAGCCGCGAGCGGCTGGCGATGACGCCGAGGCCGACGCCGGGGAAAATGTAGGAGTTGTTGCCCTGCCGCGGCACGAAGGTGCGGCCATTGAGCTTCACCGGGTCATACGGACTGCCGCAGGCGAACAGCCCGCGGCCCCCGGTGTAGCGATAGGCGTCCTCCGCCGAGCATTCGGCCTTCGAGGTCGGGTTGGACAGCGCGAACACGATCGGCTGCTCGTTGAGCTCGGCCATCGCCTTGAGCACCTCAGGCGTAAAGGCACCGCCGACCGCCGCCACACCGATGATTGCTGTCGGCTTCAGCGTCCTGATCGCGGTGAGGAAGTCCGCGATCGGCGCCTGATCCTTATGCGCATAGCGCAGCTTGTGGCCATGCAGCCCGTCGCGGCCGCTGACGACGAGGCCGCGGGAATCCACCAGCCAGTTGCGTCGCAAAGCCTCGGCTTCCGTTGCGCCCTCCGCCATCATGGCGGAAACTACGAGATCGGCGATGCCAGTCGCCGCTTCGCCCGCGCCGAGGAACAGGATGCGCTGATCCCTGAGCTTGCCGCCGGTGATACGCAGCGCCGAGAACAGGCCGGCGAGCGCAACCGCGGCGGTGCCCTGGATGTCGTCGTTGAAGACGCAGGTCTCGTCGCGATATTTGTGCAGCAGCTTGAACGCCGAATGGTTGGCGAAATCCTCGAACTGGATCAGCACGCCGGGGAAGGTCTTTCGCGCGGCGGTCATGAATTCGTCGACGAAGCTGTCATAGGCCTCGCCGGCGAGACGGCGCTCGCGTAAGCCCAGATAATAGGGATCGTTCAGCAACTCCTCGTTGTTGGTACCGACGTCGAGCACGATGGGCAAGCAATGCTCGGGATGCACGCCGGCGCAGGCCGAATAGAGTGAGAGCTTTCCGACCGGAATGCCCATGCCATTGGCGCCGAGATCGCCAAGTCCCAAAATGCGTTCGCCGTCGGTGACGACGATCAGCTTGGCCGGATACGGCCAGTTCTTCAGGACCTCGGCGATCTGACCTCGCTCGCGCGAGGAAATGAACATGCCGCGGGGACGCTGGAAGATCAGGCCAAACTTCTGGCAGGCCAGCCCGACCGTCGGCGTGTAGATGATCGGTTGGATCTCGTCGATATTGTCGACGACGACGCGGAAGAACAGCGCCTCGTTGCGGTCATGCAGCGCGTTCAGCGCCACGTATTTTTCCAGGTCGGTCGGCAGCGCGCGCAGATTGATCAGCACGCGCTCGACCTGCTCCTCGATCGTCAGCACGCAAGCCGGCAACAGGCCGCGCAAGCCGAGCGCATCGCGCTCAGCCGTGGTGAAGGCCGTGCCCTTGTTGAGGAGGGGATCGCGCAGCAGCGTCATGCCCTGCGTGGAATCGGACGATGTCGAATGGGCGCTGACCCGAGCAGGTCTATTCACGAATTCCCCCAGGGAGTTTCTTATTGAAGGGCTAACATTGTCCGCCAGTGCACCATCGAGATCAAGGACGTTGCGCGACACGCGGCGAAGTGATCTCGCACCGCAGCGAGATTTTCGTGCTGATCAATGATTGCGCACTGCGCAAAGGTTAACGTCGTACGAGTCTCTCTCCCCTCATGGTGAGGAGGCGCGTCAGCGCCGTCTCGAACCATGCAGGAGACGGCCGCTGCGCGGCCTCCTCAGGATGAGGTGCGGTGCTTGTGGCGCCTATTCCGCCTTGATATCCGCAGCCTTCACGATCGGCCACCATTTCTCGGTCTCGGCCTTCTGGAAGGCGCCGAGCGCTGCGGGCGTTTGCTGGTCGGCTGGCGGTATTTCCTGGCCCAGCTCAGCAAAGCGCTGCTTGACCGCTGGATCGGCAAGCGCCGCGACGACGGCCGCGTTGAGCTTTGTCACAATCTCTTTCGGCGTGTTCTTCGGTGCCCAGATGCCGTGCCAATAAGAGATGTAGAGGCCGGGCAGGCCCGCCTCGTCGACGGTCGGCACGTCAGGCGCGGACGCGAGCCGCGTCGGCGACGTCACCGCGAACGCCTTGATCGCACCGTTCTTGTATTGCTGCAGCGAGTTCGAGGCTTGGTCGAACATGATGTCGATCTGTCCAGCGACGAGATCGATCATCGCGGGTCCAGCACCGCGATAGGGCACGAACTGGAAATCGGTGCCGGTCTTCTCCTTGAAGAAGACGCCGGCGACATGCGCACCGGTGCCGGCGCCGGCGGTCCCTGCCGTGGCCTTGCCGGGATTGGCCTTCAGCCACGCGATCAGCTCTTTCAGATTGTTGGCCTCGAGCGACTTCCGGCCAACGATCAGCTGCGTGCCCATTGCGACCAGCGCGACCGGCTCGAAATCGGTGACCACGTCATAGGGCAGCTTGAAGATTCCGCCATTGAGCACATGCGTGCCCCAATGGCCGATGGTGATGGTGGTGCCGTCAGGCGTTGAGCGCGCGACGCGGGCGCCTGCGATGCTGCCGGAGGCGCCGGCGACGTTTTCGACCACGATGGTCGCATGCAATTCGGCTGCGATCCGTTCCGACAGGATCCGCGCCAGCGTATCGGTCGGCCCGCCCGCCGCGAACGGGACCACCAGCGTGATGGGACGGGAGGGAAAGGACTGGGCGTACCCGGAGGCAGTCCACGCCACGCATCCGATCAACGCACACATGACGATCACATGGCCGCGCAATCCGGCCCACAGCCCCCGCATCACCGTCTCCCAGGCTTCTTGATGCCCGCATGTCATCAGCGGACTGGAGGGCGAGTGAACGCTGACGGGTGAGCAGAGGCAAGCGGTAAGTTTGTCGCCCCGCTATCCGGCGGCGCGCCGCGGCGTGAGGTTCGCGGCATGGTCCGCCGACGGAGCGACGTGCATCAGAATGGTCTGTGTCGCCGAGGCAACCTCGATGCCGTTCTGCTGGAAGCGCTGCTTCATGCGGCGGTTGAATTCGCGCTGAACCGGCCAGCGCCCGGCCTCGGTGCAGCGGATCTGGCCGACGATCGACACCATGGCACCGTCGACCTTGTCGATGCCCCAGAGCTCGAGATCGCCGCGGATCAATGGGCGGAACTCCGTCTCGCGGCGCATCTCCTCGACGATATCCCTGAGGATCTGGCCGGCGCGATCGGTATCTTCCTTGTAGGCGACATTGACGCTGACGGAGGCATTGCCGGCGCCGCGGCTGGCATTGGTGATGGTCGTCACCGCGCTGAACGGCACGATGTGCACGGCGCCGTCGCCGGCGCGCAGCCTGATGGTCCGGATCGAAACGTTCTCGACCACGCCTGACAACCCCGACACGCTGACGGTGTCGCCGACCTGCACCGTGTTCTCCAGCAGCAGGAACAGGCCAGTGATGAGATCCTGCACCAGCTTTTGCGAGCCGAAACCGATGGCGATGCCGACGATGCCGGCGCCTGCGAGCAGCGGCGCGACATTGACGCCGATTTCGCTGAGCGCTGTGAGGCCGACGACGGTGGCAATCAGGCACAGAAGCGCCGTGCGCAACATCGGCTGGAAGGTGCGCAGCCGCGCCGCGCGCGCATAATGCCCGTCGCGCGACAGCGTATTGATCTGCCGGTCCAAGAGCGCATTGCTCGCCTCCCAGATCACAGCAGCGATGGCAACGGCAATGCCGATCGTCGCCACCGCCGAAAGCAATCGGCTGCCGATCTGGCCGCCGTAGAACCAGACGATGGCGTCAACACCCCAGACTTCGAGCACGGCGACGAGGCCAATGAAGGCAATCACGCCGGAGACGATCTTGCGCAGCAGCGGCAGATAGCGATTGGCGCGGATTTCCAGTCCCGGAAAGCGCTGCAGGATTTCCGGCTGGATGCGGAAGCCACGGTCGATCAGGCTGAGCGTCACCATGATCGCGACCCGCGTGATCAGTACCACCGCGATGGTGCCGACGAAATATTGCAGCAACAGCGCATAGCCATTGCGGATGTTCAGCGCCCAGACCGCCCACATCGCCAGGTCGAGCGCGATGGCCAGATAGTGCCAGCCGCCAGCGATGCGGTTGCGCAAGCGTGCCGCAACCCCTTGCCGGTCTGCAGGTGCACGGATGGCATCGGCAACCTGGCGGCGACATTGCAGGATGATGACGACGACGAAGAGATGCACGACCAGCATCACCATGCGAATGAGCGCGGCGTAGCCGGCGCGGTGCAGGCCGAGCAGCAGCGCCACATTGGCAAACGCGATGCCCGATACAGCGACGCCGACGATGCGGCGCGCCCAGATCTCGACATAGGCCGCGGTCTCGGCGCGTACCGGAAACAGGCCGAACGGCCCGGCCAGAGAGCGAACGACGCAAATGAGCCCGCGCGAGAAAGCGTAGGCATTGACGACCGCAAGGATCACGAGCCGGACGGTGGCGGGTTCGCCAATCTCCGTTCCGAGCAACGCCGTCGAAAGACTGACGAAGACGACCACCGGGAGCAGTTCGAGGACGAGGCGTCCCAACACAATGGGCAGTCGCAGCAACAGCTGCCAGACGCGCGCGAGACTGTGCCGCCGCTTGTGCAGTTCGGGCGCGGGTGTCACATCGGCAACCGATGACGGTGGATCGGCGATGGGCAGCGTTTGCACCGGCAGGTGCGCGGTTTGCGGCACGCGCCCCTCCAGGAACGCGACCGGCCGCCGGATCAGGCGGACACCAACCCATTCGGCTGCTAGCGCGCAGCTGAAAACCAGTGCGAGTTTCCAGCCGATCTCGATCAGGAGATTGTAGGCATCAGGGTCGTTTGCGGTCCGCACGATCCAGTAATAGAACGCCCAGAAATGCGTGAGAGTGCGCGCCATATCCGCGACATCACGAGAGATCTCGCCGATCTCCTCCGACACCGTGAGCAAAAGCTGCGCACCGAGGCCGTCGGCCGACAGCGGAATCGGCGATTTCGATGCAGGCCCCTGCGCTGCCGGCTGCTGCGGGCCGGACGCATTCGCGATCGCGCGCAGCGTGTCGATCATCTGCGCGCGCTTCTGGTCGTCCTGGAGCGTGTCCAGCGCCCGCCTGGCCTCGTCGGGCGATAGCGCGGCAGCATTGGCGGGCGCCGGCGCAGCCGGCTCGGCGCGGACGATCGAGTGAGATGAGATAGCCAGGAAGAGCGCTACGAAAAGCGCCGGAGCAAGCTTGTGCGACACGCGGATTCCCCAAAGTAAATGATACGCGCCGGCGGAATCGTGACCGCGCGAAGCACTGCGTCATGTCGGATCGGCGCTATTCGCCTCCGTCCTGTGTCGGAAGTTGGCCGACGAGACGACAATGTCTTGGCATTTGCCGCAATAGTTCCTCTGCGGCCCATCCTTCGAGACGCCCGCCTTTGGCGGGCCCTCAGGATGCGAACGGAGTAGGCGGCAGCAATTTCAGCGAGCACCGAAGCAGCTGAGCCTCATCCTGAGGAGACCGCGAAGCGGTCGTCTCGAAGGACGAGGCGCTTGCTCAGATCCCGCCGCGACGTCAGTGCGGTCGACGCGCCCAAAACGCACAGCGCCGGGCAGGTAGGGGCTCTGCCTTGCTGATGCAGCCCACTAAACCTTGACCCGGCGTGCCGTTCGCGGTTTCTGCCGCTATGCGATAGTCCGAACGAGCTCCATCGCACTTAACGCGGCTGGATTTGCGGAGGTGGAGTCATAGACCTCCCCTTGCTCATGAGGTGGACGTTTGCGTGTCGCTTGTTTGCGACCACGGACATGCTCCTCCCGTGACATAAAACTGTCAAGCCGGATCAAGGGCGCGGTCAACAAATGTGAAAGGCGGAATAGGGCGCTTTGACAGGGAACCAGCGGCAACGCTACGTTGCGCTTCTATTCACGAATTGATTTTTGGCCTCCAATGAACCGGCGCGAATTGATTGCCCTCGCAATGCTCACGGCGGTCGTTCGGTCGTTTGACGCGCAAGCAGACTCCAGGACCTTCAAGGTTGCGTTGCTGACGCTCGATTCGAGTGAGACCGCCGATCAGTTCAAGGGGCCTCTCGCACAGCTCGGTTGGGTCGAGGGCAAGAACCTCGTCTTCACCCATCGTTCGGCCGAGGGCGATCCGGCGCGCCTTGCCGCGATCGCCGAAGAGCTCGTGCGCGACAAGCCGGACGTGCTGATCGCGGGCTGGGGGACACTCGTACCGAAGGCCTTGAAGGCCGCGACCTCAAGCATTCCCATCGTGTTCACAACCGTTGGCGATCCGATCGGCGCGGGCCTCGTGCAAAGCCTTTCGCATCCCGGCGGCAACGTGACGGGACTGAGCGGCCAGTCCGCGGAGTTCAAGAGCAAGCAACTGGATCTGCTGCTGGCCTGCGTGCCGAACCAGCGCGTCGTCGGCGTGCTGCTCAATCCCGATACGCCCTACAGCGCCATCTCGCTCAAGCAGTTGACGGCGGCTGCCGAGCAGAGGTCGGTGCAGCTCGAGCTGCTGCAGGTGCGACACCCGGCGGAATTCACGCCGGAGCACATGGACAGGCTCGTCCTGCGCGGCGCGACCAGCCTGCTCATCGTGGAGGATCCGCTGACCAACAGCATCCGCGACGAGGTCCTCACCCATGCGCGCCGCCTGCGGCTCGCGACGATGACGGGACTGCCCGAATATGCGCGCGCCGGCGCCCTGCTGGTCTATGGCACCGACCTCGCCGACTTCTATCGCCGCTCGGCCGGCTATGTCGACAAGATCCTCAAGGGCGCGAGCCCCGGCGATCTGCCGGTCGAACAGCCCACCAAATTCCGTCTCATCGTCAATCTCAAGACCGCCAAGGCATTCAACCTCGAACTGCCTCCGGTGATCATGGCCACCGCCGACGAGGTGATTGAATAGCAAAACCGCGACCTCTTGCCGCGGAATAATCGCTATTCACCGGCGTTTGTGGTGTTACGGGTGCTTGCCCTCCCCGCAGTCCGATCATTTTCCGGAAAGCCACAAATGAAAATATCATTCTGCATTGCCGTTCTCGCGACCCTCGTGACCGGATCTGCCTTCGCGCAGACGCCGCCGCAAACCTCGACCAAAAAGGTCGACGGCACCGACAACGTCTACATCTTCCGCTACGGCGGCCATCAATCGATGTTCGTGGTGACGCCAAAGGGCGTGATCGCGACCGATCCGATCTCCTATTTGCGTCCGGCAAAGCCCTATATCGACGCGATCAAGGCCGTCACCGACCAACCGATCAAATACGTCATCTACAGCCACCACCATTACGACCACATCGCCGGCGGCCAGCCGTTCAAGGATCTTGGCGCAACCTTCATCGCGCATCGCCGCACCAAGGAACGGCTGCTCGAGCTCAAGAAGCAGAACGCGCTGCTGCCTGATATCGTGATGCCGGACCAGGTGGTCGACGACAAGAAGACCATCACGCTCGGCGGAACCACGCTCGAGCTCGACTATGTCGGGCGCAACCATTCCGACAATTCGCTGGTGATGCGGCTGCCGAAAGAGAAGCTGGTCTTCGTCGTCGACTTCGCGCCGATCGAAAGCGTCCAGTTCCGCAACATTCCCGACAACGCCTCGCCACTGGAATATATCGCTTCGCTGAAGAAGCTCGCCTCCCTCGACTGGGAGCGGATGATCCCCGGCCATCCCAACGCCGGCGGCCGGCTCGGCACCAAGAAGGATGTCGCTGATGACATCGCCTACATGGAAGATCTCTCGGCCGAGGTGAAGAAAGCGGCCGATGCCGGCAAGTGCTTCGACACCGCGATGAAGGAAGTCAAGCTCCCGAAATACGAGAAGTGGGCGAACTACGAGGCGAGCCTGCCGGCCAACGTCGAGCGCTTCTGTTACTGGTGGGGCCGCGGATACTGACGGCCTGCGCCGAACGCGTAGGGTGGGCAAAGGCGCCCTTGCGCCGTGCCCACCACCTCTCTCGTCATGACGATTGGTGGGCACGCTTGCGCTTTGCCCACCCTACGAGAGCTGCTCCGATGGTGACATCATGCCCCTGTTTTGCCCGACGGGTCAAGCATTTTTCTCAAAATCCGAATATCGCGAATCACAACCGGCAAACCATTGATTCCGCTATGGGCGGCTACTGTGCATGGGGTTGTTTTCGCGATTTCGATTTCGCCCGCTTCTTGGTCCCCTCCTTCTCCAGCGCCTTGCGCACATTGTCGAACTCCGCCGTCGAGGTCTTGTCGGCACGGGGAAAGCGCAGGTCCAGCTTTTCCAACTCCGCGACGATGACCGAGCCGATCACGACGCGGGCGAACCATTTGTGGTCGGCGGGCACGACATACCAGGGCGCATGGGACGTCGCCGTGTGGCGCACGATGTCCTGATAGACCGCCTGGTAACGCGGCCACAGCGCGCGTTCCTTGATGTCGTCCATCGAGAACTTCCACTGCTTGGCAGGCTCCTCCAGCCGGTCGAGGAAGCGCTTGCGCTGCTCTTCCCTGGAGAGGTTGAGGAAGAACTTCAGCACCACGGTGCCGTTGCGGGAGAGGTAGCGCTCGAAGGAGGAGATATCCTCGAACCGCTCTCTCCAGATGTTCTTGGTGACGAGTTTTTGCGGCAGCTTCTCCTTGGCGAGGATCTCCGGGTGCACGCGGGTCACCAGGCATTCCTCGTAATGGGAGCGGTTGAAGATGCCGATATGGCCGCGCTCCGGCAACGCGACCACGTGGCGCCAGAGGAAGTCGTGATCGAGTTCCTTGCTGCTCGGCGCCTTGAAGGCGGAGACCTCGCAGCCCTGCGGATTGATGCCCTCGAAGATCGCCTTGATCGCACTGTCCTTGCCGGCGGCATCCATCGCCTGGAACACGATCAGCACCGACCAGCGGTCCTGGGCGTAGAGCTTCTCCTGAAACGCGACCAGCCGTTTCTTGTTGGCGTCGAGAATCTCCTGCGCCGTCTCCTTGTCCAGATCGCCCCTCTCGCTGGTCTTGTAGTCCTTCAGATGGAACTTGCCGGCCCCGTCATGCCGGAATGGCGTGATATAGCGGTCAAGTTCCTGGGCGAGCGATTTGGACGGCTTTTTGCTCATGAGCGCGGGGCACCTTGCGTTGCGACTTCAATCGGTCGAGCAGGCTACCAAGGATGCCCTTGGGAAGGAATATGATGAAAAGCACCAGCAACACGCCGTAGACGAGGTTGTCCCAGCCGACGGCCTTGGTGCCGAAGCCGATGCGCAGGGTTTCCGTGAGCAGGATGGTGATGACCGCACCGACGGTCGGGCCCAGCGAGACGAACAGCCCGCCGACGATCGCCGCGAACACCATCTGCAGCGACACCGCGATGCCGCTGACCGTGTCCGGCGTGATGAACATCTGGTACTGGCAATAGATCGCGCCGGCGAGCGCGGTCATCACGGCGCTGATCAGGGTGATCTTGAGTTTCTCCGCGGTGACGTCGACGCCGGCAGCAGCAGCCGCGTCCTCGTCCTCCGAGATCGCCTCGAGCGCGTAGCGGCTCATGCTGCGGTCGATCAGGTGCCAGACGACGATGCCAACGAGCCAGACGCCGAGCGCGATCAGATACCAGCTGGTCTTGTCGTCGAATTGCAGCGCCAGGAGCTTGTTGCCAGATGCGCGGTTCGGCGTGTAGCCGAGCGAGCCGCCGGTGTAATCGCGCGTGGCCGTGATCACCTGCAGCACGATGCCCGACAGCGCGAGCGTCACCAGCACGAAGTAATGCCCGGTGATGCGGAAGCGAAAACAGGGATAGCCGACGATCAGCGCCAGCACACCGGCCGCGACCATGCCGACGGGAATGCCGATCCACGGCGACACGCCGAGATGATTCCACAGCAACGCCGTGACGTAGGCGCCGATCCCCATGAAGCCGCCGTGGCCGAGCGAGACCAGCCCGAACCGCCCCATCATCGACCACGACGTATATGCGAACGACCAGATCAGGATCAGCACCAGTATGTGCAGGTGATAGGGATCGCGATAAACGAACGGCAGCGCGATAAGCGCGGCCAACCCGATCCCCCACGCAGCAAGTCGCCCCCGCCCCGTCATCGGCGCCTCGCGAGCAGGCCCGCGGGCCGGATGAACATCATGACAATGAAGAAGGCGAACGCGAGCACGTAGCCCCATTCGAGGTCGGAGAACAGGCCACCGAGCGAAATGATCTCGGCGAAGACGAAGGCGGCGATGAAGCCGCCGATGAAATTGCCCAAGCCCCCAAGCACGCAGATCAGGAAGGTGATCGGCCCGAAGGAGAGACCGACGAAGGGATGCACGTCATATTGCAGCACCAGCAGGCAGGCCGCGAGCCCGGCCAGCCCGCCGCCGATCGCGGAGGTGATGAGATAGATGCGCTTGGTGTCGACGCCCATCAGCGCCATGATCTGCCGGTCCTGCGAGATGGCGCGGATCGCGGTGCCGGTGAACGTGCGGGTCATGAACAGATAGACCGCGACCATGCCGACAAGCGCCGCCAGAAACGACAAGAGCCGCGCATAGCTAAAGTTCATGTCGCCGAAAGCGAGTACCGGCAGGCGGATGCCGAGATTGCGGAAGTCGATGCCGAAGGCGACGGTCGCAAAACTCTGCAGCACGAACAGCACACCGCCGGTCGCGAGCAGTTGGTTGATCGGCGGCGCGGTCAGGAGCGGCGCGATCACGAGGAAATGCAGCAACGCACCGAGCGCCGCGACGAGCAGAATTGTCAGCGGTGCAGCAATGAAGTAGCTGATGCCATAGTACTGGACCAGGAAATACATGGCGTACATGCCGATCATGACCAGCTCGGCGTAGCAGATCCAGGTGACGTCGATGACGCCGAAGATCAGGTTCAGCCCGAGCGCGAGCAGTGCCAGCACGCCGCCGAGCAGGATGCCGTTGATCACAGCCTCCAGCAGGTAGATGTCGAAAATGTCCAGGAACGCCTGCATCTGCCCCTCACACCCCGAGATACGCTTCCTTGACCGTGTCGCTCGCGAGCATCTCGGCCGAGGTGCCTGAGGCGCGGATCGTCCCGGCCTCGATCAGATAGGCCCGGTCGACCACGCGCAGCACCTGCTGCACATTCTGCTCGACGATCAGCACCGTCAGCCCGCGGCTGCGAATCCGCTTCACCAGCTCGAACACCTGCTGCACCACGACCGGCGCCAGCCCCGCCGAGGGCTCGTCGAGCAGCAGGAGTTTCGGATTGGACATCAGCGCGCGACCGATCGCGCACATCTGCTGCTCGCCGCCGGACATGGTGCCGGCCATCTGGCGGCGGCGCTCCTTCAGCCGCGGAAACAGATCGAACACGACCTCCAGCCGCTCGGCATAATGAGCGCGCGCTTCCTTCATGAACGCGCCCATCTTGAGATTGTCGTCGACCGTGAGCTGCGGAAACAGCCGCCGGTTCTCCGGCACATGCGCGATGCCGAGGCTGACGATCTTGTGTGGCGGCGTTGCGAGGACGTCGGTCCCCTCCATGGCTATCGAGCCGCGCGAGGGAGAGATCAGGCCAGAGATGACGCGCATCAACGTGGTCTTGCCGGCGCCATTCGGGCCGATGACGCCGACGGCCTCGCCAGCCTTCACGTCGAGATTGACGTCGAACAGCGCCTGGAAGGTACCATAGCCGGCGTTGACGCCGCGAAGCTCCAGCATCATTGGCCTCCCGCGCGGCGGCGCGCTTCGGCGGCCGCAGCCTGCGTGGTTTCGGCATCGGTGCCGAGATAGACCTCGATGACGCGCGGATCGCCGGCGACTGCGCTGGGTAGGCCTTCCGAAATTTTCTCGCCGTGATCGAGCACCATGACGCGGTCGACCACGCGCATCAGCACACCCATGATGTGCTCGACCCAGATGATGGTGATACCGAGCTCGTCGCGAATGTTGCGCAGCATATCGGCGGCCTGATCCATCTCGGCCTCGTCGAGGCCGCCGAGGCTCTCATCGGCGAGAAGAAGTTTGGGCGCGGTCGCGAGCGCTTTCGCAAGTTCGAGCTTTTTCAGGCCGGCTGCACCCAGGCCGTCGACGCTGGCGTGGCGATCAGTCGGCAAGCCCACCAACCCCAATGATCGCTCAGCCGCTTCCTCGGCCTTGACGCGGCTATGGCGCCCCTGGCCATAGAAACCGGCGAGCGCGACGTTCTCGAAAATAGTCAGCCTCCGGAACGGCCGCGGGATCTGGAAAGTGCGGCCAATGCCGCGATTGATGATCCGGTGTGGCGCGAGCCCGGCGATCTCCGATCCGTCAAACAGGATCGATCCGGCGCTTGGCGCCAACGTGCCCGAGAGCATGTTGAAGATGGTGCTCTTGCCCGAGCCGTTGGGGCCGATCAGGCCGAGGATCTCGCCCCGTTCAACCTTGAACGAAACATTGTTGACGGCGGTGAAGCCGCCGAATCGTTTCACCAGCCCGCTGACCTCCAGCACTGCCCCGCTCCGCTAGCCGGCTTTCCCCTGGACGATTGTGCATTGCGTCTTTTGTTTTTGCTTTTCGCCCATCACATGGGCTGGGCTGCGCGATGTCAAGCCTCGCGCGTCAGCGCAAGGCGAACTGCTGCGCGATGAAGGCCGTGACAAATCGCGGCATTGTCGGCGTGAGATCATCATCCCGCGCACGAGATGGATAGCCGAAAGCTCCGGCTCGTCCTGGCGGGCCAGATTGGCTTCGATCCGCGCGCGAGCCGCCTCACCCGGCATGTCCAGGTTGAGGATCTGGATCATGGCAAGTGCACTGCCCGTGACAACACAGTGCCAGTCCGCCTCGGCCGAGTAGTCGGCAGGTGACAGGCCCGTCTCCTCCTCGAGCTCGCGGACCACGCTCCCGGGAATATCGAGCGCGCCGTCCCTGACATCGTCGAGATCGGGCGTACCCGACGCGAAATAGATGCGTCCCGCATTTGCGGTGTGATGGGCCATCTCGCCCATCACGAAGGCACCATCGGAGGTGCGCAGCGCACCCATGCCGAACCCGTTGAAGACATCAGGATCGGGAAAGCCCCAGTCGCGCCAGGCCAGGAAGCTCGCAAAGTCAGTCTCGAAATAGGTCGCGGCGAGATGCCCGTCGGTGAAGACGGCATCGCGCCCGAGCAGAACCCGGCCGTTCCAGAGTTTCGGTCGCGCCCGTTGCTGCTCGGCGAAGTGCGCGGCGATGTCGACGCGCCGCTCCTCGGCGAACGGCCAGGCAACGGGGCGCACGGCAAGATCAAGCGTCGTGACGCGATGGATGGTCGGTGACGTCATGACGCCGGATTACCAAGCCTTCGCGTCAGCTATTTGGCGCTCCCCGTGGTCTTCTTGGCCTGCTCGACAAACTTGTTGGTAAAGGTCTTGCTGACATCGATCTTGGCGTTGGCCACTTCCGGCGAACCGACGCTGAACACCGCGAGCACGGCGTCCGCACCCTTCGGATCCATCTTGCCGGTCTCGGAGAACATCGGGATCGTGTTCTTCAGCGCGGCAAGATAGAGATCCTTGTTCTTGCCGACCATCTCCTCCGGCATCTTCGCCATGATCTCCTCGGGCGAATGCGAATGGATCCAGGCGATCGTGGCGAGCATTGCGTTGGTGAGCGCCTGTGTTTCCTTCTCGTGCCCATTGATCCAGGCCACGGTCGAATACAGCGCGCCGCCCGGATATTCGCCGCCAAAGGTCTCGAGCGTGTCCTTTTGCGTGCGGGTGTCGCTAAGGATGCGCAGATCCTTGTGGCTGCCCTGGAGCACGGTGACGGATGGATCAAGCATCACGGCAGCGTCGATCTGCCCCTGCTCCATCGCAGCCACAGCGGTGGCGCCGAGACCCACGCCGATCACGGCGGTGTTGGCGGGGTCAACTCCGTTCTTCTTCAGGAGATACTTCAGAAAGAAGTCGGTGGAGGAGCCGGGCGCGCTGACGCCGACCTTCTTGCCGGCAAGATCCTTGACCGACTTGATCTCCGCCGTGTGCGAAGGCGCAACCACCAGCACGAGGCCGGGATAGCGGTCATAGACCACGAAGGCCTGTAGCTCCTGCTTCTTGGCGGCCAGATTGACGCAATGGTCGAAATAGCCAGAGACCACGTCGGCGCTGCCGCCGAGCACGGCCTTGAGCGCGTCCGAGCCGCCCTTGAGGTCGACCAGCTCGACGTTGAGGCCGGCCTTCTCGTACTCGCCGAGTTGCTTGGCCAGCACCGTCGGCAAATAGCACAGACAGGCACCCCCGCCGACCGCAACGGTGATCTTGCTTTGCGCTGCGGCAAGACCTGATGTGAGCGTCAGCGCGAGCAGCGCACCGGCGAGCCTGGCAATCGTGTTCTTCATTGGTTTCCTCCGTTCGGCTGGCGGCACCATAGAGCAGCGGGACTGGCTTGAGAAGGACGCCCAAGTGCACTGGCCATCAGCCTTTTGGCGCAATAGCATGGAGTCACAACAACAATCTCTGACGGGGAGAATCATCCATGAATCGCCTTGCTGCCGGGCTGTCGATCACCGCCGCTTTCGTCGCCGGGTGCGGCGCGACTTACCTGCTGGGGCCGGCATTCGCCGCCGAGAACATCGCCGCGCAGATCATCCACACCGGCGAGATGGAAGGCGACGCACTCGGCCCGGCCAACAACGTCGGCTATCGTTCGAAGACGTTCATGACCGCCGATGGCTCGACCGTGTCGATCCAGGTCGGCAACGTGCCGAAACACCTGCATCCCAACACCAACGAGATCCAGTACATCCTTGATGGCACCGGGACGATCTGGCTCGGCAACAAGGAAGTAACCGTGAAGCCGGGCGACCTCGTCATCATCCCGAAGGGCACGCCACATGGTGGCACCAAGCCGATTAGCGGCCAGGTCAAGGCGATCGCCATCAAGACGCCGCCGCAGGCGCCCGACGACGTCAAGCTGCTGGATTGAGGTTTTGCGACGGGGCTCGCGCCGACGCGCGGGCCCTTTTTTCGTTAGCCGCGCCCATCCGCGGTCGGGCGCCAGACCAGCAGTCGCCGCTCCACCAGCGTGACTCCAAAATCGATCAGGATGACGAAGGCCGACAGCACGAACATGCCGGCGAACACGCCGCCGACATCGAACACGCCTTCGGCCTGCTGGATCAGATAGCCGAGGCCCGCGGCCGATCCCAGATATTCGCCGACGACTGCACCGACCACGGCGAAGCCCACCGACGTGTGCAGTGAGGAGAACATCCACGACAGCGCCGACGGCCAATAGACATGCCGCATCAACTGCCCCTCGCTCATGCCGAGCATGCGGCCATTGTCGAGCACGGTGCGGCTGACCTCTTTCACGCCCTGGTAGACGTTGAAGAAGACGATGAAGAACACCAACGTCACACCGAGCGCGACCTTGGACCAGATACCAAGCCCAAGCCACAGCGCAAAGATCGGCGCCAGCACGACGCGCGGCAAGGCGTTGGCCATCTTCACATAAGGGTCGAATACCGCGGCAACGAGCGGCTGCCGGGCGAACCAGAAGCCGATCAGGACGCCGCCAACGGAGCCGATCACAAAGGCCAGGATCGATTCCCAGAGCGTGATTGCCAGATGCTTCCAGATCACGCCACTCGCGAACCACTTCACAATCTGGCTGAACACATCGACCGGATTAGAGAAGAAGAACGGCGGCAACAGAACCTTTCCGAATACCGGAACGCTTGAAAAGAACTGCCACAACGCAATGCCGACGATCGCGACCAGGACTTGCAGCGCAAGCAGCGTGACGCGCGACATCAGACCGCCTCCGCCGCTTGGGTGGATTGCGCGTAGCCTTTCATCACTTCGTCCTTGAGCACGCTCCAGATCTCGCGGTGGAGCGCGTGGAAATCCTTGTCCATCCGTACCTCGAAGATGTCGCGCGGGCGCGGCAAGGTCACGCGCCAGTCGCCGATGATCCGCGAGGACGGCCCGGCCGACATGATCACGACGCGGTCGGCAAGCGCGATCGCTTCTTCGAGATCGTGGGTGACGAACAACACCGCCTTGCGATCGGCATTCCAGAGATCAAGCAGCAGATTGCCCATCACCTGGCGCGTCTGCGCATCAAGCGGCCCGAACGGCTCGTCCATCAGCAGGATCTTGGGGTCGCGGATCAGCACCTGCGCCAGCGCCACGCGCTTGCGCTGGCCGCCGGAGAGCATGTGCGGATAGCGGCCCGCAAAGGCACCGAGGCCGACGGAGGTGAGCCATTTCTGCGCCTGGGGCAGCGCCTCAGCGCGCGGCGTACCCTTGATCTCGAGGCCGATCGCGACGTTATCGAGCGCGGTCTTCCAGGGGAACAGCGCGTCGGCCTGGAACAAATAGCCGGCATCCCGGTTCAGCCCGGTGAGCGGCCGGTCGAATATCTTGATGTTGCCGGCGGCCGGCTTGAGCAGCCCCGCCGCGACATTGAGCAGCGTGGATTTTCCGCAGCCGGTCGGGCCGACGATGGCGACGAACTCGCCCTGCGCGACCGTGAGATGAGCCTTTTCCACCGCTGTGTAGACCCGCCCGTCCCCCAGCCGGAACGCAACCTTGGCATCTTCCAGCGCCACTGCCGTCGGCGTCGTCATGTGGTTCCTCCAAACTTGGCTTGATGCCTTAGCCGCTCGCGCGACCAAGTTCAATCAACCGGCCAAGCGTGCTACGCATGGGTTTGTCATTCCCTCCCCCATCGGGCGGGTCAACCAGATGAGCCGCGCCCAATGCCGTCCAGGCCGATGATTGGCTATGCGCACGTCACCAAGAGCTTTGGCTCCCTCAGGGCCGTCGACGACGTCTCGCTCGACATTGCCGAGGGCGAATTTCTGGCTGTCGTCGGCGGCTCGGGCTCGGGCAAGACGACGCTGCTGCGGCTCGCCAACCGGCTGATCGAGGCCGATCGCGGCACCATCGCGCTCGAGGGCGAGGACGTGCAAAACATCGATCCGGTCGCGCTGCGGCGCCGCATCGGCTACGTCTTCCAGAGCGGCGGCCTGTTTCCGCATCTGAGTGTCGCCGACAATATCGGCATCACGCCAAAGCTGCTCGGCGCCCCCACAGCCGAGATCGCTGCGCGCGTCGACGAGTTGATCGAGCTCGTGCAGCTCGATCGCAGCTCTCATCGGGACCGGTTGCCGGAGGCGCTCTCAGGCGGCCAGCGCCAGCGCGTCGGCGTCGCTCGGGCGCTGGCCGCAAAGCCCCGCATCTTGCTGATGGACGAGCCGTTCGGCGCGCTCGATCCCCTCACCCGCGATGCCCTCGGCGAGGATTTTCGCGAACTGCACCGCAAGCTCGGCCTGACCACCGTGATGATCACGCACGATATGACGGAGGCGATTCTACTCGCCGACCGCATCGCAGTCATGCGCGGCGGAAAACTGCTGGCGCAGGGGACGCCCGCGGAGCTCTCAAAGAGCAGCGATGCCTATGTGCTCGAATTGCTGCGAACACCGCGGCGTCAAGTCGCGCGGCTGAACGCGCTGTTGCCCCAGGGCGGTGCGGCATGAGCTTGCTCGATGATCCGCGCTGGGGCGAGGCGCTGTCGCATCTGCCCGATTATCTCGGCAATCATGTACGGGTGAGCCTCGCCGCGCTTGCGCTCGGCCTCATCATCAGCCTGCCGCTGGCGATCCTCACGCGCAATCGCCCGGCGCCGCGCGCCATCCTGCTGGCGCTCGCCAGCATCGTGCAGACCGTGCCGGGACTGGCGCTGCTCGCACTGTTCTATCCGCTGCTGTTACTCGCGGCCTCCGTGACGCTCAAATGGTTCGGCGTCAGCTTCTCCGCGTTCGGATTCCTTCCAGCCATGCTCGCGCTGGCGCTGTATTCGATGCTGCCGGTACTGCGCAACGGCATCACGGGGTTGAACGGCATCGACCCCGCGTTGATCGAAGCCGCCAAGGGCGTTGGCATGACCTCACGGCAGTCGCTCGTCATGGTCGAGCTGCCGCTGGCGCTACCGGTGATGATGGCGGGCATCCGAACCGCGGCCGTGTGGGTGATCGGCACCGCGACGCTGTCGACACCGATCGGCCAGACCAGCCTCGGCAATTACATTTTTGCGGGGTTGCAGACCCAAAACTGGGTGTTCGTGCTGTTCGGCTGCTTCGCCTCGGCCCTGCTTGCGCTTGCCGTCGATCAGCTTCTCGGCCTGATCGAGAGCGGATTGCGCCAGCGCAGGCGCCTGCGCGCCGGGCTCGGTGCGATCGGAATTGCGGCGGTGGTTGCGGCGACGCTGGTGCCGACGTTGGGCCGCTCGTCGTCCGCCTATGTGGTCGGCGCAAAAACCTTTGCCGAGCAATATGTGCTGTCGGCACTCATGAGGGATCGTCTCCAATCGGCCGGTCTCTCGGCCACGGCGCGATCGGGCCTCGGCTCGAGCGTGGTCTTCGAGGCGCTGAAGGCCGGCGATATCGATCTCTATGTCGATTATTCCGGCACGCTCTGGGCCAACCAGCTACACCGAACCGACATCAAGCCGCGCGCGGAGATCGTGGCTGCTTTGAAGACAGCCCTCGCCAAGGACAAGATCACCCTGCTCGGCGAGCTCGGCTTCGAAAACGCTTATGCGCTGGTGATGCCGAGGAAGCGCGCCGATACGCTCGGCATCCACACCATCGCCGATCTCGCCGCGCACACTTCGACGATGTCGATCGCCGGCGACTATGAATTCTTCTCGCGGCCGGAATGGGCGGCTCTGCAGAAAGCCTATGGCCTTCAGTTCAGCGCACAGCGCCAGATGCAGCCGGACTTCATGTATGCGGCCGTCGCGAGTGGGGAGGTCGACGTGATTGCGGGCTACACGAGCGACGGGCTGATCGCAAAATACGATCTAGTGGCGCTCGACGATCCGAAACAGGCAATCCCGCCCTACGACGCGATCTTGCTGCTCGCGCCGAAGCGCGTCAGCGATGAGCGCCTCAAGTCGGCGCTGGGCCCGCTGCTGGGCAAGATCGACATTACCACCATGCGCGAGGCAAACTTGCGCGCCAGCGGCAACGACGCGAACTCATCTCCGGATGTGGTGGCAAAATGGCTGTGGGATAAGATCGGCGGCGGTAAATAGAATTGAGGGGGTAGCCGCAGGGGACTTTCGGCCACCCCCTCCTGCCCTCTCCTGGAGGACGAGAGGGCAAAGCAAAGATCAGTTCACGCTCTCACTTCCTGCCGTTGAAACAGCACGTAGCTGAACGCAAAAAGAATGATCGTTCCTGCGACGAGGCCGACGGTCTGCGGCCACGCGATCATCATGCTTTCGCCAAAGGGCAACGGCGCGCCCATGACGGCGCCGCGAAGCTGATCAAGGAAGACGGGGCCAAGCGCACGGGTCGTCGGCGACAGCACGGCGAGCATTGCTTCCCCGAACAGGTCGTTCGGCGACAACCGCAACAGCTCCTGCGTCCACACCGCCGTCGCCGGATCGTTCAGGCCGAGCAGCGCAAAGCGCGGGTCGGCTGGCGCGACCGCCTGTGCAAGGGCCGGAGCAAGCATCGGCCACAACACCGCCAGGAACAGCCAGATCCCCAGTGAGACCAGGGCCGCGTTGGCAGCCGACCGGAACACCGTCGACAGCAACATCGCCAGCGACAGCCAGACGCCCGCATAGAAGATCGCCACGACCAGGAATACCAGAGAGCGCGCGATTTCCTCGCTGCCCGGCGGCACGCCGAGGAAGATCAGGCCGAGGCCGATCACCAGCAACCACAAGGCAGCAAGGCTGATTCCGATCGTGGCAAGCGCCGCGAGGAACTTCCCCATCAGCAGGGCATCTCGGTAGATCGGTTGCGCCAGGATACGCGACAGCGTCTTCCTGTTGTGCTCGCCATTGACTGCGTCAAAGCCCAATCCGATCGCCATGAGCGGAATGAGGAAGCCGAGGACCGCGACGAAGGATGGTAACGGCGCCTGATCGATCGTGAAAAGTCGCAGCAGCAGGAACGGGTCTTCAGCGGTATTTTGCCTGAGACTGTTGATCGCCTCGTACAGGGCAGCAAGTGCCGTGAAGACAATCAGGAGCTCCAGCATCAACATGCGGACGCTGGAGATATGATCGGCAAGCTCCTTGACGAAGACGGTCGACAATCCCTGGAACGGTGAACCCTCACGCCGCATGACGAACGTCTCCCGTGGACTGCGCCCGGAAATAGCGTGCGTAGATCGTTTCGAGGCTCGGCTCGTCGACCGATAATCGACGCAGCGCCCCATCGCCCGCAACCACGGCGCGCGCTGCATCCGGCCGGACGTCGCGCTCGGCCGTCATGCGGAAACGGTCGGCTGCAAGGGTCTCCACCTGGGTCACCCCCGGGATCATCGCCAGCCGCCGGGCGATGCCCGGCCCTTCCGCCTCGACCTCCACGACGAACCCTGCGCCGAGCACCTGGACCGCGAGCTGTGGCACTGCGCCCATGAGCACGATCTTGCCGCCGCGGAATAGCGCAACGCGATCGCAGATGCGCTGAACCTGGTCGAGCATGTGAGACGACAGCAGCACCGTGACGCCTTCGGCCTTGAGCTCTCCGATCAATCCCAGGAACTCCTGGGTCGCCTGCGGATCCAGGCCCGATGTCGGCTCATCCAGGATCGCGATCTCGGCGCGCTTCATGATGATCTCGGCGAGCCCCAACCGCTGCCGCATGCCGCGCGAGAAGGTGGCGACGCGCGTGGCCGCCACACCAGCAAGTCCAACGCGGGTGAGCGCGGCTTCAATTCGCTCCGCCCGCTCGGCGCGGCCAAAGCCCATCAGCTTGGCGGTATAGGCCAGGTTTTCAAAGGCCGTCAGTTGATCGTAGAAGCCGACGGCATCGGGCAGATATCCGACCCGCTGCTTGACCTTCAGCGGCTCGCGCGCCGGATCGAGACCGAGCACGTTGACCGCGCCGGCCGATATCTCGGTCAGGCCGAGCATCATCAGGATGGTCGTGGTCTTGCCGGCACCGTTCGGGCCGAGCAGGCCGAACACCTCGCCTCTGGTGATGTCGAGGTCGATGCCATCGACCACCGCCGTGTGTCCGTATCGCCTGGTCAGGCCGCGCGCATGGATGACCGGAACGCGCGGTGGACTTCCAGTCTCGATCTGTTGCTCACTCATCGCCGTCCGAACCTCGCAACGGCCCCCAGCATCAACAACAGCGCGACGCCGATGACGCCGGCGCCCGCCAACCCCCATACGGTCGACGTGCCGACCGTGATGCGGAACTGGCTCGAAGCGGTTTCCCCCTTGGAGGCGGCGCGGATGTTGGCCTGGTAATCGCCGGCCAGCGACTTGTCGCTGGGAGTGAGCAAGGCCTGCACCTCGCTGTCCTTGCCCGGTACGAGCCGATCAATCGTTGCTGGCTCGAATGTCACCTTCCAACCGCTGGGCGCGGTCCCCGCCAGTGCGATATTCTCGGCCGGCGCCGTGCCCGTGTTAGTCACGACGATCGGGATCGAGCTTTGCTTGCCCGCGACCGCACGCGCGCTCAGCAGACCGTCACGACCCGAAATTTGAAGCTGCGGTTCGCCGACGATGTCGAGAGCGAGCTCGGTCGAGGCGGAAGCGTCTTGCGCCTTCACCGTCACCTTCACGGGGAAATGGCCGGCATCGACCGTCGTGGGCGGGCGCACCTTGAGCTTGACGTCCTTGGATTGACCCGCATCGATCGGGATCGAGGACAGCTCCTGTGTACCGTAAGCCTCCGTGAACGAGGTCTCGAAATTGGCCGGCGCTTCGGCAGCGAAGCTGGCGACGAGATTGCGACCGGAATCGTTCTTGATCGACAGCGTATAGTCGAAATTGGATTTCGGGCTCCCGCGCAGCGATGGCAGGCTGGACTTCACAGTCAGCTTCGCAGGCAGCTCCTTCGCCAGCGACACTGCGATCGGAAGTTCGGCATTGGTACCCTGCCCTTCGGCCTTGACCGTGAGCGTGTGCGCGCTGAGATCGCTGCCGGCAGGAACGTCGAGCCTGAGCTGAAGCGCTACGCTGCCGTCGGGCGCCGGCATCGCAGCACCGACCGGCTGGCCGCCACCCAGCAACGTCGCGGTCCAGCCACTCGGCACGCCCGTGACCGAAAGCTGATAGCGCTCCGGCGCAAGACCGTAATCCTGCAACCGCAGCGACACATTGGTCGTGGTCCCCGGTCGCACCGTGACCGCCGGATAGTCGGTCATGAGATAGAGCCCCTTGATGTCATGTGCCGGCTCGGCCGCATAAGCGGTCGGGCTCAGCAAAATCAGGGCAAATGCAAGACGCGCAGCATCAAGCGCTCGCATGGACGATACTCCTGCAAGAAATTGGACCAGATGGACAACGCGCCGCCCGAGAAGACGATGGCGACGGCTTGCCGGATCATGGGGGAAATCTTGACAAAGTTTGGGAAGCGAAGCGCCGCACCAATTACAAGTCGGTGATCTCAGGCGCTTTTGGCTCAGACTTTAGTTTGAAAGTCGGCTTGCGCACCCCTTGCTGGCCCTAAGATTAATATATCGTAATGCGATATATTTTTGCTTGTCCTAAAGCCCGTGAATCATACCCGCATTGATCAGAAGCCTGTTCAATCGCCGGGCCTCGGCGCCGTCCTTGCAGCCGTAGAAAATGCCATTGCAGCGGAGCATGATCTCTTTCTGCTCCGCGAACGACGGGTCGAGCGGAATGCCGGCGGCTTCCTGGATCACCAGCGGCAGATAGGGACCGTCGATCGTGTCCATCACTGCGTTGCTTTTGACCGGCTCGAAATTGACAGCATCTATCGCGTAGTAGGTCGCATAGAGACGCGGATCGTAAGCGTCGAGCTTCTTGCCGATCGCCCCTTCGTCGAGCCCCGGCTCGAGGATGCCAGGTGCGAACTCGGGCTGGTGATCGCCATAGCGCACGATCAGGAAAGGCTCGCCCGGGAAGTTCTTCTTCAGGCCCGCGATGAAGGACTTGTATTGCTCGGCGCTCATCGCCTGTCGGCGCAGATATTCGTCGATCGACGCCACGTTGCCCGGTGCGCGCCAGGTCGGCATCAGGTCGGGGCGAAAGCGCGTTTCCCAGGGAAAATGGTTGGCGCCGAGATAGATGAAGGTGAACAGCGGCTTGTTCGGCGTCCGCTCGCCCATCAGCCGCAGCGCCTTGTCGTAGAAGAAGCTGTCGGGCTCGACGTCCTTGGCGCCAAGATCATGAGAGTCGAGGAAGCGCTCGACACCGGTCGTCATCTGAAAGCTGCGCGCGCCCATGAAGCCGCCATAGGCGGGATAGAGCGACATGGTGTCGTAGCCGCAGCGACGCAAGCTGAGCGGTAGCCCGCGCTCGACACGCCCCGACGCAATGCGTGTCACGAAATAGGCGAAGCGGCCGAACGAGCGCGAGGACAGACCCGCCAGCACGTTGTATTCGGTGAACCAACTCGGCCCGCCATTGCTCTCGGCCAGGAACGCGCGCTCCTTGCCATCCCAGGACTTGAAATGGTTGCCGTAACCCGCCGGCACCTTGATGCCCTCCGCGGCGCGGATGTCGAAACTCGATTCATCATGGATCATGATGATGTTCGGCCGGCGGCCGGCCGGATGACAGGCGTCAACCAGCGGAACGTTGAGCCGCTCGTTGGCCGACGCGGCCGCTTCCATGAAACCGTACTGGACGAAATCGGAAACCGCGGTCACGCCGGAGCGGAAGAACTTCGAGAGATAGCCGTCGTCGTAATAGCCACGCCAGGCTTCATCAGGCTGATACATGGAATAGCCGACGAGGCCCGCGAGGCACGCGAGCATGGCGGCAAGCGCCGGCAGGCGACGAATACGAAACGGATCGAGCCACCATAGCGCATACATCAGCGGCAGCGTAACGAGGCCGGCCCCGATTACCGACCAGCGCAGATTCGGGAAGATCGTGAACAGGAACGCGACCGTGTCGCGATCGATCATCATCAAATCGATGAAGTTGACCGTCATCTGCACGACGTCGTGCTTGAGCCGCGACAGCAGCACCAGCACCACGACCATGGTCAGCGACAGCGCACCCGACAGCGCCGGCCGGCGCAGCAGCGTGATCCAGAGGAAGTTGAGAATGCCCCAGGCGAACAGGAAAGAGAGGCGCGAGCCGAAATCGGTCTCGGTTTCGTACATCAGCGCAAGTGCAGCGAAATGCGGCGCGGCCACAGCCAGCAGCCGCCAGATACCGAGCGCGGCAACGCTCGCCAGAACAGCGGTGGTGGCGGAAGGACCTGGATTGGGCGCGGACGCCATCGACGACACGCTGAACTTGGATCCGGCGCAGTGATGCCAAGCCGTCTGGTCGGCCTCGTGACGGCCAGGGCGTCCGGCGCAGCCGACTGCACCGTGTCATAAAACTGTAACGGAACGGTCACGGACAGGCAACGCATGTCGCGGTCCGACCTTCGCTTAATGTTAGCGGGAGGCGAAAGGCCGCACCGCAACTGCGTCCCGCCGGCCCGAGGCGCGAACGACTACTCGATCACCTCGTCGGCCCGGGCGAGCAGGTTCGGGGGAATTGCCAGGCCAAGTGATCTGGCGGTCTTCAGATTGACGATCGTCTCGATCTTGGTCGAGCGCTGAATGGGAAGATCGGCAGGCCTGGCCCCCTTCAGGATCCTCGCCGCATAACCGCCGACGAGACGCGAGGCATCGTGCGCGCTGGCCCCGTAGCTCACCAGGCCCCCCAGGTCGACGAACTCGCGCTGGAAGTACAGGGTCGGCACCCGCTGCTTTGCCGACGCCTCGATGATCTGGACGCGATTGACGATGAAGACCGGATCAACCGTCACCAACAGCGCCTCGACGCGCGCCTGCGCGATCTCGGCAAAGGCCCTGTCGATATCGTCCTTTTGACTGGCCTTGAGCACGAGCAGGGTTTTTCCAATGGCTTTGGCCGCCTCCTTCGCGCTTTCGAGCTGGGCCGCTGCGGTCGGGCGGTTCGGGTTCACCAGGACACCGATCGTCGTCGCGGTCGGGACCAATTCGCTGACCAGCTCCAGATTCTTGGCTCCAAGCTCGCCGGCGAGCCAGGTCACGCCAGTGACGTTTCCTCCGGGCCGGTTCAGGCTTTCCACCAGGCCCGTGGATACGGGATCGTCTCCTGTGAGGAAGACAACGGGAATGACTGATGTCGCGCGCTTGGCCGCCAGCGCGGCCACGTTGCCACCCATGGTGACGATCACGCCGACCTGCTTCTGGACGAGCTCAGCCGCAAGTTCAGGCAACCGGTTGAACTGCCCCTGAGCCCAAAGATAGTCGATGGCGAGGTTGCTGCCCTCGACCAGCCCGGCGGCTTTGAGCCCCTCCTGGAGGCCCATCACCACCGTGATAAAGGTCTCTGGCGAACCGCTGGCGAGGAATCCGATGGTCGGCCGCGGGGTCTGAGCAAGCGCCCGGTTGGTCCAGATCGGCACGGTGCCGGCTGCGAGAAGAAACGTGCGTCGATCCATCTTTGCTATGCGCATCAAAATATCGAATTGAGGAACTTAATATGAGCGCGAGTGTATGCGGCGCGACATCATCCGCCAATACCAGGCCGAGAGGGATTTCGGACCGGCAAGGCGCCTAGCGCTTGGCGATCCCAGCGATGAACAGATCGATCACCGCCTCCGCCATCCGCTCGATCTCGCCCTCCTCCACGCCCCAGCGCGGGAAATGCCCGTCGAGATTCATCCGGGCGAAGCCGTAGATCAGGGAGCGGCCGGCAATCAGGATACGCTTGAGGTCCGTCGACCGCAGCAGACCCTGCGCGGCCGCTTCAGTCAGCATCTGCTCGGTCAGCGCGACCAGCTCATCATTGTCGCGGGTCAGTTCGGGGGAGCTACCATGGGCGAAATAGCGCCCCGTGGAGATGATCTCGAAATGGGCGGGGTTGCGGATCGCCCATCGAACATAGGCAATGCCAAAGGCTCGGAAGCGCGCCAGCGGGTCAGCTGGGCGAGCCTCAGCCAGCGTGGCCTCGATCTCGGCGCGAAAGCGCCGCTGCGCCTCCTCGGCCACCGCGGCCATCAAGGCGTCGCGGTTGGGAAAATGCCGGAACGGCGCCCCCGGCGACACCGCGGCCCGGCGCGCGGCCTCGCGCACCGAAACCTCGGCGCCCTCGGCTGCCAGTTGCAGCGCAGCGTCGATCAACACACGGCGAAGGTCGCCGTGGTGATAAGGCCGGGCTTCGGATGTCTGGCGACGGGCGCGGGGCTTGGACGTCTGACGGGCAGGCATGGTGGCTTCTAGCATCACCCGAACGTGAATGTAAGCAGCGATTACACCGTTGACGATCGCGTCATCCCGAAATGTAATCGATGATTACATAAGGAAGGAGACCACCATGTCGCAACGTCAAAGCTGGTTCGAAGGCTGGCGGCTGCTCGCCGTCCTCACGTTGAGCCTGATCGCGTTAAGCTTCTGGATCGCCTCGATGCGGCAGTTCGAAGTGGAGGGCGTGCGCATGGTGATCCGCTTCACGGCGCGCAGCTCGCTGCTGCTGTTCTGCCTCGCCTTCAGTGCCGCGGCACTGGCGCGGCTGTGGCCGAACGCCTGGACGCGATGGCAGCGCCGCAACCGCCGCTATCTCGGCCTCAGTTTTGCGGCCTCCCACGCCATCCATGCGGTTGCGATCGTAGCCTTCGCCAAAATGGATCCGGTCGGCTTTGCGCTGGCCACCTCGCCGGCCTCGTACATCTTCGGCGGCATCGGATATGCCGTGATCATCGCCATGAGCGCGACATCGTTCGACCGGACCGCGGCGCTGATGGGGCCCCGTGCCTGGCGCGCGCTGCACCTCGTAGGCGGCTATTACCTCTGGTTCCAGTTCATGGTGTCGTTCGGCAAGCGCGTGCCGACCATGCCCGTTTACGCGGCGTTCCTCATTCCGCTGCTAATCGTAATGGCGCTACGAATGATCGCGATGGCCTCACGCTCGACCCCACAGACCGTCAAAGCGTAAGCGTATTAGCGGCCGAGGCCCTCGAACTCGCGAGCGCGGACCTCGGTCATCCGGCGCAGACACTCGCCGGCATCGACGCGGGCGATGGTGCCCTCGCCCATGCCGTAGTAGAGGCAATTGGCGTCGCGGTACTGGATCCAGAGCCGCTGCGCGGCGCGAAGCTGATCGCGCTGCGCGTCACCGGCATTCTTCATCGCCTGCTGATAGGCGATGGTCATGCGCTTGTCCCATTGCGCGGTCTGCGCTTTCAGGCACTCGACCATCTCCGCGGTCGAGCCGTCACAGGACCGTGGGTCTCCCTGGTCACCGGCTTGAGCAGTGGAGGCCAGGACGCAGAGGGTGGCAATGAGCAGGCTTCGCATGGTTCAGCCCTGTGGCAGCAGCCCGAGCCGCTTGGCAATGATGCGATCGACTGTGCGCTTGGGCAGCGCAGTGGTTATGAAGTGTCGGAACCAGTCCGGCGTGATCTGATAGCGCACTTTGGGGCTTGCCGCAGTCAGCGCCTCGAACACGACCTCGGCGATCCGTTCGGCCGGCAGGCCGGTCGCGCCGAGGCTCATCATGAACGCCATGACCTTGTTGAGCGCCGGGAAGTAGGGCGAGTTCTTGTAGACTGAGAGATCGATCTGTTCGGCCTTGCTCCAGATCGGCGTCTTCACCGCGCCTGGAGCAACGATGATGACGTCGATGCCGAACAACATCAGCTCGCGGCGCAGGCTCTCCGACAGACCCTCGATCGCGTGCTTGGAGGTGCAATAGGGTGCCGACAGCGGATTGCCGTTCTTGCCCGCGACCGAGCTGATCATCACGATCCGGCCCTTCGGCCCCTTCAGCGACGGGTCCGCGCCGAGCAGCGGGCCGAAGGCTTGCGTCGCGATGACAGGGCCGATGACGTTGATGTCCATCTGGCGGCGGAAATCGTCAGCCGACAGTTCGAGCGCCGGACCGGCGACCGCAACACCGGCATTGTTGACGAGGCCCGCCAGCGTCTCGCCGGCCAGCGCCTCGCGCACCTGGCGCGCGGCAGCCAGCACAGCCGCCTCATCCGTGACGTCAAACAGCAACGGCGTGAAGTTCGACCCGAACTCACCCTTCAGCCGATCGGCATCCGCCTGCTTGCGGACACTACCGAAGACGCGATAGCCGCGCCCGATCAGGAATTTCGCAATGGCCCAGCCAATGCCGGTGGACGCGCCCGTGACGACGACAGATCGCATGATTTCCCCCTCTTGTGCCCCGCGACCAATGTAGGGGGAGGCCGCGCCAGCGCAATGCCGTCAGGTTCTCAAGCCGCGCACCGATGATCTTTTTCGGGCCGGCGCGGCGCTGCAAGAATACTCAGCAGACGTCGGTTCTAAAGATGAAGCGGCGCGCGAACGTCGCGAGAGGCGATCAATCGTGACCTGAAGACGAGGGTGAAGATACGAATCGTAGACTCTGGAGACGCAGAGCTTTTGACGTTCGCTAGCTCTGAAAAACTTCTGAGAAACGACGCGAGTCCAAGAATGTGGTTTAAGCGTCAGTTCTTGGCTCTCTGAGAGCACATCAACTCGCGAAGAATTTGAATGAAGCAGCGATGCTTCGCGCGAGATGAAAAGAGCGAGACCGCGGTTTGCGATCTCGCTCAGATATAATCCCGAAGATTTAAGATTTGGTTTGGCGAGCGAAGCTTTTTGTTTTCGCTCTCATGTCCCGGACAAGCGTAGCGCAGAGCCGGGACCCAGAAGCGGCACTGGACTCCGGCTCTGCAGCGCACCGCTCACGCGCTGCGCTGCATCCGGGGAACGCAAGATTAGTTCTTCGACTTGTCGACCAGCGCGCCCTTCTTGATCCAGGGCATCATGTCGCGCAGCTTGGCGCCGACTTCCTCGATCGGGTGGGCGGCGAGCTTGGCGCGGGTCGCCTTGAACGAGGTCTGGTTGACCTTGTTCTCGAGCATCCAGTCGCGGGCGAACTTGCCGCCCTGGATGTCTGCGAGAACGCGCTTCATCTCGGCCTTGGTCTCTGACGTGACGATGCGCGGACCGGTGACGTACTCGCCGTACTCGGCCGTGTTGGAGATCGAGTAGTTCATGTTGGCGATGCCGCCTTCATAGATCAGGTCGACGATCAGCTTCACTTCGTGCAAGCACTCGAAATAGGCCATCTCCGGGGCGTAGCCGGCTTCGACCAAGGTCTCGTAGCCGGCCTTGATCAGCTCGACCAGGCCGCCGCAGAGCACGACCTGCTCGCCGAACAGGTCGGTCTCGCACTCTTCCTTGAAGGTGGTCTCGATGATGCCGGCGCGGCCACCGCCAACCGCCGAGGCGTAGGACAGGCCGAGGTCATGGGCATTGCCCGAGACGTCCTTGGCGATCGCGATCAGGCAGGGCACGCCGCCGCCGCGCTGATACTCCGAGCGCACGGTGTGGCCGGGGCCCTTCGGCGCGATCATCAGCACGTCGAGGTCGGCGCGCGGGTCGAGCAGGTTGAAGTGAACGTTGAGGCCGTGCGCGAACACGAGAGCAGCGCCCTTCTTCATGTTGTCGTGCAGGTGCTCGCGATAGATATCGCCCTGGAGCTCGTCCGGGGTCAGCATCATGACGAGGTCGGCCCATTTGGCAGCTTCGGCGACTTCCATCACCTTGAAGCCGGCGGCTTCCGCCTTCTTCACCGAGCCCGAGTCCTTGCGCAGCGCGATGGCGACGTCCTTGACGCCCGAATCCTTCAGGTTGAGCGCATGGGCGTGGCCCTGGCTGCCATAGCCGACGATGGCGACCTTCTTGCCCTTGATCAGGTTCAGGTCGGCGTCGCGATCGTAATAAACACGCATAGTCGTTTCCTCGTTCAAGGCCAGAATCGGCCGATAGTCAGTGTCCGAAGGGTGAAATTTGCGGATTTCGGGGGCTGTCTAGAGCATTTCGGCCCCTGAGGGAAACCCGTTTCTGCATGGAAATCCGCGACATCATGCATCCATGAAAACGGGGTAGAGGGAGGCGAGCAGCAGCAGCGCCATCAGGATATTGAAGGCGCGAACCAGCCGCTCGGAGGTCAAGACCGGTCTTAGTGCAGTGCCGAAGAAAGCCCAGACCACGGTCGAGACCGTGCCCACCAAGAGGCTGATCAGGGTCTGGATCACGATGTTGACCGGGAACTGGGCAATGGCGGCATAGGCCGTGATGGTGCCGATCACGATCACCCAGCCCTTGGCATTGATCCATTGGAACATGGCGGCACCCCAGAAGGTCATCGGGCCGCGGCCGTCCTCGCTGCCCGGCGTGGTCGGGCCAGACATGGCGATCACAACGGCCAGATAGATCAAGTACGCCGCGCCGGCATATTTCAGGATGGTCTGGAGGATCGGATAGGCCAGGAAGACGGTGCCGAGGCCGAGGCCGACGGCGCCGACCATGAAAGCGAAGCCGAGGACGATGCCGGCGATGTGCGGAATCGTCCGCCGGAAGCCATAGGTCAGGCCCGAGGCGAGCAGCATGATGTTGTTCGGCCCGGGGGTGAAGTACATCACCACCATGAAGGCCAGGAAGGCATAGAAGAGCGAATGGGCCATGTTCACCTCACGCAGTCTTCGCAAGCGGTTCTTTGGGTAACGCCTTGGGACGCTTGACCAGCACCATCACGGCAATGCCACCGACCACGGTCAGCATGCCGGCGAGGCGCAGCGGCCCGAACCGCTCGCCGAACACGATGCTGGACGCCGCCGAACCCACGAACGGCACGAGCAGCGCGAACGGCACCACTTGCGCAGCGGGATAGTCACGCAGCAGCCGGCCCCACAACCAATAGGCGATACTGGTGGAGATGGCGCCGATTACCAGCAGGCAGATGAGGCCGGTCAACGACATGTGGATGAGCGAATGGAAAGTCGACGCCGGCCCGTGCACGACGAGCGTCAGCGCGAACAGCGGCACCGCGGTCGCAAGACAAAGCCAGGCGAACAGATCAAACATCGGCACGCCGCGAGCGCCGCGCAGCAAGATGTTGCCGATCGCAAAACTGACTGGCGCGATCATCAGCACCGCGAAGGCGCCAACGCTGAAATAGTAACCGACGGTGCCGCAGATCATCAGCAGGCCGATGGCCGCGATGATGACCCCCAGCGTCTGTACCGGCGTCGGACGCTCGCCGAATGCGATCGCGGCGAAGCCGATCGTGAACAGGGCCTGGCTCTGCACGACCACGGAGGTCAGCCCCACCGGCACGCCATGGGCGATGCCATAGGCCTGCGACAGGAATTGCCCGAGGAACAGCGTGAAGCTGATCGCGATCAGGAGCGACCAGGCGACCTTCGGCTTGCGAATGAACAGGCACGGCACCGCGGCGATGGAAAAACGCATCGCCGTCATCAGCTCCGGTGAAAATTCGTCGAGCGCGATCCGGCTCGCCACAAAGGCAAGCCCCCAGATGATCGCCACCATGAGGGCGATGAAGATGTCGGCCGGCTTCATTGTTGTTTCCGGTTCTGCCCTTGTCGTGCAGCCCTGCTTTGTTTTTCTGGTCTAGCTTTGCTCGCCGGCTTTCGGTTTGCGGAGGAGAAAAGTGCCGTGCATCGGTGCGTGATAATCGGCCGAGACCAGCATGAAGCCGACATCGGTCAGCATCCGCTCCATCACCCAGCCAAAAGTCGAGTATTCGTCGCGCATATGCGTCACCACGCTCTCGCGCGAGAAATCGTGGTTCTTGATCTGGTAGTCGGCCCACTGCTCGACATCGCGCTCGACTGCGTCGGGCATCGAGGCATAGACGATGTCGCGCAGATAGAAAGTCGCGCCGGGCTTGAGCGCACGAAAGATCCGCGACATCGCCACGACCTTCCAGAAGTCAGGCAGATGATGCAGCGTGAACTCGCTGACGATCAAATCGTAAGATTCCGGCCGGTAGGCAAAGCTGAGCAGACCCGCGGATTGCGTGCGCACCGGCGCCTTGCGGTCGCGGGCATAGATCTCGGCGAGCGCCAGCATCGCCGGCGAAATGTCGATCGCGTCGACTTCGGCGCCCATCAGCGCCGCTTCGGTCGCCAGCACGCCGTTGCCGCAGCCGATGTCAGCGATGCGCCAGCCGCGCTGGACTCCCAGCATTTTCAGTGCGGCGCGCGCCCGCAGATCGGCATCGTCGTGGGCGTCGTAGATCGACGCCACCGCGGGCTCGATGCCCATCCGGTTCCGCTCGTTATAATACCAGTCGCGCGCCAGCATGGCTCACATCCCTTCAGGCCCGCGACCGATCGCGGCAACACCGGTGCGCGACACCTCGACGAGGCCGAGCGGGCGCATCAGGTCGATAAACTGGTTGATCTTGTCGGTATTGCCCGTGATTTCGAACACGAAGCTCTCGGTGGTGGCATCGATCACGCGGGCGCGGAAGGCATCCGCCAGCCGCAGCGCCTCGACGCGATGCTCGCCCTGCCCGCGCACCTTGACCATCGCGAGCTCCCGCTCGATCGAGCGGCGGGTCTGGGTCATGTCGACGACCTGGTAGACCGGGACCATGCGATCGAGCTGATGCTTGATCTGCTGGATCACCATCGGCGTGCCTGTCGTGACGATGGTGATGCGCGAAAGGTGCTTCTGCGCCTCGGTCTCCGAGACCGTGAGGCTCTCGATGTTGTAGCCACGGCCGGAGAACAGGCCGATGACGCGCGCGAGCACGCCCGGTTCGTTCTGCACGAGCACCGCAAGCGTGTGCGTCTCGTTCGGATCGTGACGCTCTTCGATGAAATAGGCGGATGCGGGCTGGTTCATTGTCGTCCCCTTCAATCCTTCTTTGTCATGCCTGCGAAGGCGGGCATCCAGTCATCACCGGCGCCTGAGATTCCCGCGACTGCTGCGGCGTCCAGGATCGTCCGGTCAAGCCGGACGATGACAGTAGAGTTCTTCACAAGTGCTTGGGTCATCGTGCGACCACCATCCGCGCGGAAGGTGAACTCCCTCGCCCCGCTCTTCGCGGGGAGAGGCGAAGGGAAGCCGCTCGTTGCTGCTGCATCATCGACAGCTCACACCAGCGCCTTGCCGCCGGCGAACGCCTTGGCGGTGGCCTCGTCGTTGGCCTGCTCGGGCAACAGCATCTCGTTGTGCGCCTTGCCGGAGGGGATCATCGGGAAGCAGTTTTCCAGCGCCGCGACACGGCAATCGAACAGCACCGGGCGCTTGACCGAGATCATCTCCTTGATGGCGCCATCCAGATCGCCGGGCTTATGCACCTGAAGACCAACGGCGCCATAGGCTTCCGCGAGCTTGACAAAGTCCGGCAGCGCCTCGGAGTAGGAATGCGACAGCCGGTTGCCGTGGAGCAGTTGCTGCCACTGCCGCACCATGCCCATGTACTGGTTGTTCAGGATGAAGATCTTGATCGGCAGCTCGTACTGAACCGCCGTCGACATCTCCTGCATCGTCATCTGCACCGAGGCATCGCCTGCGATGTCGATGACGAGACTGTCCGGGTGCGCAACCTGCACGCCGACCGCGGCCGGCAGGCCGTAACCCATGGTGCCGAGACCACCCGACGTCATCCAGCGATGCGGCTCCTCGAAGCCGAAGAACTGCGCAGCCCACATCTGGTGCTGGCCGACCTCGGTCGTGATGTAGGTATCCTTGCCGCGCGTCGCCTCGAACAGGCTCTGGATCGCGTGCTGCGGCAGGATGATGTCGTTGCTCTTCTTGTAATAGAGCGAATTGCGCGCACGCCACTGCGCGATCTGCTGCCACCAGGTCTTGATGTCAGGCTTCTTCGCCTCGGCCTTGAACACCTGCAGGATGTCGCCGAGGATGTTGGCGCAATCGCCGATGATCGGCACGTCGACGCGGATGTTCTTGTTGATCGAGGACGGATCGATGTCGATGTGGATCTTCTTCGAGTTTGGCGAGAACGCATCGACGCGCCCGGTGATGCGGTCGTCGAAGCGCGCACCGACGCACAGCATGACGTCGCAATCATGCATGGTCATGTTGGCTTCGTAAGTGCCGTGCATGCCGAGCATGCCCAGCCAGTTCTTGCCCGACGCAGGATAGGCACCCAGGCCCATCAGCGTGGACGTGATCGGGAAACCGGTGACCTCGACCAGTTCGCGCAGTAGTTTCGTCGCCTCGGGGCCGGAATTGATCACGCCGCCGCCACTGTAGATCACGGGACGCTTGGCATTCGCCAGCAACGACACCGCCTTGCGGATCTGCGTCGCATCGCCCTTCACGCGCGGCGCGTAGGAGCGGTGCACGTCGGACTTGCGCGGCGGATGATAGGTGCCGGTGGCGAACTGCACGTCCTTGGGAACGTCGACCAGCACCGGGCCCGGTCGGCCCGTTGTCGCAACGTAGAAGGCTTCGTGCAGCACCTTGGCGAGATCGTTGACGTCACGCACCAGCCAATTGTGCTTGGTGCAGGGACGCGTGATGCCGACCGTGTCGCATTCCTGGAACGCGTCATTGCCGATCAGATGCGTCGGCACCTGGCCAGAGATGCAGACCAGCGGGATCGAATCCATCAGCGCGTCGGTCAGCGGCGTCACCATGTTGGTGGCGCCAGGGCCTGATGTCACCAGCGCGACGCCCGGCTTGCCTGTCGAGCGGGCATAGCCTTCGGCGGCGTGACCCGCGCCCTGCTCGTGGCGGACGAGAATGTGCTGGACTTCGCTCTGCTGGAAGATCTCGTCGTAGATCGGAAGCACCGCGCCGCCGGGATAGCCGAAAATGTCGGTCACGCCGTGATCGATGAGCGCGCGAACGATCATCGCGGCGCCGGTCATCTGGTTCGGATCGTGGCTCTTGTCGCTCATTGTCTTGCTCCGGATGCGCTGTTGCCAGCGGCTTCGTTCGTGTCGAGTTCAGGAAATAAAAAAGGCCCCGAAGAGGGACCCTGCACACCGCCTGTCATGTGGATGGCAGCTAGCCACCCCCGGCGGTGTGCCTGGGTACGACGGCGATAAGAAGTTTGGTAATAATGTTACGCATTGCAGGTGCTCGGCTTCCCAAAGGTTGCGCGAAACATAACGACCAAAGCCTCGATGTCAAGGCAAAGAGGCTGCTTCCGCGCGATTTTGGCAGTGTAGCGGTGTTCCCGGGGTTCGGCGAGAGGTAAATGCGGGAACCCGAGCACAAAAGCACGTCAACCGTGACCCCGGACCGCGATGGCGGCATCCGCGAGCCATTTGTTCGCCTCCGCCAGCTTGACCCACTCGAATTCGGGCAATTGGTGCCGGAACCAGGTGAATTGCCGCTTGGCGTAGTGGCGGGTATCGGCGCGGCCGATCGTGGCGGCCTCCTCCAGGCTGAGCTCACCGCGCAGATGGCGGATCAGGGCCGGCACGCCATGGGCCTTCATGGCGGGCAGCAAGGGATCGAGGTTTCTGGCGGCCAGCCGTTGGACCTCATCAAGCGCACCGGCGCCCAGCATGGCGTCGAAACGCGCGTCGATGCGGGCATAAAGCTCGTCACGATCAGGGGCGAGAAACACCGCGCGAAAGCAATCTTTCGGCAGCAGCGGTGGCTGGCCCTCATGGTGCCAATCGAGCAGCGAACGCCCGGTTGCCTCGACCACTTCGAGCGCGCGCGCGATCCGGGTGCGGTCACGCAAGTTCAGTCTCTCGGCCGCACGCGGATCGCGGCGCGCCAGTTCCGCATGCAGTGCCTCGACGCCGTTCCGCTCCAATCGGGCGCGCACGTCCTCGCGTATCTCCGCTGGGATCGGCGGCACGACCGAGAGGCCCACGGTCAGCGCCTTGAAGTAGAGCCCGGTGCCACCGATGAAGATCGGCAGACGGCCCTCAGCTTGCGCCTCCTCCAGCCCCTTTGCGGCGTCAGTCACCCAGGCGCCGGCCGAAAAATTCACGGCCGCGTCGACATGACCATAAAGGCGATGCGGAGCACGCGTCTCCTCGTCCCGCGTGGGACGTGCGGTGATGACGCAGAGGTCGCGATAGACCTGCATGGAATCGGCATTGATGACCACGCCCCGTGCGCTGAGAGCAAGCTCGAGCGCCAGCGCCGACTTGCCGCTGGCGGTCGGGCCTGCGATAAGCACGGCCTTGATCGGATGCCCCTCGCTCACGAAAACCTCAAATGTCCCTCGTCGCCACGCTGATCTGCAATCCCAACAATCCCGCGCTCGATAGCACCATTGTCGACGGCGCCCGCGCCGTGCTGCCGCAGGCCGCGCCTGCGCACTGGCTGTTCGACGGGGTTGCGGTCGACATACCCTTCGGCGCCGACAGTAACCTCGAAGCCGACCGTCACGCCATCGAAGAGCGGCTGCGCGAGCTTCGCGGCGACCTGCCCGTCGACATCGTGGTGCAGCCTGTCGGCGTCAGGCGCAAGAAACTTTTTCTGGCCGACATGGATTCCACCATGATCGGCCAGGAATGCATCGACGAACTCGCCGATCTCGTCGGGATGAAGGCCCATGTGGCCGCGATTACCGAACGCGCGATGCGGGGCGAGATCGAGTTCGAGCCGGCGCTGCGCGAGCGCGTCGCGCTGCTGAAGGACTTGCCCGCCGGCGTCGTCGACGAAGTCCTGGCCAAACGCATTACGCTGACCCCGGGCGGCCGTGAGCTGGTCGCGACCATGCGCAAGCACGGCGCCTATACCTGCCTCGTCTCCGGCGGCTTCACGCTGTTCACGAGCGCGGTCGCCGCCAAAATCGGCTTCCAGGAGAACCGCGCCAACCAGCTCGTCGTGCGCGATGGCAAGTTCACCGGCGAGGTGAAGGAGCCGATTTTGGGCCGCGCCGCCAAGCTCGCGACGCTGGTGGATTTGATGGAATCGTTCGATCTCGACGACATCGATTCGATCGTCGTCGGCGATGGCGCCAATGATCTCGCGATGATCCAGGCAGCGGGACTGGGCGTAGCATATCACGCCAAGCCGGCCGTGGCAGCTGCCGCGGCAGCGCGCATCGATCATGGCGATCTCACTGCGTTGCTCTATGCGCAGGGGTATCGGCGGGATGAGTTCGTGGAGGCCTGACACACCCGTCGTTCCGGGATGGTGCGAAGCACCAGACCCGGAACCTCGAGATTCCGGGTTCGATGCTTCGCATCGCCCCGGAATGACCGGTAAAGTTACTGGACGCTCAGCGCCACGAACCGCAATTCGCCGTCGCCGTTCGACACCAGCAGCAACACGGACTTCTTGCCGTCCTTCTTGAGCTGGTCGATCCGCTTCTGGATCTCGTCGCCGCTCGCGACCGCTTCCTGCGCGACTTCGACGATGACGTCGCCAGCGGAGAGCCGCTTCTCGGCAGCATCCGAATTGGCGTCGACATTGGTGACGACCACACCCTTGACGCTGTCCTTGATCTTGTAGCGCGCGCGCAGATCCTTGTTCAGCACAGCGAGATCGAGGCCGAGCGCCTTCTGCGTCACCGGCTTCTCGGGCGGCGGCTCGTCGGTCTTCACCGCGGCCTGTACCTTATCAGGGTCCTGCAGGCGGCCGAGCGTGACCTTCTTGGTCTGCTCCTCGCCCTTGCGAATGATGACGACGTCGACCTCCTTGCCGACCGCGGTGTCGGCGACGATGCGGGACAGATCCTTCGGGTCCTTGACGTCCTTACCATCGAACTTGACGACGACGTCGCCCGGCTCGATGCCGGCCGGCTTGGCCGGGCCCTTCTCGTCGATGCCGGCCACCAGCGCACCGCGCGCCGGCTTGATGCTGAGGCTCTCGGCAATCTCGTCGGTAACGCTCTGAATGCGCACGCCCAGCCAGCCGCGACGCAACTCGCCGAACTGGCGAAGCTGGTCGACGACGCCGGCGACGGTCTTCGACGGCACGGCGAAACCGATGCCGATCGAGCCGCCGGAGGGCGAGATGATCAGGGTGTTGACGCCGATGACGTCGCCTTCGAGGTTGAACAGCGGACCGCCGGAATTGCCGCGATTGATGGCGGCGTCAGTCTGGATGTAGCTGTCATAGGGGCCTGAGGAGATGTCGCGGTTCTTGGCCGAGACGATGCCCGCCGTCACCGTACCGCCGAGGCTGAAGGGGTTGCCGATCGCGACCACCCAGTCACCGAGACGCAGCTTGTCGGAGTCGCCGAACTTCACCGACACCAGCGGCTTCGGCGGCTTGAACTTCAACACGGCGAGGTCGGTCTTCTTGTCGACGCCGACGAGCTCGGCCTTGATCTTGGTACCGTCGTTGAGGATGACGTTGATCTCGTCCGCATCGGCGATGACGTGATTGTTCGTGACCACGACGCCTGAGGTGTCGATGATGAAGCCTGACCCGAGCGAGTTGGCCTTGCGCGGCGGTCCGCCGCCGTTGTCGCCACCCTTGCCGCCACCGCCAGGACCTTTGCGGTTCTTGAAGAAGTCGTCGAAGAATTCCTCGAAGGGCGAGCCGGGCGGCAATTGCGGCATGGTGTTGCTGCCGCCTTTGGCCTCGACCGTCTGCGAGGTCGAGATGTTGACGACCGCGTCGATCACCTTTTCGGCGACGTCGGCGATACCCTCCGGTCCGCGCGCCTGCGCGGGCGAACCGAACACGCTGAAAGCACTGAGCGCGAGCGCGGCCAGCCCAATTCGCGCGCTATGGCGCAAGCAGGTCGGGACAATAGTGGCAGCGGTCATAGTGATCTCCAGAGATAGGGATTCGGCTCAAGACTGCGCTCGAACGGGGGCACCGCGCAAGCGCGGAGCTTAACGGGCCTCGAGAGCCCGACAATACGGCGAAAACCCGCTTCTCGCCTTCACTTTGGCGTTGGCGCGGCAGCTAGATGGGACGTCGCATCACCCAGATCAGGATCAGGCCGGCCACGGCCGAACCGATGCCGACGATCCGCAGGATATTGTCCGGCGTGGCGATGGCGCTCTTCATGGCCTTGCGCATCCAGGCCGGACTTGCCGCAAACATCAAGCCTTCGAGCACGAATAGGATGCCTAAGCCGATGAGGAAGTCGGCGAACGCAATGGACCTCATCGGATTGGAACCTCCCGTTGTACTGTTCTTGTCTGGAAAAAAGGGCGGCCAAACCTGCCGCCCTTGTCTAGCTTACGGTTTCGCCGGCGTCTCTGTCGCCATCTTCCCGGACGGGTTACCAAAATACCGGAAGAAATCCGAGTCCGGCCGCAGCAGATAGCGGGTATCGTCCTTCTTCAACCCGGTTTCGTACGCCGTCATCGACCGGTAGAAGGCGAAGAAGTCAGCATCCTTGCCATAGGCCTCGGCGAAGAGACGGTTGCGCTCGGCATCACCAACGCCGCGCGTCTGCTCGGCCTGGGAATTCGCGTCGGCAATGATCACCGTCACATCGCGATCAGCCTTTGACTTGATCTCCTGCGCCTTCTGGCCACCCTGCGCGCGGAATTCCGCCGCTTCGCGCTGGCGCTCGGACTTCATCCGGTCGTACACCGCCTGGCTATTCTGCTCCGGCAGATCGGCGCGGCGAATACGGACGTCGACGACCTCGATGCCGTAACCACCGGCCTCGCGGTCGAGCTGCTCGCGGATGCGTCCCATCAGCTTCTCGCGCTCATCACGCACCACGGTGATGAACGTGACTTCGCCGAGCACGCGGCGCAGCGCGGCGTTCAACAGCGAGGTGAGCTGGAGGTTCGCGGCCTGAATCGAGCCCACGCTCTGATAGAAACGCAGCGCATCCTTGATGCGGTAGCGCGCAAAGGCGTCGACCACGAGCCGCTTCTGGTCGGAGGCAATGACCTCCTGCGAGGGGTTCTCGAGGTCGAGGATCCGCTTGTCGACGTTGATCACGGAGTTCCAGGGCGCCTTGAAATGCAGCCCGGGGTCGGTGACGACGTCCACGGGCTTGCCGAATTGCAGCACGATGGTCTGCTCGGTCTGCTGCACCGTGAACAACGACATGTAAGCGACAATCACGACCAGAAGCGCCGCGAGCAGTGCGACAATACCTGCAACGGGCGACCTCATCGTGTGCCTCCACTCGGCAGCTGGCCCGTCGTCGTCGGCCTCTTGGCCGACAATTCATTGAGCGGCAAATAGGGCACGACGCCCTGCCCCGAGGGGCCTCCGTCGTAGATCAGCTTGTCCGAGCCGCCGAGCACGCGCTCCATCGTCTCCAGATAGATACGTTCACGCGTCACGACGGGCGCCTTCTTGTATTCCTCATACACTTTCAGGAAGCGCGCGCTCTGGCCCTTGGCCTCGGCAACGGCCTGTTCCTTGTAGCCCTCGGCAGCTTGCAGGATCTGCGCAGCGCGGCCACGCGCTTCCGGCACGACCTTGTTGGCATAGGTCTGCGCTTCGTTCGACAGCTGCTCGAGATTTGCACGGGCCGCCTGCACGTCACGGAACGCGTCGATGACCTGCGCCGGCGGATCGACCTTCTGCATCTGCACCTGGGTGATCTGGATGCCGGCGCCATAGCCGTCGAGCGTCTTCTGCATCAGATCCTGCACGGTGGTCTCGGTCTGCGTCCGCGCGCCGGTCAGGATCGGCTGGATGTCGGAGCGGCCGATCACCTCGCGCATCGCGCTTTCGGCGACCGCCTTCACGGTGCCCTCGGGGTTCTGGATGTTGAACAGGAAGTTGCCAACGCCGCTTGCATCGGGCTTGATGCGCCACAACACGGTGAAATCGACGTCGACGATATTCTCGTCGCCGGTCAGCATCAGGCTCTCTTCCGGCACGTCACGGATGGAGCGGCCACGGCGGGCCGGATCGTCGATCAGCGTCATGCCGATGGAAATGGTGGACACGCGCAGCGCCTTGGGCAGCAGCACGGTCTCGATCGGATAGGGCAGATGATAGTTCAGGCCCGGATCCACGGTGCGCACATGCTCGCCGAAGCGCAGCACGACGCCGCGCTCTTCGGACTGCACGCGGAAGAAGCCCGACAGCAGCCAGAGCGCGATGACGATGAGCAGGATCAGCGTGATGCCGATGCCGGAGAAATAGCCGCCCGGCATGATCTGCTGCAGCCGGTCCTGGCCACGCCGCAGAAGGTCTTCCAGATCCGGCGGCCTCGGCCCGACCGGTTGCGGGCCGGAGCCCCACGGTCCCTTCGGACCCGAGCCCCATGGGCCACCGCCCTGATTCTTCCACGGCATTCGACGCTCTCCTCGGCAGACCGGGACTAGAACTTAAGCCGGTCCGCATTGTCCGGTGCGGCTTTATAGGGGACCGAAAGCGCCCTTACAACGCAAGCCTGACCTACCCACGAGCTATGCTCGGGGACGGAAAAGTCAATGTAAACATTGGCGAATGGAGTTAATGAGACCGCCGCCGACGATATGTCACATAGGAGTAGGCGGCGCTGTCCTCGGCTCCGGCCGGATGGCGGACCCGCTCCGTCTCCTCCCACTGCGCCTTGTCGATGTCGAAACGCGTCTCGCCGTCGGGCCGCGCGTGCACCTCGGTGATCTCGAGGCGATCGGCGCGATCGAGCCATTGCCGGTAGATTTCGGCGCCACCGATCACAGCGATCTCGGCGACTGAACGCCGCAGGGCATCACCAAGCGCAACCGCGCCCGCATCTGCCGCCGATGTCGTGACGACGACGCCAGCGGCGCGGTAGTCCGCATCGCGCGTGATCACGATATTGGTGCGGTTCGACAGCGGCCGGCGCCCGGGCAGGGATTCGAAGGTCTTGCGACCCATGATCACGGGCTTGCCGATGGTGAGCGCCTTGAAGCGCGCCATGTCGGATTTCAAGCGCCACGGAATCGCGTTACCCGCCCCGATGACACCGTTCTCCGCAATCGCAACGACGAAAACGATCTCCATCAGGAGGTGCTCCCCGCAAGCCGTGTCAGCGCCGGACCAGAGACCCGGCACAGCGTCCAGTCATCCAACATCACGGCGCCGAGCGATTTGTAGAAGGCGATCGACGGCGCATTCCAGTCGAGCACGGCCCATTGCAGGCGCGACCAACCGCTGTCGACGCATTCCTTCGCCAGATAAATCAGCAGCGCCTTGCCGAGGCCTTTGCCCCGATGCGATGGCCGCACATACAAATCTTCGAGATAGATGCCGTGGCGACCGCTGAAGGTCGAGAAATTCAGGAACCACACCGCAAAGCCGACCGGTTCACCGTTCCACTCGGCAATCGCGCAAAACAGCCGCGGGTCGATTCCGAACAAAGCCGTCGCAATGTCAGCCTCGGTCGCCTCGACCTCGTGCGAAAGCTTTTCGTATTCGGCAAGCTCGCGGACGAAATCAAGCACGAGTCCGGCTTCGCCAGGACGCACGCGGCGAATGTTGAGAGACATCGAGCTAGACCGCGACTGCCGCCTTGATATGCGGATGCGGGTCATAGCCGACGAGCTCGAAATCCTCGTAGCGGAAGGAGAAGATGTCCTTCACGTCAGGATTGATCCGCATCATCGGCAGCGCTCGCGGCGCGCGCGTGAGCTGAAGCCGCGCCTGCTCCAGATGGTTGGAATAGAGATGGGTGTCGCCGAATGAATGCACGAAATCACCGGGCTTCAAACCGGTAACCTGCGCCACCATCATGGTGAGCAGCGCATAGGAGGCGATGTTGAAGGGCACGCCGAGGAACACGTCGGCCGAACGTTGATAGAGCTGGCACGACAGCTTGCCGTTGGCGACATAGAACTGGAACAGGCAGTGACACGGCGGCAGCGCCATCTTGTCGACCTCGGCCGGATTCCAGGCCGAGACGATCAGACGACGCGAGTCCGGATTGCGCTTGATCATGTCAACGACGTTCGTGATCTGGTCGATGCTGCGTCCGTCAGGCGCGGGCCAAGAGCGCCATTGATGGCCATAGACCGGGCCAAGATTACCATTGGCGTCCGCCCACTCGTCCCAAATGGTGACGCCGTTGTCTTTGAGATATTTGATGTTGGTGTCGCCCTTCAGGAACCACAGCAGCTCATGCACGATCGCCTTCAACGGCAACCGTTTGGTGGTCAGCATCGGGAAGCCGGCGGACAGATTGAAGCGCATCTGATGGCCGAACACCGACAGCGTGCCGGTTCCGGTCCGATCGGTTTTCTCGGCGCCGTCTGAAAGAATCCGCTCGAGCAGGTCCTGATACTGGTGCATGGGCGATAGAGCCTTTGGGGAGGCGGCGAACTTAACGGCGCCCCCGGCGCTGCGACAGCGGCGATTCGCTGCCTCCACCGATTATACCCGGAAAAGTGAGAGCTCCCGGCGCAAACGACAAGAGGCGGAACTTGCGTCCCGCCCCTCCTCTATCGGCTTGAAACTGCTGGCGAAGTCCCTCTGGCGTCCGTGCCGTAGGACCCGGAATGCCGCTGCGAGCCGACGCATGCACGCGCAGCTCAGTTCTCGGACTCGGTGAACACCTCGTCGCGTTTGGCACGCAGCATGGGCAGCAGCGTCAACACCAACAGGAAGGCCGCGATCGCAAGCAGCCCGGCCGAGAGCGGACGCGTCAGGAACACGCTCCAGTCGCCGCGCGAGATCAGCAGCGCACGACGCAGATTCTCTTCCATCAGCGGTCCAAGCACCATGCCGAGCAGCAGCGGCGCCGGTTCGAAATCGTGCTTGATCAGCCAGTAGCCGACGAGACCGAACACGCCTGCGAGGATGACGTCGACCGGCGCGTTGTTCACCGAGTAGATGCCGATCGCGCAGAAGATCACGATCGAGGGGAACATCAGCCGATACGGCACGCGCAGCAGGCGGACCCAGATGCCGACCAGCGGCAGGTTGATGATGATCAGCATCAGATTGCCGATCCACATCGAGGCAATCATACCCCAGACGAGTTCCGGCTGCTTCTGCATCACCTGCGGACCCGGCACGATACCATGGATGGTCATCGCACCAACCATGAGCGCCATCACCGCGTTCGGCGGGATGCCGAGCGTGAGTAGCGGGATGAAGGAGGTCTGCGCGGCAGCGTTATTGGCGCTCTCCGGCGCCGCCACGCCCTCGATCGCGCCGCGGCCGAACCGCGACGGGTTCTTGGCGATCTTCTTCTCCAGCGTATAGGACGCAAACGACGCGATGACGGCACCGCCCCCCGGCAAGATGCCAAGGATCGATCCGAGAATGGTGCCGCGTAGGATCGCAGGCGCCGAGTCGATCAGGTCCTTCCTGGTCGGCATCAGGCCGGTGATCTTCTGCTGCACGAGATCGCGGTTCATCTCGGCGCCGGCGTCGAGATTACGGATGATCTCGGCAAAGCCGAACACGCCCATCGCCACCGTCGCAAAGCCGAGACCGTCGGCGAGCTCGGGAATGTTGAACGCCATGCGCGAGGCGCCGGTCTCGATGTCGGAGCCGACCATCGACAGCAGCAGGCCGAACACGATCATCGCGATCGCCTTCAGCACCGAGCCCTTGGCCAGCACGACGGCGAAGATCAGGCCGAGCACCATCAGCGAAAAATATTCGGCGGGGCCAAACGCCAGTGCGAGCTTGGTGAGGGGCGCACCGAGAACGGCGATGAGGACCGTCGCAACGCAGCCTGCGAAGAACGAACCGATGGCGGCTATCGCCAGCGCTGGGCCAGCTCGGCCTTGCTTGGCCATCGCGTGGCCGTCGATGGCGGTGACGACCGAGGTCGCTTCACCGGGAATGTTGACGAGGATCGAGGTGGTCGAGCCGCCGTACTGGGCACCGTAATAGATACCGGCAAGCATGATCAGCGCGCCGACCGGAGGCAATCCGAACGTGATGGGCAGGAGCATCGCGACCGTTGCGACGGTGCCGATGCCCGGCAGCACGCCGACCAGCGTGCCGACCAGCGCGCCGATCAGGCACATGAGAATATTGATCGAAACCGGGAGCGACAGGCCGTAGAGCCACCAAGGTGACCACCAGGAGACCTGAAATACGACGCCGAAACCGAGACCCAGATTGTGAAAGAGATCGAACATCACACCCTCACTGAACCAGGAAGCGCGGGAACATCGGCATCGGCAGCCCGAGCACGTAGGGGAAGAGCAGCGCGCAGCCGGCCGTCAGGCAGGCGCCGACGATGATCGTTTCGATCCAGCGCGTCTCATGCGTGCCCATCGCCGCGATCAGGAAGCTCGCAAACGCCGTCACGACGACCCCAAGCGGACGGATCGCCAAGGCAAAGAAGACGATCGATGCCATCACGAGCAGCGGGCCGCGCCAGGAATAATGCGGCATCGCGGGCCCATCGGTCAGCAATCCCGTCAACGCGATGGCCGCGCCAAGCGCGACGAGAAGCCCGCCAAACATCCGCGGCGCCGTGCCGGCACCAAAGGAAAAGCCGCGCATCCCCTGCAAATCGCTGGAGGCCCACAGCGCAAACAAAGCAAGCGCCATCAGGACGATGCCGCCGACATAGTCCTGCGCCGACCGGATCGTCATGAAGATCGTGAGGACCGCCACCACGAACAGCGGATAGGAATAGATCAGCGCCAGCAGCACATCCGACGACGCCTTCTTGGTGTCACCGCCGACCAACGCAGCGGGACCACCCACGACCAGCGCCGCCGCATGTGCAGCCACAATCTGCAGCGGCCCGCGTCCGGCGGCCCAGCCAAAGATCGTCCCGATCGACCAGATCAATTCAAAAATCTGCGGCGCTATGGCCAGCACAAAAAAGCCGAGCGCCACCGACGTGTTTCTGGTGGCTGTCGCCGAGTGGCCCATTGTGTCGGCCATGCATGTCTCCTCCGCGACCGTTAAGTCACGAGCACTGTTGTTCTAATCGGCTGGAAAATGGATCCCCGCCCCGGATCATTGCGTAGCGATTTTCATCACACAATGCCAGCAAAACCCAACAGCCCCCCCGCGAGCAGAAGCCATAACGGATTGACGCGCGAGACGGAGGCGATCACTGCGACCGTCGCGGTCAGGAGCAGTGCAGCAATGGTGCGATCGGTCGACTGTGCGAGGATCAAGGCACTCGCCGCCATCAATCCGATCGACAACGGAACCAGTGCAGCCTGGATCAGAGCGGGCCAGCGCGATTGGCTCGGCCGATTCAGCAATCGGCTGACATAATAGGCAAGCAGCGCCGTCGGCAGACACATCGCCAGCGTTGCGGCCAGCGCGCCGGGAATGCCGGCAACTGCATAGCCGATCAGCGTGACGATCAAGACGTTCGGGCCCGGCGAGAGCTGCGCGATCGCATAGGCATCCGCGAACTGCTTGTCGGTCATCCAGTGATGCACATCGACTGCGATGCGGTGCATCTCGGGCACCGCCGCAGCAGCACCGCCGACTGCGAACAAAGACATGAGACCAAAGGTGGAGATCAGCGTCCAGATCGGGTTCTGGTTGCTCATGCTGCTACCTTCCGTCGCATCAGATAGGTGAGGCCGATGCTGAGGGGGATCGCGATCAGCAACACCGCCTGCAGCGGCCAGCGAAGCACGCCGATGGCAGCGAACACGCCGAGCATCAGCGCGAGCACCACGACATCCATCCGCTTGAGCAGCGGCGTCATCATCCGGAAGACCACAGCGATCAGCAGGCCGACTGCGGCGCAGGAGATGCCTGCGAGACTACGACGCAGCACCTCCACCTCGCCGAATTGGGCGTAGATGATCGCGAGCACCATCATGATCAGCGTCGGCGGCAGCAACAGCCCGGTGAAGGCGGCAACGCCGCCGGCGATGCCGCGCAGCCGCGAGCCGAACACCATCGACAGATTGACGATGTTGGGCCCGGGCAGGAAATGGCAGAGCGCAAAGGTCTCGTTGAACTCGTCCGCTGTCATCCAGCGGTGCTGGTCGACGATGGCGTGCCGAGCAAACACCAGAACCCCGCCAAAACCAGCCAGCGACATCCGGGCAAAGGCCAGGAACAGCGCGAGCAGGCCGGGCGGAGGCGCATGGGTGGCGGGATGATCCGGCTCTTGGGCGGCCGATGCTGAATCCGGGGACATGTCAGGAGCTTAGAACGAGGGCCATTGCCCGGCCAAGACTCCGCCCAAGACTATCGCCCCCTATCCAAAGGGAACCGCGCCAAACCCCTGTCTTTCTAAACCTTTGCCCCCTATATTGGGGGTGCCGGTTCGCCGGCTATGGAAATAAACGGTCGTCGCAATAAACCATTCGGACCCGGGGGCGGTACCCGGCGCCTCCACCAAAGCTCATCGTTCGGCGGGCTTGGCCCACTGGCAAGTGAGCTTCGGCGGGGGCGAAATAGGATCGACGAGGGCGTAAAGGGCGTTCTTTTTCTCGGTATTGTTCCGCCGTTATCGGGCTATGCAATAGTTGCCAACGACAACTTTGCTCCGGTTGCTCAGGCTGCGTAACGCAGTTTGAAAGACCATTCTGAAGTCCTAGCGGGTTAAGCTCCGTTAGGCGGGGTTCGGAGGCACCTGGCAACAGAAGCCTCCACTTACCTCTGATTTCCTTCCCGGCGGGGACTCCTGCTGACCCGTCAGGCGCGGTACTATTGCGGCTTGGCGAGTCGGGCCGGCAGGGCCCGCCTCCAGGAATGCAACAGGACCACCATGGCGACCGATCATATCCGATACGATGTGCTGGCACGTGACGCGTTGCGCGGCGTGCTGCGCAAGGTGCTGACCGATGCCGCGGCCCATGGCCTGCCTGGCGAGCATCATTTCTTCATCACGTTCGTGTCGAAGGCCGACGGCGTGAAGATCTCGTCGCGGCTGCTGGCACAATATCCGGAAGAGATGACGATCATCCTCCAGCACCAGTTCTGGGACCTGACCGTGCTCGAGGACCGCTTCGAGGTCGGCCTGTCGTTCGGGGGCATCCCGGAGCGGCTGATCGTGCCGTTCAGCGCCATCAAGAGCTTCCTCGACCCGTCCGTGAAATTCGGCCTCCAGTTCGACACCTCCGACGTCGCCGAAGTCACGGGCGAGGATTTGCCGGCGGCCCCTGCCGCATCCGCTGTCGCGGTGCCTGCGCCGGCCGCCGAGACGGCAGAGACCGCGGAAGAACCGACCCCGCCTAACCAGGGCGGCGCCGAAGTGGTGCGGCTCGATCGTTTCCGCAAGAAATGATCTAGCTTGGTCGCGAAGCCGTCGCGCCGGCCAAACTCCCTATATAGAAGAGCCCATGAAGAAGCCGCGCGGTGTTTCGCGCGGCAGAATGGATGTGCCCATGGCCAAAGCTGCCCGCGCGAAGAACGCCCGCCCCGCGACCCGCATCGAGACCGACAGTTTTGGTCCCATCGAGGTCCCCGCCGATCGCTACTGGGGAGCGCAGACCGAACGCTCGCGCCAGAATTTCCGCATCGGCATCGACCGCATGCCGATCTCGCTGGTGCATGCACTCGGCATCGTCAAGCTCGCGGCGGCGCAGTCCAATCTCGAGCTCGGCCTGCTCGACAAGCGCCGCGCTGGCGCGATCATCCGCGCAGCGCACGAGGTGATCGAAGGCAAGCTCGACGACCATTTCCCGCTTGTGGTCTGGCAGACCGGCTCCGGCACCCAGAGCAACATGAACCTCAACGAGGTCATCGCCAACCGCGCCAATGAGCTTTTGGGCGGCGAGCTCGGCACCAAGAAGCCGGTGCATCCCAACGACCACGTCAACATGAGCCAGTCGTCGAACGATTCCTTCCCGACTGCGATGCACATTGCGGCCGCAAGCCGCATCAATGCCGATCTCGTCCCTGCGCTTGGCGAGCTGCATCGCGCGCTGCGCCAGAAGGAGAAGGCGTTTGCGAAGATCGTGAAGATAGGCCGTACCCACACTCAGGATGCGACGCCGCTGACGTTGGGGCAGGAATTTTCCGGCTATGCCGCGCAGGTCGAGAGCGGCATCGCGCGGCTCAAGGTCGCGGTGAAGGATCTCTATCCGCTGGCGCAAGGCGGCACCGCCGTCGGCACCGGCCTCAACTCCAAGCCGCGCTTCGCAAAGCTGTTCGCAAAGCACGTTGCCGGGATTACGAAGCTTCCCTTCACCAGCGCCGCCAACAAATTCGAGGCGCTGGCGTCCAACGACGCCTATGTGCTGGCACACGGCGCCATCAACTCGGTCGCGACAGGCCTGTTCAAGATCGCCAACGACATCCGCCTGCTCGGATCGGGCCCGCGCTCAGGCCTCGGCGAATTGATCCTGCCGGAGAACGAGCCGGGCTCGTCGATCATGCCGGGCAAGGTCAATCCGACGCAGTGCGAGGCGATGACCATGGTGTGCTGCCAGGTGTTCGGCAATCAGACAGCGATTACAGTCGCCGGCAGCCAGGGCCATTTCGAACTCAACGTCTACAAGCCCGTGCTCGCCTACAACATGCTGCACTCGATCCGCCTGATGGCGGATGCCGCGCGCTCCTTCACCGAACATTGCGTCAGCGGCATCCGTGCCGACGAAAAACACATCAAGGAGCTGATGGAGCGTTCGCTGATGCTGGTGACCGCGCTCGCGCCGAAGATCGGCTACGACAACGCCGCCAAGGTGGCGAAGACCGCCCATGCCAACGGCACCACGCTGAAGGAAGAGGCGCTGCGGCTCGGCTTCGTCTCGGCCGACGAATTCGACCGTCTGGTGCAGCCGGAGAAGATGACCCGGCCCGGATAAAATTCCGAATTCCGATAGCCATCCGTAATGATACGGAGCCTGAAAGGTCATAATTATAAGGCTTAAGGGACAGGATTTGATTACCGTCAATGTGGCGGCGGGAGCACATGCTACGCAAAGCCCCTCTGCCCTTGACGGGGCGAAATTCATCGTTTGATGGCCTTTGAGGCCGATTGACGAGGACACGCGAATGACAGTCAAGTCTTGCAGGGCGCAACGCAGCGCCCTGTTTCTGGAAATTTCATTCAGCCTGAAGAGGAGCGGATGATGGAGACGCGCCATGGGGAACGTCATCAACCTGAATCGTTTCAGGAAGCGCGCCGACCGGGAAGCCTCGGCGAAGCAGGCGGACGCCAACCGAACGAAGTTCGGCCGCTCGAAGGCCGAGCGATCGGCGGAGGAGAAGCAGGCGGACCAGGCGCAAGCGCATCTGGACCAGCATCGGATCGATCACGAGGAGCAGCCATGAAGTCGCCCGTCGTGAAGCGATCGATCGTGGTCGCCGGCCACAAGACCAGCGTCAGCCTGGAAGAGGCGTTCTGGAACGGCATGAAGGAGATCTCGGGCCTGCGCAACATGACGCTGTCCGAGCTCGTCGGCGAAATCGACGGCGCCCGCCAGCAGGGCAATCTGTCCTCGGCGATCCGCCTGTTCGTGCTCGACTACTTCAAGAGCCGCGCCATGGCCGCCATCCAGGCGGACAAGGTCCCGGCCTAAGGAGTAGCGCCAAGGCCTCCCGCCCACGGCTTCGTGATCTGCACTTTAAAATCCCTCTAAGGTGCAGATTCGACGAGTGTGTGCGCTTGACCTCAATGCCCTGCGTTGAAAATACAGGGCATGACCGACACCCATGATACGCGACGCGAGATGCCGCTGGGCCTGGCCCAGCGCGGCTACACTGGCGTCATCCAGCACCTCTCCGCCAAGGACGCAGGCTCGGCTCTCTCGGACATCGAACTCGAGAGCCGGCTGATCGAGCTCGGCTTCGTCGAGGGCGCAAGGGTCGAGGTTCTGCACGAGGGGCTGGTCGGGCGCGACCCGATCGCCGTGCGTGTCGACAACATCACCATCGCGGTGCGCCGCCGCGAGGCCATGGCCGTCATCGTCGCCTGAGACCGCGGCCGGATAATTGATCCCATGGAATTACCTCTTCTGCATCTCGCCCTGGTGGGCACGCCAAACAGCGGCAAGACCTCGCTGTTCAATGCGCTGACCGGCAGCCGGCAGAAGGTCGCGAACTATCCGGGCGTCACCGTCGAGCGCAAGGAAGGTTTCTTCGTCACGCCGCAGGGACGCCAGGTCTCCGTCGTCGACCTGCCCGGCACCTATTCGCTGCGCGGCCGAAGCCCGGACGAGGAGATCACCCGCGACTTCGTGCTCGGCAAGGCCACCGGCGAGAACGTGCCGGACCTCGTGCTGTGCGTGGCTGACTCGACCAATCTTCGCCTGACCATCCGCCTGCTGCTGGAGCTGAAGCGCACCGGCCGGCCGATGATCCTGGTGCTCAACATGTTCGACATCGCGAGCCGCCGCGGCATCTCGGTCGACGTCGTCAGGCTCGCCAAGGAGCTCGGCGTGCCCGTGGTCACCTCGATCGCGGTGCGCAAGGGCGGCACGGCTGACCTTTTGGCACTCACCGACGAGATCTCGGCCAAGCTCGCTGCCGAGCCGCAACAGGAAAACAACTGGCGTGCGCTCAGCGTCGCCGAGTTGCGCACGACCCAGCGCGAGGCCGACCGCATCATCTCTGATTGCGTCAGCCTGCCTGCGAGGCCCGACACGCTGACCTCGCGGATCGATGCGGTCGTGCTGCATCCCGTCGGCGGCCTGATCGTGCTGGCGGCTATCCTGTTCGTGATGTTCCAGGCGGTGTTCGCCTGGGCGCAGCCGCTGATGGAACTGCTGCAGTCCGGCTTCGATGCGCTTGGCGATTTCGTGCACGCCACCCTGCCCGCCGGCCTGCTGCAGAGCTTTCTTCAGAACGGCGTGATCTCGGGTGTCGGCAGCGTCATCGTGTTCCTGCCGCAGATCATCATCATCTTCCTGTTCATCCTGCTGCTGGAAGATTTCGGTTACATGGCGCGCGCCGCGTTCCTGATGGACCGCATCATGGGCGGCGCCGGCCTGCACGGCCGCGCGTTCATCCCGCTGCTGTCGAGCTTTGCCTGTGCCATCCCCGGCATCATGGCGACGCGCGTGATCGACAACAAGCGCGACCGGCTGACCACGATCCTGATCGCGCCGCTGATGACCTGCTCGGCGCGCATTCCCGTGTACACGCTGATCATCTCCGCTTTCATTCCGGCCAAGGACGTCTGGGGTTTCATCAACCTCCAGGGCCTCGTGATGTTCGGCCTCTATGCCACCGGCATTGTCAGCGCGCTGGCCGTCTCGTTCCTGATCAAGTTCTTCATGCTGCGCGACTACGCGCCGGCGCCGTTCATGCTCGAGCTGCCGGACTACAAGGTGCCCAGGCTGAAATCGATCGCGATCGGCATCCTCACCCGCGCAAAGATGTTCCTGCAGCGCGCCGGCACCACGATCTTCTCGATGATGGTGCTGATCTGGTTCCTCGCCTCGTTCCCGCAGCCGCCGGCAGGCTCGACCGAGCCCGCGATCGACTTCAGCCTCGCTGCCATCATCGGCAAGGCGATCGAGCCGCTGCTTCATCCCGTTGGCTTCAACTGGCAGATCGCCGTCGCGCTGATCCCGGGCATGGCGGCGCGCGAGGTCGCGGTCGCAGCCCTCGGCACCGTCTATGCGATCGAAGGCGGCAAGGAAGCCGCCGAGCAGATCGGCCAGGTGCTGGCGACGAAATGGTCGCTGGCGACCGCGCTGTCGATGCTCGCCTGGTACATCTTCGCTCCGCAATGCGCATCGACCCTCGCCGTCATCAGGCGCGAGACTGGGAGCTGGGGTTGGATGGCGGCGACCTTCGCCTACATGCTGGTGCTGGCCTATGCGGCGAGCCTGTTGACGTACAACCTCGCGGTGGCGCTCGGCGCCGGGTAGCCCCCCGCCAAAACAAAAACGCGAAAACAACCCCATGCACAGTAGCCAACTGCGCGAGGGGCCCAGTTCGTAATTTCGGAAAATCAGCTGACGCGTCGGGCAAAACAGGCGCATGATGGCATCATCGAAAGATGCGACACACGCGAAGTGCCCGACAAGTCCAGCGCCGTCCGTTGGTACAATGCACTTTGGGCCGATAGCCAGCGACCCGAGTTTCGAACACGCTCCAAATCAGCAGCAACGACGCAGCGCGATCCATCCTGGTCTCGTGAGGGCTGCGGCTGACAAATCCGATCATCTCTGGATGACCGCCTTGAGATCATGGTTCGGGATTGAAGAGTGGGTCCAATGCTGATGCACATGACTTCGGCGTCCCTGCCCCGTCCGCATTCTCTCAGCGAACTCGGCATGGCCGCGGCTTCAGATCCGATGGTCAATCTGAGCGAGTTTACCTACAGGCGCGGCAGCGAAATCTACGGCGAGAAGGAGCCCGCTGATTATGTCTACCAGGTCAAGTCGGGCACCCTGCGAAGCTACAAGCTGTTGTCAGACGGGCGCAGGCAGATCAGCGCTTTTCATGTCCCCGGCGACGTCTTCGGACTGGAGAACGGCGGCGTCCATCGCTTCACGACGGAAGCTGTGGTCGACGCGACGGTGAGGCTGATCAGGCGTGACAGCCTCGACGCCATCGCCGGCAGCGACGGAACGCTGATCAGAAGCCTTCTGTGCCTGACAACGATCAACTTGCGCCACGCGGAAGATCACATGCTGCTGCTCGGGCGCAAAACGTCACTGGAACGGGTTGCCGCCTTCCTCCTTGAAATGGACAGACGACTCACCGCGGCCGGCATCCTTGCGCTGCCGATGTCGCGGCGCGACATTGCGGACTATCTCGGCCTGACGCTCGAGACCATCTCGCGATCACTGTCGCATTTGCGCGAACTCGGCATTCTCGGCTTCATCGACCACAACCAGCGTCACATCGTTCTTCTCGACCGGCAGCAACTCGCCGAACTCGATCGCCGGAACTGAACCGAGGCGCCAACCGCCTCGACTCAACTTCATGCCTTCCCGGGCAATTGACCCGTCCAACCAAATCGCAGCAGGACGGACTTTCGTGTCCGGCGCCAAAGCCTGCCATCTGCCTCCATGGGTCAGGGACTGGCGAGAGAGATTGCGACCACGCATCGCACCCGCTGAGGATCGAGAGTTGATTCTGTCCTGTTTTGAACAGACAGGGCAAGAGCCGCTGGCGCTATTCGTCTGGTCAGAAAGCCCACGCCGCAAGGAACTCGTGCGCCGCTGAAGAGTTCCAATACGGGACCGCCTTTGGTCCAACTCGCTGCCCGTGGAGGTTCTGGGCAATAGCGGGCGTCCAAAGCGCACAGAGGGGGTTCAAATGACTGGTTCATCCAAGGCTGCGTTCGACAGCGAACCGGCTGATTTGCCGCGGATTTCGACCGGCAGCGAGGGACTGGATGACATTCTGGGAGGGGGGTTAGATGCCAACCGGATGTATCTCTACGAGGGCAGGCCAGGCACCGGCAAGACCACGATCGCTCTTCAGTTCCTCCTGAAGGGCGTTCGTGGCGGAGAACGCGTGCTCTATATTTCCCTGTCGGAAACCAGGCGCGAGCTCGACCTTGTCGCGCGCCGGCATGGCTGGTCGCTCGAGGGCGTCGACATCTTCGAGCTGGTCCCGCCGGAGATAACGCTCGACCCGGATCGCGAGCTCACCGTCTTCCATCCCGCCGAAATGGAGCTGAACGAAACGACCAGTCTGATTTTCAGGGAGGTCGAACGGATCAATCCGACGCGCGTGGTCCTCGACAGCCTGTCCGAGCTGCGCCTGCTTGCCCAGAACCCGCTTCGATACCGGCGTCAGGTGCTGGCCCTCAAGCACTTCTTCACCAACCGCAAGTGCACGGTCATCCTGCTCGACGATCTCTCGTCGTCTCAGGATGATGTGCAACTGCATTCGATCGCGCACGGTGTGGTCATGCTCGAACAGCTCGCCATCGACTACGGCTCGGAGCGGCGGCGGCTTCGCGTGATCAAGATGCGCGGTATTCGATTTCGCGGCGGCTTTCACGACTTCACGATTGAAAAAGGCGGCCTGCATATTTTCCCGCGTCTGGTCGCAGCCGAACATCACAAGCCGTTTCCCGGTGAGTCCACCCCTAGTGGCAATGCCGAACTCGATCAGCTGCTGGGAGGCGGCCTTGAGCGCGGCACCAACGCGCTCCTCATCGGCGCTGCCGGCGTGGGCAAATCCTCCGTTGCGCTGACCTACGCGATCGCGGCCGCTGAACGTGGCGAGCGCGCTGCATTCTTCGCGTTCGACGAGGGGCGCGGCACGGTCGAAGCGCGGGCCCGGACGCTCGGCCTGCCACTCGAAAAATACGTTGATTCCGGGCATATCCGGTTTCAGCAGATCGACCCGGCCGAGTTGTCCCCGGGGGAGTTCGCTGCGCGTGTGAGGAGGAGCGTCGAAGTCGACAATGCCCGAGTCGTCATCATCGACAGCCTGAACGGTTACCTGAACGCGATGCCGGACGAGCGTTTCCTCATCCTGCAAATGCATGAACTCCTGACCTACCTGGCGCAGCAGGGCGTGCTGACCATTCTGGTCCTCGCTCAGCACGGACTGGTCGGTCCAATGGATACGCCGCTCGACATCAGTTATTTGAGCGATGCGGTGATCATGCTGCGCTATTTCGAGGTGAGCGGAACGGTGCGGCGTGCCCTGTCGGTGGTCAAGAAGCGCAGCGGCAATCACGAGCATACCATCCGCGAATTTCGGCTCAGCAGCGCGGGCATCACGCTCGGCCCGCCGCTCCGGGAGTTCAGCGGCATCTTTTCCGGCAATCCGCGTTATACCGGCACCACAACGCCGGAAGGGTCGGTCGGATGAGCGCCGACCGCGATCAACAGGTCCTCGTATTCGCTCCGATCGGCCGGGACGGACAGGCGTCTGCGGAGCTTTTGCGCAGCGCCAGCCTCGAGGCGATCATTTGCTCAAGTCTGCCCGAGCTCGTCCGCGAGATGACCGCCGGCGTGGGTGCCGTTTTTCTTGCCGAGGAAGGTTTGTTCGGGAGGGACACGACGCAGCTGGCGCGATGGATCGAGGTCCAGCCGCCCTGGTCCGATCTCCCTTTTGTCGTCCTCACCAGTCATCGCGAGCAGCCTGCCGTCGTCGCATGGCGCCGCAGTATCGTCGCTCTGCTTCGCAACGTCTCGCTGCTTGAACGGCCGGTCCAGCCGATGACGCTGACCAGCGCCATTCAATCGGCAATGCGTGCGCGTCGACGCCAATATGAAATCCGCGCCTTGCTTCAGGCCCGTGAGCAGACGGCTCAGCAGCTCGAACAGCTGGTCGTCGAACGCACGCGCGCGCTGGAGGAGGCCAACGAGCAGTTGCGGCTGGAAATGGTCGAACGCGCCCGGGTCGAGGAGACGCTCCGCCAGGCCCAGAAGATCGAAGCCATCGGCCAGCTGACCGGAGGCGTGGCGCATGACTTCAACAATCTGCTGATGGTCATTTCCGGTGGCCTCGACATGCTGGACCGTCAGACGGACCCTGCCCGTCGTCGTCGCCTGATGGACGGGATGGTCCAGGCCGCGCAGCGTGGAGCCAGCCTGACCAGACAGCTGCTTGCGTTCTCTCGTCGGCAAACGCTGCGGCCGGAGCCCGTCGACGTCGCCTCGCAGATGGGCGGCATGCGCGAACTGCTCGATCGAAGCCTGAGGGGCGACGTCCACGTCGATTTCGACTTTCCCGAGACGCTCTGGCCGGTGGAGGTCGATCCGGGCGAGCTCGAGCTGGTGATCCTCAACCTCGCCGTCAACGCCCGCGATGCCATGCCCAACGGCGGTACGATTGTCGTGCGTGGAGAGAACCTGCCCGACCTGACCGACGAGCAAATCGCCGGGGATTACGTCCGCCTGTCCGTTGTCGATGACGGTGTCGGCATGGGGCCCGAGATACTGTCCCGTGTTTTCGAACCGTTCTTCACGACCAAGGAGATCGGAAAGGGTTCCGGACTTGGGCTTGCCCAGGTCCACGGCTTTGCGACGCAGTCACGAGGGACGGTTCGCATTCGATCGGAGGTTGGCAAGGGCACCAGCATCGAACTTTATTTGCCGCGATCGCACAGCGTTCCCTCCAAAGAGCGGCACCTCATCGATCTCAACATGGTGCGGCCCACACGAAGCAACCATGGCGAGATTCTTCTGGTCGAGGACGACGACGAGGTCGCCGCACTGGTGAGCGAGATGCTCTGGCAGCTCGGTTACGAGGTGACGCGGGCCGCGAGCGGAGCGGCCGCGCTCGGTGCCCTGGCCGATGGTCGGACAGTCGACCTCGTCTTCTCCGATATCATGATGCCCGGCGGCATGAATGGGATCGAACTGGCGCGCGAGATCAAACGACGCCGGAGCGATATACCCGTGCTTCTGACCAGCGGATACTCCGAGGCCGCCGTCCACGAGGCCGAACGGGAAGGTATTCAGATTCTGTCGAAACCGTATCATATCGACGAGCTGGCCGCGGCGCTCGGCGCGGTGAAGTCGGAACTGGGGCGCGACACGGCATCGAAGCGGTCGAAACGGGGCTGATGTCTCGCCATCCCCTGTCACGAAAGCAGTTGGACCTTACCGTCAGATCACTGCTGAGCGGTACGGACAAGACGATTGCGTGACTGGCTCACAGCCTCATGAGCGCGGCCACCAGACGTTCGGGTTGAAAGGGCTTTTCGAGCAGCACGCTGTTGGACACGCCCTGCGATGTCCACGATGCCGCGCCATCGCTTCCGGTGATGTACACGACCGGCAAGGTGGGATCCTTCTCCCTCATTCTCCGGGCGAGATCCCAGCCGTTCAGCTGGCCGCCGAGATAGATGTCGGTCACGAGCGCCTTGTGATGTTTGCCTTGCGCGACGAAGATCGTGATCGCCTCCTCGCCCGACGAGAGAATGTCGGAGGCAAAGCCAGCGTCCGCCAGCACGCTCTCGAGCACGCCCTGGAGCGGATATTCGTCTTCCACGATCAGGATCGAAGGCGGTTCCGACATCTTTGCCTTGGGCTGGCCGCGATCCGACGCGAAACGAATGTTCCACTCTCGCGCAGAGTTTCAACATACGTTTTTGGCTTTCTCAGGATGATGCGTGTGAACCTGAACAGCCATTCAAGAAAGTTTCTCGCCGGTTCCTGCAACAGCCAATGGCGGCGAAGGTTGACTTACCGACGACGTAGAAGAAGGAGGAACAGATGAGGAAGCTGACTTACGCTCTTGCGGCGGTAGCGACGCTCGCAATCGGTGCTCCGACCATCGCCAATGCGGCTGGCGTCGGCGTCTATGTCGGCGGTGACCGCGATGATTACGGCCCGCGCGTCCGCATCTACGAGCATGACCGCGGCCGGCATCATGGCTGGTACCACCACGATCGCGATTACGACCGCGGCATCGTGATCCGTCGCCATCACTGGGATGACGATTAGTCCGTGCCAGCACGGTTAAACAAGGAGGCCTCGCTTCGGCGAGGCCTTTTTGCATGGGTTGCACGTTCCCGGCAACGGCTCGCCGTGTCACGGCTCCAGCGTGTAGGAGCGTCCAGGCTCGAGCGCATAGATGGTCAGGAATCGGAGCGGACGATCCGGGTCGCAATTGCGAAAATGCGTGTGCGGAAGATCCGCCCGGTCCTGTAGCGTCTCGCCCGCGCGATATTGCCGCGGCGTATCGTTGCCATAAGCGGACTCGGCAACGCCTTCGACAATGTAGATCGCGCCTGCAACCGGATGCCGGTGCAGCGGAGCGACACCGCCCGGCGGATAGGTGACCTCGACGACCATGAGTTCCTGATTGCCGGGCATTGGCAGACGTTCGAGCACCTTGCGCGTGACACCGGCAAAGCCTGCTTGCAGGGCACTTGTCTGACTATCAGGGCGTTCAACCATGAGACATCCTTTCTCGTCGACCCGAGATCATAGCTTCGCTGCTCATAGCGCTCGCACGCCGACGTCGCATGCTCGAATCAAGCTTGCGGAAAATGCCAACTCGAATTTGAATGGCTTTCCCGCGATCGACTGTCTATGGTCTGCCGATGTTTCGCATCCTGTGTCTATTTGTTGCTGTGATTCTGTCGCTGCTGCCGGCAACGGCGCCTGCTGAGGCCGCCGCAAAAAAGCCCAAGCAAAGCTTTCACGGCTATGGCTTTCTGCCGGGCTATCGTCAGCCGCTGAGCAACAGCCAGCCGATCTACATGCAGAAAAACGGGTTTCGCCGTTACGCGCGCGAAAACCAGCGTCCCTGGTACATCGACCGAGTGCCGGCCTATTACCGCTTCATCGACGGCGAATGGCACTATTTCGGCCGGCCCGGCTTTGGCGGTTCTCGCTACAATGGCGGCAGCTTCGGTCCGTGCTGGACACGGACGCCGATCGGCGCGATCTGGAACTGCGGCTGAGCATTCGGTCGCGCTTGGGAGCTGAGCGGCTGTGAGCTCGGTCAGCGCTTCTGCTGAAAACATGACCGACTGATATCAGGATCTCCCGGCCACACCGACGCGACCGGGAACAGGCGCTCTTACCGGAAATAGCCGAGCACGAGATCGGTATCCGAACTGCCCGGCACAGTGCCGTTCAGCTCGGCGTCGATGACACGGCGGCAAGCTTCGATCGCGGCATGGTCGCCGAGATCGTTGGCGGCTTCCAGCACAAGCCATGCGACGTCGACCGTGGCCTTCTCAGGAGCCCCGCCGCCGATGTCAGCGGGAAGCGTCTTGGTGAGGCTCTTGTTCTTGCGAACTGCGGTGCCGAATTGAGGCAACATTGCAAATACTCCCTCGATTTCCCGCTCAGTGGACCTGGAGCTCGGGCTGACGACCCGTAGCGGGATCGGCGCCGGCGCTGTTCTTGCGCGACTGGTAGAACTTCAGAATGCTGCGTGACGTTTCGATCTTGAGGCGACCGAAATCGCGCTCGTTGTCGTGGAGCTCGCGCGCCGTGATCAGATGATCCTTGGCGCCGAGGAATAGCAGCGACATCGTCGTGTCCCAGGAGAAGTCGAGTGCCTTGCACAGCACCAGGATCATCTCGCGGTTGCGGTCCATCAGCGCGCGCTCGATCACGTCGACCGGCAGTGACGACAGCAGCGACAGGCCGATCTGCACCTCGTCGAAGCGGTGCTGGCGTGCATAGTTCGAGATCGAAACCTGGTTGAGGTTGCCCTGCCGGTGCTGCGTCGTCACCACGCGCTTGGCGACGAAATAGCTGCGCGAGGACGGACCGAACTTGGAATGCAGATCGCCGGTGACATCGGTCACCGAGCTCTGGATCTGCGACATCATCTCGGGGCGCTCGGTCTCGAGCCGGCGGCGGACGTCCTCCGACGCCTTGGAGATGAGCTGCTGGAAGATGTGTCGCGGCACGTCCTTGCGCAGGCCAAGTTGTTCGGCAAGAATCGAATCTCCCTCGGCGCGGCGAACCATGTGCAGCAGGCCCGAGCCGGAGAAGCGCGCGCCCTCGTTCTTGGCGACCGAGGTGACAACCTCCTGGTTACCACGCTTGACGAGAACGTCAGTCACGGACTCGCCGAGCGCTTCACGCTGGGAGATCGCGAGCAGATGCGCCTGGCCCTTGGTCATGGCGCTCTCGACCAGCACCTTCTCGCCGATCCGGTTGGAGTCGCGCAGCACGGGGCCGGCGACCTCGATCTCGTCGTCGAGCGCGAGCTTCTCGATGACGTTGAGCGGGGCATGATCGCAACCCGCCATCAGTTCGGACAGCTGTACCCGCGCGGCAACTTCGATTTCGTCGGCAAGCCGGCCGATGACCTCGCCGAACATGCTGATGTCGTCGTCGACATAGCGGCCGGTGATCAAAAGATCCGTCGCATGCCATAGCGCCTTCACCCGACTTTCGTCAGAGCCGCGCGCAATTGCGTCGTCCAGATCCTGCAGAAGCGTGTTCGCCCCGTTCATCGCGATAACCCCAGTTCTTGGACAGTTATCCTGCTGGTGCGGGCAGGACTCCGAATTCCTCTGGGACCAACGCTAGGGAACAAACGCGAGAATCCGGTAAAACCGTCGCATCAGTTTTGCTGACAAGAATCCGTTCAAATGCGAGCGAATTTGGTTACCGCCGCGTAAGGCGGAAGGTGCGCTCCCTCTCCCGCTTGCTTGCGGGAGAGGCAAGAGGAGCCCGCGGCTCGAACTCTCCTGATTAACGCCCTACGGGTTCGACGGTGTCAGCACCAGCGGCGGCTTGGGCCGGGGTCTTGCAGGCGGCGGGCCCGGAGCTGGACGCACGTCGATCGGTGGCGGCAGCGGCGCGACCTGCTGGCTTGCCAACGGCGGGCTTGCGAGCGAAGGATTTGGCACGGCCGGCGCGGCAAGCGGCGGCTTCGGCGTCGGTGCAGCCTTTGGTTCGACCTTGGCTTTGGGCGCGCGGCGCGGATCGCGGCCGGGCATCGGCACGTCGGTCACAACAGGCGCGGGCTCGGGCTCGGGCGAGACCAGTGTGGGTAGCGCGGCCGTTGCCGGTGGCGGCTCTCCACGCTCGATGGCATCGAGCCTGCGCGTCTCGCGATCGATGGTGCGCACCGCAAGCCACGACGACAGCGGCGTCAGATCGACGGTGCGGCTGAGCTTGTCGGGGGGGCCCGCCGCAAACAGCTGGATCTCCGGCGGTGCACCAGAGAGGCCGGTCATGATCGGCGTCAGGCTGGCGCGAATGTCGGCCTGGTCGGCGGGGATGTCGTACCCCCCGGAGACGATCGCGCGCGCATTCCTGGCTTCGAGCGGCGTTGCGCCGACGCGCAGACGGCCGTCGCGGATCGTGAACGCGATCTGCACGGGCGCCACCGCGATGGGAGCTGCCGACAGAGCGGGCTCGACGAGCTGACGCAGCCTGGCGTCATCGCTCACCTGTCCGCCGTCGCTGGCGCGGATGGCGATCTCGAAGGCGCGCGGATTGAGGCCGCTGATCTCGGCTGCGTCCAGCGTCACCGAGCCGTTGCCCGCGAGTGCGCCAGTCAGGGCCGAGACGCTGCGGCCCTGGCTTGTCAACGTCATCTGCACCGAGATGCGTCCCTTCGGCAGGGCGAGATCGCGGTAACGCAGCGTTGTCGCATCGACATTGCTGAGATCGAGATGCGCGTTCAGTGCCAGACCGTTGGGGCCGCTGCGCGCATCGAGACTCGCCGTCATCTCGCCGCCGCCAACGCTGCCCTTGAGCGCATCGAGCGCGAGCGACTGGCCGTCACCCCTGAGCGTGCCGCTGAACGGGCGCATCTCGATGCCGCCGGGCAATGTGCCGCGCAAGGCCTGGAACGCGATGCGGCCGCGCCAGCCGGTGATGAGACCCGCACTCAGCGGCTCGCCGCTGTCGCGCCCGGCAGCGCCGAGGGCAAGCGCGAGCGTGGGCATCAGGTCGAGCGTATCGAGCCCGACTTCGCCGTCGACGCTCTTGTCCTGGTCGAGTGTCATGGCGAGATGGCCGCGCAGATGTGAGCCGGATGCGGTGCCGTCGAGATCGTCGAAGGTCAGGCGATTGCCCGCCAGCGTAAGGCGCGAGGACAGGCTGATATTCTGGGCCGATTTGTCGGCCGGGCTGGTGCCGAACAACGGCGCCAGATTGGCGTTGCGTACGTGCAGGCTCACACTGCCCTTCGGCTCCGAAAAATCGACGCTACCTTGGGCATCCGCATCGAGCCCGCCGCCGCTGAGCTTGGCGTTCAGTTGCATCGGCTTGCGCCACGCACCGCTCAACTTGCCTTCGAAGCGGGATGTGCCCTCGCCCGCAGCAACCGCGCGGTCGAGACCGAGCACAGCCAGCAAAGTGCTGCCACGCTGAGACGACATCCGCGCATCGACGGTGAACTCGTTGCGCGAGAGGGCGTTGAGATCGAGCCCGCGAATATCGGACAAGGGAGGCTCAGCTGTTGCCTGAAGATGCCCGGTCGCTTGCGGCGTCGCGAAGTCGAGCTGGGCCAGGGCCGAGCGGTGGCCACTATCCCCCTTCTTGTCGGCCCCGAGGTCGAGCACGAGACTTGCGGTGGACGATCCCGAAGCGGAGTCGATCGCCAGAAGACGCTGCGACCATGCGGGCGACAGCGTTTCGACGATTGTAGCCATCGGCCGCAGCGAGGCGGCCGTCATGTCGAGCACGAACCGTCCCTGCGAACTGACCCGATCGAGATTTCCGCCGCCATCGACGGACACGCCGCCGGCCTGGTCGAACTTCAGACGATCGAGCGCGATGCTCTTCGCATCGTAGGCGAGGCCGGCCGAAAACTTTTGCAGCTCCTGACCGGCCGAGATCGCACGCGCGATGTCCAGCGAGAGCTTTGCCTCCTCCGGCCATTCGCCCTGGGGGCCGGCGAGCGCGCGAACGAAACTCGCGGCGGAGTCGAGGTCGAGCTTGTCGGCCTTCAACTCGGCGTCGACGCGTGAGCCCTTGGCTGCGCCTGTTTGCACATAGGCAATCCGGCCCTCGACGGTGCCGCCGTCGATATCGGCTTTCAACTTGTCGATGGCGAGATGGTTGGCGGCGATCGTCACGTCACCAGCGAGGCGCAACGGCCGCGTGCTGCGCCTGATGACCTCGCTGCGACCCTGCAGCCAGGCCACCAGCGTATCGGGATCGGAGGACTCGACGCTGAGGCGGCCGCTAAAACTGTCGGCGCCGGGCGTGGCGCCGTTGAGCGACACCTGCGTCGTACCGGGCGCGCGCAGCTCGAGCCGCTGGAACGTCCAGGACCGGCCGTCGGTCTGCAATTCGGTCGTAATGTTCTGGAGCGGACGGCCACCCAGCATGATCTGGTCGGAGTTGAACTCGATCTGCGCCGGGATCGGCGCCTGCGGGATCGCGGCAAGGCCTGCGCGCAGCGCCGGCAGGATGCGCAGCGGCTCGGCATCGTCACGGCCGGCGAGCTTGTCGGCATCGACCTGGCGCGCCGACAACACCGCGCGCAGCAAGGGCGAGGCGCCGAACCTGAGGTCCCCGACGCCGCCGACCTTGAGCGCCGTGTCTTCCGCGCCGAAGCTCGCATCGATCTGGTCGAACTTGGCGCCGGCCGGGTCAGCCTTGAGCTTTGCGGTGAGCTTCCACGGCACAGGCCCGGCCTCGCCCGGCTTCTTTGGCGCTGGCACGGCCAGGGTCAGCGCGCCATCGAATTTCGGCAGGCGGTTGTCGAAGGCGAGCACGCCTTCGAGGTCGGCCAGGATGGCGCGATCGCCGGGATCGATATTGAGGTGCAGACGCGTGGCGCTGCCGTCGGGGCTCGGGCCGGAGGAGACGCGGAACGGATAGCGCACCCCGTTGGCGGTGAAATTGCCATCGCCCCGCACCGAGCCTGCGAGCGAACGCACGTCGCCGGAGAAGACGATGTCGTTGAGCTCGAGCGTCGAGCGGCTGGCGGCGTCATGAAGGGCGATGCGGCCGGTGAGGTTCAGCCGCTCGATGGCAAGCGATGCGAGGTTGAAGGTGCCGCTCGCGATGGACGGCAGATCGACCTTGCCCTTGGCGTCGAGGCCGAGATCGACCGCCATGCCGCCAACCGTCAGCTCCGTGGCGCGCCATTCGCCCCGCATCAGCGAGCTCAAACTGAACTCGACGTCGAGCTTGTCGGCCCGCAGCCGGCCGAGATCGTTGTTGCCGCCGAACGTGACCGAGCGCAGCCGCAGCTTCGGCGCCGGCAGCAGCCGCGCATCCAGCTCTCCGCCCACGCGCACGGGGACGCCAATGATTCGGGTCGCCTCTGCCTCGAACTGGGGCCTGAACTGGTTCCAGTCGATGAAGTAAGGCCCGATCAGCGCGGCCAGTAGCGCTAGAATAAAGGCAATCGCCAATCCGAGCAGCGTCGTCTGCACGGGTCTCCCCTCGGCCAAGCCGGCACCCGGGTCAAACCCAAGCCTTCAAACCCAAGCCTATAACCAAGCTTCAGGCGCGCCGGAACTTCCCCTTATATAAGGGGAAGTATGGCGAAGTCACAGCGACTGTTGCGCGCGGAGGTTAATCCGCCTGGCCGTCACCAACTCGCCGGAAGCTGCTTCAGGCCCCTCAGCACGAAGGTCGGACGCCATTCGGGGTTCTCGACGTCGTCGATGCGCAAATCCGGCAGCCGCCGCAACAGCGTGGCGATGGCGATCTCGGCCTCGATGCGCGCCAATTGGGCACCCAGGCAGAAATGGATGCCGCCGCCGAACGACAGCGGACGGACGTTGGGCCGGGTAATGTCGAGCCTGTCGGGGTGATCGGGATAAACAGCCGGATCGCGGTTGGCGGAGCCGAGCAGGCAGAGCACGGTCTCGCCCTTGGGGATGGTCTTGCCGCCGAGATCGTCGATGTCCTCCAGCGCAACACGCCCGGTCATCTGGACCGACGAATCGTAACGCAGGAACTCCTCGATCGCGTTGACCATCAGGTCCGGCCGCGCCTTCAACAGCGCGAGCTGGTCCGGATTGCGGTGGAGCGCGAGCAGGCCGTTGCCGATGAGATTGACGGTGGTCTCGTGGCCGGCGCCGAACAGCAGGATGATGTTGGCCGTCAGTTCCTCATTGGTGAGCTTGTTGCCGTCGTCCTCGGCCTGCACCAGCTGGGTGATGAGGTCGTCTCCGGGAGTCTTGCGCCGCAGCTCGAACAGTTGCTGGAAGTACATCTGCCCCATCATGTTGGCGGCATTGCCCTTCGCGATCTCTTCCGGCGTCATCGGCACCGGATCGAGCAGCCGGCCGCCCTCGCCCGAGCTCTTGTAGAAGAGCTCGCGATGGTCCGCGGGGATGCCGAGCATGTCGCAGATGATGGTCACAGGCAGGCGGAAGGCAAAATCCTCGATCAGATCCATGTGGCCGCGCTCGATCACGGCATCGATGGTCTGGTCGACGATCTCCTGGATGCGCGGCCGCATGTCCTCGACGCGACGGGCGGTGAACGCCTTCACGACCAGACCGCGCAGGCGGGTGTGATCGGGCGGATCGGACTGCAGCATCCAGTGGCTCATGCTGCGGAACACCGGCTCGTTCATGATCTCGGGGCTGTAGCGGCGCTTGGAGCGCTCGACGAAATCCTTGCCGAAGCGCTTGTCGCGCATCACCAGGCTGACATCGGCGTGACGGCTGGCGACGAACTGGCCGAACGGCGTGACGTGGATCGGATCGAGCGTGCGCAGCCGGTCGTAATGCGGATAGGGATCGCGGATGTAGTCGGGCGACAGCGGATTGAACAGCGGTCCGCCTGCGGGTTGCACGTGTTCGTTCATGGTGACCTCACGTCGGTTGCCGCATGACACGATACGCAAGGCAGCCCCGACGCCCGGCGTAATCATCCCCAAGATTACATTATCAACTCGATACATTGTTGTATCGAGTTGCATTTTGCCCTAAACTGGCCCGATGTCAAGGGTGAGAACCAGGCCGACCAGGGACGACACGCGCGACAAGCTGTTCGAGGCCGCCGCGCGCGTCTTCGAGCAAGACGGGATCGGCGGCGCCAGCATCGAGGCGATCGCGGCGGAGGCTGGCTTCACCCGCGGCGCGTTCTATTCGAACTTCAAGAGCAAGGACGAGTTGATCATCGCCATGCTTGAGGACCATGTCGAGCAATCGATCCGGCGCAACATGGAGATCCTGGCGCAGCACACAGACCTCGACGATTTCATCGCCGCGCTGAAGGCGATGGATCGCACCCGGCAGGATCCCCTCGGCCGCTCGCCGCTGCTGCACATGGAGATGATCCTGTTCGTCGCGCGCGCCGAGAAGCGCCGGCCGGAACTCGCCAAGCGCCTGCGCGCACGACGCAAGCTGATCGCCGACATCGTCGAGGCGACATTGAAGGACAACGCCAGGGGCGAGACGCTGAACCCGCCCTGGATGGCCTCCGTCGTGCTGGCATTGGAAGACGGCTTTCGCCTGCACCGGCTGATCGATCCGGACACAACGCCAGCAGACAGCTTCTTGCGCGCGATCACGGATTTGCGGCGGAGGACGGGGTTGGCGTCGGACACCAGCGCATGAAAAGACAGAGGCCGCCCTGCGAGCGGCCTCCTCTGTGCGTCGGTAATGGCCGTCCGCCTGCGATCAGGCTTTTTGAACGGCGGCCGCGGCCTTGCGGATCACGTCAATCACGATTTGGGGCTGCGAGAGCATCGGCACGTGGCTGCTCGTCACCTCGGTGATATCTGCACCCATCCGCTTCGAGACCCAGCGTTGCAGGTCGGGATGCACGGTGTGGTCTTGCGTCGCCAGAACGTACCAGCTCGGCTTCGACCTCCACGCGACCTTATCGGCGGTGAGTTTCTGCTGCTGGAACAGATCGGCGACGGGCGCATAATGCGTGGCCCAGACCAGCTTCTGGTCCGCCTCGGACAGATCGCCGCAGAAGAACTCGGTGCCGTTCGGCAGCATCCAGGCGCGCCCATCCGCGACCTCGACCCGCGAGAAAATATCCGACGGATATTTGTTGAGCTGGTCCTGCACGGTCTCGCCGGCATCCGGAGCAACTGCGGCAATGTAGACTAGGCCAGCCACGCGCTCATCGGTGCCTGCGCCCGTGATGGTGGCGCCGCCATAGGAATGGCCGACGAGGAGAACCGGGCTGCCGACGCGGTTGAGCGTACGCTTCACCGTCGCCAGATCCTCTTCGTAGGAGTCCAGGCCATATTGCACGGCGATGACTTCGTGCCCGTCAGCCTGCAGCGCCGGAATGACCTTGCTGAAGCACGAGCCGTCGGCCCAGATGCCGTGACAGAATACGATCGTTGGTTTGGCGTTCGCTGGCATTTGCGCTCCTTTGCAATTTGAGGGCGCAGTATGAGCGAGGAGGCCGGTACGTCTTCCGAGATAGCACGATTGACGACGCCAGAAGAGCCGATGCGTTCCGCCGAGCCAACGGATGAGAATCCAAGGGGACCCAGCAACCTCGCTACGCCCCTCGAGTGACGAACCCCATCCTCAGCGCGACGCGGTGCTGAGGTTCTCGCCGAAGAACTTCCACGTCTTGCCGTCGAACTTCGCGAGCTTGAACGTATCGAACGTCGAATAGTCGGTCGGCGACACCGACACGGTGATGCCGGGAAGAAGCAGCGGCAGCGATACCTTGCTGATGTTGGTCGCCTGCTTCAGCACGTTTTCGCGCGTCAGCACGTCGCCGCAGTTCTTCAGGATGATGGCGGTGAATTGTGCCGACAAATAGCCGATCTGGTTGCTGCCATCGATCGGATTGCCTTCCGGATACCACTGCTTCATGAACGCCAGATAGTCCTGCACGCCCTGGTCGGAATCCCAGGCGGGATCGCCCACGACCTTGGTGGCGAGCGCCGTGATCAGGCCGGTTGACGCTTCCAGCCCGGCCGGCTCGAGCACGCCGCCGATCGAGCTGGAGACCGACACGATGAAATGCGTCGGCTTCCAGGCCAAATCGGTCACCTTGCGGATCGCCTGCGCGCCGAACTTCGGCGTCGTGATCGTCATCAGGACGTCGGCGCCCGCGCTCTTGAGATTGACGATCTGGGAATCGATGGTGGGATCGGTCACCTCGTAGCTGAGCTCCTTGACGATGAGATCGGCCTTTTCGCCGAGCCCTTCCTTGAAGCCCCTGAGATAATCCTTGCCGAAATCGTCGTTCTGATAGATCACGCCGATCTTCGCGTTGGGAAGCTCCTTGAGGATGTATTTTGCGTAGATCTTCGCTTCCTGCGCATAGGGCGGATAGAACGGCGTGGTCCACGGGAAGTTCTTCGCATCGTTCCACTTCGAAGCGCCGGTCGAGATCAGGATGTGAGGAATCTTCTTGCCGTTGAGATATTTCTGTATGCCGGAATTTGTCGGCGTACCCAGTGATCCGATATCGGCCAGAATCTCGTCCTGCTCAACGAGCTTGCGCGTCTGCTCCACCGTCTTCGGCGGACTGTAGCCATCGTCCATGCTGAGGAAGGTAATCTTGCGACCGTTGATCCCGCCCTGGCTGTTGATCATCTTCCAGTAAGCGGCCTCCGCCCTGCCCTGCGTGCCGTAGGCAGATGCTGGCCCGCTATAAGGCATCGTCTGCCCGATCTTGATTTCGGTATCGCTGGCGCCGGGATCGTATTGCTTGTCAGCGGCGAAGGAGGGCGAGGTGGAAAGAATGCCGAACGTGGCGACAGCCGCCACCGCGATGCAACAACGCATTGAGTTTCTCCCTATAGCGTCGCTGTTTGCCGCGACGTCCAACGGGATAATGATCTCCGCTTTTGGGAATGTCGACCGCTAAGTCGTTTCGCTCTGTAGCCGCCTACGCCGACCGCTTCACTGCTGCCACGCCCGCCGGCTTGACATCGAGCCGGCCCAGCATCGCCCTCGCCTGCTCGGCGCAATGCTCGATCAGCCAGCGCTCGAAGGCGACAGGCGCGAGCGCGGGGGCGTAGAGGAAGCCTTGCACGACGTCGCAGCCGAGTTCCGCCAGCATCTTGCGCTGGCCCTCGGTCTCTACGCCTTCGGCGACGACGGTCATGCCGAGACCCTGGCCGACGCGTACCACGGCGGTGGCGATTGCGAGCGCGCCCGCGTCCTTCTCAATATCGCGCATAAAGCTGCGGTCGATCTTCAGCTCGCGGATCGGCAGATGCGCAAGCCTTGAGAGGCTCGAATAGCCGGTGCCGAAATCGTCCACGGACAGGCCGATGCCGAGCGCGCGGATCGCGTGCATCGTCTCCAGCGCCGCGGCGCCGTCCTGCATGAACGTGCCTTCGGTGATCTCCAGCATCAGCACATCCGGCGGCAGCTGGTGTTCGGCGAGAACGTCCGCGAGCCGCGCGGCCAACGCGACATGGCGGAAATTGATCGGCGACAGATTGACCGAGACGCTGGGAATATTGAGGCCGGCGCGGCGCCAGGCCGCCATCTGCCGGCAGGCCTCGCGTACCGACCACAGGCCGATCTGCTCGATCAGGCCGCATTCTTCCGCGAGCGGAATGAACTTGGCCGGCGAGACGTCGCCGAGCGTCGCATCGTGCCAGCGCGCCAGCGCCTCGACGCCGTGGATAGCGCCGTCACCGCTGCGGATCTGTGGCTGATAGCTGAGCGTCAACGCACCCTCTGCGATGGCGCGGCGGAGCGCTGCGATCATCGCCAGCCGCTGCTCGGTGAGACCGTTCATCTCGGCGCTGTACATGCGATGGGTCGAACGGCCCGCTTGCTTGGCCATATACATGGCGGCATCGGCCTGCTGCATCAGCGTGTCGATGTCGGTGGCATGATCAGGATAGAGGCTGATGCCGATGCTAGCCGACATCGGCATCAGCTTCGATCCGAGCCGCAGAGGCGCGGCCAGCGCCTCGGTGATCTTGCCGGCAACGTGCTCGGCGCCCTCGGCATTGCGATGCGGCAGCAGGATGACGAATTCGTCTCCGCCCAGGCGCCCGAGCATGTCTTCGGGCCCGATCTGCTCGCGCAGGCGCTGCGCGAGCTGGATCAGCAGTTCGTCGCCGGCAGCGTGACCGAGCGTGTCGTTGACGTCCTTGAAATGATCGACATCGAGGAAGGCCAGCGCGACATGACCGCCGGTCGGACAAGCGTCGATTGCGGTGGTGATGAGGTGCCGCAGCTGCGCGCGGTTGGGCAGGCCGGTGAGGATGTCGTGATAGGCGAGCCGCGCGATCTCGGCGCGCGCTTCCTTGCGTTCGATGGCGAAAGCACCGAGGTCGACGCAGGCATCGACGATGCGCCGGTGCCAGTTGCTTGGCGCACGCGGCTCACGATAGTAGAAGGCGAAGGTGGCGATGACGCGGCCGTCCTTGGCCTTGACCGGCGTCGACCAGCAGGCCCGCAGGCCGATTGCCAGCGGCATGGCCTTGTAAGGCTGCCATCGCGGATCGGTATCGAGATCGGTTGCCAGCACCGGCTCGCCGTAAAAGGCGGCGGTGCCGCAGGAGCCGACACTGGGGCCGATGGCGATGCCATCCAGCGCGCGGGAATAATCCTCGGGAAGGCTCGGACCACCCAGCGGGTGGATCAAGCCTCCGGCATCGACGTGAAGCAGCGAGCAAACGACGTCAGGCGCAATTTGTTCGACGCGGCGGCACAGCCGGTCGGCAATCTCGGCGATCGGCACTTCGTCGGCGAGCGCGCTCATGATGAGCTGCTGCAGCGAGCGCAACTGCCTGGTCTCGGTGATGTCCTCGACCAGTGTGAAGATGTGCTTGACCCGACCCTTCTTGTCGCGGAAGGCATCGATCCTCGCGCAGACCCAGATCTCCTCGCCGTTCTTGTCGTAGGCGAGCGTCTCGACTTCGCCGCGCGGGCCGCCCTGCATCAGGCGCTTGACGAGCTTCGCGACTGTCTTGCGGTCGGTATAGCGGCCGGCGATAAGCTCCGCCGCCTGACGCCCCTCGGCCTGGTCGCTGGTAAAGCCGAACAGACTCGTGAAGGCCGCATTGACGTAGCGGATGTTCTGTTCGACATCGGTGATGATCACCGCGCGATTGGTCTGGTCCGAGACCGCGTTGAGCAACCCGATCCTGACGCGACGCTCGGCGTCCAAGGTCACGTCGCGTGCGAACACGACGTGATGGATGGCGCCGTCGATCGTCGCCGACGACAGCGCAATCTGCGCCTTGATCCGGCTGCCGTCGCGCCGCACCAGGCTGATCTCGTCGCGGAATTCCGCGACCGGATCGGCCTGGAGGCATTTGAGCGAGAGGATTTCGGCATCGCGACCGAGCACGTCAGCACGCGCGAGCATCCAGATGCGTTCCGCGCCGGCATTGAAATGGGTAATGCGATGCGCGTCATCGACAATGACGATGCCGTCGTCGGCGCATTCGAGCGCCGCGCGCAGCACGTCCGGCGTTTCTGTTAGTCGGCAGTCGGAGGCAGACATCGTTGAACCCGGCGGCGTCGAAAAGATTTGGCAACCAGTCCAAAGCTAACGCGCCGATGGTGTCCAAGACGTTTTTGCAACCGGCTAGCCTGCAGCCAAGCCGGGACATGCTTAACAGTCCGCGAAGGATGCGCAGGCAATCCGGCCCGTGCGGAACTTATTCCGTGCGAGTTCCCGCCTGGAGCTGATGCAGCCGTCCGGCGACGGCCCTCACCTTGCCCGGTGAAGCCTGCCAGACCGACAGCGCCGACAGGCCACTGACGACAATGGCGATGGTAAAGGCGAGCGTGTAGTCGCCGGCACGGTCGTAGAGCAAGCCGGTCAGCCACGGGCCGGCCGCGCCACCCGCCAGTGCTGCGAGCATGATCATGCCAAAGATGCTACCCTGATGCCGGCCCTGGAAAATCTCGAACACGACAGCGCCCATGATCGACGTGATGCCGTAGCCGAGCGCACCCTGCGTGAACACCATCAGCCAGACCAGCCAGAATGAGGGCTGGAATTTCAGCGCGATCAGCGCCGCAAAGCAGACCGCGAAGCCGGCGCAGCTGATCGCCCACACCCACTCCCGCCCGATCCGGTCGGAGACATGGCCGAGGAAAATCTGGCCGGGGATGCCGAGCCCACTGACGATGCTGAGTGCCCACACCGCGACGCCCGGGCTGAAGCCGATGTCGAGCAGGAATTTCGTCTGGTGCACCTGCACCGCGTACCAGATATACAGGCCGCAGAAATAGCCGAGCGCGATCCACCAGAAGCGCGCAGTCCCGACCGCGCGCCGCAGCGTCCACTCAGTGGCGACCCAGACGGGATCGACGACATTGGAGACCGGCTTGGCGGTCCCCGCGGCCGGTGCGGCGTCGCCGTCCGGCTGGAGGCCGATGTCTTCGGGGCGCTTGTGCAGGAGCAGATTGATCGGCGCCAGCACGATCAGAATCATCAACCCCATCGCCGTGCAGGCACTGCGCCAGCCGGTCTGCTCGATCATGTGCTGCACCCACGGCAGCAGCGACATCGAGCCGATGCCGACGCCGGCAAAGGCAATGCCGATGGCAAAGCCGCGCTTGCGGATGAACCAGTTCGGCAGGAACAGCGACTGGCCGGAATAGCCGAGGCACACGGAGCCGGCACCGACCATGACGCCGAGCGTCGAATAGAGATGCCAGGGTTGGCTCGTGAGCGGCGCGAGCAGCAGCCCGCCGGCCATCAGCGCAACGCCGAGCTCCATCACTGCGCGCGGCCCCGCGCGATCCATCAGCCAGCCGATCACGGGACTCGCCACGCCCGATGCAACGAACCCGAAGGAGAAAGCGCCCGCGGTGACGCCGCGCTCCCAGCCGAATTCGGTGAGGATCGGTGGAAAGAACAGCGAGAAAGAGGTGCGCGCGTTGACGCCGATGGCCATCGTGACAAACGTCACCGCAACCACGACCCAGCCGTAGAAGAACGGAAGCCGCATTTTTCTTGTTTCATCCCTGGACGATCCTTCGGACCATCTGGGGGCGCCTGGGTCAAGCGATTTTGTTGCGGCCATCCTTCGAGACGCCTGCCCTTGGCCGGCCTCAGGATGAGCACGGAGTGTGCAGCCCTATTTTTGACGACGACCGATGCTGCTTAGCCTCATCCTGAGGAGACCACGAAGTGGTCGTCTCGAAGGACGAGGCGCGCGCTCAAGCAGCGTCGCGACGCGAACGCTCGGAGGGCCCGTCGAGCTCGATCTGGTCGATCGGCAGCGGGCGGCCGAACAGATAGCCTTGCGCAAAATTGATGCCGAGCGCCGTCAGCCGCTCGAACTCCTCCGACGTCTCGACGCCTTCGGCGGTGACCGACATGTCCAGCCCGCGCGCCAGCGTCACGATCGAGGAGATGATGGCGGAAGACCGCGGCTGATGCGTGAGATTGCGAATGAATGATTTGTCGATCTTGATCTTGTCGAACGGAAATGCGGTGAGATAGCTCAGCGAGGAATAGCCGGTGCCGAAATCGTCGAGCGCGAGCTCGATGCCGATGCTCTTGAGCTGCTCCATGAAAGCGTGGTTCTCGGTGCCGCGCTCCAAGAGGACGGATTCGGTGATCTCGATCTCGAGCCGTTGCGGCGACAGGCCGGAATCCCGCAAGGCTGCGCTGATGACGTCGAACAGATCGGCTTCCTTGAACTGGATCGGCGACAGGTTCACCGCGACCATCAGATCGGAGGGCCACGCCGCCGCATCCGCGCAGGCGCGACGCAGAACGAACTCACCGAGCGGCACGATCAGCCCGGTCTCCTCGGCGAGCGCGATGAATTGATCCGGCGGGATCAGCCCGCGGGTCGGATGCCGCCAGCGCACCAGCGCCTCGAAGCCGCGCCGCAAACCGGTGACGGCATCCATGAACGGCTGGTAATGCACCTCGAGCTGGCAGCGCGCGATGGCGTCGCGCAAATCGCCTTCCAGCGTGTTGCGCGCCTCGAGCTCCGCCGACATGGCCTCGTCATAGGTCGTGAAGCAGTTGCGGCCCGCCGATTTCGAGCGGTAGAGCGCGAGGTCGGCCTTCTTCAGCAACTGCTCCTGGTCGCTACCGTGATCCGGCGCCATCGCGATGCCGATGCTGGTGCCGATCTCGACGCGATGTCCGGGCAGCAGGAACGGCTCGGTCACGAGCTTGGCGATGCGGCTTGCGAGCTCCGTCGAGCAGGCGCGCTGATCCTCGCAGCCTTCCTGGATGATGGCGAATTCGTCGCCGCCGAGCCGTGCCAGCACGTCGGTGGCACGCACTGCGGATTTCAGCCGCTGTGCCACCAGGCGCAGCAGCGCATCGCCGGCACCATGACCGAGCGAATCGTTGACGTTCTTGAAGCGATCGAGATCGAGCATCAGGATCGAGAAGGTCGGGCCGCCGTCCTTCAGCTGGCCGTTGAGCTCGTCGAGCCGGCCGAGGAAGAAGGCGCGGTTCGGCAGTCCGGTCAGGACGTCGGTTTGTGCCAGCTCGAGCACGCGTCGGTTGGCCAGCGACAGCCTTCGCGAGTTGCGGCTGGCGAGCATCAGATAGGTCGACAACGACAGCGTCAGCAGCATGCCGACGATCAGCACCGCGCTCGCGCGATCATAGCTCGTCTCGAGCGCGCCGCCGGGGGTCGGCATGGCGCGGACCTGCCAATCGGTGTCGCCGATCCTGAGATGGCCGGCCCAGTACCTCTGTAGCGCGACGTCGCGCATCGACTGCGGCGCGGTCGGCGCCGACGCAAAGTCCGGCATCAACTGTTCGAGACTGACGATGCGCGCCGTGAAGGGTGGATAGATGTTGATGCTGACCGCAGGGTTCGCCCCGGTCGTGACGCGAATGGCCTGCATCAGCAGCGGCAGGTCGAACACGCCGACGACGTAGCCCGCGAGATTGCGACGGCGGTCCGCGACCGTGTCGCGCGAGGTGCCCTTGGCATAAATGGGCACGGAGACTATCACGTCAGGCTGGCGGCCGGCCTCACGCTCGGCGTAGAGCGGTCCGCGGATCGCAACGATCCGGTCGCTGTCGCGCGAGCGCTCGAGTGCAACGCGACGTTCCGGAACGCTTCCATAGTCCATGCCGTAGACCGGCGAGGTCTTTGGCTGCGTCGAGTAGAACACGGGAAAATATTCGTCGCTTTCGGGAGCGATCGCGAATGTGTCGCCCTGAAGCGACTTGACGTGAAAGCTGGAGACGCCGTCGGTGATCGCGGCGGCCTCGTACTCGGCCCGCTCCTTGCGATTGACGCGTGGCAACCAGGCGATGCGCAGCATACCCGGATGGCGCTCGAATAGGCGGGCGCTGAAGGTCTCGAATTCGCTGCGTGTGATTTCGTCGTTGGTCGATTCGAACAGGGTCCGCAGCGCGACCAGCCGGCTGATATATTCGCTCATGCCGTTCTGCATGACGATGGATTCAGTCTCGGCTGCGCTTTCGAATTCGAGCTTGTTGACGCGGTCTTCCCAACGGACCACCGCTGCGGCGCCCGCAAGCGAGAACAGGAGGCCGACGCCGGCTGCCACCAGCGCAGGACGATAGAGCCCGATCAACGACGCGAGACGCCGTCCGGTCGCACGTTTCCGACCCTGATCATTCTGATCGCGATCGCTCATCCCAAAGCCGTCGTCCCCTCTCCGCGGCAAGAATAACTTCTGGTTGAGCCGCCGGGATCGCTATCGGACAAGGACCGCAGTTAAGAACTGCACAATTTCGGAACCCGGCTTTCCCGCATTGCTCGGGTTAGTTAACGAAATGGGCGCGTGAAGCTGCACTCCGGAGTTAAACTTCCGGTTTCTCCCGGAATACTACGGGCGCCGCGTCGGTCCGCCGGTTAGCCCGCGATTCAGGCCGCCGGGTTACACTGCGCAGGACTTTCCCTGGGTACGGCATGACTTCCCCATGAAGCGACTTCGATCGGCGACATGCCTCGTGCTGACGTCCGTGCTGCTGGCCACGATCGCCTTCGTGGCGAGAGCCGACGAGGTCGGCGTGAGCAGCGACGCGATCCTGTTCGGCCAGGCGGCTGCGCTCGAAGGTCCGTCTTCGGCGCTGGGCCAGCGGCTGCGGTACGGCATCCTCGCTGCGTTCACCGAAATCAACGCCAAGGGCGGCATCCACGGCCGCAAGCTGCAATTGATCAGCCGCGACGACGGCTACGATCCCGACCGTTCGGTGGCGCAGACGTTGCGGTTGATCGACGACGACAAGGTGTTCGCGTTGATCGGCGCGGTGGGCACGCCGACTGCGATGGCGACGATCCCGGTGACGAGTGCTCGCGGCATCCCTTTCATCGGGCCGTTCAGCGGCGCCGAATTCCTGCGCGACCTCGAACTGGCCAACGTCGTGAACATCCGCGCAAGCTACGGCGCGGAGACCGAGACCCTGATCAAGCATCTCACCGAGGATCGTCATTTCACCCGGATCGGCATCTTCTACCAGGACGATTCCTTCGGGCGCGACGGTCTTGCGGGGGTGAAGAACGCACTTGCCCGGCGCGGCCTCGAGCTCGCCGTCGAAGGCACTTTCGAGCGCAACACCCGCGCGGTCAGCGCGGCCTGGCGCACCATCAGGCGCGCGGAGCCCGAGGCGATCGTCATGGTCGGCACCTACGGGCCCAGCTCCGAATTCATCAAGCTCGCGCACCGCAGCGGCGCCCATCCGACCTTCGCCAACATCTCCTTCGTCGGCGCCACGGCGCTCGCCCATGAGCTGGGCGCGGAAGGTGAAGGCGTCGTGGTCGCGCAGGTCGTGCCGTTTCCATGGGATCGCTCGCTGAAGCTCGTTGCCGATTACCAGGCGGCGCAGAAGGCGATTGATCCGACGCTGGCGCCGGATTTCGTCTCGCTCGAAGGCTATCTATCCGGTCGCCTGGCGGCGGCCGCGCTGGACAATCTCGGACCGAACCCAACCCGGGCGGCACTGCTGCGCAACATCAACGATGTCGGCCATTTCGACATCAGCGGCAGCGCCTTCACCGTCGGTGCGCGCGCGCTCGAGACGCCGCCAAAAGTGTTTTTGACGGTGATCCAGAAGGACGGAACGTTCAGAGCGGTGGACCGGCTGTAGCGCCTGTCTATCGATCGGATTTCTTGCCGTTCGCCTGCCCGTAAGGAGGCTTGTTGTCGGGATCGGAGGTGATGCAGCCGCTGAGTGACACGCCGATGAGGATCGCCAACGCGGCCGCGACCAGAAACTTCATCTGCTCACCCTGCTCAATGAACCATGACGACAAGCATGGAACTTTGACGTCACTGGTGGAGATGAGGTTCAAGGCAGAGTTGAGGTTCAGGGTCGCCGCGTCCAGCGGTCGGCATTGACGGCGCCCTGCGGCGCTTCGCCCTTGATGATGGCGTCGACCTGCCGCACCGTCTCCAGCGACTGATATTCGATCGCCTGCGGTGTCAGCCCGCCGACATGCGGCGTGGCGACGACGTTGGGAAGCTTTGCCAGCTCGGGCGTCGGCATCTGGTCGGGCGCGCGGCCGACATCCATCGCAGCGCCGGCGATGCGGCCCTCCAGCAGTGCCTTCGCGAGCGCGGCTTCGTCGACGAGATTGCCACGTGAGAGATTGATGAAGACGGCATGCTTCTGCATGCGCGCCAGCGCCGCCTCCCCGATCAGCTTCTCGGTCTGCTCATTGGCGACCGCAAGGCAGATGACATAATCGGAAGCCCCCAGCAGCTCATCGAGGCCGACCTGCTTGATCGCGCTATCGCTGACATCAGCGAAGGGATCGGAGACCAGCACCTCCATCCGCATCACCTTGGCGATATCGGCGAGATAGCGTCCGATGCTGCCATAGCCGATGATGCCGATTGTGCTGCCGGCGAGCTGCCGGCCCATCCGCGCCTCCGGCTTGCGGCCAGCCTGGTAATCCGCCGTGGCCCGCGACACGCCGCGAGAGAGATCGACCATGTAGCCGACCGCGAGCTCGGCGACGGCCTGCACGAAGCCCGGGCCGGCGCGCGTCACCAGCACACCGGCGTGCGAAGCGGCATCGACGTCCACATTGCGGATGTCGACAGCGCAGCGGACGAAGGCACGCAGGCGCGGCAATTGCGCAAAGATTTCACCGCGGCCTTCGGTCATGCGATCGGCGACGATGATGTCTGCGTCCTTGGCCGCATTGACGAGGCTCGCCGCATCAAGCGCTTGGTCGCCCTCGTGCAGGACGACATCGGCAATCGCGCGCAGGCCGTTCAGGCTGCGATCGCCGTAATAATTGCGGCGCATCTCCGGCGTGTGGGCCAGCAGGACTTTCACGACGACACTCCTTCAGTAGCCGAACGCGCGCGGCAACGCGGTGCTCAGCCATGGCACGAAGGCGATGACGAGCAGACAGAGGAACAACAGGCCGAGATAGCCCAGGATCGGTTTCACCGTCTGCTCGATCGGCACGTTGCCGATCAGGCAGGCGCCGTACAGCCCGAGCCCGAGCGGTGGTGCAAACAGCCCGACGCCCATCGCGATGACAAGCACGACGCCGAAATGCAGGGGATCGATGCCGAGCTGCACCGCGACCGGCAACAGCAGCGGTCCGAAGATGATGAGCGCGGCCGCGCCTTCCAGCACCGAGCCCATCACGATCAGCACGGCGATCGCGAGCAGGATGAACAGCCAGACGCCCGAGGTCTTCGACAGCCCCAGCATGAAATCGCCGACCGCATGCGGCACCTGCTGCAAGGTCAGCGTGAACGCGAGCGATTGCGCGGCAGCGACGATGAACAGCACCAGCCCTGCGCGCGTCGCCGCCTGCACGAAACTATGCGCAGCCGATCTGAAGCTGAGTTCGCGGAATACTGCGCTCCCGACAATGAGTGCATACGCTACCGCGAAGGCGGAGATTTCCGTGGCCGTGGCAAAGCCGCTCTTGAAGCCGAAGAAGATCATGAAGATCAGGCCGAACGAAGCGATCGCGCCGCTCCACAAGCCCGACACTGGCTTCTGCGGTTCGACGTCTTCGGCCTCCGCCGGCGGCTTGCCGAAGATGATGGAGAAGGCGATCAGCACCGCCGCCATCAGCGCGGCCGGCAGCAACCCTGCCATGAACAGTCCGCCGATCGACAGGTTCGCGACAAAGCCCAAGATGATCAGGTTGATGCAGGGCGGGATGGTCTCCGCCATCACCGCGGATGCCGCGAGCAGCGCCACCGCGCTGCCGGGATTCTGCTTCGAGCGGCGCGCTGCCGGAATCAGCACGGAGCCGACGGCGGCGACGTCGGCCATCTTCGAGCCGGAGATGCCCGAGAACAGCACCATCGAGGCGACCATCACGACGTTCAGCCCGCCGCGCATGCGGCCGACCCCGCGCTGCAGCAGCTCGATCAGCCGCACGGACATGCCGTTGGCTTCCATGAGGTAGCCGACGAGGATGAAGAACGGGATCGCGAGCAGCACGAAATTGTCGATGCCGCGCGCCATCTGCTGGGCGAAGATGACGCCGGGCAGCGCACCCTCGACCCAGATGAAGATCAAAGCGGCCAGCGCCAGCGCAAAGCCGATCGGCAAGCCGCCGAACAGCGTAGCGAAGAAGCCGATCAGCATCAGCACGCCCGCCGACGGCACCGATGACGGCGACAGATGATCCCAGGCGAGATAGAGGCCGGTCACGACGGCGACCGCAATGAGGCCCCTGACGATGTCGGGCAGCGGCCGCGCGCACAGATGGTCGAGCGCGAATACCGTCATGAACAGCGCACCGACGCCCATCGGATAGAACGTCAATTCCAGCGGCAGGCCGGAGCCGGTGGTCTGGCCTGATGTCAGCGACCCCAGCTTGATCGCGTTATAGGCGACGTAAGCAGAGATCAGCACGACGAGCACGGCGCTGGCCGCATCGACCAGCGTCCGCAGCCGCAGTGACAGCAGATCGCGAAAAAAGGACACGCCGACATTCTCGCCACGCGCGAGCGCGCTGGCCGCGCCAAAGAAAGCCGAGCCGACCATCAATCCGCGCGCGACGTCGTCAGACCATTCGACCGGCGCGTTGAAGAAGAAGCGCAGCAGCACCGAGCCACAGACGACCGCAAGATCGGCGGCGAGAAGGATCGCCGCGATCCCGTCGCTCAGGCGAAGCAGAAGGGCAATGCTCCCGTGGCGGCCGCCCGAAAGCGGCACGGCTTCTGTCATCGCCATCTCAGGCTTGCGTCGAACGAATGATGTCGATGACGGCCTTTGATTCCGGCCGCGCCTTGATGAAGTTCTCGGTCTGCGGCGCGACGCGCTTCTTGAAGGCTTCGCGGTCACATTCGGCGACCGTCACGCCTTTCTCGGTCAGGGCCGTCAGCGCCTCCTTCTCGACCGCGAGCCCGTGCGTGCGCGTGTCGGCCGCGGCCTTCTTCGCGGCGTCGAGGAAGCCCTCGCGCAGCTTCGGATCCATGCGGTTGAAGGTCGCGTCGCTGAAGTAGATCGCAAGCGGCGAGAAATTGTGCTGCGTCAGCGCGTAGAACTTCGCCGTCTCGAAGAACTTGCTGGCGAGGATCGTCGGCGGATCGTGCTCGAGGCCATCGAGCACGCCGGCCTGCAGCGCCGTGTAGATTTCGCCGAATGCCAGCGGCGTCGCGGCAGCGCCCATCAGCCGCAGGCATTCCGTGATGACGGGATTGGGCAGCGTGCGGATCTTGAGGCCGGCGAGATCCTCCGGCGTCTTCACCGGCTTCTTCGCAAATACGCTGCGCGAGCCGAAATTATAGGCCCAGGCGATGATGCGGATGTTGCTGCCCTTGAGCAGCGCGTCCTCGATCGGTTTGGCGGCGCCGGCGTCGAACGCCTTGGTTTGCTGCGGGAAGCTCGAGAACAGGAAGCCGAGATCATAGGTGCCGACCAGCGGCACCAGATTGGCCGAGATCGACGAGCCCGAGATCATGAGATCGATGACGCCGAGCTTCACCGAATTGATGACGTCGATCTCCTGACCGAGCTGGTTGTCCGGAAAGAAGGCAATTTCGACCTGATCGCCGAGCCCAACGGCCTTAATCTGCTTCACGAGGTTGTCGTAGTAGACGCGGCCGTTGGCAAATTTGGGATCGTTGGGCAGCGAGGAGGAGCATTTCAGCTTCAGCGTCGCAGCTTGGGCGCGGCCGATGATGGCGGGAGAGAGAACAAGGCCGGCGGTCACTGCCGTCGACGACTTGATGAACGTGCGACGGCTGACGGGCACGATGGTCATGGCGTCTCTCCCCAATATTTCTTGTTCGCGGCTGCGGTCGTTGCCACTGCCTGTTGCGCGGACTGTATGGCCAAAGCGACGAGGCAGGCAAGGCGCGCGGCCGGGGGCGAGCGGACGCACGAGCAGCAGGCGCGCCGGTGAAGATCGCGGCGGAAAGCCTATATTTGCCGATGTTTTCGTTCATGCCGCATCGCGCTCAAGCGACGGGCTATGCAAGATTGACGCAGATCGATCCAATTCAGGTATGGATCAATGCCGAACCCAGATTGATAGGGTTCGCAACAAAAAAGCTGCGGGACCGGGATCCCGCAGCTTTCGCATTCCAGCGATCAATCAGATCAGCGCGACGGCGCGACGCTCAGCTGTCCGCTCGCCGCCTCGGCATCGCGCGAGGGCCGCAGTGCGAAGGCGCCGTCACCAAGCAGAGCCTGCGCGACCAGCGCAATCGCCCAGAACGCGGGAAATTCCCAGCCGCCCTTCGGGTTGGTGAAGAAAAAGCCGGCTGCTGCGTGCACCGTGAAGATCGCGCCGAGCAGAACCGGAATGCCGGCCAGCGCCGCATAGCGGGTCCAGACGCCGAGGATCAGGGCGATGCCGCTGAGCAGCTCGATGGTCATCACGAGGTAGGCCAGCTCGGGCGGAAAGCCGAGGCTGCCGAAGAACTTTGCCGTGCCGGCGGGGGTGAAAATGAACAGCTTCAGGCTGGCATGGGCCAGGAACATCGCACCCAAGGTCACGCGCAGCACCAGCGCGGCGTAGGGAGCGGTACGGGAATCGATCATGGAGATCTCCTTTGTTGAGGAGATCTATGATCTATTCTCATTAGAATGATAATCAGCTATTGTGGAAAAATACCTCACACTGAGAGAGTGAGATAGATGCTCGACCGGCTGACCAGCCTGGAGGTCTTCGCCAAGGTGGCGGCGATCGGCAGCCTGTCCGGCGCCGCCCGGGCGATGGGCCTGTCGCAGACTATGGTCACCAAGCATATTGCCTCGCTGGAGGCCCGCCTCGGCATCAAGCTGTTCCACCGCACCACGCGGCGGCTGTCGATTACCGAGGCCGGTCGGCTCTATCTCGAGTCCTCCGAGCGGATCCTCGCCGACATGGAGACGGCCGACGCCGCGGTCGCGCGCGAACGCGTCGAACCGCGCGGCTCGCTCCGGGTCAACGTGCCCGTCGTGTTCGGCACGCGGCAGATCGCCCCGCTCATTGCCGATTTCTCGGAGCGCCACCCTGAAGTCACGATCGAGCTCGGGCTCAATGATCGCCTGGTCGATCTCGCCGAGGAGGGCTGGGATCTCGCGATCCGCATCGGACGCTTGCGCGACTCCAGCATGATGGCGCGAAAGCTCGCTGCGAACCGCCTGGTCGTCTGTGGCGCTCCGTCATATCTGGCGAAGCACGGCACGCCGCGCAGCGTCGCCGACCTCGCCGCGCATAATTGTCTCGGCTACACGCTGTCGCAGCAGGCGAGTGCGGCGGAATGGCTGTTTGGCGTGGACGGTGAGATCCGCGTCCAGGTCTCCGGCAATCTGCGCGCCAACAATGGCGATGCTCTGCGCGCAGCGACGCTCGCCGGTCTTGGCCTGGCGCGGCAGCCGACCTTCATCATCGCCGATGACCTGCGCGCCGGCACGCTGGTCGCGCTTCCGCTCGACCAGCCGGAGATGCAGTCCTCCGCCGTGCATGCAGTCTATCTCCCCGATCGCCGTCCGCCGGCCAAGGTGCGCGCTTTCATCGATTTCCTCGCGGCGCGTTTTGGGCCCGATCCCCCCTGGGATCGTGGACTATTTTGACATCGCCATGACGCGTCAGCTGCGGCAGAGCCCCTGCCCCACTTTGCGGCACGCCCAAAGCGCGACGAATTGTCGTCGCGCTTTGGGGGATTGTTTGAGCCTGATCTCCGCGCAAACGCGCTTCGCGTTTGTCGCGAGGGAAAACCGCTGCACACTTTTCCAGATTATGCTCGAAGCGTGAGCTAGCGCACAGACAGAGTCGTGGCGGACGACTAGAAAAGGTGACATCCTCGCGCCATTGCCAATGGAGGTGACACCATGCGCCGTCCAACCCTTTCCCATTTAGTTCTTGCCTCCGGCCTGCTTGCACTCACCCAGTTGATGACGCCGACGCAGGCCGCGGCCGAAGCGCGGCTCGCGCTGGTGATTGGCCAATCCGCCTATCGCACGGTGCCGGCGCTGCCAAACGCGTCCAATGACGCCAATGGCATGGCCGAGCTGCTCGGCAATGCCGGCTTCAACGTCACCGCCGCGCCGAACCTTTCGCAGAACGAGATGCGCCAGGCGATCTCGGATTTCGCCGGCAAGGTCAGCGCCAGCGGCGCCGACACCATTGCGCTGGTGTTCTACGCCGGCCACGGCCTGCAGATCGACGGCGAGAACTATCTCGTGCCTGTGGATCTCGATCCCAAGCGCGAGGCCGATATTCCGCTGCAGGGCGTGCGGCTGAACGATCTGCTCAACACGCTCGGCGCGCTGCCGACCAAGGCGCGCATCTTCATGCTCGATGCCTGCCGCAACAATCCGTTCCCGGCCCTATCGGGCGCCGGCCACGGACTTGCCGTCGTCGACACCAAGGCCGGCGCGCCAGGCTCCTTCATCTCCTATTCGACCTCGCCCGGTGCCGAGGCCGAGGATGGCTCCGGCGCTGACAGCCCTTACACCACCGCGGCGCTTTCGGTCGCAAAGCAACCGAACATCCCGATCGAAGAGGTGTTCAAGCGCATCCGCATCTCGGTGGCGCAATCGACCGACGGTCGACAGATCCCCTGGGAAAGCTCTTCGCTGACAACCGACTTCAAATTCTTCGGCGCCGAGAGCAACAGCGCTCAGCCCCCTGTTCCGGGCACGAACTCGATGGCGCTCGCCAGCGCCAGCCGCAGCGTCGAGGACTGGCGCAAGGATTTGCAGGGCAAGGACGCCAAGGTCGCCTATGACCTCGTGATCGCCGACGACACCGTGCCTGCGTATCAAGCCTATATCGAGCTGTACGCCCAGGACGTCCGCACGCCGCGCCTGCGCACGGTGATGGAACGCCGGCGCCAGATGTTGGCGTGGGATCGCGCGGTGGCGATCAACACCCGTGCGTCCTACGAGGCTTACTTGGCGAACTGGGACAACAGCGATCTCGCCGCGACCGCGCGCCGGATGCTGCTCCGCGTGCAGAACCGCAACTTCGTGCTGCCCGTGGCGGCCGCCGCGGTCCCGGTCGCCGTTGCGATGGCGCCGACCTGCCCGTGCTCGACGACGCCACCGGCGACGACGCCGATCAACCCGACGATTGCGCCCATCATCAAGAAGCGCGTCGACGACACACCGCCGACGACAAAGCGCAAAGTCGTCGACACGACGCCGAAGTCGCGCAAGCCGCCGCCTGACGAACCTGTCGTCGAGCACACGCAAGGCCCGCCGCCCGCCGCGATCATGCAAGGCATTGGCATCGGGATCGGTATGGGAATGGGCATGGGTATGGGCGGCGGCCGCGGCGGTGGCGGTGGCGGCGAGATGGGACACGGCGACTACGGCCGCGGTACCAGATACTGAAGTCGTTGCTCACCGGCCTCTCGTGCCCCGGACGCAGTGCGCCACAAAGTGGCGCGCTGCAGAGCCGGGGCCCATGCAATAGCCAACCGTGTGGCCTTCTGGGTCCCGGCTCTGCGCAGCAACCGCTAGCCGCGTTGCAGCGCGTCCGGGACACGAAAGTTCACGGATACTCGGCTTTCTGTCTTCTTCCGGAAATGCTGTAGTCTGATCGACCGACACGCATTTTCCGGAGATTCGACATCGATGCCGCAAGACGCTCACGCCAAAGGCTCATGGCCGATCTTCAGCTCGCTTGCGTCCTTTGCCCTGCCCGGCGATCTCATGGCGGGACTGACGCTTGCGGCGATTGCGATCCCCGAGCAGATGGCGACCGCGCGGCTCGGCGGCTTCGCGCCGCAGATCGGGTTCTTCGCCTTCATGGCCGGCTCACTCGGTTTTGCCCTGCTCGGCGGCAATCGCTTCCTGTCCTGCGGCGCCGATTCCACGATCACGCCGATCTTCGCCGGCGGGCTTGCCGCACTCGCCGCAACCGGCTCACCTGAGTATCAAGGGCTCGCAATCGCACTGGCCTTGATGGTCGGCGCCATGATGCTCGCCGGCGGCGCATTTCGGCTCGGCGGCATCGCCAACCTTTTGTCGATGCCGGTGATGGTTGGCTTCCTGGCGGGCATCTCCGTCCACATCATCGTGTCGCAATTGCCTGGCGTGCTCGGGCTGGACTCGCCAAGCGGGCCTACGCTCGATCGTATCGGCGTGCTCGCAAGCGAGATCGGCCGCACCAATCCCATCACGTTCTGCATTGGCTTCGGCGTGCTGGCGGTGGTCTTCATTTCGGAGAAGATCAGCGCGAAAATCCCCGGCGCGCTGATCGGCCTCGTTGCCGCAACGCTGGCCACGATCGCGCTCGGCCTCGAGAGCAAGGGCGTCAAGGTCGTCGGCATCGTGCCGGGCACGCTGCCGCGGCCGACCCTGCCCGATCTCGCGCCGGAGCAATGGGTGCGTCTGGTGCCGCTGGCCTTCGTCGTCACGGTAGTGGTGATGGTGCAGACGGCGGCCACCACGCGATCGTTCCCCTCAGATCCCGACAAGCCCGCCGATGTCGATCGCGACTTCCTCGGCGCCGGTGCCGGTAGCGTATTGTCAGGCCTGTTTGGCGCCTTTCCGGTCAATGCCAGCCCGCCGCGCACCGGCATCGTCGCCGAGACCGGCGGGCAATCGCAGCTCGCAGGGCTTGCGGCCGCTGTCATCGTGCTGTTGCTGCTCGCCTTCGGAACGGGATTGTTGCGCCATGTGCCGGACGCCGCGCTCGGCGGCATCCTGCTGTTCGTGGCCCTGCGGATCATCCGCACCAGGCAGATCGTCGCGATCTACCGGCAGTCGTTCAGCGAATTTCTGCTGATCGTCGCCACCGCCGCGCTGATCATCGTGCTGCCGATCCAGCAAGGCGCGTTCCTCGGCATCGTGCTGTCGCTGCTGCACGGCATCTGGAGCACGACGCGCGCGAGACTCGTCGAGTTCGAGCGCGTGCCGGGCACCACGATCTGGTGGCCGGCACATCCGCACCTCACCGGCGAGCGCATTGCCGGCGTCGCCGTGATCGGGTTGCAGGCGCCGCTGTCCTTCCTCAACGCGCCCGGTTTCCGCAGCGACGTGAGCAAGATCATCACGACAGCCACGCCGCAATTGCTGGTGCTCGAGGCAAGCGGCATGGTCGAGATCGACTTCACCGCCGCGCAGATCCTGCTCGACGTCTTCAAGGCGTGCAACGAACAGGGCGTCACGGTCGCGCTCGCGCGGCTGGAATCGGTGCGCGCGCAGGACGCATTCGAACGCTTCAAACTGTTCGATGTCTTGCCGAAAGAGCACGTCTTCCATAGCGTGGACGAGGCCGTGCATAAGCTGGCGAAGGAGAGCGTTCGACCGATCGCCGAATGATCTATCCCGCGGCTTCCGGTATGCTACCTTGCGCGTCCTGAGATACCCGGCCTCATCCTGGAAGCCACATGAAGCGACGAGGGTTCATCACGCTGCTTGGGGGCGCGACTGTGGCGTATACAGTCGCGGCGCGCGGGCAATCGACGAAGCGGCCGACCATCGGCTTTCTGGGGACAGTTGCGCAATCATCATGGACCAGGCCCATCGCTGCTTTCGAGGGGAGGCTGCACGAGCTCGGTTGGATCGAGGGTCGCAATATCGCTGCAGTCGATTATCGCTGGGCAGACGGGCGCAATGACCGGATCGCCGAAATAGCTGCGGAGTTCGTCCGTCTCAAGGTTGATATCATCGTAACCGGAGGAAACGCGGTCCTCGCGATCAAGAAGCTGACATCGACGATTCCGGTCGTGTTTGCAGTCGCTGTGGACCCGGTCGGCAGTGGCTTCGTCGACAATTTGTCCCGACCGGGAGCCAACGTGACCGGCCTGTCGATCCAGGGGCCTGATCTCGCAGGCAAACGCGCCCAGCTTTTGCGAGAAGTCGTGCCCGGTCTCCAGCGGATGGCTGTGATGGCCAACGTTGCCTATCCTGCCGCCAGGCAAGAGCTGGCCGAAGTTCAGGCCGCGGCGCGCGCACTTGGCGTCGAGGTTGTCGCACTGGAGATCCGCGGCGAGCAGGATATCACGCCTGCCTTCGAAGGACTGAAGGGACGCGCCGAAGCGGTCTACATCGCGAGCGAAGCGTTGGTCGACGCCAGACAAGTCACGATCAACGAGCTGGCTTTGAACGCGCGGCTGCCGACAATCTGGGGGGTCAGTGGCGGTGTCCGAAGTGGCGGGCTGATGTCGTACGGGCCGAGCCTTCCGGCCCTGTTCCGCCGGGCGGCCGATTACGTCGATCAGATCTTGCGCGGGGCGAAGCCCGCCGATCTGCCGGTCGAACAGCCGACCAAGTTCGAACTCGTGATCAACCTGAAGACCGCGAAGGCATTGGGCCTGAACGTGTCGCCCGCCCTGCTCGCCCGCACCGACGAGGTGATCGAATGATGCGAACCTCGCGGCCGCGCCCCTAAACCAAGCCTGGATGATCCCGCTGCGCGGTTTCGCGGATCCAGCTGGCGTGGATTGCGCGGAACAGGATTTGCGCCGTCTTGAGGTCGTTCGCCGTCATGCAGAGATCGACGATACGATGCACGGCATCGTCGCGCATCAGGCTGTCGGAGATCTTCATCGCGATTTCCATCGCAACCTTCGCCGCGCGCTCATAGCGTGCGCTGTCGTGCTTGTCGTTTCGAGCAGAGCCGGCGGCGCTCTGGGCCGCAGCGTCACATATGGCGCGGATGCGCGCGGCCGCGTCTATGTCGCCGAGCGGCCATTCGATGGCTTCGTCCCAGATGTCCTTGCGCGTCTTGCGCGCGAACCACTTCATCGCCCCACCACTCGCGGTCTTCCAGCCGCCGTATTGTCGCGCTTCAGGCTCACTCAGCATAGAGAGACCGATCGGGATCGGCGAGACGATTTTTACGTCACACTCCTTCGCCAAACGCATTCAGGATGTTCGACGCGGTCCGATGGCTTCGAACTGTGCCTTCTGCTCGTCATTGAGCGTGGCGTAAAAATCCTCCAGCGCGGCGCGAACCGACTTGACGCCGTCGAGCATGATGTCGAGCCGCTTGCGGATCGCGGCCATGCGCGCCGGCGGCGTCATCACATCGCTGGGCTGGCACGCCGCCTTGAGGGATGCGCTAACCTTCGCGCTCGTATCCTGGAGTACCTGCAGCGCTGCGCGCTGGGTGTCGCTGGGATGAAGCTTCGCTTCGAGATCGGCGCCGGGCCAGTCGAACCCGGCGGGCGCGCCGCAATTCTGGACCAGCGACGCCCCGGTATTGCCGGAAGCCGTCGCACGCCGCTGATCTTCAGCCAGCGCATTGAAGCGCACCTTCTGTTCGTCGGTGAGCGAACCGTAGAATTTGTCGAGGGCGGGTTGAACCAGATCGACGGCCTTCTCCATCGACTCGATACGCAGCTGCATCGCCGCGAGCCGGCCGGGCGCAGTCGCCGCGACTTGCGTCGGGCAGGAGGTGCGGATCATGGCGGCCGCATCTACCGAGGCATTGCCGAGTTCGTCGAGGCTTGCGCCTTGCGTTTCGGTCGGCTGCACCGCAGCGGCAATCTGGTCGATCGGCAGACCAACGATCTCGCGGCGATCGCTACCGCAAAGCTGGTCCAGCGCAACGCCACGCGATTGCCGGCGTCCCTGCGGTCGCGGCGGCAGATAGGCTGACAAACCGTCATAGCCATAGGGCCCGAACAGGCCGGCATAGATGTCCGGATAGCCGTAGCCCCAGAAGCCGAGACCGTCGCCCCAGATCGTGTAGTCGTAGAGATCGTTGTAGGCGAACGGCCAGAACAGCGGTCCGACCCAGCCATAACCGCCTCCTGCATGTTGCCACCATCCGCTGCTCGCACCATGCCAACCGGCAAGTGCCGCCGCCGTCGCGATCTGGGCGCGCGCTGCCGGATTGCTGATCAGACGACCGTTGCGGAAAGCACTGCCGTGCAAATTGAGCGCGTTGCGGAAATTCGCAGGATGGACGGACGCATTGCGTATCTGACCGAAGTTCGGGCCACCATGTCGCGCACCCGTCGCAAAGCCAGGCCCGCCATGATGCCAGCCGCCATGCGCGTGTCCACCGCCATGTCCGCCACCATGATGTCCGCCACCATGGTGGCCACCACCATGACCGCCGCCGCCATGGCCACCACCGTGTCCGCCTTTACCGAGCGCCGCGCCCGCCAGTATGCAGGCAAATGCCATCGCCGCAATTCCAATGACCGGTCGCAACATCGCACTCTCCCGCTGAGCCACGCCATTGAGGCATCGGAAACCGACGAGAGTTGGAACCGGCGCGACCGCGGAAAGTTCCGCGACCGCGATGCGGCAAGCGGCGCTACGCCTCCGGGACGATCTTGCCGGGGTTGAAGATGTTTTGCGGATCGAGTGCCTTTTTTAGCGCACGCATCGCGTCCAGCGCCTCAGGACCGAGTTCGGCCTTCATGTACTTCTGCTTGCCTTGGCCGATGCCGTGCTCGCCGGTGCAGGTTCCGTCCATCGCCTGCGCGCGCTCGACGAGGCGATGCATGAACTCCTCGCCGCGCGCCATCTCGGCCGCATCGTTGGTGTCACACACCAGCGAGCAGTGGAAATTGCCGTCGCCGACATGACCGACGATCGGCGACAACAGATTCAGTCGCCTGAGATCTTCTTCGGTCTCGCTGACGCAATCCGCCAACCGAGAGATCGGCACGCAGACGTCGGTTGCGACCACGCCGATGCTGTCGCCGGGCCGCAGTGCCTTGACGGACCAGTACGCATCGTGCCGCGCCTGCCATAGTTTTGTGCGATCCTCCGGTTTGGTGGTCCAGGAGAAATCGCCGCCGCCACACTCCTTCGCAATCTCGCTGAAGGCCTTGGACTGCGCATCGACCTCGATCTCGCTGCCGTGGAATTCCATCAGCAACAGCGGCGTCTCCGGCAGCGTCAGCTTCGAATAGGAATTGCAGGCCTTCACCTGCGCCGCATTGAGCAGTTCGATGCGCGCGACGGGAATGCCGGTCTGGATCGCAAGGATCACCGCCTGACATGCGCCGTGCACCGTTTCGAACGACACCGCGGCCGCCGCGATGGTTTCGGGAATGCCGCGCAGGCGGATGGTCAGTTCCGAGATGATGCCGAGCGTGCCTTCGGCGCCGACGAACAGATGCGTGAGGTCGTAGCCCGCCGACGACTTCTTGGCGCGCGTGCCTGTCGTGATGATCTCACCGTCGCCGCGCACCACCTTCAGGGCCAGCACGCTGTCGCGCATGGTGCCGTAGCGCACCGCGTTGGTGCCGGAGGCGCGGGTCGAGGCCATGCCTCCGAGCGAGGCGTCCGCGCCGGGATCGATCGGGAAGAACAGGCCCTGGTCGCGCAGATGCTCGTTGAGCGCTTTGCGGGTGACCCCGGGCTGGATCACGCAGTCGAGATCCTCGGCATGCACCGCGAGCACCTTGTTCATGTCGCGCAAATCGATCGAGATGCCGCCGGCGGGCGCGTTGACCTGGCCCTCGAGCGAGGTGCCGGTGCCGAAGGGAATGACCGGCACGCCGTTTTTGGCGCAGATCCGCACCACGTCCTGGATGTCGGCGGTCTCCTGCGCCATCACCACGCCGTCAGGCGGCTGGTTGACGATCCACGTCGTGGTGTGGCCGTGCTGCTCGCGGACGGCCTGCGAGGTGATGAGGCGGTTGCCGAAGCGTGCGGCAAGCTGCTCCAGCGCGCTTGCGAGGGCTTTCGGCTCCGGCCGCGGCGGATTATTGGTGATGGTTGTACCCACGGATTCCTCCCGACAGACGAAACCGTGGCAAAGGACATCTCACCGGTCAAGTCAAGCGACCGGACGCATAGCCAGGGAATGAGACATGCCGGAGAGCGCCGCTTCGAAGCCCGCCGAGCCGTTTCGCAGCTCGATCATGCAGATCGAGCCGCAATGGATCGACTATAACGGCCATCTCAACATGGCCTATTACAACGTGATGTTCGACCGGGCGATCGACCAGATGTGGCTGCAGCTCGGGATCGGGCCGACCTACATGAAGGAGCGCGGCGGCTCGACCTTTACGGCCGAATGCCATGTGCGGTACTTGCGCGAGATCCATCTCGGCGATCCCGTGCAGGTCTCGGTCTGGCTGTTGGAAGCCGACGACAAGCGGCTGCACACGTTCCAGGAGCTTCGGCATGCAACCGAAGGCTGGCTGTCGGCCACCTCCGAGAACATGTCGCTGCACATCGACATGGGCTCGCGCAAGGTGGCAGCGTTTCCGCCCGATATTTGCGAGCGCATCGCGGCCGTCGTCGGAGCCCATGACGCCGTGCAGAAGCCCGAGGGCATCGGCCGGAACGTGGCGATGCCCTCGAAGAAGTAGCGCTAGATTCTTGGTCTAGATTCTCCGGCCGCGGGCAAGGCCGACCACCGCCGAGACCAGGAATAGAACGATCGCGACAAAGAAGATGATCTTGGCGATTTCGATCGATGCGCCGGCGAGACCGCCAAAGCCCAAGATGGCAGCGATCAGTGCGATAACCAGAAACGTCACAACCCAGCTCAGCATGGCCTTAACCTCTGTTTTGATGTCTCTCTGCGATCGGCGCGGCTGAGGCGCCTCACTTGCAGAACCAATCGCCGGCTCGGAACAATGGTTCCGGCCCGCGGACGCCCGAAATTCGCCTGATACAAAGGAACAAAATCGGCCTGCTGCGCACGTGGAAAACCCGTCCCGGCCGCCCCATATAGGGGCCAATCCCTGTTATGAAGGCTCCCTTCCACCACCCCGCGGTGCCATCGTGGGGCCAATGATTCGCATGACCGAGCCGAGCAAAATCACGTCCCAGAGTGTCCCCGACCACCAGCCCGCAGCCGGCGGCATCGCCGCGCGTGCGCGCGCCTCCGTGGGTCCGAAATACCTGACCGGGCTCAATCCGGAGCAGCGCGACGCCGTGGAGACGCTGGACGGCCCGGTTCTGGTGCTGGCCGGCGCCGGCACCGGCAAGACCCGCGTGCTGACCACGCGCATCGCCCATATCCTGAGCCAGGGCCGCGCCCGCCCCGCCGAGATCCTGTCGGTGACCTTCACCAACAAGGCCGCGCGCGAGATGAAGCACCGGCTCGGCCAGATGCTGGGACAGGCGGTCGAAGGCATGCCGTGGCTCGGCACGTTCCACTCCATCGGCGGCCGCATCCTGCGCACCCACGCCGAGCTGGCACAGCTCAAGTCGAATTTCACCGTGCTCGACACCGACGACCAGGTCCGGCTGCTGAAGCAGCTGCTGCAGGCCGACAATATCGACGACAAGCGCTGGCCGGCGCGGATGCTGGCGGGCCTGATCGACGGCTGGAAGAACCGCGGCCTGACGCCGTCGCAGGTGCCCTCAGGCGAAGCCGCCGTCTTCGCCAACGGCAAGGGCGGCAAGCTCTATGCGAGCTACCAAGAGCGGCTGAAGATTTTGAACGCCGCCGATTTCGGCGACCTGTTGCTCGAAGACATCCGGATCTTCCGTGAGCATCCGGATATCCTGAGGCAGTATCAGCAGCGGTTCAAATTCATCCTGGTCGACGAGTATCAGGACACCAACGTCGCGCAATATCTCTGGCTGCGGCTGCTGTCGCAGGCGCCGACGTCGACCAAAGCCGTCATTCCGGGGCGCGTCGAAGATGCGAACCCGGAATCTGGAGATGAATCCATAGCTCGAGATTCCGGGTTCGATGCCGCGCATCGCCCCGGAATGACGGAGCAGGCAATCAGCGCGCAAACGGCCACACCTCACGTCAAGAACATCTGCTGCGTCGGCGACGACGACCAATCGATCTATGGCTGGCGCGGCGCCGAGGTCGACAACATCCTGCGCTTCGACCACGATTTTCCCGGTGCCAAGGTGATCCGCCTCGAGCGCAATTACCGCTCGACCGGACACATCCTGGCCGCCGCCTCGCACCTGATCGCGCACAACGAAGGCCGGCTCGGCAAGACGCTGCGCACCGAGGACCATGACGGCGAGAAGGTCACGGTGACGGGCTCCTGGGATTCGGAAGAGGAAGCCCGCGGCATCGGCGAGGAGATCGAGCAGATCCAGCGCAAGGGCGACAAGCTCAACGAGATCGCCATTCTCGTGCGCGCGTCCTACCAGATGCGCGAGTTCGAAGATCGTTTCGTCACGCTCGGCCTGCCCTATCGCGTGATCGGCGGCCCGCGCTTCTACGAGCGCGCCGAAATCCGCGATGCGCTGGCTTATCTGCGCGTCATCAATTCACCGGCCGACGATCTCGCCTTCGAGCGCATCGTCAATGTGCCGAAGCGCGGCCTTGGCGATGCCACCATCCAAATGCTGCACGACCACGCCCGCAAGCGCCGCATCCCGCTGTTCGAGGCGGCGCGCGCCGTGGTCGAGACCGACGAGCTGAAGCCGAAGGCGCGCGGCTCCTTGCGCGACGTCGTTGCCCAGTTCGACCGCTGGCGCGCCCAGCGCGAGGTCACCGCGCATACCGATCTCGCCCAGATCGTACTCGACGAGAGCGGCTACACCGAGATGTGGCAGAAGGACCGTTCGGCGGATGCCGCGGGCCGGCTGGAGAACCTCAAAGAGCTGGTGCGCTCGATGGAAGAGTTCGAAAACCTGCAGGGGTTTTTGGAGCATATCTCGCTGGTGATGGACCGAGACAGCGGCGCCGACGAAGACGCGGTGTCGCTGATGACGCTGCACTCGGCCAAGGGTCTCGAATTCGACAACGTGTTTCTGCCCGGCTGGGAGGAAGGCCTGTTTCCGAGCCAACGCACGCTGGACGAACAGGGCCGTGCTGGTCTGGAAGAAGAGCGCCGGCTCGGCCATGTCGGCCTGACCCGCGCCCGCCGCCGCGCCATGATCTATTTCGCAACCAACCGCCGGATCCATGGCACCTGGTCGACCACGATCCCCTCGCGCTTCCTCGACGAATTGCCGGCGGCCAATGTCGAGATCACGGAATCCAAGGGTGGCTCGGCCTGGGGCGGTACCGGCGGCTACGGCGCCTCGCGCTTCGACGACATGGAAGCCTTCGGCTCGACCTATTCGACGCCGGGCTGGCAGCGCGCCCAGGCCAATCGCAACCGCGGCGGTGGCCGCAATGGTGGCGGCGGCAGAAGCGGCGGCTTCGAGGAAGAGGCCACGACGTTCTCGTCGTCTTCGTCATCGGGACCCGATTTCGGCAGCTTCTCCTCGCGCCGTCGCGGTCCCATGACGATCGAGGGCGAGCTGGTCGCCAAATCGACCGGCACGACGTCGGAATTTTCGCTCGCCGACCGCGTCTTCCACCAGAAATTCGGCTACGGCCGCGTCACCAAGGTCGACGGCAACAAGCTCACCATCGCCTTCGACAAGGCCGGCGAGAAGAAGGTCGTGGACAGCTTCGTGCAGCGGGCGTGAGCCCGACATGCCCCACTACGTTGCCATCATCGAGGACAATGGCCCAGACGACGTCAGCCTGTGGTTTCCTGACCTGCCCGGCTGCATTTCCGGCGGCGACGATGTCGACGAGGCCCTGGAGAGTGCGCCCGAGGCGATCGCATTCTATGTGCAGGAGCTGATTGAGGACGGCCGCCAGCTTCCCCCGCCGCGGACGTTGGACGAACTCAAGGCCGACCCTGATATTGCCGACGCCATCCGGAACCACACGGCCGTCCTGATCGAATTTCCGCCCCGCGACGACGCCCGGGAATGAAGGCCGAGTGAGGACTGTTCGCCGCACTCGTCGAACCTTCGACCGTTCTGAGGCGAACAGCCCTTGACCATCGCGAACTTCCCCGTATCAGATGCAGTCATGGTCCGGGGCTCAATCACGCTGATCGTGCTTGCATTGGGGATGCCATCGCTTGCGATGGCGGAGACCATGAGCTTTGGCGATTCGATCGGGCTGCTGGCCAAGAGTTGCGGCGCGGAAATCGTCGCCAATTGCCGCGGCGTCAATCCCGACTCCACACGCCTGAAGGAATGCCTGTCCCGCAACCGGGACGTGCTCTCCCAGCAGTGCCAGAGCGACTACCTCACGGTGTTCGATGCGATCCAGAAGCGCATTGCCGCCCGTGTCACGGTCGCGAACGTCTGCCAGCGCGAGATCGTCAAGGTCTGCGGCGGCTCGACCAAAGAGACCAGCAAGTCGATCCCCTGCCTGATCTCGACGCCCAAGGGCATCAGCAACAACTGCCTGAAGGCCGTCGACGACGCGGGGTATCGATGATGCGCGCAACCGGGCACGCCATCGCCGGCATCGGCATCGCATTGGGCCTCGCGCTGCTCGCCGGCGCAGCCGGCGCGCAGACGGCGCCGACCCGTGACGACATCGTCGGCAAGCTCAACCATTTCGAAGAGGCGCCCGAGCTCGATCTCCCGGCGCTGAAGCAGCAGGTCATGGAGCGGGCCAAGGCCAGGATCAAGAACGATCCGGGTCCGGTGAACCGGCCGCCGATCGCGCCTGACCTCGCCAAGCTCCCCGCATTCACAGCCCAGATCCAGTTCGATTCCGACACGCCGATCATCCAGCCGGAGTCCTACCAGACCGTCGGCCGGATCGCCGACGCGCTGGTCCACGCCTCGATGCTTCCCTACACGTTCCTGATCGTCGGCCATGTCGAGTCCAACCAGAAGACCCGCGAAGCCAACGCGATCCTGAGCCAGCGCCGGGCGGACGCGATCCGCGACGTGCTGGTCAATACGTTCAAGATCTCGACCAAGCGGCTCCAGCCGATCGGCCTCGGCGAAGAGCAATTCCTCGACCGCGCCAAGCCGACTTCGGCCGTCAACGGCCAGTTGCAAATCCTGACCTTTGCCAAATTGCCCGACGATGCGCCTGCGCAGCCCGCTGCGGCCCCTGCATCTGCGGCGAAAAAGCCCGCCAAGAAGAAGCACTGAGCGCGCGTCGGAACCCGTTGAAGTCTTGACTATTTTGTGACCTGTCTCACAGCGCGACAGCACGGTCCTGCGCGACAATAGCGCCGGTTTGTGCACTGCCCTATCAGGTGCTATAGCCTGTTTTCGCCCTTCCCCGCCCACGTGCCGCATGAGACCAAGATGGCTGGCTCTTTTCAACGCCAACTGGCCGATTATGTCGAATATCATCGCGATCCCTGGAATTGCGCGATGCATGTGGTCGGCATTCTCCTGCTCTTCACCGGCGCAACGCTGCCGCTGACGCGCGTGGTGTTTCCCGTGCTCGGGGTCGAGGTGAGCCTGGCGGTGATTTTGGCCCTGCCTGTGCTGGTATACTGGCTGATGCTGGACGCCGGGGTCGGGCTTGGCATCCTCGTGTCGATGATCGTGCTGCTATCGGTCGCAACCGCAATCGGCAATCAAGTCTCGACCGCCATGATGTGGTCGATTTTTGCGGTGCTGATCGGGCTTGGCGTCGCGGCCCAGATCGTGGGCCACAGGGTATTTGAGGAGCGGCAGCCTTCGATGGTCGACCACCCCACGCATTTTCTGCTTGGACCGATGTTCGTCATGGCAAAATTATTCATTGCACTGGGTTTCCGTCGCGACCTTGCCGCGATTCTCGCGCCTCTTCCGACCAACTCCCTTTCAACCCGATAGCTTTTCTTAAAGCGAAACAGCAAAACCTGCTTCATGACTCTCGTACTGGTTACCGGTGGCAGCGGTTTCATCGGACAACATCTCGTCGAAGCGCTCCGCGCCCGTGGGCAGCGGGTGCGCGTTCTCGATGTCCGACCGCCGGCGACTGCGAATGCGGACGTCGAGTATGTGCACGGCTCGGTGCTGGACACAGCGACAGTCGATGCTGCGGTTTCGGGAGTCGATCAGGTCTATCACCTCGCCGGCCTGCCTGGCATGTGGGTCGCCAACAAGCAGGACTTCCACGAGGTCAATTTCCGCGGCACCGAGGTCGTGCTTGCGGCTGCGATCAAGCGCAACATCTCGCGCTTCCTGCACTGCTCGACGGAATCGATCCTGTTCCCCTACGCCAATCTCAACGGCGTCGCCGCCGAAGAGGCGCTGCAGCCCGCCGATGCGATGCCGGGCGCCTATACGCGTTCGAAGTCACTCGCGGAACATCACGCCGCCAAGGCCGCCGCCGCAGGCTTCCCGCTCGTGATCGGCACGCCGACCATGCCGATCGGCCCTGCCGACCACAATCTGACGCCGCCCACCGCGATGCTCTGGTACTTCCTGCAGAAGAAGGTCCAGCCGCATCTCGACTTCCTGGTCAATCTGGTCGACGTCCGAGACGTTGCCATGGGCCTGCTGCTGACCATGGAGCGCGGCCGCATTGGTCAGCGCTATATCCTCGGCGGCGATTGCGTCAGGCTCGGTCAGATCCTGCGGATGATGTCGGCGATGAGCGGACGGCGGCAATATCCGGTCGTCGTTCCCGGCAAGATTGCCGAGCTCTCCGCCATCATGCTCGAATCGATCTCCGATCGCATCACGCGCCGTCCGCCGAACGGCACCGGCGAGGGCGTGCGCATCGCGCTCGCCGCGAGTGACCTTTCAATTGGCAAAGCCCGTCAAGAGCTCGGCTATGCGCCGCGCCCGATCGAGCCGGTCTTGCACGAAACTATCACCCATCTGCTCGCCCGCGGCGGCCTGCAGCCCTCCGGCGCCATCAAGCATCACGCGCTCTCCTCGCGCGCGAGCTGATCTGCCGCCCAAACCAAAGAACCTTCCCGTATGTCCTTCGATTTCAGCAAGCTTTCCTCCGTGGCCTCGGGTGGCTGGACCACGGCCTGGCCGACCGCACTCCTCGCCTTGATCTGGGTCGCCTTTCTCGCCAGCTGGGTGGGCGCCTCGTTCTGGCAGGGGCGGACCAAGAAGCAGGTCATGACGCTGGAGTCGCAGCGCTATCGCCTGCCGATCCTGGTCGGCGGCATCCTGTACACACCGTGGATTGCGGCGGCCCTGGGCTGGAAGCCGCTCTGGGTGCTCGGCAACACCGGCATCGCCATCGCCGCGATCCTCTCGGTCGGCGGAATCGCCTTCGCCTGGTGGGCCCGGCTGCATCTTGGAAAATTCTGGTCCAACACCATCACGCACAAGGAAGACCACCGCGTCATCGACACCGGCCCCTATGGCCTCGTGCGTCACCCGATCTACACCGGGTTGATCTTCGGCATGCTCGTCACCGGCATCGCGATCGGCCTGGTCACGACGATCCTCGGCGCGATCCTGATCTCGCTCGGCATGTGGCAGAAGGGCCGGATGGAAGAGGTGTTCCTGTCGAAGGAGCTCGGCGAGGAGGCCTACGGCGCCTATTGCCGCCGCGTACCGATGATCATCCCGTTCACGTCGCCACGGTGATGTAGGCTAATCCCTCCAATAATACTCCTGCCAGTCCCGTCATCCTGAGGTGCGCGGATCGCGATGCACCTCAGGATGACGGTAACAACGCCCGCATTCTTGCCATGCAAATTCGGCTTGCTGCCATTTGCGTCATAAACGACCTGACCCAGGCCCGCCCCGGTTGACCTTTTTACCGCCAGCCAGTTGGATGCGCGCGCAAAAAGGCACGACGACGTTCCATCGTCGATCTGGAGAGATCGGCTATCAAGCCTGAGCCCGCGCGGGGCTTGGTGCGATCCGGACTGTGCCGCAGGGTTCGACAGGGGCTTCTCATGACCTTTTCCAGTTTCTTCGCGCAGTTCGTCGCCTTCGTCGGCGGCATCGCACTGCAATGGCGCAAGCTCTCGGGCACCGCGCCCACGCCGGCCTGGGGCCAGGCGCCCGCGATTCCCGAAGCCAAGCCGCAGGGGGCGCTGCCCACCCTGAAGATGCCGACCGCACGCGGCTGGAGCGAAGGCCATAAGCCGACCGTCGCACCCGGCCTCAAGGTCAATGCGTTCGCGACCGATCTCGACCATCCGCGCTGGATCGAGGTGCTGCCCAATGGCGACGTGCTGATCGCCGAGGCGACGCAGATCGCAGGCGCGCCGCGCAGTGTGTTCCATTATGCGATGCAGGCGACGATGCGGCGGGCCGCAGCGCTCGGCGAGTCGGCCAACCGCATCACGCTCCTGCGCGACAAGAACGGCGACGGCGTCGCTGAAGTCCGCGGCGCCTTCATGGAAAATCTCAGCCAGCCCTTCGGCATGGCACTGGTCGGCAACACCTTCTATGTCGGCAACACCGACGGCGTGATGGCCTTTCCCTATGTCGCCAATGCCGACAGCATCACTGCGCCGGGCAAGCGGCTCACCAATTTCAAGCCGAGCGGCCACTGGACGCGCAGCCTGCTCGCAAGCCCCGACGGCAAGAAGCTCTATGCCGGCGTCGGCTCGCTCAGCAACATTGCCGAAATGGGCATGGAGGTCGAGGAAGGCCGCGCCGCCGTCTACGAGCTCGACCTTGTCGCGGGTACGCATCGCATCTTTGGCGCCGGCCTGCGCAATCCCGTCGGTCTCGCCTGGGAGCCGAACACGGGTGTGCTCTGGACCGTCGTCAACGAGCGTGACGGGCTCGGCGACGAGACGCCGCCGGATTATCTCACCTCGGTGCGCGACGGCGGCTTCTACGGCTGGCCCTATTGCTACTGGGGCAAGACGGTCGACGACCGCGTGCCGCAGGATCCGGCGATGGTGGCCAAGGCGCTTCAACCTGATTACGCGCTCGGTGGCCACACCGCTTCGCTTGGCCTGTGCTGGATGCCCGCAGGGACCCTGCCCGGCTTCCCCGACGGCATGGTGATCGGCCAGCACGGCTCGTGGAATCGCAGCACGCTATCAGGCTACAAGCTGGTGTTCATTCCGTTCGAAAACGGCAAGCCCTCCGGCCCCGGTCGCGACATCCTGTCGGGCTTCCTGTCCCCGGACGAGAAGGAATCCTACGGCCGCCCGGTTGGCGTCGTGATCGGCCCCGACAAAAAGTCGCTGCTGATGGCCGACGACGTCGGCAACGTGATCTGGCGCGTGACGGGCGCGTAATTCCGTCATCCTGAGGTGTGAGTGGCGCGATGCCCAGCATCGCGCCGCGAGCCTCGAAGCGGCCCGGATGCAGCGGGGCCGTCGCCCTTCGAGGCTCGCCGAAGAGGCGAGCACCTCAGGGTGACGGTGATAGAGCTCCTCACCCCATCACGTCCCAACGCACAACGTGGCGCGTTGCTTCTTCAGCAGCGCGATCACGGATAGCGCGGTGATCATCCCGGTCTTGGGATTTTCGGACGGGATGTTCTCGATGCCCATCGAGAATCGCGCGGAGTCGGCTTCGACCTCGATGTGATGAACGTTGCGCGTCACGGTGGGGTCGGCCCAGACCTGCATCTGGGTGCGATCGGGCCCGATGCCTGCCAGCGACAACGCAACCGCGACGTTGACGTTCGCCGGAAAGCCCTTCGCCGCGTCGCGCGCGCTGCCCTCGAACAGCTTGAGCGGCTCGCGCAGATTGTCGATGTCGATGTTGTTCTGGACGATGAACGGCGCGCCCTTCAGCCCGTCGATCGGCTTGCGCGTGACCATTCTCACCGAATGAATGGTACCGACCGCAGCGGCGTTGACGGCGTCGAGCCCGATCAGCGCGCCCGTCGGCACGAGGATGCGCCCGCCGTTGGCACGGGCAAGATCGACCAGATCAAAATTGTCGAGCAGCCCGCCGACACTGACGACGACTGCAGACTTGCCGCGCTTCACCGCGGGCTCGACGATCGCGCGCAACTGGCTGCTCGGCGCGCACTCGACCACGAGATCGGCAGCCTCGCCAAGCTGGTCGATCGGCAAGATTTGCGGCTGATGGCCCAGGCCATTGAGGAATGCCTGGTGCTTGGCGGGATCGCGCACGGCCACGGCCGATAGCGTCAGTCCCTCGATGCCTTGATCGAGTGCGGTTGCGATCTTGGTGCCGATCGAGCCCAGGCCCGCAATAGCCACCCGCAATTCGTTCGAGGCCTTTTGATCAGTCATCGCATCACATCCCTGGTCCAAACCCAGTCATAACCGCTCACGCCTCTCGCGCATAGCTGCGCAGGCGCGTCTCCAGCACCGCGAGCATCGCATCGCGGGCGGGATCGCGTGAGCCGCGCAGCCAGGCCGCCGCGAGCGGCAGCCGACCGACAGGACCGCTTTGCTTCGGCCGCAGCGGTACGAAGCGCACGCCCGCCACCGCCATCCGCGTACTCCAGCGCGGCACGATGGCGACGCCGAGCTTGGTTGCGACCAGATTGATGATGGTCTGCCTCTCGTCGGCGACCTGCACGATGCGCGGCATCAAGCCGGCCTGCTCGAACAGTTTGACGGTGAGGTCGTGGCTGTGCGGCCGCGAGCGGCGATCCGGCACCAGCATTGGCTCATCAGCGATATCGGCCAGCGTGATCGACTTGCGCTTGGCCAGCGCGTGGCGCTGCGGAAAGGCCACGATCGCGGTCTCCTGAAGCAGAGGCCGAAACTCGAGTCGCTTGTCCGCCCTGTCAGGCGGGCGGACAAAAGCGAGATCGAGCGCGCCGGTCAGGATCTTTGGCAACAGCCTGATGGTCTTGTCCTCCAGAAGCTGCACCGCGACCTCGGGATGTCCAGCGCGGAAGTCGCGCAAGAGCAGCGGCAGCAGCCCCGCAGCCGCGCTGTCGATGGCGCCAACACGCAACCGACGCGCGGCGCCCGCGCGCGAGCGGTTGCGCAAATTGCTCTCGACCGCCTCGACCTTAGCAAGGATCGCGCGGGCATCGCGCAGCAGCGTCGTGCCGTCCTCAGTGAGCGAGACGGCGCGGGTCGTGCGCGCGAACAGCCGTGTTCCCAGATCCTCTTCCAACAGCCTGATCTGGCGCCCAAGCGCGGACGGCAGCATCTGCAGATGCTGCGCCGCGCGGCCGAAATGCAGCTGCTCGGCCGCCGCCACGAAACATCGCAACTGATGCAATTCCATTCCGGGTCCTCGTCTAGTCGCAAGAGGATTATATCATTTTTTTGTATAAACCAGCGCCAATTGAGTATGCCGCCTGCTCCCGCCTAGGCTCATGACCGGCATGGACCTCCGGGTCCGCCGATAGAACCAAGAACCGGAACTTGAGGAGGCCAGGGTGGCGAGCGAGATTCAGACGCGCGTGCTGCGCAAGATCAGCTGGCGCATCGTTCCCTTCATCATGCTGCTCTACTTCGTGGCCTTCATCGACCGCGTCAATATCGGCTTCGCCTCACTGACCATGAACAAAGACCTCGGCCTGTCGTCGACGGCCTACGGTTTGGGCTCCGGCATTTTCTTCTGGGGCTATTTCCTGTTCGAGGTGCCCTCCAACATCATCCTGCACAAGGTCGGCGCACGGATCTGGATCGCGCGGGTGATGATCACCTGGGGCCTCGTCTCTGCGGCGATGGCCTTCGTGCAGGGCGCGACCAGCTTCTACATCCTGCGCTTCCTGCTCGGTGTCGCCGAAGCCGGCTTCTTTCCCGGCATCATCCTCTATCTCTCCTACTGGTTCCCGGCGCGCCAGCGCGCCGCGGTAACCGCATTGTTCATGGCGGCCGCTCCGCTCTCGACCGTGCTGGGCTCGCCGGTCTCCGGCGCGCTGCTGGAGATGGATGGCCTGCTCGGCTTCAAGGGCTGGCAATGGCTGTTCGTGCTGGAAGCGGTGCCGGCCGTGCTGCTCGGCTTCGTCGTGCTGGCATTTCTCACCGACCGGCCCGAGAAGGCCAAATGGCTTGCCGACGACGAGCGCCGTTGGCTGGTCGAGACCATGAACGAGGAGACCACCAGCAAGGCTGCAACCGCGAGCCACAGCATTTGGCGCGGGCTTGCCGATCCGCGCGTGCTGGCGCTGTCGCTGATCTATTTCGGCACCTCGGCCGGCCTCTATACGCTCGGCATCTGGGCGCCGCAAATCATCAAGCAGTTCGGCTTGTCGTCACTCCAAATCGGCTTCCTCAATGCGCTGCCGGCGACAGCTGCCGTCGTTGCCATGGTGCTGTGGGCACGGCATTCGGATCGCACCGGCGAGCGCACCTGGCACGTCGTGATTGCCTGCATCATCGCGGCTGTGGGCCTTGCCTATGCCGGCCTTGCGTCCGGCGTGATCGCGGTGCTGATGGCGCTGACGCTCGTGAACATCGGCATCTCCTCGGCAAAGCCACCGCTCTGGAGCATGCCGACCATGTTCCTGTCCGGATCTGCCGCCGCAGCCGGCATCGCCACCATCAACTCGATCGGCAATCTCGGCGGCTTCGTCGGACCCGCCATGATCGGCTGGATCAAGGACCAGACCGGCAGTTTTGTCGGCGGACTTTATTTCGTCAGCGGCCTGCTCGTTCTCTCCGCCATCCTGACCCTGCTATTGTCGCGCGCGCAGACCGCGCCTGTCGAACCCGTCCCACAATCCCACTGACACCCAAACGGAGCATCCCCATGCGCACCCATTCGATCGCAGCCATTCCCGCCGACGGTATCGGCCCCGAAGTCATCTCGGCCGGCGTCCGCGTGCTGGAGGCGCTGGCCAAGCGAAGCGGCGACATCGCCTTCAACGTGAAAACCTTCGACTGGGGCTCGGACTATTACAAGAAGCACGGCGTGATGATGCCGGCGGATGGGCTCGCCGAACTGAAGAAGTTCGACGCGATCTATTTCGGCGCGGTCGGCGCGCCCGATGTGCCGGATCACATCACGCTGTGGGGCCTGCGGCTGCCGATCTGCCAGGGCTTTGACCAATACGCCAATGTGCGGCCGACCAAGATCCTGCCCGGGGTCGCCTCGCCGCTGCGCAATGTCGGCGTCGGTGATCTCGACTGGGTGATCGTGCGCGAGAATTCGGAAGGCGAATATGCCGGCATGGGCGGCCGCGCGCACAAGGGGCTGCCGGAAGAGGTCGGCACCGAAGTCGCCGTCTTCACCCGCGTCGGCGTCACACGCATCATGCGCTATGCGTTCCAGCTCGCGCAGTCACGTCCGCGCAAATTCCTGACCGTCGTCACCAAGTCGAACGCGCAGCGCCACGGCATGGTGATGTGGGACGAGATCGCCGCTGAAGTCGCGACCGAATTCCCTGATGTGACCTGGGACAAGATGCTGGTCGACGCCATGACGGTGCGCATGACCCTGCATCCGAAGAGCCTCGACACCATCGTTGCGACCAATCTGCACGCCGACATTCTCTCCGATCTCGCCGGCGCACTCGCGGGCAGCCTCGGCGTGGCACCGACGGGCAACATCGATCCGCAGCGTCGTTTCCCCTCGATGTTCGAGCCGATCCACGGCTCGGCCTTCGACATCACCGGCAAGGGCATCGCCAACCCGGTCGCGACGTTCTGGACCGGCGCACAGATGCTCGAGCATCTCGGCGAGAAGGACGCCGCTGTGCGGTTGATGAAGGCCGTCGAGCAGGTGTGCGCGGCCGGCGTGCTGACGCCTGACGTCGGCGGCAAGGCGACGACGAAGGAAGTCACGGATGCCGTGATTGACGCGATCCACGGCTCGAACGTCTGAGATTTCCGATAAAGCTCGCGCCGCAACGTCGGTGCGCTCCCTCGCCCCGTTCTTACGGGGAGAGGGTTGGGGTGCGGGGCCTCTCTCCGCACGTGAGATCCTCGAGAGACCTGCACCCCCTCACCCGGATTGCACCGGACGATGCTTCGCATCGCCGAGGCAATCCGACCTCTCCCCGCAAGCGGGGCGAGGTAAGGCCAGACCGTCTACTTCCGCCTAGCCGGAGCCGGCGGCGGCACCGCCATTGCAGCCGTGGCGTCCGGCGGCGTCAAATGCCTGGGCACCACGATGGACTGGCCAGGCGTGAGTGTCGCGTTCTCCGCAAGCGAATTGCTTTGCGCAATTGTCCAGACCGGCACGCGATGCGTCGCCGCGATGCTCTCCATCGTGTCGCCGGCACGAACCGGGATGCGCACGCCGCTGTCCCACAATTCGACCAGATTGTCCGCGGGGACCTGATAGCGCAGCGGCACGGCATCGGCCTGGGTCTGCAGCTGGACGCGCGGAAGCTGCGTCACCATCTCGACGATCTGGCGATGGATGTCGTCTGACTTCTCGATGTTGATGTGCGTGACACGCTTGTTCAGTTTCAGGTCGTAGCTCGCGTAGTGGCCGCGAAAGCCGGGCACGGCCACCACGTCGCCGCCGCCAAGCACGCTGTCGGAAAGAAAGATATTGATGAAGCGCTCGACATTGAGCGGCACGTCGTCGGTCGCATGCGCGGGATCGATGGCGATGACGAGGCTGATCGGGACGTTTTCCTTGGCCGCCATCTCGGAGATCAGGACCGAGCACAGGCCGCCCATGGAATGGCCGATCAACACGATCGGCGCCGGGCTCTCCTTGTAGCTCGCGATGGCGCGGTTGCCGATAAAGCGGCAGATGGTGAATTCGTAGACGTCGGCCGAGAAGCCGGCCGCCGTCAGCTTCTCGCTGAGCCGGTCGATGCCGGTCGAGAAGATCGGCCCCATCGCGCCACGGAACAGATAGATCTTCGGTGGCGGCAGTGGCTCGGCTGGCGGCTCTGGGGGCGGCGGTGCAACAGCTGGGGCCACAGCCGGCTTCGGCTTGGCAGGCGAGGCTGCAGCCGGACCGGGGTTCAAGGCGAGCAGCGCGATTGCTGCCAACACCACAAGTCGCCTTGGATCAATCATCAAGTCCTGCAGTCCCACCACGGGAGGCAAACGCCCCCACCGCGGCGCTTAGTGACCAGCGATTTGGCGGAATTTGGGGCACGGATCAAGCCGTTGCGACCATTTCCCTGACCTTGGCCCAGGTCCTTGCCTTGAGCGAGGCCGGTTTCTCGGCGCACGCCAGCCAATCGACGAGATTGCCGTGGCTGGCGGTCAGTTCCTGCCATTCGGGCATCGGCAAAGGCCGCAACCCGCCAATTCAAGAAGCGGATCATGCGCTAGAGCGGCGAAATCCGGTTCAGCAATTCGAGCAGCGTACGCTGCTCGGTTTCGGTGAGCGACGCCAGCATCCTTTCGTTGTAGGGCTGCGTCAGTCTTGCCCCCTCGGCAATGAGCTTCGCCCCCTTCGGCGTCAGCACCAGCTCGACGGCGCGGCGATCTGCCTTGGAGCGGTTGCGCTTGATGAAGCCGGACGATTCCAGCCCGTTCAGGATCTTGATCAAATTCGGCAGGCGCAGCCGCAACAGGCTGGCGAGGCTGCTCGGCGGCACGCCGGGATTGTCGCGAATGACGGCGAAGATCGCATAGGTTGCGGGCGTCAGGCCCAACGCGGCGAATTCCTCGTAGAAGCCCTCGAAAAATTTCAGCTGCGCAAGGCGCAGCATGAAGCCGGGCGTGCGCTGGAGCGCGCGCAGATCCAGCGATTTCTCCGGCGGCTGAGCGGGCTTCGCTCCGGATTTTGCGGCTTTCAGGTTCATGGTTCTCATCCAAAGGCCCGGTCGAATTGACACTCTCAAAAATAGCTATAAAATATAACTATTATTTAGCGGCACCAAGTCCGCCGATAGGAGGGAGACAATGAACAGCAAATTCCTGCATAAATTGTGCATCCTCGCGGCGATGCTGGCCGCCGCGCCAGCCTTCGCGCAAGACGCCGTAAAGATCGGCATCCTGAACGATCAGTCGGGTCCGTTCGCGAGCTATCAGGGTATCGGCTCGGTGGTCGCTGCCAAAATGGCGGTCGAGGACTACGGCGGAAAGGCCGCCGGCAAGCCTGTCGAGGTCGTTGCGGCCGATCACCAGAACAAGACCGACATCGGAATCGGCATCGCCCGGCGCTGGTACGAGAACGACGGTGTCGATGCGATCTTCGACATTCCGAACTCGTCGATCGCGCTTGCGGTGGCTGGCATGAGCGCCGAGAAGAACAAGGTGTTCGTCGGATCGGGCGCCGGCACGGTGCTCCTCACCGGCGAGAAGTGCACGCCGAACACCGTGCACTGGACCTACGACACCTATGCCTATGGGCGCGGCCTCGGCAAGGCGATCGTGCAGCAGGGTGGCAAGAAGTGGTTCTTCATCACCGCGGACTATGCCTTCGGTCATGATCTCGAGAAGCAGGCAGCAGAGGCGGTGAAAGCGGCCGGCGGCGAGGTCCTCGGCAGCGTGCGGCATCCGCTGGGAACCGCCGACTACGCCTCGTTCCTGCTCCAGGCCCAGGCTTCGGGCGCGGACGTCATCGGCCTCGCCAATGCCGGCGACGATACCATCACGTCGATGAAGCAGGCCGCCGAGTTCGGGCTGGCCAAGGACCACAAGCTGGTCGGATTGATCCTCGGCATGAACGGACTTCCCGCGCTCGGCCTGAAATTTGCTCAGGGCGCGCAGATCATGAATCCGTTCTATTGGGATCTCAACGACGGCACGCGCGCCTTCGCCAAGCGCTTCGCCGAAAAGATCCCGTCGAAAGCCTATCCGAACGATATGCAGGCCGGCGTCTATGCCTCGGTCATTCACTATCTCAAGTCAGTCGACAAGGTCGGCAGCGCCAAGGATGGCAGGGCCGTCGTCGCCGCGATGAAGGAGATGCCGACCGACGATCCGCTGTTCGGCAAGGGCTATATCCGCAAGGACGGACGCAAGATACACCCGCTGTATCTCCTGCAGGTGAAGGCGCCCGAGGAGTCGACCTCGACCTGGGATCTGCTGAAGGTGGTTGCCACGATCAAGGGCGAAGACGCGTTCCGCTCCGAGAGCGACGGCCAGTGCCCACTCACGAAGCAATAGCGGATCGGAGCTGACCGTGAGCGGCATTGCATCCAGTCAGATCGACCCCTTTGCACCTGACTTCCTGACGGACCCCTATCCTGCCTATGAGGGGCTGCGCGCGCTAGGACCAGCGTTCGAGTTGGAGCGCTATGGCGTGTGGGCGATGGCGGGCTATGCGGAGGTCGAGCCGGCGCTGAAGGACTGGAAGACGTTCATCAGCGGCGAGGGTGTCGGGCTCCACGGAATGAACCCGGCGCTGCCAAAACCGCTGACACTCCAGATCGATCCGCCCGACCACGACAAGGGTCGTCGGGTGCTCGGCCGCACGCTGTCTCCAGGCGTCGCAAGGAAGCTCCGCGAGACGTTTCAGCAGGAGGCGGAGAAGAAGGTCGCGGAGCTGATCGACAAAGGCAGCTTCGATGCCGTTGCCGAGCTTGCCGAAGCCTTTCCGATGAAGGTGTTTCCAGATGCGATCGGCATCCGGCCGGACGGCCGCGAGAAACTGCTGGCCTGGAGCACGTTCGTATTCGACAGCTTCGGTCCGGAGAACGAGATGCTGGCGGCATCGCGCAAGGCGGGTCTCGCAGCGCAGAGCTGGATCATGGAATGTTGCGCCCGCGAGGCGCTGCAGCCCGACGGGCTCGGCATGATGATCTACCAGGCCGCCGCCGACGGCGAGATCACCGAGCACGAGGCAACGCACCTGGTGCGGCCGTTCCTCACCGCCGGGATCGATACCACCGTCAACGGCATCGGCAACACGCTGCTCGCGCTCGCCACGCATCCGGATGAGTACCGCAAGCTCCATCACAAGCCGGAGTTGGCCCGCAATGCGTTCGAGGAAGGCCTGCGCTACGATTCACCGGTGCAGACGTTCTTCCGCACCACCTCGCGCGACGTCGAGATCGGCGGCGGCATCGTTCCGGCGCACCGCAAGGTGCTGCTGTTCATGGCCTCCGCCAACCGCGATCCGGCGCGGTGGGATAGACCCGATCGCTTCGAGGTCGAACGCGTCGCGACCGGCCATGTCGGCTTCGGCGCCGGCATTCACGCCTGCATCGGCCAGATGATCGCGCGCCTGGAAGGCGAATTGATCTTCAGCGAGTTCGCCAGGCGCGTGAAGTCCGTCGAGCTTACGGCGGAGCCGAAACGCAGGCTCAACAACTCGCTGCGCGGGCTGGAGAGCATGCCGGTCCGGATCACCGCCGCCTAGGCTGCTGCAGGCCGCAACAATGCCTTCAGTTCCGCGCCGGCGCCGTTGCGGCCGCCGAGTGCGCAGCTCGCGGCGCGCCGGGTTCGGCGACCGGCCCGGCCGGACCGCGCGAGCGGGCGATTGCGGCGTCGATCTCGGCAATGACGCGGCGCTGGATCGCCTCGTTCTTGTCGATGGTGATGTGGCCGACGCCGCTGCCGCGCACGTCGACATTGTCGAGCTTGCCGCGGAGGCCAGAAGCGGCGCGCACCGGCTCGCCCGGACCATCGCCGATATAGATGTTGATGTAGCGCTCGGCGCCGGTCGTCAGCTTCGTCTTGAACACGGAGTCGAGTCCGATCGCGAGCTTCACGGGCACGCCGAGCTGGTTGAGCTTGGCGATCATGTCGGGCAGCGCGGTGGCGCCGGAGGAGTGGCCAACCAGGACGATGGTCTTGATGCGACCGGCCTTGTAGGCGGTCGCGGCTTCATCGGCGAGCGAGGACCAGGACACGAAGTTTGCGACGGTCACCGGAACGCCCTGCGCCTCGAGGCGGGCGCCGATCGTGTCGAGCCCGAGCGAGAAGATGTTGAGCACGCCGCGGAGGAGATAAACATGCGTCGTCGCGGCGGCCTGGGTCGGCGCCGCCTTGGCGGTGGTCGGGCTCATGGCAACAGCGGACAGCAGGAGCAGGCAGATCGCCCACGCTCGGAGGGCGGACAACTGGCTTGCGCCGGCGGTGTGACGGCCGTTCAGTCTCATCGATCTTTTCCCTGGGGACATACGCTTAGCGATTGGCCGGAATCGTAGCCACGGCCTGCTCGCAGACGCAACAAAGAGCCGCGTGAACGGGCGATCTTAGCATCAATCCGTGACCATCGCGCAACACTTACCCGAAACCCGCCACTTAAGGGCCTGTTTTGAGACCATTTTTCTCCGAGCAATTGCGACCGGGCAATGCCATTCCTATTTCGGGGGTCCGCCGGTCTCCGCCCGCCAGGGTGCAGGTTCCGGCGAATCCCCCCACCTCCGATCGGCCACCATGTCTTCCATCATTTCCGTCGCCAACCTGTCGAAGACCTATGGGTCCGGCTTCAAGGCGCTCAAGAACGTCAATCTCGACATCAACCGCGGCGAGATTTTCGCGCTGCTCGGCCCCAATGGCGCCGGCAAGACCACGCTGATCTCGATCATTTGCGGCATCGCCAATCCGAGCGAAGGCAAGGTCCTCGTCGGCGGCGAGAACATCCAGACCTCCTACCGCAAGGCGCGCTCGCTGATCGGTCTCGTGCCGCAGGAACTGCACACCGACGCCTTCGAGAGCGTGTGGGCCACAGTGAGCTTCTCCCGCGGCCTGTTCGGCAAGCCGAAGAACCCCGATCACATCGAGAAGGTGCTGAAGGACCTGTCGCTGTGGGACAAGAAGGACAGCAAGATCATCACGCTGTCAGGCGGCATGAAGCGCCGCGTGATGATCGCGAAGGCGCTTTCGCACGAGCCGCAGATCCTGTTCCTGGACGAACCGACCGCCGGCGTCGACGTCGAGTTGCGCAAGGGCATGTGGGAGGTGGTGCGCACGCTTCAGCAATCCGGCGTCACCATCATCCTCACCACGCATTACATCGAGGAAGCCGAGGAGATGGCCGACCGCATCGGCGTCATCAACAAGGGCGAAATCGTGCTGGTCGAAGACAAGGCGACCCTGATGCAGAAGCTCGGCAAGAAGCGGCTGACGCTGCATCTGCAGGGCAAGATCACCTCACTGCCGGAAAGCCTCAGCCAATACGAGCTCGACCTCTGCGACGATGGCGCCACGCTGATCTACGACTACGACACCAAGGGCGAGCGCACCGGCATCACCAGCCTGCTCAGCGATCTCCGCACCGCCGGCATCCGCTTCAACGATCTCGACACGACCCAATCGTCGCTCGAGGACATCTTCGTCGACCTCGTGAGGACGTCATGAACCACCGCGCCATCCGCGCCATCTACCTGTTCGAAATGGCGCGCACCTGGCGCACGCTGCTGCAAAGCATCGTCTCGCCTGTCGTCTCGACGTCGCTTTACTTCGTGGTTTTCGGCGCTGCGATCGGTTCGCGCATCAGTCAGGTCGAGGGCGTCAGCTACGGCACCTTCATCGTGCCGGGCCTGATCATGCTCTCGGTGCTGACGCAGAGCATCGCCAACGCGTCGTTCGGCATCTACTTCCCGAAATTCACCGGCACGATCTACGAGATCCTGTCGGCGCCGATCTCATACTTCGAAATCGTGCTCGGCTATGTCGGCGCCGCCGCGACCAAGTCGATCATCCTCGGCCTGATCATCCTGGCGACAGCCGGGCTGTTCGTGCCGTTGCACATCCATCATCCCGTCTGGATGCTGGCCTTCCTGGTGCTGACGGCGGTGACGTTCAGCCTGTTCGGCTTCATCATAGGCATCTGGGCCGACGGCTTCGAAAAGCTGCAGATGATCCCGATGCTGGTGGTGACGCCGCTGACCTTCCTCGGCGGCAGCTTCTATTCCATCGACATGCTGCCGCCGACCTGGCGCACGGTCGCGCTGCTGAATCCGGTCGTCTATCTGATCTCGGGTTTCCGCTGGAGCTTCTATGAGATCGCCGACGTCAGCATCTCCGTCAGCATCGGCATGACGGTGGCGTTTCTGGCGATCTGTCTCGCCGTGATCTGGTGGATCTTCCGGACAGGCTATCGGCTGAAGAACTGATAGACGACCCGACGACACTCACCTGTAGCAACGGAAGTGGCGATAGCCGTCGTAATAGCCGCGGCAATGGCGGTGGCCGTGATAGGGAATGCCGAGAATTCCGTCCACGGCGCCAACAGCCCCGCCGACACCGGCGCCAACCACGCCTCCGACCGCGCCGCCCACGGGACCAGCGATCCGGTTACCTTCATAGGAGCCTTCCTGGGCTCCGCGCACGATGCCCTGGGCATGGCCCGGGTGCGGCAGCGTCGACAGCGCGAGAAGGGCAGCGGCGGCTGCGAACAACAGGCGGACGGGCAGGCCGGCCCGCGAGGGCGCGGCGGCAATACGAGCTTTGTTCATCTTGAGTCCCCTGGAGTACACGGCAGCGATAGCCGCCAATTGGTAGGCGATGTTCAACGCCCGGGACGGCCAAATGGTTGCGCCTTTGTGACGAATTGTCGGCGTTGTGAACGCACCTCTCAATCGCGAAAATGTCAGCGCCGCCGGGACATGCGCGGCACAAAGCGGCCTTGCTTACGCCTGGCATCGCGTTAACGATGGGTGAGCGGGCCGCTGGAACGAAAGCCGGATTGCAGGCATATTGCACGCCGGGGACGGAGAGCCGCGGTGTTATTGTTTGAGCATGATCTTTTCGGAAAACCGCTACACACTTTTCCGGATCATGCTCTCACGTGAACAGGCCGGAGGCCGAAATTCAGATGCGTTCCTTTTTCATTGCGTTTACTGCCCTGATGCTTTTGAGCGCTGGCGCCGCCCAGGCCAAGGTCGACATTACCGTCGACAAGGACAATCAGCAGATGACCGTCGTGGTCGACGGTGTGACGCGCTACCACTGGCCCGTGTCGACCGGCATTCCTTCGCGTGAAACTCCAGGCGGGGCATTCCGCGCTTTCCGCATGGAGGAGGATCACTACTCCAAGGAATTCGACGACGCGCCGATGCCGCACTCGATCTTCTTCACCAAGGCCGGGCACGCCATCCATGGCACCGACTCGGTCGGACGATTGGGAACGCCCGCCTCGCATGGCTGCGTGCGGCTGTCCCGCCAGAACGCCTCGACGCTCTACGCGCTGGTGCAGGAGCAGGGCGTGCTCAACACCACGGTGACGCTGACCGGCTCGGCGCAGGTGGCGCTCGCGCGCAATCCGCGCGGCCGCACCAACAACGCGATTGGCCGCGGCCAGCAGCCGGCTGAGCAGCAATACGCCACGTCAGGCGATCCCGTGAATCTGACGCCGCCGATGCAGCCTGGGCAGCGCTACATGCAGCAGCAGGACGGCAACTACATCTATCCCGCCGACGGCAGCGACACCGGCGCACGCTATCCGGCGCCGCGTCCGATCACCCGTCCCAATGGCACGCAGGTCTACCAGCAACTGCCCCAACCGCAGCAAAACAACTACGACCCCGCCTATAGCCAGCAGGGCTATTACTATCAGCCGCATCCGCGTCAGTATTATCAGCCGCGCGGCTACTATCAGAACTGAGCTATTTGAACGCGGCGTTGCCGCGTTCAACGATCTTCCGCGCAGCATCGACGAACGCGCGCGCGACCGGCTCGAGGATCTCGGGCCCGGTCGTGTTGAGATCGTCCGCCGGCGTGTGGAAGGTTTGATGGCGGCCAGCCATGCCGAGGAAATTGGCGTAGCCGGCCGCGTGGACGTCACGCAGCTCGCCGACCGCCTGCTTCTCCGTCACCAGACGCTTGGCCGGGACCGCAGCGAAGGCCTCGTCGGTCAGCGCAACGGCTGATTTGCTGAGCACGAGATAGCGCTCTTCCTCGGGCGTGTTGGTGCGCGTGCCTTCGGCAAAGGCGAAGCACGCGTTCGACGAACCGAAGTGGATCCAGGCCAGCGTCTCCTTCGGCGCAGGCGCGCCGTCCTTCAAGAACAGCTCCATGCCGCCATGGCCGATCTCGTGGCCGGCGGTTGCGATGAAGATGAAATGTGCCGGCCATTTCTCCTCCGCGGCTGTGCGGGCAAGCGCGAGGAAATTGGCGATGCCGGGACCGCGCTCGCAGACGCAGCTGTACCAACCGGTCATCGGCGTGGAGACGACGATGGTTGGCCCACGGCCAACACCGATCTCGGCGATGACATTGCGGCCCGACACATTGCGTTCGTAGTGCCCTGTCACATCGAACGTCACCGGTGCACCCGACGCCAGCGCCCGCTCGAACATGCCGCGCGCCTTGGCGCCGACCACCATCACCGGCACCGGCCAGGGAGCGTCTTCCTGTGTGACATTGTAAGCAAAGCGTTCGTCGGCGGGATTGCCGATCATCAGCAGAATGGCCGCGGGCTTCTTAGCTGCGGCTTCGCTGATCGCAGCACGATGCGCCGGACCGAGATAAGCGCCACGATCAAACGGCAGATCGACCCAGAGAATTTTCCCGGCGACATCGCCGTCACGGACAAGCGGCGCGGAGAGATGGAAACTGGCCTTGTCCTCCGGCGGCCACCAGAATGGCGTCGCCTCCACGGTTGTGCCACCCGCTTCCGCGCCGGCCCGCTCCACGACATATTGCCGACCGAGCACGACGGGCTGGAACTTGATTGCGAAGCCGGCCTCGGAGAGCTCACCTGCGATCCAGTCAGCCGTCGCACGATCGCCGGGCGAGCCGAAACGATGCAGGCCGAAGGACGCGTAGCGCGTCACATCGGCATAGAGACTCGCGCCCGACAACACGTCTCTGGCTGCTGCCTGTCCAACCATCAGAACCGCCATCATCGCGATGAGAATGAGCCGCATGTGAATCGCTCCCGGTCTTTTTTTGCGGACCAGTTTCGGCTTTCTTCGGCCATCGTCAACCGCCCTCGCCGACCAGCACGAAAGGCGCCCATACGGCCGGATCGGCGTTGCGCGATGAGGACCGATCTGCAATCAGCGCCCTCATCGAGCGCCGCAGCGCCTCGGCACGGCCGATGCCGGGATGCGCGGTGAGTTCGGAGAAGGCCCCTGTGGTCACGCGCACCGCCGCATCGGAATCGACCGGCCAGTGCGAAACCAGCAGCGCCCGTGCGCCGGCATAGAAGAAGGCGCGAGCCAGACCTGAGAGGCCTTCCGCACCCGGGATGTCGCCCGCAGCCGTGTTGCAGGCCGACAGCACCGCCCAGTCGGCATCCAGCCTGAGTTTTGCGACGCGGCTTGCGGTGAGCAGACCATCGTCGTCGCTGGTCGGCTTGTCCGGCAGCGTCAGCACGAGCGCGGGTTCGCTGAGACCATTGACCTCACCGGCGACAAGCCCGTGGGTCGCAAAATCGACGACGCGGTATTGATCCAGCGGCAGCTGGTTGACGTTGGTCACGGTCGCGGCCGCACCGAGCTTGACGTCATCCTGCGGCGACGCACCGAGCGCCTTCGCCACGGCCTGGAGCTCGCCCGCGGTCTCCGGCAGCGCAGGCAGGCCGGTGCGCAGGCGATCGAGATCGACGGCCGAGCCCTCATAGTAGTTCTGATAGGGTTGCACATTGCGCGCCGCGCGCTTGTCGCCCGGCGATTGTTGAAACACGGGATCGCCGAAGCCGATGAACGGCTTTTGCGCGCGCGAATCCCTGGCAAAGCTGCGCAGCGCACGCAGGCTGGGCACCGAGGGTAGAACTGTGATGGCGCGCTCGTTGAGCAGCCACGCTGCTTGCCGGTAGCGGTCGACTGATGCGCCGTCGGGCTTCTTCGTCACCAGCACCTGGAACGGCAGGCTGGTGAGCGCGCCTGCCGGGACGACCAGCCATTTCGGCTTGCTGGCGATATCAGCCGTGATCTGGCCGAACAAGGCGGTGTACAGGTCGAAGGACGCATCGAGATCGAACGACGATTGGGCGGTCTCTGGATTGGCAAGTCCTTGCCGCAAATGCGCGACGCGATCGCTGATCTCGCGGCTGCCGAGAGGGATCTGACGTAGCGCACTGGCCTCGCGGGTGACTGCAAACGCATAAGACTTGTCGTCGAGCAGGATGAAGGTGACCAGCGCTTCGTCCGGCCTCATCAGCGCCTGCGTCTGCGCGATCGACAACGGCTGCGGATTGGACAATTCGGCATAGGCCGGGAAGCTGCGGTCGAGCTGCGCCGTGACATCGTCGAGCGACTTCTGCATTTGCGCTGCCTGTGCACGCAGGCTCGCAATCAGCAGATCGTTGCGCTTTCCGTCCGCCTTTCCGAGCTCCGACGTGATCCGCTTGCCGAGCGTCTCAAGACTCGCTTTCAGATCCTGCTGCCGCCGCACCAGTCCCGCGATCGCATCATTGCCCGCGCCGAAGCGAGCCGCCATCTGCGACAGCGCCGCGCCCGCTTTGGTCTCATGCGCCCGCTGCGCCGCGCCGAAAGCCTCATCCGTCGCCGCTGCGTCAGGCTTGCCGCCAGAGACGCGCCAGATTGCGTCGATCAGCCAGGGATCGAGCTCGGTGAAACGGGTGAACTGCGCAGTGCGCTGCGCGTTCAGGGCAGCCGCGGCGAGCCGCAGTCGCGCCAGGCTGTCCGCCCAATTGCTCTCGCGACGATCAATCTCGGCGAGGTTGATCAGGGTTGCGATGGTGTCCTGATGGTTTGGCCCCAGTCTGTCCCGCGCGATCGCCAATGCCCGATCGAGCCGACCACGCGCCTCGACCAGCTTGTCCGTCTTCAGGTCGAGTAGCGCGACGGCGCGCAGATCCTTGATCAATTGCGGATGCATTCCACCAAGCACGCGCTCGTCGATCTCGAGACAGCGCACCAGATATAGCCGCGCTTCGTCCGCCTGGTCTGCGTCCATCAGAGCCCGTCCGAGCGAGCCCGCCGCCAGCGCGCTCGGGCCGCTACCCTCGCCGAACTTGCGCTCCATCACCGCCAGCGAGCGGCGGTAGAGACCGAGCGCCTGCTCGTTGCGGCCAAGGCTCGCATAGCTGTTGGCGAGATTGTTGAGGGCGCGTCCGACATCGGGACTGTCAGGGCCAAAGGCCTTTTCATAGATGGCGAGCACGCGCGCCTGCAGGCCAGCAGCCGCCGCGTTCTTGCCCTGGGCCGAATAGACGTTGGCGAGATTGTTCAGCCCGATCGCCGTGGTCGGATGGTTAGGGCCATAGATCCGCTCATAGGCCTGAAGCGTCTGCTGATAGAGCTTCTCGGCCTCGGCATAGCGGGCCTCATGCTCCAGCACGGTCGCCAGATTGCCCATCGTCGCGGCCACGTTCGGATGCGCCTCGCCGCTGCGCGCCCGCGTGACGGCCAATGCACGCCGCATCGTGGCCTCTGCCTCCGACAAGCGCCCCGCGTCGAGATAGAAGTTGCCGAGGTCATTGAGCATCTTGTCGTAGTTCGGCGCGGCTTCTGCATTGCTGCCGAAGTTGCGGTCGAGCAGCTCGATCCCCTGCTTCAGCATCCGCTCGCCATCATCGAAGCGCCCCTGTAAGCCGTAGACATCGCCGAGACTATCCATGGCGGACGCTATCTCGACAGGCGGTGCGTTCGCGGCCTGCAGGCCGGTGAGCACGCGCTCGAAATAGCCGGCTGCCTCCTTGTAGTTCTCCTTGTCGCGCGCCAATCCGCCGAGCGCGGCCAGCGTGTCCGAGAGCCTGACGTCATTGGCGCCGAACGCGCTGGTGCCGAGCGCCAGCGCCCGCTCGGCCACTATCGTCGCCTCGGCCCGCCGGTCGAGCATGCCAAGCGATCCGACCAAGGTATTGGAGGTGCGCAGCGTCGAGGCAACGTCATTGTTGCGGAGCTTGATCGCGAGCGCGGCATTGAGCTTGTCGACGGCCTCGCCATAGCGGCCGAGATTGTGCAGGAACATGCCCTCGTTATGCAGCACGCCGGCATAGTTCATGTTGTCTGCGCCCTGCTTGCGGCGCACCAGGCTTTCCAGCTTCTGGGCCGCCGCCAGCCCCTCGGCCCAGTGCCCGCCTTGGGTCGCGGCATTCATCTGCGCCAGCAGCGAATCAAAATCGCTGCCGCGCTGTGCGACCGCTGGTTCCGATACGGTCAGGGCCGCCAGACAAAGCGCGGCAAACAAGCGGGCGCGGTTCATGAAAAATCCCGTCACGCGCATCAAATTGCAATTCCGGCAGGATAAGCGCGGTCGCAGCCTCTGTCGACCGCGGGAAATGGCTTCAGCCTGTATGCGAAATAGGCAGCCGGCGACGCAGGAAAGCAACAGTCCCCAACCTTCAACGCTGAGGCGATTGGGCCAAATTGACAACCCTCGGGTCACCCGTATTGTCATGCCAATTGTTTCTGGGACATGACATGACACGCGAGCAGATTTCGGATTTCTGCGTTACTGCGCTAGCCAATATCCTGAGAATCTCCAGGGACCGCGTCGACACCGGCACGAAGTTCAGCCGCCTGGGCCTCGATTCGGCGATGCTCGTCTATCTCATGATGGAGCTCGAGGAGAAGTTGGACCTCGAACTGTCGACGGACGAGTTCTACGACTACCCTACGGTTGAGGCGCTGTCGCGATTTCTCGCCGATAAGCGCGCCCTCCGCTCCGCCGCCTGAGGGCGGCTGAAGCAGGTAGCCAAATGGACAATCTCCGCTCGCTCGTGGCGCTGCTGGCCCGACGCGCGGTGGAGCAGGCTGACGACCGCGCCTATGTCTTCGTCTCCGATCGTGGCGCGGAAGAAGCAGCGCTCACCTTTCGTCAATTGCATGATGCTGCGCGCGCCCTCGCCTCGCGCCTGGTCGCGACCGCACAGCCGGGGGATCGCGCAATCCTGGTGTTTCCGCCGGGCATCGAATTCATGGTTGCCTTCTTCGGCTGCCTGATGGCCGGCGTGATCGCCGTGCCGATGATGATGCCACGGCGCAACAGCACCCGCGATGCCAGCGCCGCGATCCTCGCCAATTGCACGCCGGCACTGGCGCTGACCACGTCCGCTTTCGCCTTGCGCGGCGATCTGCGGGAACGCTTCGCGCAAGAGAACATCCGGTGGATCGAAGTCGATCTCACCGCAGCGACCGGTGCGACGGACGATTTGCCAGAGCCGGCGCCCGACCAGATCGCCTTCCTGCAATACACCTCCGGTTCGACCTCTGAGCCCAAGGGCGTGATGGTGAGCCACGCCAATCTGCTTGCCAATCTCGAAATGATCCGGATCGCGCTCGGCAACACCAGGCGATCGACCTACGTCAATTGGGTGCCGCTCTATCACGACATGGGGCTGATCCTGAACGCGCTGCAAACGCTCTATGTCGGGGCCACCTGCGTGCTGATGGCGCCCAACGCGTTCATGCAGCGACCACTTGGCTGGCTGCGCGCGATCTCGCACTATCATGCGGAGGTCGCCTGCGGCCCGAATTTCGGCTTCGACCTCTGCGTCGGCCGCTACCGCGCCGACCAGATGGACGGCATGGACCTGTCCTCGCTCCGGGTCGCACTCAATGGCGCGGAGCCCGTGCGCGCCGAGACCATTGGGCGCTTCATCGAGACATTTGCGCCGTATGGGTTCGATCCGCGCGCGATGTATCCCGCGTACGGCATGGCGGAAGCGACGCTTCTGATTTCAGGCGGAACGCGGGGTGGCGGCCATGTCACGCGCGGTATCAGCCGCGCGGCGCTTCAGGCGCACGCGGCCGAGGCGCCGGCCAATCCTGACGACGCCCAACTCGTAGTCGGCTGTGGCCGCGCGCTGACGAGCGAGCAGATTGCCATCGTGAACCCAGAGAACCGCCAACAGCTCACCGCTGACCGTATCGGCGAAATCTGGGTCAGCGGCGCCAATGTCGCCCGCGCCTATTGGCGCAACGATGCGGCGACGCGCGATGAGCTCAATGCGGAGATCGCCGGCGAGGACGGCCGATGGCTGCGCACCGGTGACCTCGGCTTCCTCGATCCATCAGGCGAGTTGTTCGTCACGGGCCGGATCAAGGACCTCATCATCATCCGCGGCATCAATCACTATCCGCAGGACATCGAACGCACGGTGCAATTACAGAACAGTGCATTGCGGGAAAACTGCGGCGCAGCCTTCTCCGCGTCGGACGAAAATGGCGAGGAAAGTCTCGTCATCGTCCAGGAGGTCGAACGCACCGCCCGCCACACCATCGATGCCGCCGAGATCAAGGGCCAGATCCGCGAGGCCATCGCCGATAGCCACGAACTCTCCGCGCGACACATCGCGCTGATCCGTCCCGGCGCGCTGCCGAAGACCACCAGCGGGAAAATCCAGCGCAAGCTCGCCCGCAGGCTCTGGCTCGGCGGCAGCTTCGAAGAGATCGCCTGAGCGTCAAAAGCTGATCTGCGCCGACCCGCCGTCGCGCAAACTTGCCGCGATTCCCTGCTCCAGCTTGCGCGCGATGACCGCGCGGTAGTGGATGAGATCGACGAAATTGGCCGGATCGCGCGTCAGCTCATTGTCGACGCGATAGTCGATCAGGTTGCTGTTGGGCCGGCCGGCGACGATCGACCGATAGGCTGCCTTGCAGGCCTCGTGTCGCGCGGCATCACGGCTGCCAGGAAGCGGCACGATCGTGAAGAAATTCGGCGGCATCATCAACACAACAGGCACATCGCGAGGAAGCCCTGCGATCGCGTTGGCAAGCATGGTTGCGTAGGGAAAGGTGTCGCTGATCCCGCCTTCGAACGGCGCCGCCTTCGCGAGCTCGAACACGGCTGGATGTTTGGCGCCTGGCGGCCAGGTCTCCTCATAGCTCCAGTAACCGTCGGCGCGGACCGTCTTGCGCGCGCCACGACTGATGGCGAAACGCTGGACGGCGCGATCGACCGCAGGCCAGGTGAAGAGATTGCCGAGATAGCGAAGCGCGCCACCCTGATAGAGCCAATACGGAAACGCATCCTGCGGCAGGGGCGGCAGAATATCCTGGCACCAGGGCAGATCGATCACGACGACGAGGGCGCCGATGGTCTGGTGATGCCTCGCGAAGAAATCGAGGATCGCGAGATCGCCGCGCGGATCGGCGCCCGGCGCGACGAGCTGCACGAAGTGCTTGCCGGTCAGCTTGTCGAGCTCGGCGGGTTGGAGCAGTTGCCCGGTGGAATTGCCGAGAATGGCGGAGTCGAATTGCGGATCGCGGGCCCGGCTGGCGTTCGCAGTCCAGGGATTACGATCATTGACGCCGACGACGCCGAGCCAACCGAAACGGCCGCTGTCATAGGGATCGACCAGCGTCACCAGAACTGCGATCAGCGCCGCGCCCAGCGCGAGCGTGCCAAAACAGGCGACGAGGCAGCGTCCCCATTCCGCTGATGCGTCAGAACTTGAAATAGACGAACTCATGGAGCCCCCGTTCCCCGATCTGGATCAGCAGAGCGAGGATGCCGATCCCGAGCAGGCCCGCCAGCACGGCGTCGGGCTTGCGGGTGAAAAACGCGACGATGTCCTGGCTGGCCGGCAGCAGGAACGCGACCAACGGCGCGGCCAGCAGCGGCAATAGCTCACGAGCGCGATCGAGCGGCAGCGGCGTGGCCAGACCCGAGAAGACGTGCCACGCGGCTTCCAGCGAGCCGGCGCGGAAGATCACGCCGGTGGCGAGGACGAACAGCACGGTCAGCGCCCAGCCAAGCAGCGCGGGACAATTTGGTCCATAGCGCCGCCACAACGAACAAACGACCTGCGCAACGCCGTGCAGCACGCCCCACAACACGAAAGTCCAGCTCGCGCCGTGCCAGAGGCCGCACAGCGCCATGGTCACCAGCATCGCGCCGAAGAACTGCACCGGCAGAAAGCGACGCGGCAGGAACCGCAGATTGACCAGCGGATAGAAGACGTAATCGCGCAGGAACAGCATCAGCGTAATGTGCCAGCGCTGCCAAAAATCCTGGATGTTGGTCGAGCGCAGCGGCGCATTGAAGTTGTAAGGCAGCTGCACGCCAAACAGCAGGCCCAGGCCGATCGCGATGTCGGAATAGCCGGAGAAGTCGAACAGGATCTGGAAGGAGAAGCAGAAGGCGAGCCAGCCATCGCCGCTTGCGAGCGGTCCGCTTACGGCCTGCGTGTAGATCGGGTCGAGCAGATGCGCGATGCCGTCGGCGATCACGACCTTCTGGAACAGGCCGAGCGCGATGAAGCAGGTCGCGATGCAGAACTGGCGCTGCCAGCCCGGGGCGTAGACCTGCTTGCCGAACTGATGCATCACCTCCGACCAGCGCGCGAGTGGCCCTGCGATCGCCTGCGGGAAGAAGGCAATGTAGAGCGCATAGCGATCAAGCGCGTAGAGCGGCGCCTTGCCGCGCCTGAGATCGACCAGATACATGATGTGGTGGAAGGTGAAAAAGGAGATGCCGAGCGGCAGCCCGATGTCCAGCGTCGGCAGCGTCGCACCGAACACATGCCCGAGATTGGCAAGGATGAAGTTGGCATATTTGAACAGCGCCAGCACGCCGATATCGAAAACGATCACCAGCATGAGCAGCGCCTTCCACTTCACCCGCTCATAGGCGACCGAGGCGAACCAGTTGACGACGATCGAGACCATCAGGAGCAGAACGAAGGACGGACTGCCCCAGGCATAGAAGGCCAGCGACAGCGCCACCTGCACGCCGATGCGCAAATGCGGATAGGGATCCACAAGGCGGTAGATCAGCAGCGCAGCCGGCAGAAATACCAGGAGAAAGGGATAGTCATTGAACAGCATCGGTTCAGCGCTGCGCCGTCATCGCTGGCCGCCGGTCCCTAGCCTGTTTCCAGGTCGGGCGTCGCATCGCCCGGGTGTTGCAGCATGCGCCGCGCGATCTTCTCCTCGCTCGGCACCTTGACGTCCCAGGCGAGCCCGAGCGCCTCCAGCGCGCGGATGAAGATGAAGCCGGGATCGAATTCGAACCAGCGCAGGCCAAAGGCCGCCGAATAAGGGAAGGCGTGGTGGTTGTTGTGCCAGCCCTCGCCCCAACCGAGCCAGGCCATCCAGCCGAGATTGCGGCTATTGTCCTCGCGGGTGACGAAGGGCTGCGTCCCAAAGGTGTGCATGATGGAATTGACGGCGGAGTAGGTCTGCTCGACGACGAACATGCGCACCACGCCGCCCCAGAGCAGGCCGCTGAGCGCGCCCCACAGGCTCATCGTGGCGAGGCCACCGATCGCCGCCGGCAGCAGCAGACCAAGCGCAACCCAGTTGTAGTAGTAGCTGTTGACGGCGACCAGGGTGCGGTTCGCCATCAGATCCGGCACGTAATGGGCAACATTCGGGTAGTCGTGCGCGATCATCCAGGTCAGATGCGCGTGCAGGAAACCCCGCAGGCGCCCGATGGCACCGTCGCCATGCAGGCGCGGCGAATGCAGATCGCCATCGTGGTCGGACAGTTCGTGGTGCCGCCGGTGCATCGCCGCCCAGGACAGCATCGGGCCTCGGCCGGCCATCGACCCCATCACGATCAGGATCGTGCTCATCGCGGTCGAGGTGGCAAAGGCGCGGTGAGTGAAGAGACGGTGGTAGCCGACGGTCAGCCCAAGCCCGGTAATCAGCCAAAAGCCGAAGAACAGGCTGAGCTCCGTGGCGCCGATTGGACGGTAGAACAACAGACCCAGCGCAACCAAGGTGCCGAGAAGGGGCAAAACGTCGAAAATGATGAAATGCCGCCGCTGCATCTTGTGAAAATGCCGGCTGCGAATGATACGGTGATCGCGTTTCTGTTGCACGGACGGAATTCCAAGTCGGCTTGTATGACTACATACCGGCAGAGCGGGCGCAACCCAAGCCGCGCCCCCAGGTTTCAACAGAGACAAAAGGCTATAAAATAGGCCGGACGTGCCCGTCTTTTCACTTGCCACCGGAACTGTGATGACATCACGTACTGCGACAATTTTGACTATGCTGTCACTTCTCCTTTCGGGAAATGCCATGATTTCGGGAAAAGCCTTGGCTTTCGATCTCGAGGCGCATCGCGGCGGGCGGGCGCTGCTGCCGGAAAACACCCTGCCGGCCTTTGCCAATGCCCTCACGATGGGCGTGGACACGCTCGAGCTCGATGTCGGCGTGACTGCCGACGGCGAGGTCGTCGTATCGCATGAGCGCGGGCTCAACCCCGATCTCGCGCGGGATGCGAGCGGCGCCTATATCGCGGCCCCGGGTACGCCCTTCGTGAAGCTGCGCTTCGCCGACGTCAGGACCTACGACGTTGGCCAGATCCGGCCTGACAGCACCTACGCCAAGCAGTTTCCTGACCAGCGCGCGCTGCCGGGGACTCGCATCCCGACGCTGAAGGAGTTGTTCGCGCTGGTGCGCAAATCCGGCAACGAACGCGTGCGGTTCAACATCGAGACCAAGATCGATCCGGATCATCCGGATGAATCGCTGGGGCCACAGGCCTTCGTCGCAAAGCTCCTCGGGGTGATCGAGGACGCGAAGTTCTCCGATCGCGTCATGATCCAGTCGTTCGACTGGCGAACGCTGCTTCTCGTCCAGCAGCAGGCCCCGACAATTCCGACCGTGTACCTGACGCTCCAGCGCGGCCCGACGCCAACCAACGCCCTCGACAAGGCCACCAGCTGGACGGCAGGCTTCAATCCCGCCGATCACGGTGGCTCGCTGCCGCACACGATCAAGGCCGCGGGCGGCGCGGTCTGGTCGCCCTATTTCGGCGACGTGACCGCGGCGCTTGTCACGGAGGCCCATACGCAGGGATTGCGCGTCGTGGTCTGGACCGTCAACAAGCCCGACGACATGGCGCGGATGATCGAGTTCGGCGTCGACGGCATCATCTCGGACAGGCCGGACCTGTTGCGACAGGTCGCCGGCGAGAAGGGAATAGCGCTGCCGCCGGGGACGCCGGTCGAGCCGTAAGCCTCAGAGCTACTGCTCCCCGTACCGCAAGCGCCGGTACAGCGCGCCGAGGATGTTGGAATAGTCGTCGGTCCACACCCGCACCTTCTCGTCGGCGTCGGTCTCTTCCCATTGCTTGGAGGTTGCCAGCTTGCCGACGTCCTCCGCCTCGCGCGCGGAAATGACGACGTCGGTCGAGAAGATGTAGTCGGCGTCGCGGCCGGAATCCTCGTCGAAGACCCAGCTCTTGAGATCATTGGCATCGGCAATGCCGACCACGACCGGTTCGAGATCGAGATGCCGGTTGGACACATGCATCACCACGGCGCCGTGCGGGGCCAGCTTGTCCTTGTAGATCTTCATCGCCTCTTCGGTCGCCAGATGGATCGGGATCGCGTCCGACGAATAGGCATCCACGATGATGAGATCATAGACCCCGTCGGGCTCCCTCGCGAAGGTGAGGCGCGCGTCGCCGATCACGGGCTTGAAATTCGGCTGGCAGCTCGAGATGTAGCGGAAATTCTTCGGGTCGCTCGCGGCATCGACCATCGATTGATCGATCTCGAAGAACTTCCAGTCCTCGCCGGGCTCGGCGGCGCAGGCGAGCGTGCCAGATCCGACACCGATCGCCGCGACTTTCAACGGCGCGCCCTTGCGCTCGCGGATCGCGGTGATGGCCTGACCGATGCCGCCGTCCTTGTGATAGTAGGTGATCGGCTCAGGCCTGCCCGTGACTGGCGTGCCGTCATTGTTGCGGAAACGCTCGGCACCGTGAATCGTGGTGCCGTGCATCAGCACGTGGAAATAGCCACCCGGCGTCACCACGATCTTGTGCACGCCGAAGAAGCTGCGCACGGTGGTGACGCGGCCTTCGTCAGCCGGATAGATCCGCGCCAACGCCAGCGCCAGCGCGACGGTGGCAAAGATCTTCCAGCGATCGGCATTGAGCGCCAGCGCCAGAAGCGCTGCGAGCACGGCGACCGCACTGGCGATCCAGACGCGCTGGTCCTCGAGCCAGGTCGACCAATCCCCCGTCATGTAAGACGGCGCAACCAGCGCCGCCGCGAGCACGGCGAGCGCCAGCCAGTACCATTTCACGATGCCGGCAAAACGCTCATTCGCCGACGGCCGGCACAGTGCCGCGAGCGCAACCAGGATCGGATATTCGGCGATCCAGGAGAAGGTGAAGGGTGCGACAAGGCCAGCGAAGAGACCGCCGACCATGCCGCCGAACGACAGCGCGACATAGAAGCCAGTAAGATATCTGGCTGCGGGGCGTGTCCGCGCCAGTTCGCCGTGGCAGGCCATGGCGATGACGAAGAAGCAGAGTTGATGGCCGCCGAGCGTGAGCAGCAGATTCTGTTCGCCGCCAAAGGCGAGCAGGAAGATGACGCCCGCGATCGCGACGGGCTGGAGCATCAGCATCCATTTGTGCGGCAACAGCGGCCGCGACTGGAACACCACCACCCAGGTCAAAAGATACAACGACAGCGGCAACACCCACAGCAGCGGCGCGGCCGCGACGTCGGTCGAGATGTGTGCGGTGACTGCGATGAGGAGGCCAGACGGCACGGCAGCAAGGAAGATCCAGCGCAGCCGCGTCACTAGCGTCGGCGCCGGCGCATTTGCATCGGCGATCCGCGCATCGGCCATCGCAATCCTGGGCGAGCGCAGCAGCAGTACGCCACAAGCCCCGATCAGCAGGATCAACAGGCCATAACCGCCGGTCCAGAGCCTGTTCTGCGTGTGCAGCGTAAACATCGGCTCCAGCAGGAACGGATAGGACAGCAGCGCGAGGAAGCTGCCGATGTTGGAGGAGGCATAGAGGAAGTACGGATCGCGGCCGTCAGGATGGCCTGTGCGCACAAACCAGGCCTGCAGCAGTGGATTGTTCGCTGCGAGCGCGAAGAACGGCAGCCCGATCGACATCACGAACAGGCCGAGCAGCCAGAATGCGTAGCCGGTGCTGGGTGGCTCGCCATAGGCGCTGGCGACGCCGAGCGGCAGCGTGACAAAGGCCACGATCAGCAGCACCAGATGTACCACGACCGGAACCACACGATTCCTGATCTGCATCAGGAGATGCGCGTAGGCATAGCCTGCCAGCAGCAGCGACTGGAAAAACACCATCGCCACTGACCACACCGCCGGCGAACCGCCGAGCCGCGGCAGCACCATTTTCGTGAACAGCGGCTGTACCGAGAACAGCAGCAATGCACTGACGAAGATCGCGGCCGTGTAGACCGTCAGCAGCAGCCGGTTGCGCGACGCGGACGGCTGCTCCGTGGCGGCGGGTTGCACGATCGAATCCATGGGAGCTCCGGCCAAAGCATTTTCCAGCGAAGTGGGCACCGGTTCGCGCGAAAAAACGCGTCGAACAAAGGCCCGGCGGGCGCCGGGCGCGCGCAATGGAGCACACCGCGCCTGAACGGGCAATAAATGGTCTCGTGATGTTGCCGCGGCGACTGCTTGATATTACAGGGTCGTTCCGGGGCGATGCAAAGCATCGAACCCGGAACCTCGAGATTCCGGGTTCGAAGCTGCGCATCGCCCCGGAATGACGCCAGGGACATCATGACTGAAACGGACGTCGTCATCATCGGCGCTGGCCATAATGGCCTCACCTGCGCGGCCTATCTCGCGAAGGCGGGCCTGCGCGTGCATGTCGTCGAGCGCCGCAAGGTGGTCGGCGGGGCCGCGGTCACGGAGGAGTTTCATCCGGGCTTTCGCAACTCGGTCGCGGCCTACACCGTGAGCCTGCTCAATCCGCAGGTCATCAACGATCTGGGCCTTGCCGAGCAGGGCCTGCGTGTGGTCGAGCGGCGCGCGCAGAATTTTCTGCCCGCGCCCGACGGCAACTATCTTCTCACCGGCGAAGGCCGGACCAAGGCGTCGGTCGCACGGCTCAGCGCGCGCGATGCCGATGCACTCGACGGGTTTTCGCGCGAACTCGAGGACATCGCTGATGTGCTGCGGCAGTTCGTTCTGCGCGCGCCGCCGAACCTGCTCGCCAGTTTTGGTATTGGCGCGATCCGCGAGGCCGCGAACGCGCTCTCGACGGCCAACATCCTGCGCGGCCTGACACTGGAGCAAAGCCGCAGCCTGCTCGATCTCTTCACCCGCTCGGCCGGCGAGATGCTGGACGAGCGCTTCGAGCACGATCTCGTCAAGGCGCTGTTCGGCTTCGATGCCATTGTCGGCAATTACGCGAGCCCATATGCGGCCGGCTCGGCCTATGTGATGCTGCATCACGCCTTCGGCGAGGTGAACGGCAAGAAGGGCGTCTGGGGCCATGCCATCGGCGGCATGGGCGCGATCACGCAGGCGATGGCGCGCGCCGCGCGCGCGCGCGGCGTCACGATCGACCTTGATGCCGGCGTGCGCGAGGTGATCGTCGAACGCGACCGCGCCGTCGGCGTGGTGCTGGAGAACGGCACGGCGATCCGCGCGAAATATGTCGCGGCCAACGTCAATCCAAAGCTGCTCTACACGCGACTGGTCGCGGCCGATGCGCTGCCGGTGGATTTCCTCGCCCGCATCCGCCATTGGAAGAACGGCTCCGGCACCTTCCGCATGAACGTGGCGCTGGACCGCCTGCCCTCCTTCACCGCGCTGCCTGGCGACGGCGATCACCTCACCTCCGGCATCATTCTGGCGCCGAGTCTCGGCTACATGGACCGCGCCTATCTCGATGCGCGGACGCAGGGCTGGAGCCAAAAGCCCATCGTCGAGATGCTGATCCCATCGACGCTCGACGACACGCTCGCGCCTGCGGGACAACACGTCGCGAGCCTGTTCTGCCAACATGTCGCGCCGGAGCTTCCCGACGGCAAGTCGTGGGACGACCACCGCGAGGAAGTCGCCGATCTCATGATCGCGACGGTGGACAGCTACGCACCTGGCTTTGCGATGAGCGTGCTCGGCCGCCAGATCCTCTCTCCGCTCGATCTCGAGCGGCAGTTCGGTCTTCTGGGCGGTGACATCTTCCACGGCGCGCTGTCGTTGAACCAGTTGTTCTCGGCGCGACCGATGCTGGGCCATGCCGATTATCGCGGGCCCCTGAAGGGCCTCTATCATTGCGGCTCCGGCGCCCATCCCGGCGGTGGCGTCACCGGCGCGCCGGGCCACAATGCCGCGCAGGCGATCTTGCGGGACCATCGCAGCCTGTTCGCAAGCCGTGGATAGATCTGTGGATGGGCTGTGGACAGGCCTGTTGGTAAAGCTGTGGTGAAGTCGTGAACGGCTAGGCGCGACGGCGCGGTACAAGCACCGATCAAGCTGTGGAGAAGCGGGTGGATAGACCGGGTATAAGCCGGTGGATGGCCGCCGGACCATGAGCGGACAATCTGTGGAAACTTCCGCGAGAAGCCACCTCCCCAAAACGACTTCGCCCGCCGGGAGGCAATTCCCCCAGCGGACGATCGTCGAAAAAGCCGTCTATGAAGAAAGTAGCCGCCGCTGGGAATGCGAGGCAGAAATTACTTCAAGGAGCTGCTAATCGAACCGAACTTGTCGTTCATCGTGGTACCCAGACCATTCACTACGGTAATGATCGCCAGCGCGATACCAGCCGCGATCAGACCGTATTCGATCGCGGTGGCGCCGGACTCATCGGACCAGAATATCGAAACCATGCGCTTCAAGACTCGCCTCCAGTTCTATTTCAAGGTGCGTTGGTTGGCCCCAACATCCGTAAACCTACGGACTACAACCTGCGGTCTCGTTAATCTGGGAACTGCAAGTTACGCGGAAAAATTGGAACAAAAGTTCCCGAAATTGAACCCAAGGGAACCCTAGAATGCAGCCTTTGCCCACTCATCGCGCCAGCTTTTCGATCGGCAGCGAGGCTGCTGCCAGGCGTGCCGTCGACGTGTTCACGGAGGTCTTTTTCGAAGGCGATGCCGCGGTCGCCGCGTACGAGCGGTCGGACGGAGAATGGGACGTCACGCTGCATTTTGCCGAGCCGCCGGATCAGGAATTGTTGCGCGAACTCGTTGCAACTTCAGTAGGAAATGACATCGCCGCGACTCTCGCCTTCGACACGATCGAGGCCAAGGACTGGGTCAAGGCGAGCCTCGAGGACCTCGTCCCCGTGCCGGCCGGACGCTTCGTCGTCCATGGCAGCCACGACCGCGACCGCGTGGCGCCAAACAAGCTGGCCATCGAGATCGAGGCGGCACTCGCCTTCGGCACCGGCCACCATGGCACCACGCGTGGCTGTTTACTTCTGCTTGACCATATCCTGAAACATACGCGACCCCGGCGCGTGCTCGACCTCGGCACCGGTACCGGCGTGCTGGGGATCGCGGCGGCCAAGGCGCTGCATCGCGCGGTGCTGGCCTCCGACATTGACGCGCCCTCGGTGCGGGTCGCGGTCGAGAACGCGGCCCTGAACGCATCTGGTCAATATGTGCGTGTGATCCGCGCCACCGGCTTTGCCGCGCCGGACTTTGCCAGAAGCGGCCCGTTCGATCTGGTGCTCGCCAACATCCTCGCCAATCCGCTCCGGCAATTGGCGGGTCCGATGGTCCGGCATCTTGCGCCCGGCGCCCAGGTCATTCTCTCCGGCTTGTTGACCCACCAGGCGCCCGCTGTGATCGCCGCCTATCGCGCGCGAGATCTCGTGCCGCTCCGCCATCTGCGGATCGAGGGTTGGAGCAGCCTGTTGCTGAGGAAGGTCGGGTGAGCGAGGTCTCGTAGGGCGGGCAAAGCGACGCGTGCCCACGTTCCGAGTGCGATTAGAGAGAAATGGTGGCACGGCGCGTTGCGCCTTTGCCCACCCTACGGCTCCGTTGATGCCGCCCTACTCCGCCGGCTTGTCGTCCCGGTGCGTCGCGCGCTCGTCCTGCAGGGCTCGTCTCGCACGACGCTCCGCAACGCGGTCGATCATCTGGCTGATGAGGCCGCGCGGCTTCTTCGGTGTCGTCGCCGCTGGTGCGCGGCGCACCGGCGGCGAGATCTTCTCAAACGTGAATACTGGCATCGTGTGTCCCCTCGCCATTGAGATGAACCACCTGCTCGAATTTCCCTGACATCCGGACGAAGCGCAACAGCTGCATCCACTACTCCACTCAATTCGAATGGAACTTTTTCAAGCACAGTCCATGCCAGATGAGAGGACAATTGCGTCTACATTGCGGACTGATCTCCATGATCCTAAACTGAGCCATGTTCGAAGCTCACTTCCAGACATTCGAAGAGCCCGAGGCCGGCGTCGCATTGACGGCACGGCTGGCTGCGCTCCGTGAAGAACTCGCCCGCCGCAAACTGACAGGCTTCGTGATTCCGCGTGCCGATCAGCAGCAAAATGAGTATGTGGCGCCCTCCGAGGAGCGGCTGGCCTGGCTGACCGGGTTTACCGGATCGGCGGGGCTTGCCATCGTGCTCGCCCACGAGGCCGCGCTGTTCGTCGACGGCCGCTACACGATCCAGGCGGCGAAGCAGGTCGATGCCAAGGCGTGGGCGGTGGGATCGCTGATCGATCCGCCACCGGAGAGCTGGGTCTCGGCACATCTCAAATCAGGCGATCGCCTAGGATTTGATCCGTGGCTGCACACTTTTGCGGCAGCCGAACGCCTCTCTGCCGCCTGCGCCAAGGCCGGCGCCGAACTGGTGGCGGTCGATAGCAATCCCATCGATTCGGTCTGGCAGGACCGGCCGCAGCCGCCGGTCGCGCCGGTCGCGATCCACGGCGTCCAATATGCCGGCATTGCCGAGGCCGAGAAAGTCTCGCAGATCAAGAGCGAGATCGAGAAGCTCGGGGCCGACGCGCTGGTGCTCTCGGACAGCCATGCGGTCGCCTGGACCTTCAACATCCGCGGCGCCGATGTGGCGCATACGCCGCTGCCGCTGTCCTACGCGCTGGTGCCGAAGGTCGGCCGTCCCACGGTATTCATCGATCACCGCAAGCTTTCCAACCTCAGCCGTGACCATCTCGAGCAGTCAGCCGACGTGCGCGAGCCCGATGCCCTGACGCCAACGCTGATGGCGCTCGCCAAGAGCGGTGCATCGATTGCGCTCGACAGCGCCACGGCGGCCGACGCACTGAGCCGCCTGATCACGAATGGTGGCGGCAAACCGTTGCGCGGCAGCGATCCGATTGCGCTGTTGAAGGCGGTGAAGAACGCCACCGAAATCAAGGGCACTCAGACGGCGCACCGGCGCGATGCGATCGCGCTGGCGCGCTTCCTCGCCTTCATCGATCGCGAGGCAGGAAGCGGCAAGCTCACCGAGATCGATGCAGTCGAGGCGCTGGAGACATTCCGTCGCGACACCGGCGCGTTGAAGGACGTGTCGTTCCCGACCATCTCCGGAACGGGGCCGAACGGCGCCATCGTGCATTACCGCGTCACCCGCAAGAGCAACCGGCGGATCGCACCAGGCGACTTGCTGCTGATCGACTCCGGCGCGCAATACGAAGACGGCACCACCGACGTCACCCGCACTATGGCGGTGGGCGAGCCGACGGAGGAAATGCGCAATCGCTTCACCCGCGTGCTGCGCGGCCATATGGCGATCGCGCGCGCGATCTTCCCCGACGGCACCACGGGTGCGCAGCTCGACACGCTGGCGCGGCAATATCTCTGGGCCGCCGGCATCGATTTCGAGCACGGCACCGGGCACGGTGTCGGCAGCTATCTCAGTGTGCACGAAGGCCCGGCGCGGATCTCGAAGCTCGGCACCACGCCGCTGAAGCGCGGCATGATCCTCTCCAACGAGCCCGGCTACTACAAGACTGACGGCTTCGGCATCCGCATCGAAAACCTCGAGCTGGTGGTCGCCGCCGACATCAAGGGCGCCGAGAAAGCGATGAACGCATTCGAGACGCTGACGCTGGCACCCATTGACCGCCGACTCATCGACACGGCGATGCTGAACCGTGACGAGCTCGCCTGGCTCAATGCCTACCACGCGCGTGTCCGCGCTGAGGTCGGCCCGGCGCTGGATGAGGCCACGAAGGCCTGGCTCGATCAGGCCACGGCAGAGCTGAAGGCCTAGGCGGCGTCCGCATAGCGCCACGCGATGAGCGCAAGGCTGCTTCTCCACTATAGCAGTCATGCCCCGCGAAGGCTGGGCATCCAGTATTCCAGAGACGTCAAACCTATGCGGATAAGCCGCAGCGTACTGGATTCCCCGCCTTCGCGGGGAATGACACTGAATATGCGGCACGATCGCGACAACCATCCCAAAATCCGTATAGCCGCATTCCGAAACGCCGATTTCGGTCTTGTGCGAACAAGCTACAGTCCCCTTCGACTTCGAAAGACGGACGCACATGCACGGCATGATCAGCAGGCCGCGGGACGCGGCGACGACAAACATCGCGACCTCGCGCGTGGTGTTGCTGCTGCTGGTGGTCATGACCGGGATCGCACCGATCTCGCTCTACATCCTGGTTCCGGCGCTGCCGGTACTGGCGACGAATTTCGGCCGGGACATCTCGATCGCGCAGATGACGGTGTCGCTCTACATGGTCGGCATCGCGCTGTCGCAGATCATCATGGGACCGCTGTCGGACAAGTTCGGTCGCCGCCCCGTGCTGCTTGCCGGTCTCGCGCTGATGGTCGCGGCGAGCGTCGCCTGCATCTTCGCCGAAACCCTGCCGCAGCTGATCGCGGCGCGCTTCTTCCAGGCGCTCGGCGGCGCCTCCGGCATGGTGATCAGCCGCGCCATCATCCGCGACATCTACGAGCGCGACCGCGTCGCCTCCATGATCAGCCTCGTGGTCGCCGCCCTGATGATCGGGCAGATGGTCTCGCCGCTCACCGGTGGCCTGATCGAGACCGCGTTCGGCTGGCGCGCGATCTTCTACGCCGTCACGTTCGGCGCGGTTGCGGTCGCCGTCGGAATCGCAATCGCGCTGCCAGAAACACGCCGCGACCGTGCAGTCGGCAGTGGCGGCTTTCGCAGCGACGTCGGCGTGCTGATCAAGAGCCGCGCCTTCATCGGCTATGTCATGTGCCAGGTGCTGGCGTCCCAGATCATCTTCACCTTCGCCGGCGGAGGCCCCTACATCGTGGTGACGCAGATGGGCCGGACCAGCGCCGAATATGGTGCATGGTTCGCCACGACGGGCTTCGCCTACCTCGTCGGAAATCTGCTCTGCGTGCGCTTCGCACCGCGGCATTCGTTGGAGAAGCTGATCTGGTTCGGGCTTGCCTTACAACTCTGCGGCAGCCTCTTGAACCTACTCTGGAGTTTTGGCGGCTGGAACGAAGCACCTAGCTGGTTGTTCGGCACGCAGATGATCGTGATGGTCGGCAATGCCTTCGTGATGGCGAACTCCGCTGCGGGTGCCATCAGCATCCGCCCCGAAGCCGCAGGCACCGCCTCGGGCGCAATGGGTTTCCTGCAGCAAGGGATCGGCGCGCTGATGTCGCAATTCGGCGCCTATCTCGGCGGCAACTCCGCAACGACGCTGCCGCTGACCTCGGCGGTCCTCGCCGTCTCGCTGCTCTGCGCCTGCACGATGATCTTCGTCGTCCCCCGCCGCGAACTGGTGGTGAGCGAAAAATTGATCGAACAGGCGGAGGAGGAAGAGACGGGGATGATGTGAGGGCTTCTTCCTTCTCCCAAAAGGGGAGAAGGGAAGAGTCCTCCCTTCACTCCCCGATCAGCTGCAGCCACTCGTCCTCGGTCAGCACCTTGACGCCATGCTTGTTGGCTTCGGCAAGCTTCGAGCCCGCACCGGGACCGGCGACGACGAGATCCGTCTTCTTCGACACCGAGCCCGACACCTTGGCCCCTAACCGCTCGGCCGTTGCCTTGGCCTCGTCGCGCGTCATCTTCTCCAGCGAGCCCGTGAACACCACCGTCTTGCCGGCAACCGCCGAGTTGCTCTTCGGCTTCTCAGTGTCGACGATCTCGACTTCCTTGGTCAGCCGCTCGACGATGCCGCAATTGTGGCTCTCGCCGAAATAATCGGCGATGCTCTTGATCACGGTGTCGCCGATCTGGTCGAGCGCATCCATCTCGGCCATCGCCTCCTCGTCGCCCTTGGCGACCTTTACGCAGGCGTCATGGAAGGCATCCCAGGAACCGTAGCCACGCGCCAGCGCTAGCGCCGTGGTCTCACCGACATGGCGCATGCCGAGCGCGTAGACGAAGCGCTCCAGCGCGATTTTGCGACGGCTCTCGATCGCGCCGAAAAGATTACGCACCGAGGTCTCGCCGTAGCCCTCGATCTCTTCGAGCTTGAGCTTTGCGTTGCGCTTTTCCAGCGTGAAGATATCGGCCGGTTCCTTGACCCAGCCTTCGTCGAAGAAATACTGCAGCTGCTTCTCGCCGAGGCCGTCGATGTCGAAGGCGCGCCGCGACACGAACAGCTTGAGGTGTTCGATCTTCTGGTAGGGACAGGCAAACTCGCCGCTGCAGCGGGCGCGGGACTCCTCTTCGCCAGCGGCCGTCTCGCCGCGCACGACGTCGGTGTGCAGCGGGCACGGGCACTTCTTCGGGAAGGCGAATTCCTTCGCACTCTTCGGCCTCTTGTCGAGCACGACGTCGACGATCTGCGGAATCACGTCGCCGGCGCGCTGGACCACGACAGTGTCACCGATCCTGATATCGCGGCCCTCGCGCAACACCTCGCCCTTGTTGCCGATGCCCTTGATGTAATCCTCGTTGTGCAGCGTGACGTTCTGGACGATCACGCCGCCTACGCCGATCGGCTCGAGCTTGCCGACCGGCGTGAACGAGCCGGTGCGACCAACCTGGATCTCGATGTCGCGGAGCACGGTCATGGCGCGCTCGGCCGGGAATTTATGGGCGATGCCCCAGCGCGGCGTGCGCGAGACGAAGCCGAGCCGCTCCTGCCAATCGATGCGATCGACCTTGTAGACAACGCCGTCGATGTCGTAGTCGAGCTCGGCGCGCTCTTCCTCGATGCTCTGGTGAAACGCGACCAGCTCCTCGACGGAGTGGCAGAGCTTGGTCAGCGGATTGGTCTTGAAGCCGCAGCGCTCGAACCAGCGAATCATGTCACTCTGCGTCGCCTCCGGCATCGCACTCATCTCGCCCCAAGCGTAGGCAAAGAACCCGAGCGGGCGCGAGGCGGTGATGGTCGGATCCTTCTGGCGCAAGGAGCCTGCGGCCGAATTGCGCGGATTGGCGAACGGCGCCTCGCCTGCATCAACCTGCTTCCTGTTGAGCGCGAGGAACGCCTTCTTGGTCATATAGACCTCACCGCGCACCTCGCAGACATCGGGAATGTTGCGCCCCTTCAGCTTCTGCGGCACATCTTCGAGCGTGCGAATGTTCGCGGTAACGTCTTCACCGACCGCACCGTCGCCGCGCGTTGCCGCGGTGACGAGCTCGCCGCCCTCGTAGCGCAGCGACATCGACAGGCCGTCAATCTTCGGCTCGGCGGAGAAATCGATCTTGTCGTCATCGAGATTCAGGAAGCGCACGATGCGGCCGACGAAGTCGCGTACGTCCTCTTCGGCAAAGGCGTTGTCTAGCGACAGCATCGGAACAGAATGCGACACTTTTCTGAAGCGTCCCGACGGCGCCGCGCCGACTTTCTGTGAGGGCGAATCCCCACTGACCAATTCAGGAAAGCGCTTTTCGATCGCATCGAACCGGTGGCGGAGTGCGTCGTACTCGGCATCGGTCACCGTCGGCGCATCGTCCTGATAGTAGCGCTCGTTGTGTCCCTCGATTTCGAGCGACAAGCGCATGTGCTCGACCTTGGCCTGCGCCTTGGTGAGGTCGGCGACATCACGAAGCGGTTTTGATTTTGCTGCTCTTGCCATGGTGCTTGGATACGACGGAGCGGGCGGGAGGGTAAAGGCACGTTGAGGATTGTTCCCCGGATGCAGCGCAGCGCACCGCGCCCGGGACACGAGCTTTAAGCCGTCGCCGCCTTGAGCAACCGGTCGGCGGCAGCCCGCGCCTCGGCCGTGATCTCGGCTCCGGCGAGCATGCGGGCGATTTCCTCGCGGCGGTGGTCGGCGGCGAGCGCATTGACGCGGGTGGCGACGCGCTTGCCCTTGTCCAGCGCATCCTTGGAGATCAGCAGGTGCTGGTTGGCGCGGGCGGCGACCTGCGGGGCGTGCGTGACGGCCATCACCTGAACCTTGCCGGCAAGGCGCGCCAGGCGACCGCCGATGGCATCCGCGACTGCACCGCCGACGCCGGTGTCGATTTCGTCGAACACGAGCGTCGGCGCCGAGCCGCGATCGGACAGCACGACCTTCAGCGCCAGGAGGAAGCGCGAGAGCTCGCCACCGGAAGCGACCTTCATCATCGGACCGGGCTTGGTGCCCGGATTGGTCTGCACCCAGAACTCGACGCGATCGAAGCCTTGCGGGCCCGGCGCGGCCTCGTCGGTCGTGACCTGCGTGATGAATTTTGCGCGTTCGAGCTTGAGCGGCGTGAGCTCGGCGTTGACGGCCTTGTTGAGCTTCTCGGCCGATTTCTGCCGCACCAGCGACAGCTTCTTGGCGGCCGTCGCATAACGCGCATCGGCCTCGATGGCAGCCTGCTCCAGCTTCTTCAAGCGCGAGGCCCCGGCGTCGATCAGCACGACGTCGGCAGCGTATTTGGCCGCGAGCCCGGCGAGGCCATCGACAGGCGTCGAATATTTGCGCGATGCGGCGCGCAGTGCGAACAGTCGCTCCTCAATGCGTTCGAGCTCGGCCGGATCGAAGTCGGTTGCGGCGAGCGCGGCCTGGAGATGCTGATCGGCTTCCTCCAGCGCGTTGATCGCAATGTCGATCGCCTTCACCGCGGGCTCGACCAGGGCCGGCGAGTTGACGCCGCGACGCTCTAGCCGGCGCACGGCAGCCGACAGTGCCGCAACCGGCGAATTGTGGCCACCGACGACCTCCTGCGCCTCGCGCAGATCGGAGGCGATCTTCTCGCCCTGCATCATGGTGGTACGGCGATGGGCGAGCGAGGTTTCCTCGCCATCCTTCGGTGCAAGCTGCTTCAGCTCGCCCGAAGCATGGCGCAGATAGTCGGCCTCGCGCGCGGCACGCTCCATGCTGGCGCGATGCTCTTCGAGCTCGGTGTTGGCAGTGCGGCGCGCCTCCCAGAGCGCCTCGACGGCCGCGACGTCCTTTTCGAGGCCGGCAAAGGCATCGAGCAGGCGGCGATGGGTGGCGGCGTCGACCAGCGCGCGCTCGTCATGTTGGCCGTGGATCTCGACCAGCGCGGCGCCGACCGCCTTCAGCGTCTGCACGCTGATTGCCTGGTCGTTGATGAAGGCACGGGTTCGGCCATCGGAAAGCTGGACCCGGCGCAGGATCATCTCGCCGGTATCGTCGAGCCCGTTCTCGGCCAGGATCTTCGTCGCGGGGTGATTTTTCGGGATATCGAAGACGGCCGTGACCTGGCCCTGCTCCGCGCCGTGGCGCACGAGGCCGGCGTCGCCGCGGCCGCCGAGCGCCAGTGCAAAGGCATCGAGCAGGATGGATTTGCCCGCACCGGTCTCGCCGGTCAAAACCGCAAGTCCGGTGGCGAATTCGATATCGAGCCGTTCGATCAGGACGATGTCACGGATCGACAGACGCGCCAGCATGGAACCAGATTTCCTAGCCGAGACCTAGAGGCCAATCTTCTTGAAGGTCTGGCTGATCCAGGACCCCTGATTCTCGCTCGGCTCGAGACCGCCGGATTTTACAAGATTATAGGCGTCCTTGTACCAGCGGCTGTCAGGAAAATTGTGGCCGAGCACGGCGGCCGCGGTCTGGGCCTCGCCGACGATGCCGATCGCCATGTAGGATTCGGTGAGGCGGTAGAGCGCCTCCTCGACATGGCGCGTGGTCTGATACTGCGTCACGACGGCCTTGTAGCGGTTGATCGCGGCCGTGTAGTCCCTCTTCTGCATATAGTAGCGGCCGACCGACATTTCCTTGCCGGCGAGCTGGTCGCGGGCGCCCTCGATCTTGGCCTTGGCGGAGGTCGCATATTCGGACGTCGGATATTTACGCACCACCTCTTCCAGCGAGGCGATCGCCTTCTCGGTGCGGCCCTGGTCGCGGCTGATATCCGGGATCTGGTCATAGTGCGAGGCGGCGATCAGGTACTGCGCATAAGCGGCGTCCGGACTGCCGGGATGCAGGGTGACGTAGCGGGTCGCAGCGCCGATGCAGCTGTCATAGTCGCCGCCCTGATAGGACGCGTAGGCCGACATCAACAGCGATTTGCGCGCCCAGTCGGAATAAGGATGCTGGCGGTCGACCTCTTCGAACTTCTTGTTCGCCGCCTTCATGTCCTTCTTTTCGTTCATGAGGTACAAGCCCTCATTGTAGATCTTGTCGGCGGGCTCCTCGACGAAGGTGTCGTCCTTGTTGGTGAACTTGTCCCAGAGGGAGCCGGTGCCGCAGCCGGCCAGCGGCAACGCGAACAGGAAAAGGGTCGCGGCCTGGAGCAGCCGACGAATCCCGATCGGTGAAACCAAGAGATATCCGCGCGTCATACGCTGTGCCGACATGAATTTAAGACCTGACGCCCTGTGATGCGGTGCCCGCCGGCCCATGATCCCCGTCACAGGCGCGAAATGTAACCGTGGTGCCTGCCATGCGACCACGCCGGTGTAACCGAAAAACGTTTGTTAACCCATCGGATAGGCAGGCATTCCGCCCGGATTAAGGCGAAAGCGCCGCAATCCTAGTCGATCATGGTTACGAGGAGTTTCCCGGGTAAAATGCCGCTTGGCCGCCTGCCGCAGCAGGCGCTCAGGATACGTCCGGTCCGTAAGCCGCAGCGATCCGGCCACCGACCATGCCGCTGCCGACCTCGACCACAGAACGCGTGGTACGGCGGGCCACCTCGCCCTCGACCACCCGCCAGGCGGTACGGTCAGCGAGCAGAGCGGTCAGGACGGCGTGATTGAGCTTGTGTCCGCCACGCACCGAGCGGTAGGCGCCGAGCAGCGGCAGGCCGGCCAGCGCGAGATCGCCGATCACGTCCAGGACCTTGTGGCGGGCGCATTCGTCGGCGTAGCGCAGGCCTTCGGTGTTGAGCAGCCGTTCCTCGTCGAACACGATGGTATTTTCAAAGGAGGCACCGAGCGCGTAACCCGCGCTCCAGAGTCTGGCGACATCGCCCATCAGCCCGAAGGTCCGGGCGCGGCCGACTTCGCGGCGGAAGCGTTCCGGGCTGACGTCGAAGCCGTAGCTCTGCTGGCCGATGACGGGATTGGTGAAGTCGATCTCGACCTCGGCACGGAAGCCATTGGCGTAGGGGCGGATCTCGCCGAAGGAGTCGCCCATCTTGACCGAGATCGGCTTCAAGACCTGGATGAACCGGCGCTGTGCCGGCTGGTTGACGATGCCCGCCTGATCGATCGCGGCGATGAAGGCGGCAGCGCTGCCGTCCATGATCGGCACTTCGGGACCATCGACTTCGATGATGGCGTTATCGACACCCATGCCACGCAGCGCAGCAAGCACATGCTCGGCAGTGGAAATCAGCGGACCATTGCGGTCACCGAGGACAGTCGCGAAATCGGTTGCCACCACCTGATCGGCAGTCGCCTGGATCTCGCGGTCACTTCCCTCAAGTCCGGTACGGACAAAAATAAGACCCGCATCGACAGGTGCAGGTCCAAGCGTGAGAGTGACAGGAAGACCGGAATGAACGCCGACGCCGGCCACGGAGGCTTGCGCACGAAGCGTTGTTTGCCGGCTAAATTTCATCAGGAACCCGCCCCACTACGACCCACTGCGACTTATACTCAACCCGACTGATCGATTGAGATCGACCGTTCGAATCTCCGTATCCCCAAGTCACGCCGAACCATAGTCACTGCCTCAAACAGCGCCAACTCACGCTTTTTTACCGATTGTTACCCCAAACCTGCCGTATTCGCGCCAAGGCTTAACCAAATTGCACCTCGGTTTGGGGCCGTTATCGGCGACTTTACTGAAGCACCGAACAGGTAATTAATCATTTAAAATCAGTTGCTTGAACGTATGGCCCGGAGATCTACGGGGCCAAAGGAAAGGTCCCGGCGAGCGGCTCGCCGGGACCTTTTTGCGTCTGCCTTATTGTAACAATCCTCAGGTCGCCTGCCGCCGCAGGAAGGCCGGGATATCAAGATGGTCGTCTCCCTGTGGCGCCGGCGCAACAGGCGCGGGGCGGCCGTGGGCATCGAGACCCTGCGGCGCGGGCCGACGGGCATATTCGGACACCGGCTCGCTCGCTGCGATCTGCTGCTGCACCGTCCGCTGCGGCTTGCGATCGGGCAGCGCCGGCATCGCCGGGCCGGAGGTGCGGGCAGCGATCGGCGCCTCGGTCTCTTCGTCGCGACGGCCGAGGCCGACATTGGCAAGGCGCTGGAGCAGCGACAGGCGGGTCTTCTGGGGCGTTTCTTCTTCCATCTCGCCGCGGGCCTGACGAAGCTCGGCCTGGGCCGGCATCGGCAACTCATCGAGGCGGGGCATCCGAGGCGCACGAACCGGCGCACGCTCGGCCTGCGGCGGGATGAAGGTTTCCGGCGTCATCGGCTCCTGCATGGCAAGCGGCGCCTGCTCAGGCTCCGGAAACAGCGTGGGCTTCTGCGCGATCGGGCGCACGGTGACATCGCCATAGGTCTGCGGCGCGGACGCCTGCGGGACTTCCGCAACGGCAGCCGCGATGGCGGCGAGCGCCGCACGCTCGACATTGGGACGCGGCGCGACCGGTGCCGCGGCCGGAATCTGCGCTTCCAGCTTCTGGGCGCGTTCGGCCATGCGCTGGTTGTCAGCGCGCAGGCGCGCGGTCAGGTCGGCGAGACGGCTCTCGGCGGCAGCAGCCGGAGCCGCGGGAGCCTGCTGCACCTGCTGCGGCGCGGCGTTCGCGACCGGAGCGGAGGTGGCCTGGCTGTTGCGGGCGATCGCGGCCTGCTCGATGCCGGTGGCAACGACCGAGACGCGGATCAGGCCGTCGAGTGCTTCGTCGAAAGTGGCGCCGACGATGATGTTGGCGTCCTGATCGACTTCCTCGCGGATGCGAGTCGCGGCTTCGTCGACCTCGAACAAAGTGAGGTCCTTGCCGCCGGTGATCGAGATCAGGAGGCCCTTGGCGCCCTTCATCGAAGAGTCGTCGATCAGCGGGTTGGCGATCGCGGCTTCCGCAGCGGTCAGCGCACGCTTGTCGCCTGAGGCTTCGCCCGTGCCCATCATCGCCTTGCCCATTTCCCTCATCACCGCTCTCACGTCGGCGAAGTCGAGGTTGATCAGGCCTTCCTTGACCATCAGGTCGGTGATGCAGGCGACGCCCGAGTAGAGCACCTGGTCGGCCATCGCGAAGGCGTCGGCGAAGGTGGTTTTCTCGTTGGCGACCCGGAACAGGTTCTGGTTCGGAATGATCAGCAGCGTATCGACGACCTTGTGAAGCTCGGCGATGCCGGCCTCGGCGGTGCGCATGCGGCGGCCGCCCTCGAAGTGGAACGGCTTGGTCACGACGCCGACGGTGAGGATGCCCATCTCGCGCGCAATCTTGGCGATGACGGGAGCAGCGCCGGTGCCGGTGCCGCCGCCCATGCCGGCGGTAACGAACACCATGTTGGCGCCCGAGAGATGGTCGCGAAGCTCGTCCATCACCTCTTCTGCCGCGGCAGCGCCCACGACCGGCTGCGAACCGGCGCCGAGGCCCTGCGTGGCGGCCGTGCCCATCTGCACGATGCGCTGCGCCTTCGACATCGTCAGCGCTTGCGCGTCGGTGTTGGCGACCACGAAATCGACGCCCTGCAGGCCCGCCGTGATCATGTTGTTGACCGCGTTGCCACCGGCGCCGCCGACGCCGAACACGGTGATGCGGGGCTTCAACTCGTGAATATCAGGAACGTTGATGCTGATGGTCATGTTTGCCTCTCGATCACGTGCGCGTGGGTTCGCCCCGGCCTGCGGCCGCGGGAGTTGGTGAAATCAGACATTTGCGGAAAGTGGTCATCAAAAGCCCTCGCGTAGCCATCGTCCGACCTTTCCGAAATAACCGCCCGTCCCTGTCTTGACCTGCTGCCGCGTATGCCGCGGTTCGACATGCTCGTGGTGAACATATTGCGGGTAGACGAGAAGACCGGCCGGCACCGCGAACGCGGCGTTCTTCGCCTCGTTGGGCAGCCGGCCAAAACCGAGCGGACGTCCGACCCGCACGGGCCGGCCGAGAATCTGGGTGCCGAGCTCGACGAGGCCGGTGAGCTGCGAGGCGCCGCCCGAGAGCACGACACGGCCCTTGGGCTCTGCCGCGAAGGGCGAATCCTTCAGCTTGTCCCGAACCATTTCGAAGACTTCCTCGGCACGATGCTTGACGATGTTGGCGATGGTGGCGCGCGAAACGATCTGCGGCAGATCCTGGTCGTCACCGGCTGTCGGTACAGACATCAGCTCACGCGAGTCCGATCCGCCGGTGATGACGGTGCCGTATAACGTCTTGATTCGCTCGGCATCGGCAATGGTCGCCGAGAGTCCGCGCGCGAGATCCATGGTGATGTGTTGCCCGCCGACCGCAAATCCGGCCGCGTGCACGAAGCGGCCGCCGGAATAGACCGCGATCGTGGTGGTGCCCGCACCCATCTCGACCACGGCCGCGCCAAGATCGGCCTCGTCGTCGGTCAGCACCGACAGGCCGGCCACATAGGGGCTCGCCGCCATGGCTTCGACGTTGAGATGGCAGCGTTCCACCGCCAGCATCAGGTTTCGCGCCACCGTGGCGTCACAGGTGACGACGTTCATGTCGACGCCGAACTGATGCGCGACCATACCGCGGGGATCGCGGATGCCCTTGACGCCATCGAGCGTGTAGCCGACCGGAAGCGCGTGCAGCACCGTGCGGCCTTCACCGGTCGCATGGCGCATACCGGTGGAGGTGACGCGGCTGACATCGGCCGGCGTCACGGCGCCGCCGCGGATATCGGCAGCAGCCTCGACCAGCTGGCCCGCGAGACGACCGCCGGAGACCGACAGCAAAACGGACTCGACCCGCACCTTGGCCATTTTCTCGGCAAGCCCGACGGCCTGGCGGACCGCCTGCTCGCATTCGCCGAGATCGACCACCGCGCCGGCCTTCATGCCGCGCGACTGGATCTGGCTGTAACCAATCAGCTCCACCGCGTGGGTGCGACCGCCCAAGGCTTCGCTCGGCGCCGACGGCTTCAGCCGCGCAATCATGCAGGCGATCTTGCTGGTGCCGATGTCGAGGCAGGCGACGAGACCGCCGCGCTTATGCGGGATCTGACGCGTCTTCGGGGTCTGGGTGCGATCAAGACCGGTCATGCGGCGTCCCCGGCCTTCTTTTTCTTCTTGTCCTTGAAGAGATCATCGCGCGCCTTGGCGGCGTCGTCGGACAGCTGCACCACCAGACGGTCGGGCAGGCGCATGTCGATCGCGACGATGTCCTTCGCGAACAATTTTTCGTCCTTGTCGAGCTTGGACAGTGCGGCAAGCGCGTTGCCGACGTCCTGCTCCGGCAGCCGGATGTCGAGGCCGTCCTTCAGCCTCAGGTTCCAGCGCCGCTCGCCGATATAGATTGCGGCCTTGGTCACCGAATTGACTTGCGGATAGCGCGCCAGCAGCGCGAGGAAATCACGAGCCTGGGTGTCGGCGCCCTTGCCGACGACGAGCGGCAGCGACAGGAACCGGCGCGAGACATAGGGCTCGAGCAGCGCGCCGTCGTCGGCGATGACGGAAAGCCGGCCGGCCTCCTGCCACAGCGCAAACGCCTTGCGCTCGGTGATCTCGATCATGAGCTGGCCCGGATAGAGCTTCAGCACGGTCGCATCCGCGATCCAGGGATTGGCCTTGAGCTTGTCGCGGACGTCGTCGGCATCGAGGAACAGCAGCGAGGAGCGGCCGCTGACGCCACCGACCGCGAGGATCTCGTCCTGGCTGAGCTGCTTGCGGCCGTTGATGATGACCGAGGTGATGCGGAAGCCGGCCGAATTGGCCATGGCGTTGCGCGCGTCGCTGACCGCGGTGACGAAATCCTGGAGATGGCCGCCCTTGACGATGCCGAGGCCGCAGCTGCCGATCAGCAGCAGCACGGTCATGCTGATCCCGACCCGGCGCGGCAGAAAGCGCTCGACCAGCGCGACCAGCCGCGGCGGCGGCTCGCGCTCGACGACGGCCTTGGCCTTGTTCTTCTGCTTGATCTTGTCCTTGGCGGCATCGCGCGTCTCGTCGCGCTTGTCCTGTACCCACTCGCGCAGAAGCACGACCGCTCCGATAGCGGCCGCCTTCAGGTCAGCTTGGGGCCTCAGCGATCTCATAAACGATCGGGTGAGGCTTCCTGCTCCATCCATTGCACGAGCTCGTCAACAGTTTGCCCGCGACACCGCGCGGGTCCTGGCGAACATGACGTCTCGGTCGTGCCGGGCCGGGTACTGGTCTTCGGCTGAAGAAACCGCTCCCCTTCAAAGCGTTCGCCGGTCGGATACTTCCGAAACAGCTCACGCGCCGGCAGCCAAAACGCCATATGCGCCGCCAGCGTTAACCTTCGGATGTCCTGGTAAACAAAAGGTAAAGTTCGTTAACGAAGAACGCTTTTTGCCCAGCTCTGTGAGGCAGTTATGCCACGATGTCCGGTAATTTACCGGTTTTGGGCACCAAACCGGGCGTTATCGCCCGTTCAGCCGTTAACCAATCCTAACTATTTCCGTACCCGCCGCACGGCGAGCTCGATCAGGTCGCGGAGGAAGTCGACGAATTCGATACCCTCGGCTTTCAGCGCCTTGGGGTAGAGCGAGGACTTGGTCAGCCCGGGAAGCGTGTTGGTTTCGAGATAGACCAGCCCCTTCGCCGAGACGATGAAGTCTGAGCGGGAATAGCCGGTGCAGGACATTGCCCGATGCGCCAGCATCGCCTGGGTCTTGAGCGCGGCGGTGACCTCGGCGGTGAAGCGGCCGGGACAGATCTCCTGGGTCGACTTCAAAAGATATTTTGCCGCGTAGTCGAAATTGCCCTCGCCCGGAATGATTTCGATCGGCGGCAACGAGATGATCGAGCCATCGGTGCGCTCGAGAACGCCGCACGTCGCCTCGACACCGGCGATGTAGGGCTCGATCACGTACTCCTCGTGCTTGGCCGCATTGCGGACCGCGACGAGATCCTGCTTGGCGTTGACGAAGATCAGGCCATAGCTCGACCCGTCACGCGCCGGCTTGGCGATCAGCCTGCCGTATTCGGCGAAGGCATCGTCGATGTCATCGAGCGCGATGCCCTCAGGCGGCGTCACGCCACCGATCCTGGCAAAGCGTTTGGCCGCGATCTTGTCGAAGGCGAGATGCGAGGAGGCCGAGCCGGAGCCGGTGAACGGCACGCCGCGCGTCTCACACATCACCTGCAATTCGCCGTTCTCTGCGCTGCCACCATGCAGGCTGAGCACGAGGACGCGGTCTTCGGCCTTGGCCTTGTCGAGCGCCTGCGCCAGCGGAACGCCACGCGTACCGGGCTTGAACTCGTCTTCGAACGGACGGGTATGCTCGAGCAGTTGCCTGGACTGCACGACATGCACCTTGTCCTCGACATCCCACCACCAGAGGTCGGCCTCGGGCAACGCCTGATGCAGCGCCTGGGCTGATGCCACGGAAACCAGACGTTCGCGGTTGGAGCCGCCGAAGAGGATTGTGATGCGCATGTTTCCTCACATTTCGTCATTCCGGGATGGTGCGCGAGCACCAGACCCGGAATCTCGAGATTCCGGGTTCGATGCTGACGCATCGCCCCGGAATGACCGTTAAATGGGAATTCCGATCCGCTTGATTTCCCAGTGTAGCTCAATTCCGGAATTCGATTTCACGCGATCGCGCACCGTCTCGCCTAGCGTCTCGATGTCGTGCGCGGTGGCATCGCCGGTGTTGATCAGAAAATTGCAGTGCATCTCGGACACTTGCGCGCCACCGACGCGAAAACCGCGGCAGCCGGCAGCATCCACCAGCTTCCAGGCGGAATGGCCGGGCGGATTCTTGAAGGTCGAGCCGCCGGTCTTTTCGCGGATCGGCTGGGCGGTCTCGCGATGGCTTTGCACCTCGGCCATGCGCGCGCGGATCGCATCAGTGTCCCTGATCTCGCCGCGGAAACGCGCCGATGTGAAGATGATGGAGGGGTCGACGCCGCTGCTGCGGTAGACGAATTTCATGTCGGCATTGGAGAAGATTTGCTTGGTGCCGTCACGCCCGACGCCGCGCGCCTCGATCAGCACATCCTTGGTCTCGCCGCCATTGGCGCCGGCATTCATGCGCAGCGCGCCGCCGATCGTGCCAGGAATGCCGAAGTAGAATTCGAGCCCGCCGATATTGGCGGAGGCCGCCACTTCCGCGACGCGCTTGTCCAGTGCAGCCGCACCGGCGGTGACGACATCGCCACTCGCTGTGGCTTCACCGAAAGCGCGCGGCGCAAGGCGGATCACCACGCCGGCAATGCCACCATCACGCACGATCAGGTTGGAGCCGACACCGACGACGTAGACCGGGATGTCCGAAGCAAGATGCGCGAGGAAATAAGCGAGATCATCCTCGTCTGCCGGCGTGAACAACACCTGCGCGGGGCCGCCGACGCGGAACCAGGTGAGCTCGGCAAGCGACTGGTTCGCTAGCAGCCGGCCGCGCAACTCCGGCATCGCGGATTTGAGTGAAGGGGTGATGTCGGGGAAGCTCACCGCCCTACCCCAGCGCCTTCAGTTGATCCGGCAACGCATAGGCCCATTGCGTGATGTTGCCGGCGCCGAGGCACACGACAAGATCACCCGACTTGGCGAGCCCCTTGACGATACCGGCAAGCTCAGGCGCCGCCGGCAGCGGGATCACCTCGCGATGGCCGTGCGCGCGCAGGCCCGCGACGAAATGGTCGCGGTCGATGCCGTCGATCGGGCTTTCACCCGCAGCATAGACCTCGGCGACAACAACCGCATCGGCATCGTTGAAGCAGGTGCAGAATTCCTCGAACAGCGATTGCAGGCGGGTGTAGCGATGCGGCTGCACCACGGCGATGACCTTGCCGTTGCTGGATTCCCGCGCCGCCTTCAGCACCGCAGCGATCTCAACGGGATGATGGCCGTAATCGTCGATCACGGTGACGCCGTTCCACTCGCCAGTCTTGGTGAAGCGGCGTTTGACGCCGCCGAAGCCCGCGATCGCCTTGCGGATCGCATCATCCGAGACGCCAAGCTCGCGCGCGACCGCAATCGCCGCCGTGGCGTTCGATGCGTTGTGCCGCCCCGGCATCGGCAGCATGAGATCGGCGATCTCATGCACAGCACCTGTCTTGCGATCGTGGAACGCGACCTTGAACTTCGAACCGCCGCCCATCGGGGTCAGGTCAAGCAGCCGCACATCGGCCTGCGGGTTCTGGCCGTAGGTGATGATACGGCGATCTTCGATCTTGCCGACCAAGGTCTGCACGACGGGATGATCGGTGCACATCACCGCAAAGCCGTAGAATGGCAGGTTCTCGACGAAATGCCGGAATGCGTCCTGCACGGCGTCGAAGGTTTTGAAATGGTCGAGATGTTCGGGGTCGACATTGGTGACGATCGCGACATCAGTCGGCAGCTTCAGGAACGTGCCGTCGCTCTCGTCGGCTTCCACCACCATCCACTCGCCAGCACCGAGACGCGCGTTGGAGCCGTAAGCGTTGATGATACCGCCATTGATCACGGTCGGATCGAGCCCGCCCGCATCGAGCAGGGTTGCGACCATCGTCGTCGTGGTGGTCTTGCCATGCGTGCCGGCAATCGCGACGCAGCTCTTCAGCCGCATCAATTCCGCGAGCATCTCGGCACGGCGCACCACGGGAATGCGCCGCTCACGCGCCGCCATCAATTCGGGATTGTCGCGCTTGATCGCCGTGGAGACGACGACGACTTCGGCGCCGTCGACATTCTCGGCCTTGTGGCCGACCGAGACTTTCGCGCCCTTCTTGCGCAGGCGGTCGAGATTGTAATTGTCGGAGGCATCCGAGCCCTGCACGGCATAGCCGAGATTGACCAGCACCTCGGCGATGCCGCTCATGCCGATCCCGCCGATCCCGACGAAGTGGATGGGTCCGATCTCGCGCGGCAGTCTCATGCTCTATTCCCTGACCTCGCCGCCTTGCGCAGGCGGCATCTGGCAAAGGTCACGGCCAAATCAGCCGCGCCGTTGTTACTGGATGCCCCGCTTTGAGAGGCCAAGACAAGGGCTTTTTCGCGTCAGATTCCAGCGACCTTGACCACCAGATCGGCCAGCCGCTCGGCCGCATCGAGCCGCCCTGCCCCCTTTGCCGCGGCAGCCATGACACCAAGGCGTGCCGGCTCGGCAGCAAAGGCAGAAATTTCGGAGGCGAGACGGTCGGAGGTAAATTCTGTCTGCGGAACGCGGATGGCGCCGTCGACCTTGGCCAGCACGCCTGCATTGGCGAACTGGTCCTGATCGATCGAGCCGGGCAGCGGCACCAGGATCGAGGGCCGCCCGATCGCGGCAAGCTCAGCCACCGTGCCGGCGCCGGAGCGCGACACGATCAGATGGTTGGAGGCGAGCCGCGCCGGCAGATCCGTGAAGAACGGCGCAAGCTCGGCATTGATCTTGAGCCTGTCGTAGACCGCGCGCACGCGGGTCATGTCCTCATCGCGCACCTGCTGGGTCAGGACGAGCCGGCCCCACAGCGCGGGCTCGAGCCGTTCGATTGCGCCCGGCACGATGTCGGCCATGATGCGCGCACCCTGGCTGCCGCCGACAACGAGCAGGCGCAGCGGGCCGTTCACTTCGGGTGCGACATAGGGCACGGCGGCGGCCGCGAGGACTGCCGGCCGCATCGGCGTACCGACCGTCGTGGTCTTGCCAGAAAGCGCCGGATCGCGGTCGAGCACGCCAGGCAGCGACGTTGCGATAGCCTGGACACGGCTCGACAGGAAACGATTTGCGCGGCCGAGCACGGCATTGGCGTCGTGGATGATCCCGGGCACGCCGGCGAATTTCGCCGCGACCAGCGGCGGCAATGTCGGATAGCCGCCGAAGCCGACGACGGCGACGGGCTTCAATCGCTTGATGAGACGGTACGCAGCGAGGGTACCCGTGGCGAGCGTGAGGCCGGCATAAGCGAGCTGGATCGGATTGCGGCCACGCGCGGTCTCGCTCGCGACGACGTCGATCATGTCCTTGGTGAACAGCCCGCTGTAGCGCAGCGCGCGCTCATCGGTCACGAGGCGCACGCGAAATCCGCGCCGGATCAGTTCGACGCCGAGCGCCTCAGCCGGAAACAGATGCCCGCCGGTGCCGCCCGCGGCGAGAAGAATCAAGGGGGATTGGTCCATGGAGAGGAGTTTTACAGGGACTTTTCCGGCATTGCGAGCGGGGCTACACCGTGCTCTTGCCCGGGCGCAGCGCAATACGTCGCACTTCGCGGCGTATTGCGCTGCTGAACCGGGGCCCATGGTTGCGGCATTCTGGGTCCCGGCTCTGCGCTCCGCTTCGCTGCGCTTGTCCGGGACACGAGAGCGGTTAAGCGTAACTGCGCATCGCCTCGGCGTGGCCGCTCGCCTCGACCTCCGTACGTGGACGCAGCCGCGTCAGGGCCAGCATCATGCCGACGCCATAAGACAGCGACACGATCGAGGAGCCGCCATAGGAAATGAACGGCAGCGTCATGCCCTTGGCGGGGATGAGCTGGAGGTTCACCGACATGTTGATCGCGGCCTGCACGCCGAACAGGATCGCAAGGCCGGAGGCCGCAAAGCGTGAGAACATGTCTTCATTTGCATAGGCGCGCGACAGCGTACGGATGACGACGAAGGCGAACAGCATCAGCATCGCCAGGCACAGGATAATGCCGAACTCTTCGGCGGCGACCGCGAACACGAAGTCGGTGTGGCTGTCCGGCAGGCTCCGCTTGGCGATACCCTCGCCCGGTCCGAGGCCAAACCAGCCGCCATTGTAGAAGGCCTCCATCGCGGTATCGACCTGGAAGGTGTCGCCCGAGGCGGGGTTCATGAAGCGCTTGATGCGGCCCGCGACGTGCGGGACGAAGAGATAAGCGCTGAACAGGCCGGCCGCGCCAAGACCAGCAAGGCCGAACACCCAGATCATGCGCATGCCCGCAATGAAGAACAGAGAGCCCCACACCATCAGGATCAGCATGGTCTGGCCGAAGTCCGGCTCCATCACCAGCAGCGACACCAGCATCAAGAGCAGCACCAGCGCCATCGAGGTCGCTGGCATCTCCGGCCGCTTGGTCGATTCCGCAAACAGCCAGGCGGCAATGACGACGAAGGACGGTTTTGCGATTTCGGAAGCCTGGATGTTGACGCCTACAAGCGTGATCCAGCGCCGCGAGCCCTTCACTTCGGGGCCGATCGCAAGCGTCACCACGATCAGGATGATGCTGAGCGCAAAGATGATCAGCGCGGAGCGGCGGATCGCGCGCGGCGACAGGAAGGAAACGCCCAGCAGAACCATGAAGGACGGCGCCAGGAACATCACGTGGCGGCTGAAGAAATGGAAGGGATCGAGGCCAATGCGGGTCGCGACCGACGGGCTCGCCGCCAGCGACAGAATGACGCCGGTCAGCATCAGCAAAAGGATCGCGCCGAACAGCGGCTTGTCGACGGTCCACCACCACTCGGAAAAGGGGGTGCGTTCTTCACGGGAGAGCATGGGCGGCCGCTTTCGGACAGAGGTCCGTTCATTGGTCGCCGAGGTTGGTTACCGGGGGGTTAATGAATCGTTCAAGTTTTGAAGAGTCTCGTGCCCCGGACGCTGCGCAGCGTCACTTCGACGGTGCGCTGCAGAGCCGGGGGCCCATTGCGGCTTCTGGGTCCCGGCTCTGCGGAGCAGCGTTACACGCTGCACCGCGTCCGGGACAAGAGAGCCCTATTCGTAATTGATCGCGACATCCCCCGCGCGCTGGTCGCGCTTGTAGACCTCGCTTGGCTCGGGAATGAAACCGACCCTGACCGCCCGCTCGCTGCTCCAGGCGACCACGACATCGAGATGCCCGCGAACGCTGACAAAGGTCGGCGTGCTCTCGGGCGAGAACGTCCGGCCGCGCGGTACGATGCTGGCTTGCGTGCTGTCAGGCACCGTCGCTCCGCACGACTTCCAGACCACGACGACCAATTGACCGCCACTTGGCGAGGCGAACAACTTCTGACGAACGACGCGACACGCACCGAATTGGTACATGACATTGTCGATCAGGACGACGCAGAGGAACCCGACGGGAATAGCGAGAGCAGCGATAATTCCAATCCAGCGTCGCCGCGACATTCTCACACCACCGGCTTTACGCCCGGCAGCGCCTGCACCAGCTCGCGGAACTTGGTACCGCGGATTTCGAAGTTGCGATACTGGTCGAACGAGGCGCAGGCCGGCGACAGCAGCACGACCGCGTCGGCGAGACCCGAAGCTTCCGCGTCGCGCGCGGCGTGCTCGACAGCGACATCGAGCGTCTGGCTAATCTCATGCGCGACCGTGCCCAGCGTGCCGGAAAACTCCTGCGCCGCCTCGCCGATCAGATAGGCCTTGCGGATGCGGGGGAAGAAAGAGGTCAGGCCGGTGATACCACCCGCCTTGGGCTTGCCGCCGGCGATCCAGAAGATGTCGGCAAAGGATGACAGCGCATGCGCGGTGGCATCGGCGTTGGTGCCCTTGGAGTCGTTGACGAACAGCACATTGCGGCGGCGGCCGACCTGCTCCATGCGATGCGCGAGGCCCGGAAAGCTGCGCAAGCCGTTCTGAAGCACGTCGAGGCTGATGCCCATCGCGAGCGCGGCAGCGGCGGCGCACGCCGCGTTCTGCGCATTGTGCAGGCCGCGCAGCGAGCCGATGCCGCCGAGCGCAGCGATGTCGCTGCGGGCGCCGCCCGAGGTCCGCACGATGGTGCCGTGCGCGACATGGATGCCAGTCGCGAGCGGATTCTTGACGGAGATCCGCACCACGTTCTTGCCGGCGCGGTCGAGCCGATCGGCAATGTCGCGGCAATAGCCATCATCGACGCCGACGATCGAGGTGCCGCCTGCCTGCACGCCGGCGACGAGGCGTTCCTTCACCGCGGCATAGTGCGCGATCGTGCCGTGGCGATCGATGTGATCCTCGCTGACATTGAGCAGAATGCCGACGGAGGGATCGAGCGAGGGCGTGAGGTCGATCTGGTAGGACGACATCTCGATGACGTGGACGCGGCCCATGCGCGGCGGCTCCAGCGACAGGATCGCGGTGCCGATATTGCCACCCATCTGGGTGTCGTAGCCCGCGACCTTGGTCAGATGCGCGATCAAGGCCGTCGTGGTCGATTTGCCGTTGGTGCCGGTGATCGCGACGAACTGCGCATCCGGCGCGTGCCGCCGCCGTTCGCGGCAGAACAGCTCGATGTCGCCGATCACCTCGACACCAGCTTCGCGCGCTTTCAGCACGCTCCAATGCGGCACCGGATGCGTCAGCGGCACGCCGGGCGCAAGCACCAGCGCGGCGAAATTCGACCACGAGACGTTGCGCAGATCCGCGGTGATGAAGCCGGCCTGCGCCGCCTTGGCAACGTTCTCGGCGTTGTCGTCGGCGGCGATCACCTCGGCGCCACCGGCCTTCAGCGCGTGGCAGGAGGCGAGCCCCGAGCCGCCGAGGCCGAACACCGCGACCGTCTTGCCGGCAAAGGATGTGACCGGGATCATGATTTCTTCTCCGTCATTCCGGGGCTCGCGAAGCGAGAACCCGGAATCTCGAGATTCCGGATCGCCGCTTCGCGTCGTCCGGAATGACGATCCAGGACCATCAGCGCAGCTTCAGCGTGGAGAGGCCGGCGAGCGCCAGCATCACCGAGATGATCCAGAAGCGGATCACGATCTGCGGCTCGGTCCAGCCGAGCTGCTCGAAATGGTGGTGGATCGGCGCCATCTTGAAGATGCGTTTGCCCGTGAGCTTGAACGAGACCACCTGCACGATCACGGAGACCGCCTCCAGCACGAACAGGCCACCGATCACTGCGAGCACGATCTCGTGCTTCACCGCGACCGCGATCGAGCCCAGCATGCCGCCGAGCGCCAGCGAGCCGGTGTCGCCCATGAAGATCGAGGCTGGCGGCGCATTGAACCAGAGGAAGCCGAGGCCCGCCCCCAGCAGCGCGCCGCAGAGCACCGCGAGTTCGCCGGTGCCCGCGACATATTTGATCTGGAGGTAGTCGGCGAACACCGCGTTGCCGGCGAGATAGGCGATCATCGCAAAGCTCGCGGTCGCGATCATCACCGGCACGATGGCAAGGCCGTCGAGACCGTCGGTGAGGTTCACCGCATTGCCGGCGCCGACGATGACGAAGGCGCCGAACACGACGAAGAACCAGCCGAAATGCAGCACGGTGTCCTTGAGGAAGGGGATCGTCAGCGCGGTCGAGGCGGGATCGCGGTTCAGCCGCACCAGCGCATAGCAGGCGACCAGCGCGATGATCCCTTCGATGAGGAGGCGCAGCTTGCCGCCGAACCCGCTCGTGGTCTGCTTGGTCACCTTGAGGTAATCGTCATAGAAGCCGACGAAGCCGAAGCCCAGCGTCACCGCCAGCACGATCCAGACATAGGGATTGAGTGGATTGCACCACAGCACGGTGCCGACGGTAAGACCGGACAGGATCATCAGCCCGCCCATGGTGGGCGTGCCCTTCTTGGCCAGATGCGATTGCGGGCCGTCGGTGCGGATCGGCTGGCCCTTGCCCTGGCGGATGCGCAAATGATCGATGATCCAGGGCCCGAACAGGAACACGAACAGCGCTCCGGTGACGATGGCGCCGCCGGTGCGGAAGGTGATGTAGCGGAAGACGTTCAAAACGGTGCGTACTGCACCGAAGCCCGGAAATGTGTTGGAGAGCTCGATCAGCCAGTAAAACATTCAGTCGGTCCTATGGCGCCTTTCGCACGAAGGCTTTTCCAGACGCAGATTTCGTCTCACGCGCACGAGCTGGTCTTCATCATCGGCCGGGTGACCTCCAAGAGACTTGAAGACAAGAAACCTGCCGGCCTCGCGCCGCAAAACGGTGGGATTCGGGAACAGCGCCTTCCAAGCAGTTTACGCCTTTGCCTGCAAGGCGGCCACTAGGCCCGGCACAAACTTGTTGACCCAGAACATCTTCTTGCTGCCCTTGACAACCACGACATCGCCTGCCTTCAGCAGGCCTGCGACCTCGCCGGCCTTCAGCGTAGCCGGATCGTCGTGCCAGCCGAGCCCTTTTCCGGCGGGAAGCGCGTCATAAAGGTGACGCATCAGCGGTCCGACGCAATAGATGCCGTCGATGCCGTCGAGATGTTTGGTGAGGCCGGTGTGGTAGCTCGGCGCGTCGTCACCCAGTTCGAGCATGTCGCCGAGCACCGCAATGCGGCGACCGCCGGTCACGTTGCGCGCCTGCAGGCTTTGCAGCGCGGCAGCGACGCTCGCCGGATTGCCGTTGAAGCTGTCGTCGATCACGGTGACGCCGCCGGCCGCCTGCTCCACACCGCGGCCGGTCATTATGCCGACGCGATCGAGCTTGATTGCGAGCGTCGCGACATCGAGATGCGCGGCATGAACGGATGCGAGCGCGGCGAGCGCGTTCTGCACGCGGTGCGGCGCGCCAGGCGTGAGGCTGAAGGCGATCTCCTTCTTGCCGATCGCGGCGACGACCTGCCAGCTCTCGCCATGCGGGGCGTGTTTGACCTCGTGCACCTCGGCCTTCTCGCCGAAGCGCACCACCTTGCCCTTCCATTCGGACGCCTTGAGCCCGGCCGGCAGCACCAGCACGCCGCCCTCGGGCAGGCCGAGCGCGATCGACACCTTCTCGCGGCGGATCGCTTCGAGCGAGCCGAGTTTTTCGAGATGCACCGGTTGGACGTTGACGACGAGCGCAACCGTCGGCCGCGTCAATTCGCTGAGCCGCGCGATCTCGCCGGTCTGGTTCATGCCCATCTCGACGACCCAAAGGCTCGCATCAGGCCGCGCATTGCACAGCGTCAGCGGCACGCCCCAGAAATTGTTGAAGCTCGACGGGCTCGCATAGGCATTGGGATAGGCCGCCAAAAACTCTTTCGTGCTGGTCTTGCCGGCGCTGCCGGTCAGTCCGATCACGGGCCCGTTGAAACGCGCGCGTGCGGCACGCGCGAGGCCCCAGAGGCCGTCGATCAGCGTGTCCGTCACGACGATCTGCGGAATACCGATACCTGCGATCTCGTGGGGCACAATCATCGCCACTGCACCGGAGGCTTCCGCCTTGTCCGCGAACTCCCAGCCGTCGCGCGCGCTGGCGAAGGCCGAAACGAACCCGCCGCTCGGCGTACCTGATAGCGCCACGAACAGGCTGCCCGGTTTCACCAGCCGACTGTCCTGCGTGACGAAATCGATCGGCGTATTCGGAAACGATCCCGTCGCACCCAACGCGCGCGCCACCTCGGCAACCGTCCATAATGGCCCGCTCATGCGATCCTCGATGCTAATGCGGCGGCAACCGCCTCGTGATCACTGAACGGCAGGACCTCGCCACCGACGATCTGCCCGGTCTCATGGCCCTTGCCGGCGACAAGCAGCGCATCGCCCTCTTCCAGCTCCTCGATCGCGGCACGGATCGCGGCCGCGCGATCGCCGATCTCGCGCGCGCCCTTTGCGGTGGCGAGGATCGCAGCGCGGATGGCTTCCGGCTTCTCGCTGCGCGGATTGTCATCGGTGATGATGACGCGATCGGCATTCTCCGCTGCGATCTCGCCCATGATCGGCCGCTTGCCGGCATCGCGATCGCCGCCGGCGCCGAACACAACGATCAGCCTGCGTTTGGCGTAGGGACGCAGCGCCTGCAACGCCTTCGCCAAGGCGTCCGGCTTATGCGCGTAGTCGATGAAAACAGGCGCGCCATAGCGCTCGCCGACGCGCTCGAGCCGGCCCTTGGCCCCTTCGAGATGTTCGAGGCTCGCGAACACTTTTGCTGCATCGCTGCCGGTGCCGATCGCAAGGCCGGCTGACACCAGCGCGTTCTCGACTTGGAATTCGCCGACCAGCGGCAGGCGGACCGCATAGGCCCTGTCGCGATGTACAAGCGAAAGCTCTTGAGCGAAGCCTGAGACGTGGGCATTGACCAGCTGAATGCCCTCGCCTGCTCCATCGCCGTTGCGTCCTACCGACATCACGCGCAGGCCGCGCGTCCTGGCGGCCTCGATCGCTTCGGCCGAGCACTCATGATCGGCCGAGATCACCGCCGCGCCACCGGGCGGGACAAGCTCACGGAACAGCCTGAGTTTTGCTGCGAGATAATGCGCGACGGTCGGATGGTAATCCATGTGGTCGCGCGTGAGATTGGTGAAGCCGCCGGCCGAGATGCGCACGCCATCGAGGCGGTATTGATCAAGCCCGTGCGACGACGCCTCGAACGCAAGATGCGTCACGCCGTCGCGCGCGATCTCATCGAGCTGCCGGTGCAGCGCGATCGGGTCCGGCGTCGTCAGCGAGCCATAGACGGTTCGCTTCGGCGAGACGAGGCCGATGGTGCCGATGCTAGCCGAGGCATGGCCGAGCCGCTCCCAGATCTGGCGCGTGAATGCGGCAACCGAAGTCTTGCCGCTGGTTCCGGTCACCGCCGCGATGGTCGCAGGCTGTGCCGGGAAGAATCTTGCCGCAGCCAGCGCCAACGCGCGGCGGGGATTGGCGACAGCGACGAACGGCACCCGGCACGCATCAGGCGCGTGATCGCCGACCACGGCCACCGCGCCCGCCGCAATGGCCGCATCGATGAAACGCGCACCGTCGGTCTTGCTGCCTGATAGCGCGAAGAAGAGATCGCCGGGCTTGACCACGCGGCTGTCGAGCGCAACCCCGGTCACATCGAGCGCGGCAACGGCGGGCTCGAGCGCGGCATCATTGCCCAAAACATCCAGACCTAAGAGGTCAGCCAGCTTCATGGTGTTCCAGTCGTCGTGCCGGAAAGCCGAATCTTGTGGGAAATCCCCGACTCAGCGGCGGTCACGGCCTTCCCAGTTGATTACTGGGTTGTCCTGGATGTCGCAAGAATAAGGCGGTCCGCGGGCGGCAGGTCATAACGGGGCTCGATGCCGAGCAGCGGCCCGATACGGGTAATGACGTTGCCCGCGGTCGGGACGGCATTCCAGCCCGAGGTGATGAAGCCGTAGGTTTCCTTCAGCGCCTGCGGCTCGTCCAGCATGATCAGGAGCTGGTACTTCGGCTTGTCCGCCGGAATGATGGCCGTGAACGCGGTCAGCACCTTCTTCTTGGCGTAACGGCCGTTGACCACCTTTTCGGCGGTGCCGGTCTTGCCGCCGATGTAGTAACCGGGAACATTCGCCTTCTTGGCGGTGCCGATCTCTGCGTTCAGGCGCATCAGGAAGCGCATCTTGTCCGAGGTCTCGGGCTTGATCACGCGCTTGGCGATCGCCCGTGCCTCCTCTGGGGTACGTTTGAGGAAGGTCGGCGGAATCAAAAGACCGCCATTGGCGAGCGCGCTGACGCCCATCACGGCCTGCAGCGGGGCAACCGCCATGCCGTGACCGAACGAAATGGTGATGGTGTTCAGGTCGCTCCAGCGTCGCGGCAGGATCGGCGAGGCGCTCTCCGGCAGCTCGGTGCGCAGCCGATCCATCTGACCCATCTTGCGCAGGAACGCCTTGTGCGCCTCCACGCCCTGCGACAACGCGATCCGCGCCGCGCCGACGTTGGAGGAGAACGTGAACACCTCCTTCATGTTCAGGAAGCGGCCCTTCGGTTCGTCGTCGTGGATTGTGAACTTGCCGTAATGCAGCGGTCCGCGCGCATCCCACAGCGAATCGAGACCGTACTTGCCGGTGTCGAGCGCCATCGCCAGCGTGAACGCCTTGAAGGTCGAGCCCATCTCGTAGACGCCCGTGGTCAGGCGGTTGATACGGTCGGGGTCGTGCGCTTCCTTCGGGTTGTTGGGATCGAAGTCCGGCAACGACACCATGGCGATGATCTCGCCGGTGTTGACGTTGGTCACGAGGCCGGAGGCTGCCTTGGTGTGGAACTTTTCCTTGGCCTTGAGCAACTCGTCGCGCAGCGCATGCTCGACGCGCAGATCCACCGACAGCTCGATCGGCTTCTGCAGCCGGTCGATGGCAAAGCCGGCGCGGTGGAGATCGGCGAGGCCCTGATTGTCGAGCCACTTCTCCATGCCGGCGATGCCCTGGTTGTCGATGTTCACCAGGCCGATGAGGTGGGCGACCTCGTTGCCCGTCGGGTAGACGCGCTTGTTCTCGCGCAGGAAACCGATGCCGGGCAAGCCGAGCTTGTGGATGTCGACTTGCTGCTTTGCGGTGATCTCGCGCTTGAGCCAGACGAAACCCTTACGTGACGACAGGCGGTCGCGCACCTCGGCTTCGTCGAGGTCGGGCACGGTGCCGGTCAGAAGCTCGATCGCCTCGTCCTTGTCGATGATGCGGCGCGGTTCGCCGAACATGCTGGCGGCCTTGACGTCCGTCGCGAGGATTGCGCCGTTGCGGTCGACGATGTCCGGCCGCGCGGTCGCAACCACTTCCTGCGAGGCGGCGCGACGCGCGCTATGGGCGTCGGCGCCGATCGCGAACATCACGAGGCGACCGCCGATCAGCGCATAGATGATGCCAAAGGCCAGCATGGCCAAACCAACGCGCGCGCGCGCCTTCGCGGCACGATCGACATTGCGCCCGTAGAGCAGGCTGCGGATCAGACGCTGGCGCCAAGGTTCAGTTGGCCGTTCGGTGGGTTTCGCCGGAACGGAGCTCATTGCTTGTCCTCGGGCTGAGGCACGGAGCCCGTCACGCTATCCGGATCGCTCGCGGCTTCGATGGTGTTGATCATGGACCCGATCGGATCGGGCTCACCCGGCCTGAACATCCGCGGCGGACGGTCCGGCAGGTTCTTCAATGAATCATATTGCGTGCCGTTGACGGGCTTGAGCGGCAGGTGGCGCTCGACGAGACCTTGCAGCCGCAAGGGCGCATCGAGCTTGGCCCATTCGGAGCGCAGCTGCGCGATCGCATCGCGCTGCTCGCGGATCTCGGCGTGCAGCCGCAGCACCTTCTCGGTGCGCGCGGTGGAGTCCATCTTGATCCGGTAGACATAGGCGGCCGCGAAGATCAACGCGCCGATGACGAGGAGGTGGATGAAGCGCATGTGCTAGCCGCCCCTCATCACGTCGGAGAGTTGTGGCCAGGACGAAGGCTCGGCATCGTCGCGCGCGGACGCCGAGGTACGCTCGGCCGCACGCAACTTTGCGGAACGGGCGCGCGGATTGTGCGCAACTTCCGCTTCGCCAGCGATCACGGGACGCCGCGTCAGCAGCTGGAAGCTCGGCGCCGTCTGCGCCACCTCCGGCAGATGCCGCGAGCCGCCGCCGGTCTTGGAACGCTCAGCGAGGAAATTCTTGACGATGCGGTCTTCCAGCGAATGGAACGAGACCACCACGAGGTGACCGCCAGGCTTGAGCACGCGCTCGGCCGAGGCCAGCGCAGTCTGGAGTTCCTCGAGCTCTTCATTGACGAAGATGCGCAGCGCCTGGAACGTCCGCGTCGCCGGGTGAATATCGCCGGGCTTGGAGCGCAGCACCCGACCCACGAGATCGGCGAGGGCGCGCGTTGTCGTGAACGGTGTCTCCTGCCGATCGGCGACGATGGCGCGAGCCACGCGGCGCGAATGCCGCTCCTCGCCGAAGAGATAGATGATATCAGCGAGATCGCTTTCCGAAGCGCGCGCGACGATGTCGGCCGCCGTCGGTCCCGTCTGCCCCATCCGCATGTCGAGCGGACCGTCGAGGCGGAACGAGAAGCCGCGACCAGCCTGGTCGAGCTGCATCGAGGAGACGCCGACGTCCATCACGACGCCGTCGACGGCATCAACGCCTTGCGCCGCGCAGACCTCGGCGAGATTCGAAAAGCGGTCTTCGACCAGCGTCAGCCGACCCGCGGCGCGCGCGACCAACTCGGCGCCGCCCGCGATCGCCGTGCGGTCGCGATCGATTGCGATCACGCGAGTTCCTGATACGTCGAGGATGGCGCTCGTGTAACCGCCGGCGCCGAAAGTAGCGTCGACATAAATACCGCCCTCGCGCGGCGCCAGATGCTCAACGGCCTCGCGGCCAAGCACGGGAATGTGCGGCGCGTCGCTCATGCGTCGCGCCTGCCGCGTACGCAGGTATAATCGTGGGCGAAAGGGCCCATCACGCCTCGAATAATTCCATGTCGCGGCGGTTCCACGACCCAACCCCAGTCCAGCATGCACCCCGAGCCCGGTCGTCTCAGGCGGAAGACCCGGCGCTCCCAGTGGAATATGTCGGGCAACCATGGGATTTCGGGCCAAAAACGCTTGTGGCCGCCTCCGGACGCGGGTCGGCTCTTCACCTCTCAGTAACGGCGCTTAGCGTTAAGAAAGCGTTGATCGGCTGGTTACATCTCGAAAAGGTCGCCCGCCGGTGATGCGTCATCCACACACTGGCCCAAAATGCGCCCGTTAACCGCACCGCGTGATTGCGCGGACCGAAGGGTAAAGGAATAGTAAAGAGAAGGGCTTGGCCCGCTCTTCGTTTGATTCCGAGTTGTTTATGTCGTCCGGTTCGTCCACGCCGCCTGGAACTGATTCGAAGCGTCAGCGCGTTCTCCCGGTTCCCAAGGCCGCGGCGAACCTGCGGACGTTCGAGCCGGATTCGTCGATCGTCTCCGACATCATCCCGTCTCCCAACCACGGCGAGCGCGCCAAGGGCCGGCAGCCCGACATGATCCTGCTGCACTACACCGGCATGCCCGACGTCGAGGGCGCGTTGGCGCGGCTCTGCACCGCCGGTACCGAGGTGTCGGCTCATTATGTCGTGCTGGAAGACGGCCGCATCGTGCAATGCGTACCGGAGGCGCGGCGCGCCTGGCACGCCGGCGTCTCGTCATGGGCCGGGGAGGACGACATCAATTCCTGCTCGATCGGGATCGAGATCATCAATCGCGGCCACGATTGGGGCTATCCGGAATATCCGCTGCGCCAGATCGCCGCCGTGATCGCGCTGTGCCGCGGCATCATGCTCCGCCGCAAGGTGATGCCGCAGCGCGTGCTCGGTCATTCCGACGTCGCGCCCGCGCGCAAGAAGGATCCCGGCGAAAAGTTTCCCTGGCATTCCCTCGCCAATTCCGGCGTCGGTCACTGGGTGACGCCGGCGCCGGTCGTGCGCGGCGAAAGCCTGATGCTCGGCACCATCAGTGACGAGGTGCTGAGCCTGCAGCAGGCGCTTGCACGTTACGGCTATGGCGTGCCTTTGAACGGCAAATACGACGCATCGACGATGGAAGTCGTCACTGCGTTCCAACGCCACTTCCGCCCCGCGCGCCTGGATGGTGTTGCCGATCACTCGACGCTCTCGACCTTGCAGGCGCTGCTGGCGAGCCTGCCGGCGGATGGGACGACTGTCGCGTCGAAGTAACTAATCTGCTTGGTCCATCTCCCGCACCCGCCGGGCATACAGCCGTCGCAACGGCTCCAATTGCGTCACTTCCGTCGCAGCAGCATAAGCCTCACGCGCTTCCTGCTTCCGCTCGAGCCGTCGCAGCAAATCGGCACGCACCGCTGGCAACATCTCGTAGCCGTCGAGCCCGCCGCGCGCGGCAATCGCATCAACCAGATCAAGCGCGCGCGACGGGCCGTCGACCATCGAGATCGCGGCTGCGTGGTTGAGTTCGATCACCGGCGACGGGCTGATGCGCAAGAGCACTTCATAAAGGCCGGCGATCTGCGGCCAATCGGTCTGTTCGAAGCTCGGCGCGCGGGCATGCAACGCGGCAATCGCCGCCTGCACTGCATAAGGTTGCGGCCGGCCCGGCTCGCGCAGCGCGTCGTCCACGAGACTTAGGCCTTCCTCGATCTGCGCGCGATCCCAGAGCGAGCGATCTTGTTCCTCGAGCAGCACGATATCCCCGGCCGCGGTTTCGCGCCCGGCACGGCGCGCATCGTGCAGCAGCATCAGCGCCAGCAGCCCCTTGATCGCAGCGCGATCGGGCATCAGGCGGTCAAGCAAACGCGCAAGCCTGATCGCCTCGACCGCGAGATCGGGGCGCATCAGGTCCGCGCCCGAGGTCGCGACGTAGCCCTCGGTGAAAACAAGATAAATCACCGCGAGCACACCGTCGAGCCGCGGCGTCAGCGCGTCACGCTCGGGCACTTCATAGGGAATGCCGGCGAGCCTTATCTTCTGCTTGGCGCGGACGAGGCGCTGCGCCATCGCATCCTCACCGACGAGAAAGGCGCGCGCGACTTGCGCTGCGGAGAGGCCGCAAACGGTGCGCAGTGTCAGCGCGACCTGCACTTCAGCTGCGAACGCCGGATGGCAGCAGGTGAAGATCAGCCGCAGCATGTCGTCGTCGAGCACCGCCGGCGACTCGGCCGGCGACCCCGCATTGAGCTCGAGCTCGTGCAGGAGCGCCTGCTGCTTGCCCCGGAACGCCACCTGGCGACGGACACGGTCGATCGCCTTGTTGCGACCGACATTGACGAGCCAGGCGCGCGGGTTGTCGGGCAGTTCGCCCGACGACCACCGTTCGAGGGCGACCGCGAAAGCATCCTGCAGCGCATCCTCTGCGAGATCGAAATCCCCGACGAGGCGGATCAGGGTGGCAAGCGCGCGCCCCGCCTCGTCGCGGAAGATCTTGTCGATGTCTGCAGGACAGATCACTTGTAGATCATGACAGGCCGGACCTCGATCGATCCTCGCTTGGCCTCGGGAATACGCGCCGCGATCGAAACCGCGTCGTCGAGATCCTTGGCTTCGATCAGATAGTAGCCGCCGAGTTGCTCGCGCGTTTCCGCGAACGGGCCATCGGTGGTCATGGTCTTGCCGTCGCGAACGCGCACCGTGGTCGCCGTCGTTGTCGGCTGCAAACCGTCGCCGGCCTTGAAATGGCCGCTCTGGATGATCGACTGCGTGTACGCGCCGTACTCTCCCGCCAGCTTCTGACGATCAGTGGCACTCATGTCGGTCATGTAGTTTTCGTTCCGGTAGATCAGAAGTAGATACTGCATCGCTTGACTCCTGTTGTTCGGCTGGATCGCCGACACCAGTCGAACGGGGGCGACCTCAGACGACATCGTCATGGAATTATTTTCGGGATCATTTGTAGATCATGACCGGGCGAACTTCGATCGACCCGTCTCTTGCCCCGGGAATGCCGGCGGCCAGCGCAATGGCGGCATCGAGATCCCTGGCTTCGACGAGATAATAGCCACCGAGCTGCTCGCGGGTCTCCGCGAAGGGCCCATCGGTCGTCAGAGTCTTACCCTCACGCACACGGACGGTGGTCGCGGTCGAGGTCGGCTGTAGCCCGTCGCCGGCCTTGAAGTGACCGCTCTGGACGATCGATTGGGTGTAGGCGGAATATTCCGCCAGCAGCTTCTGGTAGTCGGCGGGCGCCATCTGGCCCTGTTGGGCTTCGTTCCGATAGATCAGCAGCAGATACTGCATCGCGTAAGCTCCTGTTGTGCGGCTGGATTGCCGGCATCCAGTCGAACGGGGTCCGCGCCCAACGACATCTTCAGGATAAATTATTTACGCTTGCTGCGTGCTCACGATCTCTGCTTGACGAAACCGTCACAAATGCCCATTGCCTAAGCCGTCAGTCGGCCGGACGGCCGCTCCGGCAAGTGCCGAAAGGCCGCCGGGGAGGAAAGTCCGGGCTCCCTTGACATACGGTGCCGGATAACGTCCGGCGGGGGCGACCCCAGGGAAAGTGCCACAGAGAACGAACCGCTCCCTCCTCGGAGGAAGTAAGGGTGAAAAGGTGCGGTAAGAGCGCACCGCGGGTCCGGCAACGGAGCCGGCATGGTAAACCCCACCGGGAGCAAAACCGAATAGGGACGGCGTAGCGGGCTGTTCGCGCAAGCGATAACGCCGCGGGGCGATGTCAGGCCCGCCGTCCGGGTAGGTTGCTCGAGGCCATGTGCAAACATGGTCCCAGAGGAATGGCCGTCACGTATCGCTTGCGCAAGCAGGCGGTGCCTTACAGAACCCGGCTTACAGGCCGGCTGATATCTTGCAACGAGGGGTTCGATGCCAAACGCATCGGACCCCTCACCACTTTGGTGCGCTGCCTACGCCACGATCTCTTGCAACACACCCATCAGCGCCTCCGGCGCCGTCACGTTCGGCGCGTGGCTGGCATCGAGTTCGAAATAGCGCCAGCCATCTTCGCTGTTCGCGCGCCGTGCGAATTGCCCGAACACATCGCCCGGCGGAATGCGGGCACAATAGATGTAACTCCGCGGCATCGCGGGTTCGCCGTGTTGAAGCTTCAGCTTCGTCTCGAAGCATTTGATCGGCATGTTGACTCGGCGCGCATTGAGCCAGTCGAGATCGGCCTGCGGCGTATCCGGCGGCGGCGAATTCGGCGGGATGCGATAGCCGTCAGCGGCGGCAGCCGCCTTGCGCATCGGCTCGCGTCCGCTTTCGTTGAGATCGAACAGCGACTGACCGTCACGCGGCACGAAGGCATCGAGATAGATCAATTGCGTGATGCGCTCGCGCGCGCGATCGGCAACGCCTGTTGCGACCATGCCGCCATAGCTGTGGCCAAGCAGCACGATGTCGCTGAGGTCTTCGAACTTGATGACGTTGAGGATGTCCTGGATATGGGTCTCGAGATCGACCGCCGCACTGGCGAGATGCGATCGCTCGCCAAGCCCGGTGTAGGTTGGCGTGATCAGGCGGTGGCCGGCCTGCGCCATCAGCGGATGCATCTTCTTCCAGGACCATCCGCCGGACCATGCGCCATGACAAAGCAGGAAGGTTTTCGCGCGTGCGGTCATTGGCGTTTCCATCGTTCTTGTTTTGATGCGATGGAGTGTAGCGATGGCCTGCGCGAAGTAAACGCCGCCGCGGATCAGGCCGCGCGCGGCGCCTTCACGAACACAGGCGCAAGCTCAGCGGCTTCGCGTCGCAGCTTGCTCACCTCGAAACCATGCATGCCGATCTGCCACTGAAGTCCGACGATGGCGCCCTTGGTCGGCTGCAGCAGCGCGAGCGAGGAAAACAGCGTCACCGGCAACCACACCACCAATTGCAGCCAGACCGGAGGCGCATAGGCGGTCTCGACCGCGAGAATCGCCGGCACCACGAGATGGCCGACCACGACCATCACGAGATAGGCCGGGAAGTCATCGGCGCGCTGGTGAAACAGCGCCTCGCCGCAATGATCGCAAGCATCAGCCACCTTCAGGAAGCGGCCGAACATATGCCCCTCGCCGCAATTCGGGCACCTGCCGCGAAAACCGCGCCACATCGCCTTTGCCAGAGAAACTGAACCGGTCGCCATGACGACACCTCTTCCGTTTTGCTGATCCATACAATATATCTTGTATCCATACATTCAAAGGATATGGGCCTAAATTGCATGGATTGGAATCCTACAATCTCGGAGCTGTCAGGGCCGCGCTACCAGCGCATCGTCGACGCCATGGAGGCCGACATCGCCGCCGGCCGACTGGTGCGGGGACAGCAGCTGCCGACACAACGCGCCCTCGCCAAAGCACTCGGCATCGACCTCACCACGGTGACGCGCGCCTACACCGAGGCGCGGCGCCGCGGCATCATGGAGGCGCGCGTCGGCCAGGGCTCCTTCGTGTCGGAAACCAGTGCACGCCGCACGGTCGATCTGCCGCATCCGGTCGCGATCGATCTCTCGATGAACGTGCCGCCGCATCCGCTGGAAGCGCAGCTCGACGAGCGCATCATCGCCGGCCTCGAAGCCATTCGCGCGCAATCCGGCCTGACCGCCTTCCTGAACTACCAACCGCCCGGCGGCAGCGCCCATGAGCGCGAGGTCGCCGCACGCTGGATGCGCACGCGCGTTCCGCACGCCCACGCCGATAAGCTCGTGATCTTTCCGGGCGCGCAGACGATCCTGTTCAACCTGCTCGCCCATCTCGCACGGCCAGGCGATGTCGTGTTGACAGAAGCCATCACCTTTCCCGGGATCAAGGCTGCGGCCGCGCAGCTTGGCGTCAAGCTCGTTGGTGTGCCGATGGATGACGGCGGTATCCTGCCCGATGCGCTGGCGAAGGCTTGCCGCGCGCACAGGCCGAAGGCCATCTATCTCATTCCGACGCTGCACAATCCCACGACGGCAACGCTTGCTCCCGATCGCCGCAGTGCAATCGCCAGGATCATCCGCGATGCGGATACGACGCTGATCGAGGACGACGCCTATGGCCTTCTCGACCGATCGGCCTCTCCAATCGCAAATCTCATCCCGGAGCGGACATATCTCGCGACCACCTTGTCAAAATGCATCGCGCCGGCGCTGCGCGTCGCCTATCTGCTGACACCCGATAGCGGGGCGCAGCTTCAGATGCGCGGCCATTTGCAGGCCACCGTGCAGATGCCGGCGCCACTGATGGTCGCGCTGGTGACGCACTGGCTCGAGAGCGGCGTTGCCGACCGTATCATCACCGCGATCCGCAACGAGGCCATCGGCCGACAGCAATTAGCGCAACGCGCATTGAAGGGATTTCAGTTCCAGGCGAAACCAGCCGCACATCATCTGTGGCTGCACTTGCCGGAGGGTCGGCCTGATATCGCGGGGCATCTCTTGCGCAACGGGCTCGCGATCGTTGCCGGCGACGCCTTCACCGTCGATGGAACATCCCCGCATGCGGCGCGCGTCTCACTCGGCGCGGCGCGCAACCGGTCCGAATTGAGCGAAGCGCTGCGCATCCTTGTCGGCGCGCTGCACAAGCCCGCTGACACGAGACAGATCGTTTAGCAAACTTCGGATGATGCCGACGGCCGCATCTGTGCTATGCGCGATGAGGCGGTCACGGCTTCGGGACCGCAGGTAACGACAAGGATTTCCTGGTGGAAACGTTCACTTACGCGCTGCTCGTGTTCGGCGCGCTGGCTGGCGGCTTTGTATCGGGGCTGGCAGGGTTCGGCACGGCGCTGATGGCGCTCGGCATCTGGCTCTACGTGCTGCCGCCCTCGCTCGCGGTGCCGCTGGTGCTGATCTGCTCGGTGATCGCGCAGACCTCGACGCTGCCCTCGATGTGGAAGAGCTTTGATCTGTCGCTGGTGTGGCCGTTCCTGATCGGAGGGCTGATCGGCGTGCCGCTCGGGACGATGCTGATCGCCTCCGCCGACCCGAAAGTGTTCAAGCTGAGCGTAGGCGTGTTGCTGCTGATCTTCTCGAGCTCGCTCTACCTCAACAAGAAGCAATTCGCCGTCACCTTCGGCGGCCGCGTCGCCGACGGCGCGATCGGCTTCGCTGGCGGCATCCTCGGCGGCCTCGCTGGACTGTCCGGACCACTGCCGATCCTGTGGGCCAACATCCGCGGCTGGAACAAGCACGAGCGGCGCGGGATCTTCCAGCTGTTCAATTTCACAGTCCTCGCGACCGCACTGGTGCTGCAAACGGCCTCGGGCCTCGTCGCTTTCAAAGTGGTTTGGCTTGCGATGGTCGCATTCCCGGGCACGCTGATCGGCGCCTGGGCCGGCGCGCGTGTCTATCACGCGCTCAGCGACAAGCATTTCGGCGATGTCGTGCTCGGCCTCCTGTTCCTGTCGGGCGCTACGCTCGTCTGGAACAGCATCGGCGCGTTCTAGGCAGGCTCGAAGACCGCCCGCGAGCCGCGCAAGGTGGTTTACGCCAAACTCGTTTCCAGGTTACGCTGGCTGATTAGGTACAGGCGCTTCGGGCGCCGCGGAAGTCATTCGAACAAATTTGCATTGGGCCAGGTTGCTTCGACCGTCGCCAAAGGAAGTATAGTCCGATGTCCATTTCCCGTGCCCGGCCTGCGGGGGCCGGCATCAGGTTTCTGGCTCGCACGCTGAAGGCGCGGCTGCGCAATGAGAGAACCGAGCTCGCCGCAATTCGAAGGCATCTGAGACCAGGCGATATCGCTTGCGATATTGGCGCCAACAAAGGCAGCTTCATCTACTGGCTGTCGCGCTGGGTCCGTGATGGCCGGGTCATTGCCTTCGAACCGCAACCGGAATTCGCGCGCGACCTCTCGCGCCTTTGCAATCTCTTCGGACTTGCGAACGTGACGGTCGAAGCCAAAGCGGCATACTCCCGTTCCGGCGCGCAGGATTTATATGTGCCCGAGGGCCATCGGCCCGGCGCCTCACTCTACTACAAGGAAGCCAAAGCAGACAGCTTCGCGGTGTTGTCGGTGCCGACAATCGCGCTCGACGATTACTTCAAGACGTCGGAGCGGGTCGCCCTGCTCAAGATCGACGTCGAGGGTGCGGAGCTCGCCGTACTCCGGGGCGCCGAGCGGATCCTGCGCAGCGATGGGCCGCTCCTGGTCTTCGAATGCGAGAACCGCCATCTTTTGCACGGCAGCGTCGGAGACGTCTTCGCCTTTCTCGGGGGCCTTGGCTACGAGGGACGCTTCGTGTGCCAACACCGGTTGCTGCCGGTCTCTCAGTTCGACGCGGCGATCCATCAGCGGCAGGACGGCGAGTGGTTCTGGAAGCGCAAGGACTACTGCAACAATTTCATTTTCCGAAAGCGGCCTGCCCCTTAGCGTGACCCAGCCGCCTGCGTCAGGATTCCGCGCCCCGCGTTCTCGGAGCGAGCGCCATGCCGCCCGCGACACCAACGCCCAGCACGTAGATCCAGCCCGACGTGAAGTCGAACAGATGGGTGTTGAGCAGCGAGGACAGCATGTTCTGCACCACGACGAGCAGGCCGATCCAGCAGGCCAGCCCCTCACCGCGGAACATCAGCAAATGCGCGAACCACAGCGCGTAGAGAATTAGAACGCCCACCACACCCCACTGCACGGCTACGCTGAGCGTCTGATTGTGCGGATTGCTGACGATCTCGCCGCGCAGCGGATCGACCTCCGCATCTGCGGCCACACTCGCAAACAGACCGCGGACCGAGCCGGTGCCATGACCAATCAGCGGCGCGTCTGCGATGAATTCCAGCGATTTCCGCCAGTACTCCAGGCGTGAGCCCATGCCGCTGACCTTCTTGTCGTCCACGCTCCTCTCATAGTCGTCCTGAAATTTGGCGACCGTCGAGCGCAGATGCGGCGAGACGGACCAGAGAGCAACAGCAAGCAGGATCATCGCCGCCCCGGCCAACAGAGCCGTGCGCCGACGTAGATGCAGCAGCGCAAACACCGCCAACAGCACCGGCAACGTGACCAGCGCCGTGCGCGAAACCACGACGAACACCATGTTGGCGAGAAAGCCGATCAACACCACGGCAAGCAGCATCGCGATGCGGCTGCGCCCTTCGTGAAACAATTTTGCGATCGGATAGACCAACGCGATCGCGCAGAGCCCGAACTCCTGGCTCTGGTCGATATAGTTGCGCACCGCAATCCCGCTCTCGACCTTGTAGGGGCCGCGCGACAAATAGAGTTTCAGCGACAGGTCGGGATCGACGGCGACGGCGAAGGAATAGAGCATCAGCAGCGCGCAGGAGGCGAGAAAGGCCGCGAACACCCAAACGCCGTAGGGCCAACGCTCGAACTGGTAGATCAACAGCGGGATCGCCAGGAGCTTCAACGATGGCCCCAACCCGTGCAGCCGCTCCGGCCACGCGGCATCCGACCAGAGCGTCCCGACAAGTGCGAGAACCACCAGCGCAATCGGAAGCCAGCAGACCGGACGGAGCAGCGAACGCGGAAATTCGCGCAAATCGACGAAGGCGAATGCGATCAGCCAGGGGATGAGCGCAAAAATCACCCCGGTCGTCGTCCACGGCAGCAACAGGGCGACAAGCGCGACGAAACGGGCCGGCGTACGGTAGCGCGCGGCCCAGATCGCGGAGAGCTTGGACGTCCGCTTCTGCTCGTTTGTCGGCCCGTTCATTCCGCCCTTCTACAGCTCGCCATCCCCGCGGCACGGCAAACTAGCCGGAGCCGCGGGGATCGAACAAGCCGTCTCTACGCGGGCTCGCGTACGGGCGATGCAGCCGGCTCGACAACCGCCGGCCCCGCGACCTTCTCCTGCGGCGGCAGCGCCAGGCGCTTCTTGAACTCGCGGTGGAGCAGCCAGACGCTCAGGGCTGCCTGCAGCGGTGTCGTCGCGATCGACAAATACCAGACGTGCTCCATCCGAAAGCCCGGCCATGTCGAGAGCCAGATCGACGGCACGGAATAGGTCAGGACTCGCATCGCCGAGGCCAACAACACCGGCTTGGTATTGCCGAGCCCCTGGAACATGCTGGAGCAGGTAAAGATCAGCCCCTGCGCCAACATGTTGAGCGAGACGATGCGCAGGAAGAGCGACGCAACCGCCATGGTGTCTCGATCATTCGAGAAGCCGGCAAGCAACAGGCCTGGCGCGAGCTGCGCGAGGATCATGAGAACGGCCATCACGGCGGTGGCGATGAGCGCCGCCTTGAGGAAGGTCTCCCGCACCCGTGCGCCATTGCCGGCGCCGAAATTCTGGCCGGCAATCGGCCCCGCGGCGAGGGTGATGGCGAGCGCCGGCATCTGGAGCAGACCAAGGACGCGCGTCCCGATGCCGAATCCGGCCTGTGCCGCCGGACCGAAAATGCTCAGCACGTAATAGCCGACGCCCATGATGATGAAGACCATCACGAACTCTCCGCCTGCGGGCAGCCCGACATTGAGGATCCGCTTCCATTGCCGAAGCTGCGGCCGCCACTGTCCAGGATGAAACGCGACGTAGCGCTCCAGCCTGAGGAAATACGCAAGCAGCATCAGCACGCCGACGGAAACGGCGATCGAGCTCGCAAGTCCGGCTCCGGCAACACCGAGCGCATGCCCGGTGCCCCAGCCTGAGATCAGGACCGGCGCCAGGGCGATGTTGATGGCCACGGCCAGCGCCTGCACCAGCATGCTCGGCCGCACGATTCCGGTCGCGCGCAACGCGGATGCCATCACCTGCGTGGCGAACTGCAGCGCCAGCGCCGGCATGAACCAGAGCAGGTAAACGGTCCCGGCCTCGATCGTAGCTTCGTCGGACGCGACTGCGTGCATGTAAGGGCGCGACAGCGCAAAGCCCGCAACCAGGGTCAGCAGCCCGAACAGCACCGACAGCACGACCGACTGATTGAACACCAGATTGGCGTCGTCACGATCCTTGCGGCCCACGGCATGCGAGATCAACGCCACCGTGCCGACGCCGAGCACCTGCATCAGCGCGTTGACGAGAAAGCCGGCATTGCCGGCCGCGGCGACGCCGGCGATGGCTTCCTCGCCCAGTCCCGCGACGAAGTACAGGTCGACCAGCTGGCAGATCATGATCGTGACCATGCCGACCACGATCGGTGGCGCCATGCTCAGGATGTGGCCCACGATGGAGCCGCGCGTCAGGTCCTTCATCTCATTCCATCCTTGACGGCGTGACCGCGGGGCTTTCGCCCCGCTGCCTCGCGCCTCATTCCGCTGCTGCGATATGCCCGAGCTCCACCACCTGGCGCTCGAACAGGCTGCGATAGATGCCGCCGGGCTTGCCCGCGAGCAGGGCATGCGTGCCCTGCTCGACGATCTCACCACGGTCGAACACCAGGATCCGATCGAGGCTGCGCACCGTCGACAGACGGTGTGCGATCACGATCGAGGTGCGGCCCTTCATCAGCCGCTCCATCGCCTGCTGGATCAGTGCTTCCGATTCCGAATCGAGGCTCGACGTTGCCTCATCCAAAATCAGAACCGGCGCATCCGCCAGGAAGGCGCGCGCCAGCGCGACGCGCTGCCGTTCGCCGCCCGACAGCTTCACCCCGCGCTCCCCAACAAGCGTGCCGTAGCCCTTCGGCAGGCGCAGGATGAAGTCATGCGCATTCGCCAGTCGCGCCGCCTGCTCGATCGCCTCCAGGCTGGCCCCGGGCCGACCATAGGCGATGTTCTCGGCGAGCGAGCGGTGAAACAGGATCGGGTCCTGCTGCACGATCGCGATCTGGCTGCGCAGCGATTGCTGCGTCGCCTCAGCGATATCCTGCCCGTCGATCAGCACGCGGCCGCCGGTGACGTCGTAGAGCCGCTGCACCAGCTTGACGAAGGTCGTCTTGCCGGAGCCGGAGCGGCCGACGAGACCGACGCGCTCGCCCGCGCGGATCTCGAGCGACAGTCCGTCGTAGAGCGGCGCGCGATGGCCGCCATAGTGGAACGTGACGTCGTCGAACACGATCTCGCCGCCTTCGATCGCGATCGGCCGCGCATCGGCGGCATCCGCGATGCCGATCGGCTCGTCATGGATCGCCACCAGCTCCTCCATGTCGTTGACCGAGCGCTGGAGGTTGTTGATGTGCATGCCGACGTCGCGCAAATAGGCGTGGATGACGTAATAACTCGTCAGCACGTAGGTGACGTCGCCGGGCGAGGCATGCCCGTACATCCACAGCAGCACAGAGCCGCCGATCACCGAGCCGCGCAGGCACAGCAGCAGCGAGAACTGCACCATGGCTGTGTAGTTGTAACGAAACCATGTGCGCCGAACGCGCGCGCCCCAACGCTTGATGACACGGGCGAGCCGCGCATCCTCGCGCATTTCCGCGCCGAAGGACTTCACCACCGCATTGCATGTCAGCGAATCCGCCAGCGTGCCGCCGACCTTGGTGTCCCAGGCATTAGAGACACGTGCAGCCGGCGCGATGTAGCGCGTCGAGAACAGCACCGTCATCGTGACATAGCCGAGCGCGCCGAGCGCGATCACTGCGCCGAGCGAGGCCCAGTGCGCACCGAGCAGGATCATCGATCCGATCAGCACGACCAGCGACGGCAGCAGGGCCAGCAAGATCGTGTCGTTCAGCAGGTCAAGCGCCCACATGCCGCGCGTGACCTTGCGCACGGTCGAGCCCGCGAAGGAGTTGGCGTGCCAATCCGTCGAGAAACGCTGCACGCGCATGAACGCGTCCTGCGCGACGTCGGACATGATCTTCAGCGTAAATGGCACGATCACCTGGAGGCCGCTCAGGCGCAGCACGATCGAGGCCGCGCCGAGCATCACGATGACGGCCAGCGCCACCAGCGCGGCGTGGCGCGCGTCGGGATCGGACGGGCCGCGCGTCAATGCGTCGATCAAATGCCCCGAGAAGACCGGCATGAAGAGATCGGCCACGGTCGCCCCCAGTAGGCTGGCGACGATGGCGAGCGTCCGCCCTGGCTGCTTCAGCCAGTGCCGGAACACGAAGGGCAAGACCACGCGGATCGCCGCGGGCTTCTTTGAAAGAGCGGTCATGGCGTCATCCGGCCGCTTTGCCGCGGGCCGGCTCCATCGATGGACGCAAGCCAGCCGCAAGGGCTGAGACAGCGTCACTTAAAACTGACTTTGACTTGGGAAGCGGAGCGATCGGGGCGTTTGGGCTAAACCCTGGCCCAATCGAAGCTGGCGGAAGCGGCCTCTAGCAGGCCGAATAAATACCGAGCCAGACCATCATCGAGCGCGGAAACGCGATCTGCGAATGCGACGAAATCATGCAAATCTCTCCCCGGTTCGATTGAATGAGGTGCGCTTTATAGATGTGGCGTTCGCAATTTGCAACGGGGCCCGCGCGAGATCACGCACGAGTGTTGCATTTTGGTGCGGTCTGTCGCTCGGTCGAGCCGGGCGACGACACTCAATGCTTGGCTCGACTAGTGCGCGTCACCGCCACTGGTCATCGGGGCCGGCTTGTTCAACAACGTCACCAGCGCGCTGAGACCGATATAGAACAGCGTCAGCACGAAGAAGGCGTCGCCAAAGCTCATCACCGTCGCTTGACGATGCACGATCTGGCTGAGCTGCTTCATCGCCATCAGCGTGGAATCGCCGAGCCCCTGGAACTTCTGCTGGAACATCGTCAGGGTTTCAGTGGCGGTCGCGTTGCCCCAGGTTACGCGCTCCTGCAGACGTGTGATGTGCAGATCGGTGCGGTCGTTGAGCACGGTGTTGATGACGGCCAGGCCGACGGCGCCGCCGAGGTTGCGCATCAGGTTGAACAGGCCGCTCGCGTTCTTCACCTTTTCGGGTGCCAGCGTGCCGAGCGAAACGTTGTTGGTCGGCACCATCGCAAACATCATGCCGACGCCGCGCAGGATCTGCGGCACCAGCAGCTCGTAGAAATCGAAATCGCGCGTGATCCAGGTCATCTGGTAGGAGCCGAGCGCGAACACGATCAGACCGAACGCGATCATGTAGCGCATGTCGACCTTCACCATGAGCCGGCCGACCAGCGGCGCGACCAGGAACATGGTGATGCCGGAGACGAACATGGTCTCGCCGATCATCAGCGCGCTGTAGCCGCGCACTTCGGCCAGATAACGCGGATAGATGTAGGTCAGACCATAGAGGCCAATGCCGACGCAGAACTGCAGCACGCAACCGACGGCGAAATTGCGGTTGGTGAAGGTACGCAAATTGACGATCGGCTCGGCCGCGGTGAAGACGCGCCAGAAGAAGGCGATTGCCGAGATCGCGCCGATCCAGGCACAGATCGCCACCGACGTGTCCTGCATCCACTCGTACTGCGGACCTTCTTCCAGCACATATTCCAGCGTGCCAAGGAAGCCGGCCATGAACATCAAGCCCCACCAGTCGAAGCGGTCGAGCAATTCGAAATGCGGCTCGTCGAAATCGACGAGCGCCCACACACCGAGCGTGATGCCGATGCCGGGCACGACGTTGATGAAGAACAACCAGTTCCACGACATCAAATCGGTGATGTAGCCGCCGACCGTCGGGCCCACGGTCGGTGCCAGCGTCGCAACAAGCCCGATGATGGGGCCGACGATGTGGAATTTCGAACGCGGGAACACGGTGTAGGCAGAGGCAAACACCGTCGGAATCATGCCGGCGCCGAGAAAGCCCTGCAGCGCGCGCCAGAGGATCATCTCCTCGATGGTGGTGGCGAAGCCGCAGAGCAGGCTCGATATCGTGAAACCGGCTGCCGAGATCGCAAACAGCAGCCGCGTGCCGAAGGCGCGCGACAGGAAGCCGGACAGCGGGATCGCGATGACTTCGGCGATCAGATAGGCGGTCTGGACCCAGGAGACCTCGCTCGAGCTCGCCGAGAGGCCGGCCTGGATTTCGCTGAGAGATGCCGAGACGATCTGGATGTCCAGGATCGACATGAACATCCCGAACACCATGATGATGAAGGCGAACAGCCGCTTCGGCGCAATGCGCTCCGACCCGGCTGATGCCATCATGGCAGGTGAAGCAGTCGTGGCATTCGCCATGGTCTGACCTCGCAGCGCTCGAGAGGCGCGCTTACTGCGGATGGATCATGGTGGGATCGTCGAGATCGATCTCGCTGTCGGCGTCGGCGGCGCCCTTGTTGGTGTCGACGGTCGCATAGACCGACATGCCGGCACGGAGCAGGTTCTGCTTTGCAACCGCCTTCGGCACGCGGATCCGGACCGGCACGCGCTGCACGATCTTGGTGAAGTTGCCGGTGGCGTTGTCAGGCGGCAGCAGCGTGAACACGGAGCCCGCGCCCGCCGCGATGCTGTCGACGATTCCGGCGAACTTGCGCATGCCGTAGGCGTCGACCTTGATCATCACCGGCTGGCCTGGACGAATGCGCTTGAGCTGCGTTTCCTTGAAATTGGCGTCAATATAGACGTCGTCGAGCGGCACGACGTTGCCGAGCCGCTGGCCGACCGCGATGAAGTCGCCAGCATTGACAAGACGGTTGGAAAAGATGCCGTCGACTGGCGCACGCACAGCCGTGAAGGAGAGGTCGCGCTCGGCCTTGGCGAGCGTGGTCTTGAGCTCGGCGATCTGCGCCTGCGCTTCGGCCTGCTGGGCCTTGGCGACATCGACATTGCTGACGGCCACATCATAGGCGGCCTGCGCAGCCTTGACCGCGGCGGCGCCCTGGTCACGGCCGGCTTCCGAGGTTTCGAACGTGGCGCGCGAGGCAAAGCCCTTGTTGCTCAGCGCCTGCTGGCGCTCATAGTCGAGATCGGCGCGCTTGAGGCCTGCTTCCGCCGAGACGAGCTGCGCCTTGGCCTGCGCGACCTGGCTGTCGAGCGCCGCGATTTGGCGGCCGATGCGATCGATGGTGGCCTGCTGGGTCGCGATCCGGGTTGCGGCAGCGTCGACCGCGATCTTGTAGTCGCCGTCGTCGATGCGCAGGATGGTGTCGCCGGCATGCACCAACGTGTTGTCTCCAGCGAGGACCGAGGAAATGTGGCCGGCCACGCGCGCACCCAGCATGGTGTTGTTGGCGCGGACATAGGCGTCGTCGGTGGACACGTAGAAACGACCGATCAACGTGTAGTAGCCGGCATAGCTTGCCGCCGCGAGCGCCAGCACGAGGCCGATGCCCATCATGACGAATTTGCGCTTGCCGGATTTCGGCGCGGCAGCGGCAGGCGCGGATGCAGTCGGGGCCGGCTGATCGGTCACGGGCTTCTCCGGCGCCTCGCTGGTGCGGCGCTTGGTTTCCTCAGCCACATGAGAGCGCAACTGCTCGGCGAGAACTGCGGATTTCTCGGTCGCAGCTGCATCGTTCGCCGTCGTCGTCTCCATCGCTTCCTGGCGAAGGACGCGCGCAGCCTGGTCTCTCGATGTGGCCATAAAGGCCTCCCCAATAAAACGCGACCAGGGCGGCCGCCGTGCGGCCGGTTCCCCGTCACCCACCCCAAATATCATTGACCGAACGGTTCGGTCAATATACATATTATTCCCGGGCGGACCGTACTGGCCCGAATCCTTTAATTGGGTTTCATGGATCTCGACCGACCCAAAAACCTTCCGAGACGCTGAACCAATGGTTGTAGCCGGCCGCGAACATCTACACGTCCTCCAGGAGGAGGACAGCTCCAAGCGCCGCCAGATTCTGGCCGGCGCCCATAAGGTGTTCATGGATCTGGGTTTTGACGGGGCCAGCATGGGCGAGATCGCGCGTGCGGCCGGCGTCTCCAAGGGCACGCTCTACGTCTACTTCGCCGACAAGAGCGCGTTGTTCGAAGCCATCCTCGAGGAGGAGGCGCTCTTCCACGGCCAGGTCGAGTTCAATTTTGACCCCGCCCGCGATGCCGAGACCACGCTGAAGGATTTCGGCCAGGCCTATCTGCATCTGCTCTGCCGACCCGGAGGCGGATCGGCGATCCGCACGGTGATGGCAATTGCCGAGCGCATGCCCGACGTCGGCCGCCGCTATTATGTGCGGGTGCTGGAGAAGACCATCAGCCGACTGTCCGACTATCTCAAAGTCCATGTGGCCTCCGGCCATCTCGCGATCGACGATTGCGACCTGGCCGCGTCGCAGTTCATGGAACTGAGCAAGGCCTCGCTGTTCCTTCCGTTCGTCTTCCAGGCCGCGCCGCCGCCATCGGAAGAGCGCATGGCGGAAGTGATCGACAGCGCGACGCGAATGTTCCTGGGCGCATACAAGGCGAAGTAATCGGAAGCTCAGCACGCGTTGCGTCCGCGAGGCCAGCGCCATTATATTGGGCTTCATGTCCCGTAATCTCCGCCCGCCGGTCGATATCCTCCATTACGAGATCGTCCAGGAACAGGCTTCAGCGCTTGGACGAATGGGCCGCGCGCTCGAACAGGCGCTTGCGCAATTGCGCGCATTCGATGCCGCGCACGTCGCTCCTGAAACACCGGAGGCAATGCAGCCGGCGAGGCGCAAGCTGGTGATGGAAGCAGGTCAGGCGCTCTGGATGTTCGTCGTGCAACGCGAGGCAACTGGCCTCCGCGACAGCCGTCATATCATGCGGACCTACAACGTCCCGGCCGAGGTGCAGCGCTGCATGGGGATGGCGCCGCCAACGGACAACACAAAGCGCAGATCATGATCCCCCTCGGTCGCCATCGCGCATGCGTGCACGACGCCTGGAACGAGCCGGCGGTCCGCACCGCGATTGCAGACATCGTTGCCGATGCCATCGCCGATTTCGATCCCGAGACGTATTGGCCCGGCCACCCCGGCGACGATGGAGCCGGCGACGGCAACCCCAGCTTCTACTTCGGCGCAGCGGGGGTCATCTGGGCGCTCGACTATCTGCATCGCGTCGGTGCCACCCCCGCCGCGAAAGACTTTCGCGCCGTCTTGCCAAGGCTCCTCGAACGGACAACCGCGAGGTTCGAGAGCAACTCGCCGCCCGACTATGCCAAACACGGCTCGCTGCTGTTTGGCGACATGGGGGCCGCTCTGCTCGCTATGCGTCTCAATCCGACACCTGCCCTGGCGGATCTCGTTCATCGGCGCGCAGAAGCCAATATCGGGCTTCCGATCCGCGAACTGATGTGGGGCATGCCCGGATCCATGCTGGCTGCGATCCACATGGCCGAGATGACAGGCGAGCCGCGATGGCGTGGCCTGTTCGAAGCGCAGGCAGCCCGGCTGTTGGATGAGTTGGAGGACACGCCGCAAGGCCGGCTCTGGATCCAGGATCTGTACGGCGCCAAGGACCGCTGGCTTGGGCCGGTGCATGGTTTCGCCGGCAACATCATTCCGTTGCTGCGTGGATGGGACTGGCTGTCTCAGGCGCAACAGGCGCAGGTGGCCGCGTTCGTGCCGGAAACCCTGGCGGCGAATGCGTGGTCATCTGAGCACGGTGCAAACTGGGGTGCGCGAAGCAAGCGCGAGACGCCCCCGACCTTGTGTCAACACTGCCACGGCGCTCCCGGCATGGTGACGACATTTGCCGACGCGCCGTTTGCGGCCCCCGACTTTGACCGGCTTCTCCTGGATGCTGGCCGATATACCTGGACCGCCGGACCTCTGACCAAGGGCTCGAACCTGTGCCACGGCACCGGCGGAAACGGCTACGCATTCCTCAAACTGTACCGTCGCACACGCGATCCGGTGTGGCTCGACCGCGCGCGTCAATTCGCCATGACCGCCATCGTCCAGTATCGCGGCACGAAGGCTGCCTTGGGCCGCGGACGCTATTCGCTCTGGACCGGTGACATCGGCCTTGCGATCTATCTTTGGGACTGCATCACCGGAGAGCCGCGCTTCCCGACCATCGACGTGTTCTGATCAGAAGCGTGAGGTGGTCTGAAGCGTCCGCTAGTCAGTGAGCTGCTTCCTCAATGCCGCGAGATCATTGACGACCATTTTGGTGGGGCCGGTCGAGATGATGCCGTCGTCCTGCAGGCGACTGAGGATCAGGCTGATCGACTGCCGTGTCGCGCCGATCATGCGCGCGAGATTGGCCTGCGTGATGCGGCCGAGCGAAATCGGACCGCTCTCATCCTGCGCCGCGTTCTCACAGAGCTTGACCAAAAGCAGCACCAGCCGTTCTGCGGCCTTCTGCCCTGCAAGCGTCTGCGCCAGCATCGAATAGGTCTCGCCCTTGAAGCCGAGGCACTCGATCAGCGCGACCGCGAACGACGGCGACTGCGCGATCAGTTTGCGGATCGCATCCTGATCAAGATGCAGCGCTTCAACGCGGCCGAGTGCCCGCGCCGACCAGCTGTGGCGATGATCGCCGAGAATGTAGGGCGCGCCGACGAAGTCGCCGGCTTCCCAGGTCGCGAGCATCAGCTCGCGCCCCTGCGTACCAGCATGGGTGCTTTCGACAATCCCGCTCACGATGATGTGGATGCCGTTCGCGGGATCGCCCTCCCGCAACAGATATTCACGGTTCTGGTAGGCCGCCAACCGGCCGGTCCGCATCACCAGGTCGAGATCAGCCTTGTCCAACGCCTTCAGCACATAACGTCCGGTCCCGGCCCTCTGCACCTCGGCGCACGGCTCACCCGGATCGGCCACCTCATGCGCATGACTGCGCTCCACAATCGGTCTCCCTTCGAGTGACAACTCGAAGGCTAGGAGGTCTCCGGTCGGATTGCAACGCGGTGCGGATGCTCAAACCTGGGTTGCCGCTCCTGTGAATGCGCAGGCCAAATCGGTGAGCAGGCGCTCCCTCCCCGCCGGCGCGAGAAACGTCACGCCATAGGGCACGCCGGCCCCGGTCACCGCATTTGGGACCGCGATTGCGGCAAGCCCGAGCGGATTGGCGTAGTTGGTGTAGTAGCCATTGTTGAAATTGGCCGTCAGTGGATCCCGCGCCACCTCATCTATCCTCAGCACGGTTCCGACTGTCGGGACAACCAGCGCGTCATGAGCTTGCCAGAAGTCGCGCAGCGCACGCTGGACCTCCTTGACCTCATAGAGCGCCCGATAGGCGTCGGCCGCCGAAAATTTCCGGCTGCCGATGACGAGATCGCGCACGATCTTGACGCCGGCATCGGGATTCGCGTCGAGGAAGGCACCGACCGAAACATCCCGCTCGGCCAGGAACGGCCCAAAAAACATCAGATCGTTGATCGAGGTGAAGGGCGAGAAATCGACGGAAACGATCGACATATCGAGCTGCCGCAGCTTGCGCAGCCCGCCGCCAAACAGCCTCTCGGTCTCCTCGTTACCGAAAAACTTGAGCTGGTCAGGACGGGGTGTCGCGATCCTAAGCGGCCGTGCCGGCGAGGCCAGCTCCGTCCAGCCACCAAAATCGACAGGCGAAAAGCAATCCTCAGGATCGCGCCGCGCCAGCACCCGGTAGACGTCGTAGCCGTCGCGCGGCTCCCGCGTATACAGCGAGATGGTATCAAAACTTCTGCAGGCATAGACCATGCCGCGCTGGCTGAAGGCGCCGGGCGCAGGCTTGAAGCCGGTGACGCCACAATAGGACGCCGGCACCCTTCCCGATCCGCCGGTATCGGTGCCAAACGCAAAGGACGACGTCCCGGTCGCAACCGACACCGCCGCGCCCGAACTGGAGCCGCCGGGAATGTAGTCGGGATTATGCGGATTGCGCGCGATGCCATAGGGCGAGCGGACGCCGACGAGGCCGGTCGCGAACTGATCCATATTGGTCTTGCCGACATAGATCGCGCCGGCAGCAATGGCGTCGGTCACGACTGGGCTCGTGTCTTTGGCGACGTAGGCGAATTCCGGGCAGGCCGAGGTGGTCTGCTCGCCCGCGACGTCGATGCAATCCTTAACCGAGAGAATGAGCCCGTAGAGCGGCAGCTTGTCGATTTCATTGACGCGCGCATCGAGCGCACGTGCTGTCGCCATGACGCGCTCGGGTTTCGCCGTCGAAATCCAGACGCCGCCTTGATCGGCAGCCGTTAGGCGCGACAGCACATGCGCTGCGACGTCGGACGGCTTGAGCAAGCCACTGCGATAGGCAGCGCGGAGATGACGAGGTGAGATATCCATGTCGGTCATGTGCCTGCGGGAACGGATGTGCCGGCGGGACAAGCCCGCCGGCGTGGGCCTTAGCGGCCGATGACCTTCTCGAGATAAGCGGGCTGGATGAAGGCTTCGAAGTCGGCGCGCGGCAGCAGCTTCGGCAGACGTTCCTGCTTCACCAGGAAGTCGGCAGTCGAGACCAGCGTGTCGACAAACTTGCCCTTCTTCGCGGACGTGCCGAGATACTCCTCGGCGAGCTGCTTGTTGCAGGGAACCATTCCGGTGCCCTTCATCATCCGCGTCGCATCCTCGAGCGGCAGCGACAGCTCTTCCGCGATGATCTCAGCCGTCTTCTCCGGATTCTTCAGCCAGAAATCGATGCCTTCGCATTCAGCCTTGACGAACTTCTCGACATAGGACGGATATTTCTCCGCAAACCCGTTCACGACGACGCCAATATCCCAGGTCGGATAACCGCGTTTCGCCATCTCGCCCGAGGTGATGAGGATCTTGCCGCCGTTCTTCACGGCCTTGTCGAGATTTGGTTCCCAGAACCATGCGGCATCGATGTCGCCGCGGAGCCAGGCCGCTGCGATGTCCGATGGTGCGAGATCCAGAATCTTCAGCGAGGTAGGATCGACGCCCTCGTCCTTCAGCGCCTGAAGCAACAGATAATGCGTGGTCGAGCCGAACGGTGCCGCGACCGTCTTGCCCTTAAGGTCCTTGAGCGAGGTGATGTTCTTGTCGGTACGGACCACCATCGCCTCGACATAGTCGAGCATGTTGATGACGAGGATACCCTTGATCGGCAGGGCCCGCGTCGCGCCGATCGCGGTCGGCGGATTGCCGAGACCGCCGAAATCGACATCGTTGCCGGCGATTGCACGCAGCATGTCGCCGCCACCGCCGACCTTGACGTATTTGATGTCGATGCCCGGCATCTCCTTGGAAAGCAGGCCGAGATGTTTGGTCACGAGCTGCGCGTTCACCAGGTTCAGATAGCCAACCGTTATCTTCGTCGGCTTGTCCTCGGCGCGAGCCGTGGACGTGAATGCGAGCGTGGCGACGGCAAGTGCGGCAACAAGTCTCTTCATCTCAGACTCCCCTCGATCAGGATTAAATTCGGGACCACGGCATCAACAATTTGGCGATGCCGCGCATCATGAGGTCGAGCACGACGCCGGTGAGGCCGAGCACGATGAGGCCCATGATCACGACATCGGACAGCAGGAATTTTGCGGCATCCCAGATCATCCAGCCGATGCCGGCAGAGGCCGCGACAATCTCGGCGGCGACCAGAACGGTGTAGGTGAATCCGAGAGAGATACGCATGCCTGCAAGGATCAACGGCCCTGCCGCAGGCAGATAAACGTGAAACAGCAAATGGCGCCGCGTCGCCCCGAGCGATTGCGCGGCGCGCACGTAGACCGGATCGACGCTGGTGACGGCCTGTATCGTCGAGATCACGATACCCGGCAGGCCGGCGAGGAATAGCAGCGAGAGTTTCGAACTCTCGCCGATGCCGAGCCACATCACCAACAGCGTATAAAGCCCAAGCGGCGGCAGCGGCCGGTAGAATTCAATCAGCGGATTGAGCAGCGCACGCGCATTGCGCGAGACGCCCATGAGAACACCGAGGGGGATACCGATCAGGCAAGCCAGGGAGAACGCGACGAGGATGCGGTAGAGGCTGGCGCCGAGGTGCTGAAGCAGCGTCGCACCCTGATAGCCCTTGATCATGGTCTTGACGAACGCAGCCCACACGGCCTGCGGCTTCGGCAGGAACAACTCGTTGGCCCAGCCCATTTCGGTGACGATGGTCCATGTCGCGAGCAGCCCGGCGATCGTCAGTGTCGAGAGCAGAACGGAGCGCGAGACCTTCGGAAGCCTCAATCGTACGGTGTTTCGCCGCGTGCGATCGTCCGATATCGGAACGGCCATGGGGCTAGCCTCGACGCTCATGTGCGAACTCCCAGGATCTGCATGATGGTCAGCGCATAGATCCGTGTCGCCATCACCGACTTGGTGATCGAGATGTTTTCGTTGTCGACGGCCCAGCCGTCCTCGCCGGGACCGAAGGTCACGGCGTTGATGCCGGCTTCGCGGAAGCGAATGGTGTCGTTGAAAGCATTCTTGCGGTTCACGCCAGGCTCGCGGCCCATCAGGCGCCGGTACACGGCACGCAGGGAACGGCAAGGCTCCTCCTCGACCGGCACCGGCTCGGTCGCGTTGACGAACAGCGAGCCGGGCACCTGACGCACCTCGACCTTGACGTCGTTGGCGCCGGCGAAGGTCGCCTGCCCCAGTCGCTCGATGTCGGACATCACGCTTTCGAGCGTCATGCCCGGTACGATGCCGACCACCGCCAGCGTGATGATGCAGGCGTCGGGCGAAAACTGCATCTCGCCGGGCAGTCCGCCGCGGATGCGCACCACCGAACAGCAGGGAGGCGTGTGCCCCATGAATTTGCTCGGCACATGCGTGAACGCCATCTCTTTCAGCTTCGGCAGCAGCTTGGCCGCTTCCATGATGGCGTTGACGCTGATGTCGGGGCGCCAGATATGCGACTTGATCCCCTGGACCGTAACCTCGATCAGGCAATGGCCGGAATTGGCCACCGACAGGTTCATGCCCCAATCTTTTTCGACATCCCCCCACGCGGTCGGCTCGGCGGTGATCTCGTAGTCGGCGGTGAGGCCGACCTTGTTCAACATGTAGATGGAGCCCTCGGTGCCGTTGCGCTCCTCGTCGACAGTGTAGCAGCACATCAAGGTGCCATCGAACTTCACGCCCTCCTCGATCAGCGCCTGCACCGCGAGCAGTGACGCAGCCAGATTGCCGCGCGTGTCGGAGGTCCCGCGCGCGTACAACAGGTCGCCGTGGCGCGTCGCCTTGAACGGATCGAAATCCGTCATGTGCCATTTCTCGGGCTCGACCACCGGATAGGTGTCGAGGTGGTCGTTGAGGATCAGCGACGGCCCGCCATCGCGTCCCCTGAGCACGCCGAGCACGTTCGGCCGATGGGGCTGCGCGCTGTGCTTGGAGACCTCCATACCGAGGGCTTCAAGCTTGCCCGCGACCAGCATGGAGATCGCCTCCTCCTCCGCCGGCGGAAGATCGGGATCGAGCGGGTTGCCGGAGCGCGGCTGGCCGGTGCGGATCAATTCCGATGCCAGGTCAAGCCAACGCTCCTCCGTGATGCGCGCCAGCACGCGCTGCTCGATATCGGAATAAGGCGAGGTGACGGGCATCTGCATGACGGGTTCCGTTGGCTCACAGCGCCGGCCGCGCCGCTTCGTTGCAGGACGCTCATTGCAGCGACCGTGCCAACTGCCCGAAAAGCCCGTCAGGGCGTGATTAGTGATTTCCGTTCAATGACTTGTGCCAAAATCTGAACGACGCAAATTTTTGCGCAGCAGATGCGGTTTGCCGAAGACGCGGCGCAGTCTGATCAGACCGGCCTCAGCGTGCAGGTGGCTGGCCGGCATGACGGGTCGTGCCCGCTTAGTCGTCCGAGAACTCGTCTTCCTCGTTGATCTTCTCGTGCTTGCTCTTGCGTGCACCGAGCGCGCCCGTCACGGAGGGATCGCGGTTGTTCGCATAGGGGCTACGGCCGCCCGCGCGCGCAGCGATCTCTTCGCCGGAGACGGCGGCCGGCTG